>Ga0307486_1000186_pt1 | contig 63698 bp, 53 predicted proteins | sample CBIW02metaG_FD_203663 | JGI IMG/M metagenome (GOLD analysis project Ga0307486, IMG submission 203663) | Sea-ice brine microbial communities from Beaufort Sea near Barrow, Alaska, United States - CBIW 0.2 | ecosystem: Environmental > Aquatic > Marine > Coastal | place: USA: Alaska | collected... | reverse complement strand
GCTTTATATAGTACAGTTGATAACATCGGATTAGCTTGAATAGCTTGAATGCTTTTCATTACAGCTGCTTTAACATCTGATTGTGCCATATTGTTTGCCTCTCTTAAAATTATAGTTATAGTAAAAGAACCATAGCGTAACTAAGGTAACTATTACGGATTCAAGGATAGTGGCTTTTTGTAAAAAATAGAAAGACTATTAGTGTCTATATTTGACGGCTGTTATAGCTAAATAATCTACAACTATAATTGTTAAATTTAGCTTAGGAGCTTGTTTAGGAATTGAAGTCAGCTTATGAGGATTATAACGCCGAGTTGTTTGTTTAAATCGATTAATGATGACGATGACTATTCGTTTACATTAGGTGTAAACGTAAGATTTTCAAAAGTGAGGAAGGTCTATGTTTGAAAAAAGATCATCAATTTCAGCATTTGATTTGGTGTGTACTAGCTGATTTATAATATTATCTGTTAAATGTGGTGAAAATAGCTTTATAAACTCGTAAATATAATTACGAATAGTGACACCGCGTTTCAATACGATTTTAGTAATTGTAGGCTCAAATAAATGACTTGCATCGAGTGCAACAAGATCTGGGTCGGCATCAATATCGTATGCCAAGGTAGGAATAATTCCAACACCTAGTTTCATTCTCACATAAGCTTTTATGGTGTCAGCATCTGAAGCAGTAAACACGATATCTGGCGTCAACTCTTCAGTCTCAAAAGCATTGTCAATTTGGTGCCGACCTGTAAATCCTTTTATGTAAGTGACAATAGGGTATTGAGAGAGCTTCTGTAAAGTCAATGGAGATGACGAAGCTAGTGGATGATCTGAACGAACTATCACAGATCTGTTCCAACTATAGCATGGAATAATGATCAAATTATCGTATGATTCCATTCCTTCTGATGCGATCGCTAGATCAGCTGTCCCTTTTGATACTGACTCACATATTTGTATAGGCGTTCCTTGCTGCATATGAAAAGAAACACCACTATATTTTTTTGTGAAATTTAAGATAGTATCTGGAAGAAAATAACGTGCTTGGCAGTGAGTAGCCGCTACAGTTAAACTTCCTATAGAATCGTCGGCATATTCTTGGGCAATTCTTTTAATGCTTGCCACTTTATCAATAATTTCTTGTGACATATCAAGAATGATTTTGCCAGCGGGCGTTATGCCAGTTAACATTCTTCCATGTCTTTCGAATATTTTAACTTTCAGTTCAACTTCAAGCATGCCGATCTGTTTACTAACGCCGGGTTGTGATGTAAAAAATAATTCAGCTGTTTTAGATACATTGAGATCATTATTGGCTACACCTAATATATATTTAAGTTGCTGTATTTTCATTTTGACCACCAAAGCCGATTTAAATTTTAGTTACGCTCGGATATAACGCTGGATGAAGGTTTAGTTTAATTGCACTAACTATATACCAAAAATCCAGTATATTTTTAAAGCTGTGGCGGAATGATTAATTATCCTGACCGGAATTACGCTCTAGCAGTAAAAAACCAAAAATCAAGCGTAGGGGGAACGTGACTTTACGACTTTTACTGCTAGAGCAACCATTATCAAAAATGCATAGTTTTCTAGTTTAAACTTGTAATCTAAAAATAATAAATTCGATAGGACCTCATACCTAAAAAACATCATTTAGTTTTAACTTACTTGAATCATGGAGCCCATTTCAGATTTGCTTTGACCGCCTCGATAGATTTCATCACTGCTGCTCTTACATCTTCTTGTGCCATGCCTGTCCTCTTTATCTAAAATTCATATCAAAAAGTTTTAATTTGCTCTTAACTTAAGTATATATTTGATAAAAAAATATGGAAATACAGAATAGCTATACCATGCGAGTGCCTTAGAACTAAATGATCTAGCTAAGGTATTGCCAACGTTGCACAGTAGGTATTTACCCACAATATTCACTGCTTTAATGACCTAAGGCCTATGGCATTGTAAGATAAGCTTGATGAAAATCGTTTGTGCGAACTATAATTTTGCCATTATTACTACAGACTGGCTTCTAACGTAAGTATTGATTAAAACCTGTAATGATTACACGCCTAATAATGTGTTGTTTCGTGCATCAACCATCTAAGTTTGCTAGAGATAAATTACTCTAAAGTGCCTCCCAGTTCATAGCGTTTTATTGATGATAAATTTTTATTTAAAAGTTGATGATCATTCCTTAATATATACAGCCGAACATTTTGTTTTGTTTTGTTTTGTTTTGTTTTGTTTTGGTTGAAATATTAAACGTCTACCATAATTACTAATCTGCAACTATAATAATTAGGCAAGAGAGGTTTATATGATTATGAAATTAATTTAAAAATGAACGGATTATGATAGATCGTTAAGCTTGAAAGTTTAGGCACTAAAATATAACTGACACTGTTCCAACTTTTATAATTTTACATATTTAAAGGATTACTTTATTCAATGCAGCATCAAGGAAAGATACGACGCTTTGATTCAAAAATTAACGCTATCTCACGGTTGGTTGATAGCTCGATAATTGTATTGACCTTTTTAGCATCGATTGACATATTTCACATTGTTTGGCAGCCAATCTATGTTTGGACATTAATGTTTGCCATTATCTTATTTAACTTTTTTGCCGAATCACAAGACGCTTACCGCTCATGGCGAGGAACCTATTTACGAGAAGAAATATCAACAATCTTATTCTCTTGGGTCACGGCAATTATTGTACTAATGATACTTGATAGGCTTATTGTTAATCAGCAGGTTTATTCTGAATCATTTATTGTTGTTTGGATTGCACTCACACCAATAGAATTACTTTCATGGCACATAATCGTTCGCATGTGTTTAGGGTTTGTAAGATCACGTGGCTATAACACTCGTCGTGTAGCAATCATCGGCGCGACATCACTAGGTGCTCGATTAGAAGATGCTTTTAATAAAATGGAGTGGAGTGGTTATCGGCTAATTGGTTATTATGACGACAGAACTGAAATACTTGATACTCGAAGATTAAATGATCAGCAAGTTAACGTTATCGGTGATATTGATAAATTGCTTGAAGATACAAAAAGCGGATTAGTCGATACCATCTATATAACACTCGCGATGTCTGCAGAACACCGAATAAAATCCATTACGGAAAGATTAGCAGACAGCACCGCATCAGTTTATTTGGTTCCAGATTTATTTACCTTTAACTTACTCAATTCTCGCTGGGTCGATTATCAAGGTATTACAGCGATCAGTATTTACGATACACCTTTTGCTGGATTAGATAGTTTAATTAAACGAACTGAAGATATTATTTTAAGCTCATTGATTTTATGTTTGATAGCCATTCCGATGATGGTGATAGCGGTAACGATCAAATCACTATCAAAAGGACCGGTCTTTTTCAAACAAACTCGTTATGGCATGGACGGTGAAAAAATATTAGTGTGGAAGTTTAGATCCATGACAGTATGCGAAGATGGTGAAACAGTTACCCAAGCAACTCAGAATGATGCTCGAATAACCCCTTTTGGAGGATTTTTGAGGCGAACTTCTTTAGATGAACTTCCTCAATTTTTCAATTCTCTTACGGGAAGTATGTCAATTGTGGGGCCAAGACCACATGCTGTAGCGCACAATGAAGAGTATCGGCAGCAGATACAAGGTTATATGTTACGACATAAAGTAAAACCAGGGATTACGGGTCTAGCACAAATCAATGGTTTTCGTGGCGAAACAGACACCTTAGCTAAAATGGAAGGTCGTATACGTTATGACTTGATATATATTCAAACATGGACTTTAATGCTCGATCTCAAAATTATTTTACTAACAGTATTTAAAGGCTTTAAAAATAAAAATGCCTATTGATGTCTAAAAATAATAAATTAAATGAACCAAATTATCTAAACAGCTTATCTTCATTAGTTAAAAACTAATAATACGATTCTACTAGTACCAAAGTACTATATCTTTTAAATTAAAGACTGTTGTATATTATATTGTCTACTAATAAAATAGACAAAACGTTATCTCCATAATTTTATAGGGATGATATTATTTATTGCCAAACTTAGCGTGAGCTAAGCACGGAAAGCTTCAGGCCTTTAGGCTTAATCGCTAAAGGTAGCTGGGTTGCATTACTGAAAAAAGGAAAAAACATGAAAAAAGTAATGCTTTTTGTTGTAAGTATGTTGTTTGCGGTGAGTGTAAATGCAGCGTCTTTATCTTTAACGACTGGAGGTGCTGTTAATGCGGACCAATCTGTATCTAGCCTGTTAAATAATGGCCCTCTTGCAATCGGTAGAGGCGAAACTGCTGGTGGTAATTGGCAATCATTTTTTAATCTAACAACTGATAAAGATACATCTGCGATAGTGGAGTGGTCTTTTAATCCTGAGCACAATGTTATAGCTGCATTTTTACAAGTTTTTCAACAAGGTGTTGGTTTAGTTAATAACTATGTCGTTGGGGGTGATTTCATTGCACAATTTTATTTTCTAGCTGGTGAAGTTTACTCAATTGACTTCCTCAGTGTGAATTCACAAGGATTATCATATGATGTTTCAGTTAACGCTGTTCCAGTACCTGCTGCATTGTTTTTACTTGCTCCAGCGTTATTGGGTTTCCTAGGTTTACGTCGTAAAACAGTATCTACTTCTGTTGTAGCAGCATAAATTTATAAAGATATAAAAGTATAAGATTTAAGTTTAAAGATTAGGGAGCCTTCTGGCTCCCTAATGGTAAATATTTTGATTTAAGCTTATGCCTTTGCATAAGCTAATAAGCAAGCTACAGAACTTTCTGGCATGTCCCGAAGGTGATTAACTTAAAGACATACTGATTGGACAGAACAAATTAATAAAACGCGTTTCAATATTTGACTTAAGATATTATTTTATATCAACATTAACTGCATATTTAAGGTAAAGTTCTATTCTTGATCTTAAATATTAAGTTTTTTAAAGAAAATGGCTATCAACTATACTTTTTTCTTTAGGTTTATTAATATTTAGTGCAATACTTTTAAATTACAAAGGACTTTAAATCATGACTTTATTGCGACCATATTTGTTATTAGTTTTCCTTTTTTCTTTTAGCAGCGTTGTCAATGCTGCGGAACGCTATTTATTGAATGCCGGTGATATCCTCGATATTTCGGTGTGGAATGAAGAAGCACTGCAGAAACAGGTGGTTATCTTACCCGATGGAATGATCGCGTTTCCGCTGGCGGGTGAACTGATGGCGCAAGGTAAAACCGTCACTGAACTGCAAGCTAAATTAAAAGAAAATCTATCCGAGTATTTGTCTGAGCCTGTTGTGACAGTATCTGTAACTAATGTAAGTGGTAACACAGTGCATGTTATGGGTAAGGTTAATCAGCCAGGTTCATTTGCCATGAGTCAACCGCTTAGTGTGATGCAAGCATTAAGTTTATCAGGCGGTTTGTCACCTTATGCTGAAGAAAACAACATTATAATACTCCGCCAAACTAGTGGTAAACAGCAGGTAATACCAGTGCATTATGCAGATATTAAAAAGGCTAAGGATTTGTCGAGTAACGTGTTATTAAAAAGTGGCGACGTGATCGTTATTCCGTAACGTCAGCTAAATTATCACTATGAAAAAATTATTTTTAGCAATTGTATTGCAATCTTTAACATTGAGCATTGCACAAGCAGCAGAATGGTCACTGACATCAACCCTTAATCCAACCTCAAAATACGATGACAACGTGTTTCTGAGCGATACAAATAAACAAGATAGTTTTCAGTTTCAGATTAGGCCTACGTTGTTCGGTAAATATGCACTCGAAGATTCAGAGTATTCGGTTGATCTGGGTTACTCAATCGAACGTTATTTCTCAATACCGAATCTTGATAGACAAAATCCGTTTATTAACTTCAATACCAACCATCAAAATGAGCGTTCTTCTTGGGGACTAAGAGCAGGATACGCAGAATCTAGCACGCGTAATGATGCTGAATTTGATACGGGTAACTTTACGACTGAATCAACAGTAACAACGCGTACTTTATCACCGTCATACAATTACAAATTAACGGAAAGAGATTCGTTATCAATTAGTGGTGGTTATACTGATCGAGTCTACTCAACTAATGATTATGGCGATAATGAATCAATATCATTATCAACAGGTTGGCAACATCAATTTAGTGAAAGATTATCAGCGGGTTTAAATCTTTCAGCGACTAATTATCAATCTGAACGTTCATCTTTAACGACTGATAATGATATTTATAATCTGGGTACTTCGTTGAACTATCAACTAACAGAATTATGGTCGTTGAGTGGTCAAGTGGGTTTGCGTAAGTTAAACAGCCAGCAATCAAATCTTTTAGGCCTCAATGACGAAAGTACGAGTTCAGGCACCTCTTATAATATGACCGCCAATCGCGCGGGTGAACTAGATGACTTTTCCATTACACTATTTCGTGGATTAACACCATCTAGCACCGGTGAAGTGAATGAGCAGGATCGCATAAGTGTTCAGTATTCAAGAAGATTAACTGAGACAATAAGCGCTAATTTTAATAGCAGCTATCAGCAAACAACCTCTGCCTTGCAAGATACAAGTAATGACCGAAAATATCTTAGATTTTCACCTTCTGTTAAGTGGCAGTTTGAACGTAATTTAGGTTTGAGTATGAGCTATGATTACCGCCAACAAAAACGCTCAGATCCGGCAACTGATGCAACAAGCAACGCAGTCTTTGTGACTTTATTATATGACTGGGATGGCCTTCGCGCCTCACGGTAAACAACAGAGAATAAAATGGAAGAAGAAGTAAAAGGACTCGATGACTATTTAAATATTATTGTACGTCGAAAATATTTGGTCATTATTCCTGCATTAATATTAATTGCGGCCAGTGCGGCGGTGGCTTATCTATTGCCAGCTACCTACAAATCAGAAGGTTTAATACTGATTGAATCGCAAGAGATCCCGACTGATCTAATCAAATCAACGGTGACGAGTTACGCTGATCAGCGTATAGAGGTCATTAAACAACGTCTGATGACAACCTCAAAAGTCATGACGATGGTTAAAAAATACAATCTCTATCCAGATTTACGTGAGAAATCACCCACATCAGAAATTGTAGAACTATTTAGACAAAGTCTTGACGTTGAAATGGTTGAAGCAAATGTCACTGATCCACAAAGCGGTCGAGGTAAACGAGCGAGTATTGCGTTCAAAGTGTCATTTATGGATAAGTCACCGCAAGTTGCACAAATAGTGGCCAATGATTTGGTAACTGAATTTTTAAATGAGAACGTCAGAACACGTACCAACCGTGCCACTGAAACAAAAGACTTCTTGAAAGATGAAGGTGATAAATTTGAGCGTAAAGTACAAGAATTAGAAAAGAAAATTGCTGATTTTAAAGATGAGTTTTCTGACAGCTTACCCGAATTACTAGAATACAATTTATCAATGGTGACAAGTCTGCAACAAGAGTTAGCAGATAATCAGAACCAGAGCATGGTGCTACAAGATCAAATTATTACCATGAGTCTAGAAATAAGTAATCTTCAACCTTATCTTGAAACGCCGATACCTGTAGTAGGTGGACAAAAAGCCACAACGACTGAACAACAGTTAACATTAGCACAATCACAATATAATAGCTTAGCGGCTAAATATTCGGATCAACATCCAGATGTTATTCAATTAAAACGTCAAATTGATAATTTGCAAGCTGAATTAGGTATTGAGCCTTCAGACACTACGAGACTATCAACCGAGTTGCAACAAGCACAAGATGAATTGAGCCAAGCTAAACAGAAATATTCTGCTGAGCATCCTGATGTGAAATCCTTAACATCGCGTGTCAACTCACTCAATGAACAATTGAAAAAGGCTGAAGCAACAACTTCGGCGTCTTCAGGTTCTCCTAAAGCTGTTAGGGACAAGCGTCAAATCAATCCAATTTATCTGCAAATAAAGTCTAAGATAGATTCATCTGAACGTGAAATTGTCCGCTTGCGGGGCCGTCAGAGTGACGTAGAAACTAAATTAACTTCTTTTGAAGATCGTATTTATAAAACGCATCAAGTTAAACGTGCTTATGATGATTTGACACGTGATCATGCTAATAACTTGGCTAAGTACAAAGAATTGAGAGCGAAGCAACTAGAAGCAGAATTAGGCCAAAACCTAGAATCAGAAAATAAGGGTGAGAGTTTTACTTTAATCGAACCACCATTAGTGCCGAATAAGGCAGAAAAACCAAATCGTGAAAAAATTCTATTGATGGGAGTGGTTGCATCAATTGGTTCAGGCGTTGCTCTTGCATTTTTAGTTGAAATGTTATTTGGCGGCGTGCGAGGTTATAAAGAAACATCACGAGTGATTGGCCGACCGCTACTTGTTGTAGTACCGATCATTGCCACCCAGCAAGATATTCACAAACGCCGCCAACTACGCAATAGAATCCTCTTTATATTAGCGATTCTACTAGCCTTAATGGTTACAGCGTTCCATTTCTGGGTTATGAATCTAGAAGTGTTATGGTTCAAAGTTTTGAATAAAATAAGCCAGCTATAATGCTCGCCAATCAGGATCTATAAGATGGACAGAATTCAAAAAGCATTAGATAAAGCAAAAGCAACACAACAGCAAATGAACTCAGCTGAAGTCAAGCCATTAGCTACAGCGTCAACATTAAAGCATGAAGATCCTTTAATGCCAACAATTGAAACGATTGCCTATACTAAAACGCGTGTGGTTGAAACATCGCAACAACAGCTCGAACAAAAACGAGTGATAGCTGGAATGTATACTAATCCTCAGTCGGCAGTGTTTAGAATGTTACGCACGCAAATTCTACAAAAAATGCGTACTAATGATTGGCAAACCTTAGCTATAACTTCACCAACAGCAGGCGAGGGTAAATCATTAGTTTCAGCTAATCTCGCTGTAGCGATGGCAATGGAATTGAATCAAACTGTATTACTCGTTGATATGGATATGCGTAATCCAAGTCTCAAAGAATACTTCAGTCTTAATGTTGAAAAAGGATTACGAAATTATTTGCAAGAAGACATACTGCTTAGTGACGTACTGGTCAACCCAGGCGTGAAAGGCATGGTTATACTTCCCGGTGTGGGACGTGCAGAAAATTCAGCAGAACTACTGTCTAGTCCAAAAATGGCACATTTAGTTGATGATCTTAAAGCGCAGTATAATTCCAGAATGATTATTTTTGATGTACCACCTATCATGCAAACTGATGATGTGCTTCTAGCATCAAACTATTTTGACTGTACTTTGTTGGTATTAGAAGATGGCAAGAATAAAGAAGCTGAGATTACAAAATCGATGCAGTTATTAGAAAATCATAATTTGATTGGCGCGGTACTGAATAAATCTGAAAACCCACCTAAACATCAGAATTATTAAGATTTATGTATAAAGAACATTTTAGATTGAAGCATAAACCATTCAATCTGGTCCCAGATCCCAATTATCTTTATCTAAGCCCAAACCATAAAAAAGCGCTTACGATGCTTGAGTATGGCATTATGAGTCATGCAGGCTTCACTGTGGTAACAGGTGAAATTGGTGCGGGAAAAACAACATTAATCCGTACCTTACTCAATAAAATGAGCGATGATGTAACAATTGGCTTAATTAATAATACCCATGAATCATTTGGCGAACTAATGGTTTGGGTATTAGATGCACTCGAAATTGAAAGCCAGGCAACCAATAACGCCGGTCGCTATCGTGATTATATTGATTTTGTCGTCGCTCAACATGCTGCTGGCAAACGAGTAATACTGATTATTGACGAGGCACAAAACCTCAGTGTCAAATCACTTGAAGAATTACGTTTATTGTCTAATGTAAATATCGATTCGGATATTTTTTTACAGTTAATATTAACCGGCCAACCAGAACTAATCGATAAGCTGAATCAACCTGAATTAGAACAATTTGCTCAACGTGTTGGTGTTGAATATCACTTAAAAGCACTTAGCTACCCTGAAACTCAAAAGTATATTGAATACCGGCTTAAAACGGCGGGTGCTGAACGACATATTTTTAGTAATGAAGCCTGCGCCATTATTTATTGTTATAGCGAAGGCGTGCCAAGACGAATTAATAATTTATGCGATTTTGCATTGGTTTATGCCTTTGCAGATGATAAACAAACAGTAGAAGCCAATACTGTGCTGGAAATGATGAAAGAGAAAAAAGCGTCTCGTATTATAAAGCCAGCTGAAAAAGAAAATCCCGATGTAAAAAGAGTCAAGATGATGCTGGTAGAAAAATTCAATATCTTATTACCTTAGCTTTTAATGATAAAAAAGTGAACTAGCTCAAACAGGACAAATTACCATTAGTGGAAAGACCACAGCATAGTTTTTAACTTGAAATAATCGGCATAGAGTTTGGCAATAAAATTTTCGTATTGTCATGTTTAATTTCAGCATAATCGAACTGTTTTAAAAATGTTTTTATTTACAGGAAATTCTCACACTATCTAAGGAGACTTGGCGCACATTTAAAAGTTTATTCTTCCTATATATTAGCATCACATATTGTAGAAAGTTAGACATATTGAAGTTTCGCACAATCAATTTCACATTGCTAAGGCTATGATATTACTTGTTAATATTTAGGAAACATAAGATGAAAAAAATTAGAATAGTTGGTATTGCTAGCGTGATATTAGTAGTAGGTATCGTAGCTCTAGATTTCAATAAAAATCGTATCGAACACATAAATGATCAGTTAGCGACCAATCCACCTGCTGCTGGCGATGGGCGAACGTTTGGTGATATTGAGCGTGCACGTAGTAGAATCAACGATACTACAGCAGGATTTCGAACTAAACCTGCATCTCTGTCTGTTTATAAAGAAATTGAAGGAAATGTCACTTCGTTTTCAGATATTCCAACGAGAAATTATAGTGCATCGACTGGAAGAGGTGAAATAATACAAGTCAATACCTCGAACCCACCAACTACGCCAAAGCCTGATGCAAATCAACAAGTAAAACATTCTAAGTGGGAAAACCAATTTGCAATGTTTCCACAAGATCAGGATGGCTGGTCAATTATTACACCATCAGTAGACTCTCGCATGATATATGTTAGTAGTTCAGATGGTGATGATAATAAAGCTAAAGCTTATTTTTCTAAAGATATTCCAGATCCTCGTAATCCACCTTCTAGTGTTGTTGCATTTAAAACAATCGATGAAGCCTTGAAACTTAAGCGAGATGGTTATCCTGACTGGATTTTATTAAAAAAAGGCGATGAATGGCAGATAGATAAAACAATATTTTTACCTTCAGGTAGGTCAAGTAAAGCTCACTTTGTTATGACATCTTATGGTAATTCAACACAAAGGCCTTTGATTAATACTGGTGTACAGGGTGGCATTTTTCTATTAGGAAGTCGGAACTTCATAGCAATTATAGGGATCGAATTTTATGCAAATTATCGGGACCCAGCTGATTTAACGAATTTTGTTGGATGGTCTTTGGTAGGTAAACCCGGTGGCTTTGTGAGCGTTTCTGCTGATAAAAAAGAGGTTGAATCAATTCTTTTAGAAGACAATGTATTTAAATACTATTCAATCAACGCACAGTTTAATGGCAACTCAAAACATAAAAATATTACAGTGAGAAGAAACCAGTTTCTCAATGCGTATTCAACGACAAGCCACTCACAGGGTATGTTTGCTGCAAATAGTTCAATTCTGATTGAAGAAAATTTGTTTGAACATAATGGTTGGTATCAACAAAATTTTGGAAAATTTAATAGCAAGGCTGAAGGTCAAGCGACATTTTTTAATCATAATACATATTTATCGGGGATGTTTGATACTGTTATAGTAAATAATATCTTCAGTCATGCATCAAGTATGGCAATTAAATTAACTGCAAATATTGATTTGATAAATAAAATAAATACAATAGAATCTGAAAATATAATTATAGATAATAACTTAATTATTGACGGTGAAGTAGGTATTTCAGCTGGAGGAAATACGGACTTTGGCAATGGTTATAGATGGAGAAATATTACCATTACAAATAATGTTTTGTTTAATATCGGGAAAAGCCAACCAACGCAAAGAAATCTAGGCTTCCATATAAGCGCAAATGATTGGGATGGTGGTCGTATAAATAACAATTACCTACTATGTAATAATAATCCTAGCGTGACAAATATTTCAGGAATCGCCATTCTTGGATTTAGTAGGAATATATCCATCAACAATAATATGGTGTATGGGCTCAACGGAGATAAAGAAAAAATAATCTATAAAGACTCTAAAGAAATGCAAACAGACATAGAGCCTCACGATAATTATATTTCTACAAAAAGTTCATGTTCTGATTTTGAATATTCAAATGACGCTGCAGTTAATAATCTGATTAAAGGGGCAAAAGCTCAATCAATGTATAACTGGAATTTGGATTATACTGCGTCTGAACTTAATGCTAGGATCAAGTCTTCATTAGCTATTTCTAGATAAAAAGCTCATTTGTTCTAAATCACTATTTACATCTAACATATCGTGCTGCCTAGCTGCTATGATAAATACCCTTCATAAAGAGTTATTTAGGATTCAGTTTAAATTCAAATGAAGACAGATTAAATAATGCTCTATATGAAATTGTTTTATTTGTTTATAAAATCTATTAGTAAATAAAAATGTTAAGTTAATAAAGATATTAAACGGTTAATTTATTAATCTTTATTTTAAAAAAACTGTGATTGTTTACGTTAATATATTAATCAACAAGTTGGCTCATACTAGAGTGCAAAATTTTTTTAGGATTTTATGAGTATTTTAAGAGATTTAAAAGTCAAGTATCTTTTCGTATCACAATATTTCGAGAGATTGTATTATAGTAAATTCAATATTGAACATGTGCCTTTGCTATATTACAACATTAGAAATTGGGGCGATCAACTAAACCCAATATTAGTTGAAAAAATTTCGCAAAAGAAAATCAGAAGCATCGATATCGATACTCTAAAAGGATCGTCTATAATTAATGAAAATAAATATATGGTCATAGGAAGCATACTACACCATGCCGATAGCAATACTATCGTTTGGGGTGCGGGGCTTATTACAGATAAATTACTCCCTAAAGTTATGCCCAAAAATATTTTAGCCGTTAGAGGACCATTGACAGGGAAAGTGTTAAATAATGCAGGATATAAATGTCCGACCGTTTATGGTGATCCAGCTCTTCTACTTCCAATATTTTTTCCACAAAGAATGGTTATGAAAAAAAAATTGGGAATAATTCTACATAATGATGATTTAAATTTCAAGCTTCCTCAGTGGGTTTATGATGATGATGAAGTAGATATTATATTTTTACGTGGCGATGAATTTACAATATTAGAAAAGATAACTAGTTGTGAGAATATAGCATCAAGTTCACTTCATGGTCTGATAGTTGCTGACGCTTATTCTATACCTAGTAGACGCTTAATTCTTAATGGGAAATTATATGGTGGTGATTTTAAGTTTGATGATTATTACTCTTCATTGTCCTTAAAATCAGAAGAACCACTTGTAATTGATACTACTACGTCAAAAATAGAAATCATTAAAGCTTGTAATAAAAAAGAAGTTACAGTTGATTTGGAGCTTCTACTTTCAGTATGTCCTTTTTTACCGGAACAGGGCAATTAATAAGATTAAAGCAGTTTTTAACGGTTTATATCTATAAAATATACGGGATTTAGAAATGAAAATATCGATTGGTATACTTGCTCATAATGAAGAGGCTGTTATTGCTTCAATGATTGATCAGACATTAAGGCAGGACTTATTTTTTGATATAACTAGTGATATTCAATTTATTGTCGTTGCAAATGGTTGTACGGATCAAACAGTTCATTTAGCAAATCAGACACTTATGCAAGTAGTTCATCATCAAAGCAAAAATTTTGGTGTTAAGAATATTGAACTAGCAGGTAAAAGTAATGCGTGGAATAAATTTGTTCATGAGTTTGCTTGGCTTGATGCTGAGTATTTAATTTTACTTGATGCTGATATTGATTTTGGATCGACGAATGTTTTAAGTCGATTGATTGTAGCCTTAGAAGATAATCCAAAAGCTGTGGTTTCGGTAGACCGACCAAAAAAGGGTATAGAAAAACAGCTTCAAAAAGGACTTCTAGGAAAGTTATCCGTTGTTGTAAGCAGTGTTAATCAAAACGGAAGAGCAGTTATTACAGGGCAGTTATATTGCATGAGAGGCGAGACTATTAGAAATATTTATATGCCTGTTGGGTTGCCGTGTGAAGATGGCTTTTTACGAGCAATGGTTGTGACTAGCAATTTTACGCATGAGGACGATAGTTCAAACATCATTACGGTTAATGATGTTTGCCACTATTTTGAAGCATTATTATCACCAGGAAAACTTTATAGACATGAAAAAAGGTTAATCATTGGTTCAGCTATTAATATGATTATTTATACATATCTCTGGTCGACTGTGGCTGAGACAGGTAAAGACGCAGGGTTTTTAATTAAAGAATTAAATGAGAATGAACCCAGATGGTTAATTGATTTGATCGATAAATACAAGTCTTCACATGGTTTTTGGATTGTCGATAGAAGATTCTTTTTTAATCGAATTCTACAATTGATAAGTGGGAACCAAAAACTCTCTAAAAAGGTAATCTTATTTCCTACCGCGGTATTTGCAACCTTTGTTACGATTCTGATTGCAATCGATGTCAATTGTTATTTTAGAAAAAATAATGGCCTTGGACACTGGTAACAAATCCTATATTAGATAATAATTTAATTGACTGGTCATTCCGACTTTGAGCGCAAACAACTGTGTTTACATAATCATAAAAGTATCTTTCAAAGACTAGCCTTGCTTACCATTATGTTTTATCAAAGTGATCTATAATTAGTATTAAGCTTTATGCTATATTCTGCTACGAAAAATAAATTCATAGAAACATAAAAAATACAGACACTACGTAGTGAGGTAATGGAAAATCTAATGCTTATTAAATTAACACATGCAATCATCCTGTTTTTAATGCCGTCTAGCAATTCAGTCTATGGGAAATAATAGATAATCATGGGAAATGGATTTGCTTACGCGGTAATGCTGTTTTGGCCCTTTATGGCTATTTATCTATACAAAACAAGAACAATACAAGTTGCTACAATATGGGTGATTCTTGGTGGTTTTATGTTCTTACCCGTTGGTACCGTAATTGATTTACCTTTTATCCCTGCATTCGACAAAAATTCAATCCCTGTAATTTCAGCTCTCATCGGGTGTTGGTTTGTGGTAAAAAAACCTGTACATTATTTTAAAAATAAAGGGTTAACTAAGCTGCTTGTTCTGATGCTTATTATCGGACCTTTTATTACAGCCATGAATAATCAAGAAGCTGTGATTGTCGGTGGCCGATTCTTATCAGGCCTATCTATGCATGATGTGTTTTCAACAATCGTCAATCAGATATTACTTATCACGCCATTTTTTATGGGATGGCAATTTTTTCGAACCCATCAAGATCACTTATTAATATTCAAAATTATAGTTGTTGCAGGGCTATTTTATTCAATACTTATCTTATTTGAAGTCCGAATGAGCCCACAAATACATACTTGGGTTTATGGTTATTTCCCCGATGACTTTGGCCAGCAAAAACGTGATGGTGGCTTTAGAGCGGTCGTCTTTATGGGGCACGGATTATGGGTTGCCTTTTTTATTGCTGTCGTTCTTATTTCAGCAACTGCATTATGGAAAAATAACAAAAAAATACGACAACTTTCACCTGCAGTCGTTAGTTATTATTTTTTAGTAGTTTTAGTTCTTTGTAAAAGTTTAGCCTCGTTACTCTATGGTGTATTTGGACTTGTAATGATTAAGCTCAACAAACCCAAAACCCAAATAAGATTAGCCTTAATTTTAGCAGCACTAGCGATGTCGTATCCTACCATGTCAATCATGAAAGTATTTCCACATCATGAATTAATTGAAGTTGCCACATCTATCAGCCCGGAACGAGCTGGATCATTAAATTTTAGATTTGAAAATGAAGAAATCCTACTAGCCCGAGGCCGAGAAAAGTTCTTTTTTGGCTGGGGTGGTTGGGGGCGAAATCGTGTTTACAACGAAGTAACAGGTAAAGATGAAAGTGTGACTGATGGACGCTGGATTATCACATTTGGTAAATTTGGTATCTTTGGGTTTATTGCTGAGTTTGGGTTGTTAGCTATTGCAATTATAAGTGCCTCGCAAGCAGCAAAAATAGTCAAATCTAAAGAAGAATTAATATTATTATCAGCACATTCTTTGTTGGTAGGTTTGATAATGATAGATCAATTACCTAATGCATCACTAGCTCCTTGGCTTTGGTTGTTAGTTGGAATTTTATTAGGACGGGCTGAAACTATAATCGCTGAGAACAGTGGAAAGTTAACAGAAGCACAAGTAGTCACTATAAAAAAATGACAAAGACACTTAAGCAGCGCGCTATTCATTCAGGAAAATGGGTTATTTCTGGACATTTACTCTCCCAATTTTTACGCTTGTTGAGTAACCTTGTGTTAACTCGCTTATTGGTGCCAGAGATGTTTGGTGTCATGACTGTTGTAATGATCATTATGACAGGTTTGTCTATGTTTTCTGATGTAGGTTTACTGCAAAATATTGTACAAAGTAAACGTGGTGAAGAACGAGAATACTTGAATACAGCTTGGACTATTCAGATTATTCGAGGGTTTGTAATCTTTTTATTAGCGTTAGTATCCAGTGGGCTTTTATATCTTTTAGGTAAAGAGGGCCACTTGTCAGCTGATACCGTTTATGGTGATAGCCAACTACCCTTAATACTCGCAGTTGTCTCCGTATCTACAGTAATATCATCATTTAACTCTATCAATATACTTGTCTTGAATAGAAAACTTATGATGAGTTCATTGATTAAAATAAACTTACTTAGTCAAGTAATTGGTTTAATTGTTATGCTTGTTTGGGCATGGTATCAGCGTGATATTTGGGCATTGGTTGTCGGTGGAATTATAAGTTCAATTGCAAAAATGTTTTTATCACATAGCTCAGTTATTGGTGCGAAGTGTAGATTGTCATGGGATAAAAACGCTATACATGAAATTATTCATTTTGGAAAATGGATATTCTTAACATCAATTTTTGGGTTTTTATTGAATCAAGGTGATAGGTTGTTACTTGGTGGGTTATTATCGACTGAAATGCTCGGAATATATAGTATCGCTTTTTATCTGGCAAACGCACTTAAGGACGTTATAAGCCAATTAATCTCTTCAGTTTTTTACCCTGTCTTAAGTCACGTTCTTCTCAATGAGCCAGATAAGGTACAAGCTGTATATTATAAAATAAGAGCTAAGGTTGATTCTATAACGATGTTTACAGCTGGGGTATTATACTCATCAGGTAGTCTTATTGTTAACAATTTATATGATCAACGATACAGCGAGGCGGGCAGGATGCTTGAAATTTTATCGATATCATTATTGTTTGTCGGTTTCCTATTAGCTGGGCAATTATTTATGTCTTATGGTAAGTCAAAATATACTAGCGTCTTGGCACTATTTCAAATGGCAGGATTATACATTTCAGTACCATATTTTTTTGTAATGTATGGTGTAGAAGCGGCTATTTGGGCTATTGCATTAAATCCAATTATTAGAGCAATAATCTCTATTATCATAATGAAAAAATATTTTTTTTTAAAATTACACAAAGAGGTAATGTTTTTCCCCGTCTTTGTAATAGGTCTAATGTTCGGTGAGCAGTTAAATAAAATTTTTAGTTGAGACTATTTGGATGTATTGGAAAAAAAGAGAAATAACAGTTTGTGGTTCTTTTGGTTATGGTAATGCTGGTGACGAGGCAATCCCATTATCCTATTCTAGTTTACTCAAAGCAGCTGGGGTTGACTGTAATATAAACGTTCTTTCTCGATACAGTAAAACCGATATAAAATCAGTTATTGGTACAAGCGAAGACGAACGAGTTAGAGCAATTAGAAACGTACCCATAATTGTGTCTGGAGGTGGAATAATAGAACAAAAGCCAATAGCTACGGCATTAATGTGTAAAATTTTTTTAACCCAGAAATTTTCTACTAATATTGGTTTTATAGGAATCTCAGTAGAACCAGGTGTTAATTATGGTCGGACGATAAAAAATAAAACGTTAAACGTTCTTAAGCAATCCACTTTGCCTTATATATATACACGTGATTTCTTGTCAGAAGTTACTTTAAGAAGGTTATATCCCAAGCTGAATATCAAAACTATAGGTGATTTGGTATTATGGCTAGAAGCTAGTGACAATAAACCAGTAGGCCTTCCACTGAATGTAAGTAGATATATTGCCGTCTCGCTCACTGGTTGCTGGCGTGACGAACCTGCATGGTATGAATGGATTGTAAATGAATTATTAAACACCGCAAATGAACAGGATGCGACCTTAGTTTTTACACCAATGTCTAGTAAGTATGATGATGATAGAGAAGAGCATCGAAAAGTTGCTAACATGATCAAAAATAATACTAAGTGTGCATTTGACGTTATTTGTCTTGACGAAGACTACATAGCAACTGATATTGCCGCAATTTTTCGAGATGCCATATTAGTTATTTCGATGAGACTGCATGGATGTGTAATAGCCTATGGACAAAAGACACCATTTATTGGAATATCATATCATCCAAAGTTGGTTGGATTTTCTTATACTGTAGGATTAAGAAAATATGTATTGCCAAAACATGTGCCCAATGAACAAACATTAGGAGCTTATGGCTATAAATTCAATGATCTAGAGTTAAAGGTGGGTTTAATTAACGATGTTGCTGAGTCAGCGATAAACGAGCAAAACTTTTCCTCTCTTGAGTATTACAAATGGCGATCACTGACAGCGATGAAGCTTTTTCTTGCTACAGTAGAAGCGGGCTGAATATCAAATGAAAATAACATTTTTAGTGGTTAATCCTAATATGTCTGGTGGTATTAAAGTTTGTGCTGTATATGCTCAAAAATTAGCTGGGTTAGGTCATGAGGTGACTGTCATTACACCCAAAAAACGTTTTTTAAATATCAAGCATCAGATTAAGAGAGTTTTAAAAGGTACGAATTGGTTATCTAAAAAAGAACAAATGAAAAATCATTTTGAATTATTAGGCGTTGAAGTGAAGTATGTTAATGAGTCTTCACCATTACAGAATGAATCCATTCCTGATGCTGATATTATTATTGCAACGTGGTGGGAAACTGCTGAATGGGTAAATTCTTTTAGTAAGGAAAAGGGTGAGAAAGTATATTTTGTACAAGGCTACGAAGCATACGACTTCTTGCCGGTAGAACGAGTGAAAGCAACTTATCGAATGCCTTTCCATAAAATAACTATAGCGACGTGGTTAGCGGGAATCCTGCGACAGGATTATGGTTCATCGGAAGTATTTTTAGTACCAAACAGTGTTGATCTTGAGCAATTTTATGCTAACAAAAGACAAAAACAAGATGTACCAACGATCGGGTTTTTATTCTCAGAACTTGAAATTAAGGGCGTGGGTATTACTCTAAAAGTCATTGAAAATCTGCGACTAAAGATACCCGAGCTTAGAGTAATTACTTTCGGTACGAGTAAACCCCTAACTATTGAACTCCCAGAGTTTATTGAATTAACAGTTAACCCCGAGCAGGATAATATTCGTTTCTTGTATCAACAATGCGATGTATGGTTGTGCTGTAGTCTTATCGAGGGGTTTGGCTTAACTATTTTAGAAGCAATGGCATGTCGTACTCCTGCAGTGTCGACAAAATGTGGAGGTCCTGAAGATATCATTATAGATGACAATAATGGTTATCTATGCGAAATTAGCGACATTCAGGCTCTAACCGACGCAACTATTAAAGTGTTAACTTGTAGTAACGAAGAATGGTTACGTCTTTCAGAAAATGCTTATCAACACGCGGTTAAATATACATGGGATGATGCTACTGCTTTATTTGAAAAAAAATTGTTACAAGTTATACGGAAAGTCTTAGTTTAATTCTTTAATAAACTAGGTAAATGATACAATTCTTTACTAATAGAGTATGCCAGCAAGTCTACACACAAAAAGAAATTGAGATGAAGCCACGTATTTATTTAAACAAACTATTAATTACTTTGATTGTCGATGCGCGTCATTTTTACGCTAAGTCAGTTAAGCGGTGGAGCCGTGGTAATGAAACGATAAAAACACTTTTTATTACTGAAGATAATAGGATATCTAAAAGTCAGATATTTCCTTTTTATTTCTATAAAAAGGAATTTCGGCAACGGTGGGATGTAGAGTTTCGCGAAGTAAATTTTGATTTATTAGAACCAAATAGATCCTTAGTTCAGCTTGCGGATATTATTTTTTTTCAACCTTGGTTTATAAGGGGTGAGGAGAGAATCGTTGAAGTATTGCTAAAGATACGTGAAGTTAATTCATCAGCAAAAGTCATATTTTTGGATGCATATGCTCCTTTAGATCTTAGGTATGCAAAAGATGTTGAATCATTAATCAACGTTTATGTAAAAAAACAATTTTTTTCCGATTATTCAGAGTATGCAAAAGCTACATACGGAGATACAAATTTAGTGGAATACTACAATCGGTTATTTAATATTCCTGATTTAGAAAAGGTTCAATTTAATGTTCCTACTGAGTTTATAAATAAGTTGCATTTAGGACCAGGTTTTTTTACATCACGAAAGATGTTACCTACATTTACATTATCAGATAAGCCTGTTTTTAGTGAGAAGACAATCGATGTTCATGCAAGATTAGCCGTTAAGGGATCGGATTGGTATCAGGCTATGCGAGAGCACGCACTTTTAATGTGCAACAAAGTGAAGACTAATTCTATTATTAGTTCAGAATTAGTTTCCTTTCGACAATACTGGAAAGAGTTAGAAGCGGCTCGAATTTGTTTTAGTCCCTTTGGATATGGTGAGGTTTGTTGGCGAGACTATGAGGCGATTATGAGTGGTGCTCTATTGATTAAGCCTGATATGTCACACATAAAAATGGAGCCAAATATTTTTATTCCTTTTGTAACGTATATTCCTATTTCGTGGGACTTTTCAGATCTACCCGAAAAAATAGAATATTACCTCAGAAATAAAGAAGAGCGAGAAGAAATAACGAAAGCTGCATATAGTGTTTTACATAATTATTTTCAGGAAAAAGACTTTATAAACCAATTTTCAAGTGTTTTTTCACAGAATTGACCTTCTTTTACGCAGAAAAAGCAGACTAAAGTGAAAGCGGTGTTTGGTTATTGAGAGTAGTTAGAGATTTATTGCACGTGTGGTTGTAGATTCTATTCAAGACTATTAGGATAAAAAATGGACCTAGGAATAGTTGTAGTTAACTATAAAACTGCATCATTAACAATTGCTTGTCTGGAATCACTAGAATTAGAATGTTCTAAAGGAAACTACTCTGTCATTGTAATTGATAATAACTCATTGGATGACTCATTTTCATTAATAGAGTCGGCAATTTATGAACATGGTTGGAGTGCCTGGGCTAAAGTGATTGCAGCTGAATTGAATGGTGGTTTTTCTTATGGAAATAACATTGCGATAAGACATTATTTCGCGAGTAATGACCCTCCCGAATTTATTTGTTTGCTTAATCCGGATACATATATTCGAACAGGAGCAATGTATGAGTTAGTTAGATTTATGCATGATAACCCAAAGGTGGGTATCTGCGGAAGTCGTCTAGAAAGTCCCGATGGCACTGGGCAACTATCATCTTTTAAGTTTCATAGTTGGATAAGCGAGTTGAATCGTGGTTTTGGTTTTGGTTTATTAACTAGATTACTCACTCGATGGGTTACAAGCACACAGATCCCCGAAAATGCTGTAAAAACAGATTGGGTTTCTGGAGCTAGTATGATGATTCGAAGTACAGTATTTGAAAATATAGGCTTATTAGATGAGTCTTATTTTATGTATTACGAAGAGACTGATTTTTGTTTTAATGCCGCATTATCAGGATGGGACTGTTGGTATGTTCCTAGCAGTAAGGTAGTTCACCTTGTCGGACAAAGTTCAGGAATAACAGGTAAGTCAACAGCAAGAAGAATGCCTGAATATTGGTTTAATTCAAGACGACGTTATTTTCTAAAAAACAACGGAATTATTTATGCGGTGCTGGCCGATTTTTGTTGGCTTGTTGGTTTATCAACCTGGAAGTTGAGGAATTTAATACAGCGTAAATCAGATAATTCCCCACCATTCTTTTTAAGAGATGGGGTTCGAAATAGTATTTTTTTCAAAGGATTTAGAATGTTGGAAACAAAAAATGACTTATGACAAACCTTGAGAAAAGGAATCTTATAGAGATGATTGGCATAGTTGTTATTGGGCGTAATGAAGGCAATCGATTAAAAATTTGTCTTAACTCCGTATTAAAGTACGGGTCCAATATTGTATACGTTGATTCGGGCTCTGAAGATGGTTCGATAAAATTAGCCAGAGAATTAGATGTAAGAGTAGTAGAGCTGGATTTGTCTACACCTTTTTGTGCTGCAAGAGCTAGAAATACTGGTGTCAGGGTGCTTAATTCTTTGGAAGCTGAAATCAAATATGTACAGTTTGTAGACGGGGATTGTGAAGTCGATGAACAATGGATGGAGTCGGCACGATTATTCCTTGAAACTCATGATGATGTGGCAGTTGTATCTGGCAGGCTTCGTGAAAGACATCCTGAAAAATCGGTTTATAATTTACTTTGTGATGTTGAATGGAATGCTCCTGTTGGTGAAGCTATATCCTGCGGAGGGTTGGCCATGATGAGACTAGACGTATTTAATTCACTCGGTGGCTATAAAGATGATATAACTGCTGGCGAAGAGCCTGAATTATGCATGAGGATCCGAAACAAAGGATTTAAAATATGGCGCTTAGAAAATGAAATGGCTTTACATGATTCTGCAATGTTTCATTTTTCGCAATGGTGGAATCGAAATCGGCGCACTGGATATGGAGCAATGGATTTAACTATTCGATTTTCGCATCCAAATTTTAAACGTATTATATTACGGGTTCTATCTTGGACTTTATGGGCACTAATGGTATTGCTATTTAGTACTCTAAGTCTGTTAGATGAAAAAGTATCATTTAATATAATAGTATATTTTTTGTTAGCGCTATGGCCGATCAATTTGCTTAGAGTTGTCTTTAAAACGTGGCGAGCAGGAAAATCAATTAAATTCTCGTTCATTTATGCTTGGTATATGGCTATAGGTATTTTGCCCCAAGCTTTAGGTATCGCTAGTTATATTTCTGATAAATTCCACCAACGACAGCTGAGGTTGATCGAACATAAGATACATAAACCCAAGAAATAAATCTTAAATATAAGGTGAGATTATATGAAAAAAGACATGGATTGGGTGAGTGATTTAGCTAGATACCCCAAAAAGCCATTTCTAAAAGAACATTCAATATGGGCTATTTGGGTGCATAGATGGGGAAGACGTATTGACAAGAAAAAAGAGGGAAGATATAAATTTTTTTTAATCAAACTGTATTGGTTGTTCTTTCGGTTAATTGAAATGCAGACAGGGATTAGTTTGCCCAAAGAGGCTAAAATTGGTTCGGGCTTGAGGATATGGCATTTTGGAAATATATTTGTCCATCCTCAAGCAATAATTGGAGAAAACTTTACCCTTCGGCAGGGGGTTACTATAGGTAATAGAGTAGATAATGGCCCTGTTCCCATAATCGGAGATAATGTTGAGTGTGGTGCATATGCTCAAATTTTGGGAGGTGTTGTTATTGGTGATAACTGTAAGATTGGTGCTATGACTGTGGTGTTAAAAGATGTACCAAATGACTCGACAGTAGTGGGAAACCCAGGAAGAATAATTAACCCAGAGATTCTGTGAAATATATTTCTCACTTAGTGAGAATATGAATATTTTAATTATTGTAAAATGATAAGCTTGCCGAGTATTCTTTGGCAGAATTAAAAATAAAATGCATTGTTAATTTGGTGGGCACTAATCGCAGAATAAAGAGCGTCATTTTCACAAGTTGAGAAAATTTATAATTATGAAATTAGCGCAAAGAAATTGAGGATTATTTTGGCAGTTAAATAAATTCCGCTGATCTTCGTTTTGATAAATGATAAAAAGATCAACAATTTCGATGAGCTACTATAAATAAAGCTTAATAGATTCATTAAAGTGGCACATGTAAAAATGTAAAATGTAAAATGTAAAAATTTAATTACAGATGCCATTAATAATACTGATTTTTAAATAAATATACAGCTTGATAGATGACGAAAAAATGGGAATATAATGAATATAGCCATATTAGGATGTGGATATGTAGCAAATATGTATTTGCTTACTCTTACTATGCATCCCGAATTGAAATTAATCGGTGTAATGGACATTGAAAGATCAAGAGCAGAAAACTTGGCACGCATTACAGGTACCAAAGTATATCCAGACCTCCAATCATTGTTAAATGATTCAAACGTCGATCTTGTAGTTAATCTTACTATTCCTCAAGAGCATTTTGTAACCTCACGTGCATGTTTGGAAGCGGGTAAACATGTGTATACAGAAAAACCACTTGCCATGGAATTTTCAGAAGCTGCTACATTAGTTGATGTCGCAGAATCAAAGGGATTAATGTTGGCTTCAGCTCCTTGCACTTTGATGAGTCAATCAGCTCAAACACTATGGCATGCTGTTCGTGATAATCTAGTTGGAAAAATCAGACTAATTTATGCGGAAATGGATGATGGAATGATCTCCAGTGCACCAGTGCGTACATGGGTAAATGAAGCTGGTACAGCGTGGCCTTATGTAAATGAATTTGAAACGGGTTGCACGGTTGAACATGCAGGTTACGTACTAACGTGGTTGGTAGCAATTTTTGGTCCCGTCGAATCGGTTACAGCATTTTCTGATACGTTAATTGATGACAAAATATCTGGCCAAGAGATAGCGCCAGCTGATGATTTTACTGTTGCTTGTATTAAATTTCGGAACGGGATTGTTCTTCGTATGACGAATGGTATTTATGCAGAACATGATCATAGATTGAGGTTATTTGGTGATGATGGCGTGTTATTAGTTAATGATCCACGGAACGATATATCACCGGTACGATTACAACGTTATTATTCATTTCGAAGAAAGCGGTTTTTATCACCTTGGTCTAAAAAACTACCCTTTAAAGTAGCACAAGATCAAAAGAAGATAGTGAGCTATCGTGGATCACAAGTTCGGGACTTTTGTAGAGTGATTTCTGATATGCATGCAGCGTTAAAAGAAAATAGACAACCTTATTTTTCGGCAAACTTTGCTTTACATGTTACCGAAATAACGTTGGTTTGCCAGAATGCTAAAAAATTATCTATCAGTGGTGCAATGCCATATCAAATGACAACAACATTTGAAGAAATGGAACCTTTATCGTGGAAGTAACTGACATGAAGGTGGCCATTGTGACTGGCGCGGCAGGATTCTTGGGTAGAGACATAGTCGATCAGCTTCTAAATCGAAACATCGAGGTTAAGGCAATAGTTCGACCAGGTAGAAGCCGAGATAAGCTATCATGGAAAGCTCATTCGTTGGTCGAGTTCATTGAAATAGATCTATCTCTGGATACTACATTCAACATTCTGACGGAAATGCTTTCATTTCTTGATAAAGACTCTACTGTGCTTATTCATACGGTAGCTACTTATTCAAATAATGATGATGTGCATTTAAAACAAACTATAGAGCCTACTAGACAACTTTTTAAAGCAATGGCAAAAAGTGGTACGCATCGTATTGTTTTAGTTAGTTCATTGAGTGTTTACGGATATTCGTCATTGCCAGATTATGCTCAATTAGATGAAACGAGCTCTAGTGAAACATATATCAATTTTCGAGATGGATACTGTAGAGCCAAAATGGAGCAAGAAAAAATTGCAATATTAGCAGCCCAAGTTGATGGTGCCACAGTGACAATAGTAAGACCTGGAATGATCTATAGCGCTGATAATTTATGGAGTACAAGGTTAGGCTTTACTAAAGGAAGTATTGGTATAAATATAGGGAATCTTGCACCACTCCCTTTAGTATCAGTTGAAGATTGTGCCAATGCAATTATTTTAGCTGCAATAAGAGCTAACTTTATAAGTGATATTTACATTCCTAAAGACACCACAAACAGACACATCGGGGCACTCGAATATATAAATATTATTGGTGATGAGCAACCAACCCAAAAGGAGTTTCTTGCGTTACTTCGAGTACATAACAATTTCAAACGAAAAAATATAGTTACTATTCCTTGGTGGTTGGTTAAAAACATCTCCAAGCTATTATTTTTAGTAGGCATTCTTGATAAGAAAATTATCGCGACATTACCCGTTATAATGATCGAGCCTGCCCTCCATGCTAGATTCAAACCACTGAAATATAGTAATTGTAGATTAAAAGATCGTTTGAATTGGAAACCTACAATTGATCTTATCTCAATTCTAAAAAATAGTAATAAAGGTAGCTGAATAGTGCATTCACCTGACTCACCTATTTGTTACTTGGCTCCAGAATTAACTGCATCGGAATCGACATATGTATATGAGGAGTTACTAGCTATCGAACGGCATGGATATAAAGTTATACCCGTTTCTGTTAGAAAGCCTACGGGACCCGTCACCGATATAACCGAGCTGGTCGTTCGAACTCAGTCACTCTATGAAAAATACTCGATTTTGACACTTTATCATTCTTTAATTGCTTTTTCATCAATTAAGGGTGAGCGTGCAAAAGGGTTTCATCTTGTTTGGTCAGATATGCTTGAATTAGGATTGTTCAACATACAAAGCTGGAAATTATTTTATCAATATTTCGTTGCTATGAGATTAGTTGAAATATTAGCTCAAAGTAATTGCCAGCATTTACATGTACATTTTGCACATGTTCCATCTCAAATTGGAATGTATGCCTCCGCGATATCAGGTATTCCTTTTACAATAATGGCTCATGCTAATGATATTTTTGAGAGAGGTTTATTATTAAAGCGCAAAGCGGAACGTGCAGTTAAAATGCTGACTATTTCCGAGCATAATTTAAAATTCCTGACAAAGTTGAATATACCGAAAGATAAACTCGCAATTGTAAGGTGTGGCGTTAGTTTTGAGAGTCAATTAAATATTGCTAGCAAAAAACAAAAAGATATATATAGACTTGGTACTCTAGGGCGACTGGTTGAAAAAAAGGGAATAGATGTTTTGCTGAAGGCCATATCATTGCTTGATAATAAGTCTTATTCCATTGAGTTAAGTATTGCTGGCGATGGTCCACTTCTTGATGACTTACAACAACAAGTTAAGAGTTTAGGACTATCAAAATTGGTAACGTTTGTGGGAAGTCTGACACATACGCAAGTAGCAACTTGGATGCAATCATTGGATATATTTGTATTAGCATGTAAAAAAGATTCAAATGGCGATATGGATGGAATTCCTGTTGTTTTGATGGAAGCTATGTCGCAGCGTGTGCCAGTGATTTCTACATGGCTTTCAGGAATACCTGAATTAGTAATTCATCAACAAACGGGCTTACTTGCCAAGCCTAATGATCACAATGATCTGGCTATCCAGATAGAACGATTATGTGGGTCTCCATCTGATTGCGAGTCGTTTAGCGAAAATGCCATAGTACATGTTCAGAGTGAATTTGGTCAGCAAGTTAATATCAATCGCCTTCTCAAGCAATTTGGTTACTTATGAATAGAAATTATGTCTTAATATCTCCATGTCGAAACGAAGAAACGTATATGCGTCAGACATTGGATTCTGTGGTTGAGCAGTCAGAAAAGCCTGCTAAATGGGTAATTGTAGATGATGGGTCAACAGATGGTACAAACGAGATCTTACATGAATATGCAGATATTTATGACTGGATTGAAATTGTTAAAAAACCAAACAGAGGACACAGATCAGTTGGTCCGGGTGTTATAGAAACCTTCTATGTTGGGTATCAAATAATTGACCCAAATAATTATGAATATTTGTGTAAACTTGATTTAGACTTACGCTTACCTGCTAAATATTTTGAAATTCTAATGGATAGAATGGAAGCAGATTTTCAACTTGGTACATGTAGTGGTAAATCATATGTTGAACAAGACGGTCAGTTAGTGAGCGAACGTAAAGGTGATGAAATGTCACTCGGGATGACTAAATTTTACCGGACTACGTGTTTTGCCGATATAGGTGGTTTTGTTCATGAAGTTATGTGGGATGGAATTGATTGCCATTTGTGCAGAATGAAGGGTTGGAAAGCTTGCAGCTGGGATGAAGCTGAATTGAGATTTGTTCATCTCAGACCTATGGGGTCTAGCCAGCAAAATATTTATGTAGGTCGTATGCGACATGGTTATGGACAATATTTTATGGGAACAGGGTTTACATATATGATCGCTAGCTCTGTCAATCGAATGATTGAAAAGCCCTACGTAATCGGTGGGCTCGCAATGTTGTGGGGCTGGATTAAAAGTTTTATGAATAATAAGCCACGATATGGAGATAAAGAGTTTCGAAAGTTCCTAAATAGATATCAATGGCAGGCTCTGTTCTTAGGCAAGGAAAAAGCTATAGGCAACATACATGAGTCTTTTGAATCCGAAAAAAGTAAATAAATTATGTATCAAAAAATATTCCGAGATTTGAGTAGTTTAGGTTTACCATTCTATGGATAAGTGATATTTGATGTAGAAGCTAAGTACTAGTGCTGATTTTGAGAACCAGTAAATTTATTTTATGACAACATCTATTTTTAAATTTATAGCACAGACACAATCTAATACTTATCCTTATATCTTGGATGTTGATAGCTTAATTATTCATAATGGAACCGGACAATGTTGAGCAACTTGTTCAAACGATCATGAAACTTACTCAGAATAAGGTAATTCAACAATCCTTAACTAATGAAGCTAAAATAAAGGTTGAGCAAGAGTTTTCTTTATTAGTGAATGCACAACGTCTAAACGTATTATTTCAAACGACAACACGAGTTAATTAATGGCTTTTCCCGTTTTATTTAAACGTCGTAACTGTTACTTGCCTACTTTATGGGGTGCTTTAATCATTATTGTTACGCTGGTTATGTTTGGTGGGTTCGCCGTCAAAAATTTTGCGACTTTTCTTGCACTCAATGTTCCTGTATCTAGTCGTTATTTGGTGGTGGAGGGTTGGGTATCAAAATTGAGTCTTGAACAGGCATTAGTGGAATTTCAGCAGGGAAAATATGAGTTGTTAATAACCAGTGGTGGACCAGATTTGTCAGACTTTGCTTCAGCTTATGCAAGTTACGCTGAAAAGGCGGCTGCAGAACTTATAAAGATGGGCATAGACCCTACCAAAGTCATTATCGCTTCATCGCCCGCTTCAGCTCAGGATAGAAGTTATTTGAGCGCGGTGATGGTTAGAAATAAACTAATGGAACATTTAAAGATTCTGCCAGAGTCTATTAATGTTTATTCTAGTGATGTCCATTCTCGTCGTTCTTATTATCTTTATAAATTAGCTTTCAGAAATACATCTACCAAAATCGGAATAGTCGCGACAGACTCTGATCGATTTAATCTGGCATCTTGGTGGCAAACCAGTGAGGGCGCTAAATCTGTATTGACGGAAATGTTTGGTTGGGTCTGGACACGATGTTGCTTTGTGCCTCATGAAATTGGATCTTATAGTGAAATGTGGGGCCAAAAACATGATTAAGTCATTACAACGAAACTGTTGGTCAATACTGGGCTTACCTTTCGATGTAGTCAATATGCAACAAGCGGTTGATCACGTTATTAATGCAATCGACACACAACAACGCTGTTTTCTTTCAACGCCTAACCTTAACTTTGCCATTGCATGTCAACGCGATGCCGATTTTTATCAATCAGTAATAGATAGCGATCTTTCTACTGCTGATGGTATGCCTCTAATCTGGATAGCTAAACTTTTAGGTATTCCAATAACTGAGCGTGTTGCCGGTTCAAGTTTATTTGAACGACTCTCATCAACAACGCGGACTAACAAGATAAAAGTATTTTTCTTTGGTGGTGAACAAGGTGTTGCTGAACGCGCTTTAGTGCAACTTAATGCAAATAGTGTCGGTATGGTCGGGTGTGGCTTTTATGATCCTGGTTTTGTTAAAGTTGATGACATGAGTACACCAGATGTTATCGATATGATTAATGCGTCACAGCCTGATTTTTTAGTTGTTGCCTTGGGTGCTAAGAAGGGTCAGGCATGGATTCAAAAAAATTGTCATCAATTAAATGCGCCTGTTATAAGTCACTTAGGCGCAGTTATTAATTTCGTTGCAGGCTCGATTGAACGCGCTCCGATTCTTTGGCAACGATTAGGAATGGAGTGGCTTTGGCGAATTAGACAAGAACCTAACTTATGGCGACGATATTTTTTTGATGGTTTAGCTTTTGTTAAGCTATTATTATTGAACGTTCTTCCTTTAGCTCTTTATGATCAATGGTTAAAAAAAACAGCGGATTATCATTTACCTATAGACTTAACTAGCCATCAAGCAGAGATTAATTTAATAAATTTAGCGGGTAGTATTCATTATGGTAATCTTGAAAAAATAAAATTATTATTTTCAGAAGTTTTAAAGCAGAACAATAATAGAAATGTTGAGTTAAATTGCTGTGATTTAAGCTATATTGATGGTGCATTTATCGCGACATTATTATTATTTCAAAGCTGTTTAAACGAGCAAGGTTGTCATATTAGATTAGTCAAATTAACATCTAGAATAAAACGATTGTTGAAGTTTAATAATGTATTAAATCGGTTCCAACATAAATGATGAGATTAGTTAAGTAACTTAGGCTTAATTTGGCCGACTTAGATTAAAAGGATGATGCTTTGTTGACTGTAAAACAAATTAGTTTACTGCTGGTGGCATTGGCATTAGCCATTTTCACCTATTGGAATGGGCTTGCAGAAGCGGTATTTCGTTGGGGTAGCCAAGAAGAATATAGTCATGGTTATTTAATTCCTTTAGTGACTGCTTATATATTGTGGGAAAAAAGAGCACTTATACGAGCATATATTGGCCCGCCTATGTGGTCGGGATTGTTAGTCATTCTCTTAGCACTTGCCGTATTTATTGTTGGTGAGATCAGCGCATTATTTATTTTAATTCAGTATTCATTTGTATTGTTGCTAATTGGTTTGTCTTTGGTGTTTGTTGGTCGAGCAACCAAATACACCTTCGCTCCTATCTTGTTATTGTTATTTGCGATTCCTTTGCCTTATTTTGTCGAGGTGGTGCTCACTGCAAAACTACAACTAATATCATCATCATTAGGCGTCAGTTTCATCCGTTTGTTTGATATACCTGTTTATTTAGAAGGTAATGTTATTGATCTTGGTGTATTTAAACTGCAAGTCGTTGAAGCATGTAGTGGCCTGAGATATTTATTTCCTTTAATGAGCCTAGGTTTCATTGTGGCCTATTTTTATCAAGCAGCATTTTGGAAACGCTCATTAGTATTCTTAGTTACCATTCCTATTACTATTTTGATGAATAGTTTCCGTATTGGTGCAATTGGTGTGATGGTTGATAATTGGGGCATTTCAATGGCGGAAGGTTTTCTGCATGATTTTGAAGGTTGGATTATTTTCATGGCGTGTGCAGTGATTTTGTTCATCTTAATATGGGCCCTTGAAAAACTAACAAATAAAAATGGTTCTCTTGCCGCAGTGTTTGGCGTTGTTGATGTATCGAGCATAGTTCCCCAACCTTTTTCGGAAAGTCGAACTAGTAACAAACCGATGATAGCCGTCATCATTGTTTTGACGATCGCTTTGATTTTGACTCAGTTTTTGAATAAAAGGACGGAAATTTTACCCGGTCATGTTTCATTTGTGAATTTCACCATGTCGTTAGATAACTGGCAAGGTAAGCACGAGAAGTTAGATAAAGATGTCGTTGAAAAATTAGGTATGACAGATTATTTACTTGCAAACTATCTTAATGCGCAATCTCAACCAGTGAACTTTTATGTGGCCTATTATGAATCACAACGTAAAGGTGTATCACCGCATTCACCTAGGGTTTGCATACCTGGTGGCGGCTGGGAAATCGCTGAATTGAAACGTATTGAGGCGAATGGTCATCCGGTTAATCGGGTCATCATCAAAAAAGGTGATCAACGTCAATTAGTCTACTATTGGTTCCAGGGACATGGACGAATCATTGCGAATGAATATATCAATAAGTGGTTTTTATTTGTCGATGCAATATTTAAAAACCGTACTGACGGTGCGCTAGTCAGAGTGGTAACATCAGTCGCGCCACACGAGCAACTTGACGTTGCCGATAAACGAGTTTTAGACTTTTTAACTCATGCTGAGCCTGAGTTATCACAATATTTATTAAATTAGGATTTTAAGCATGATGAACTCGAAAGCAATTAGAATTTTGATAATGGCTAGTTTATTGATTGGCGCGCTTAGTAGCTGTGGCGCATCAAGTGACAGCGCAGCAAGCTTTGTTGAAAGCGGGAAAGCCTTGATAGCAGAGGGTAAGATTGACAAAGCAAGACTTGAATTCAAGAATGCGATACAAATTGATCCTAGACAACCCGAACCATTTTATCAATTAGCGTTGCTTGACGAGAAAGAGCAAAAATGGAAACCAATGTTTGCTAATTTGACGACAGTTGAACAGTTGGCACCGGATCGCTATGACGCTATTGTCAAACTTGGCCAGCTTCATCTACTAGCTGGTAATTTTGATATTGCGATGGAAAAAGCAGATAAGGCATTAGCTGCAGATAAGAACAATATAACGGCGCGGATTCTTCGTGCATCAATCAATATGAAACAACAACGCCTTGATGAAGCGACTCAAGACATCGATCAGGCACTAGCAATTGATTCGGTCAACATGGAAGCCGTTTCTGTGAAAACATTAATTCTTCAACAACAAGGTCAATCTGATCGCGCGCTAGTTGTGTTGGCTGATGCGATTAAATTGCACCCTGATGAATTATCACTGATGTTGATTAAACTTTCTATCCTAGAACAGCAAAAAAACTATGCGCAAATGGAACTCGATTATAAAACGTTAATGATAAAGCATCCAGATGAAGTATGGATACCGGTCTCGATGGCTAAATTATTGAATATGCAAGATCGTTATGCTGAAGCGAAGCAGGTTTTGCAACAGTTTATTGAGACTCATCCTGAGGAAAAACAAGCCAAGATTCTATTAATTTCACTTACCCAAACAAAAGAGCCAGATCAAGCAATCGTCTTATTAGACAAATATATACAACAAGATAAAACTAACTTTGATTTGCGTTTTACGAAGGTTAAACTTCAGTTAGCTAGCAATAATAAAGACGCTGCTCTAACAGATCTTAAACAAATCGTGGAAATGGATCCGGAAGGAAATAGTGGCCGTCAGGCGAAAGTCTTATTGGCTAGTATTGATCTACAAAGTGGCAATGTTGAAGCTGCTGACACTGCTGTGGAATCAGTTTTGAGCGCTTCACCTGAAGATGAAGGTGCACTGTTATTAAAAGCAAATATCGAATTAATAAATAAGAATATCGACTCAGCGGTAACGCACTTACGCATTGTATTACGTAACAATCCTGAATCTGAACAAGCATTAGTATTGTTAGCTCAAGCTTATATGGTCAGTGGTTCAACAGAATTAGCAGATGATAATTTCAGACAGGCGCTTGTCGTTAATCCAGGTAATACCGTTGCCGCATTATCTGTTGCGAATAATTTGATGAAGACGCGTGATTTGAATCGCAGCGAAGAAGTGTTAATCAATGCGCTTAAACAAGCCACCAATAAAGAGCCTTTATTGCAAGCACTCGCACAAGTAAGAATTTTCAAAGAAGATTGGACAGGGTCTGAAGAAGTGGTTGATTCGTTGCGTGTTGATAATAAAGAATCTGCAGTTGCCTATTATTTGAATGGTCGTATTTTACAAGGACAAGAACGTTATGCAGATGCCATTGAGCAATATAAGTTAGCGCTAGCGCTGCAACCGGATATGGCTCGTTCATTACAAGGTTTAGCTTATAGCTCATTGCAACTAGGTCAAAAGCAAGCGTTATTAGATTTCTTAAATAAATTTATAGACGATAATCCACGTCAATTTGCTGCTTATAGCGTAATGTCTAATATTTATTCTCAAGATAAAGCATGGGATGATGCAATTAAAATTGTAGAAAAAGGAATCACACTTGAGCCTACATGGCAGGGTGGTTATGGTATTTTGGCTTCAACCTATTTTGCTCAAAATAAGAATGATAAAGCTTTAGAAACCTATCAACGTGGTCTTCAAGCAAATCCTGACAGTAGCTTTTTATCGTTACAACTTGCTTCGGGATATGAACGCAATGGTGATTTAGAAAAGGCAAAAACATTATATGAAACGATATTAGAAAAAGATCCAAGCATTGAGCCTGCGATTAATAATCTAGCGAGTCTGTATACAGATCAATTTAATACAGAAGATAATCTTAAAAAAGCATTAGAGTTAGCAAATAGATTTAAAAATTCAACAGAACCTTATTATCTTGATACCTATGCGTGGGTGAATGTTCAACTTAATGATCTTACTGAAGCCCAACCGATATTAGAACGTGTGGTTAAGCTTTCTCCCGATGTAGCAATATTTAATTATCATCTAGGCGTGTTATACAGCAAAAAAGATAATGCTGATAAAGCGGAAGAATATCTTAATAAGGCTAAAAAATTGGCTGATGATCAAGGAGATAAAACGCTTAGTGCTAAGGTTGACGCGCTATTGGCAAAATAATATTGTTGGGATTTAAAGACAAGTTTTTTTAGAAGCTTGGTGGCCAATTGATTTAAATAAGTTATATAAGCAGTTGATTTATAGAGATGATTTATAGGGATGAAAATCATACTGTCGGATTAAAATCCGACCTACGGCAAGCCAACGTAGGTTGGACTTCAGTCCAACAATAAGCAGATGGATAAAAGTCGAGTCTACGAACAGCCAACGTAGGTTGGACTTCATTCCAACAAAAGTCGGATTAAAGTCGAGTCTACGAATAGCAAACGTAGGTTGGACTTCAGTCCAACAACAAGTAGATAGATTAAAGTCGAGTCAACGAACAGCAAGCGTAGGTTGGACTTTAGTCCAACAACAAGCAGACGTATTAAAGTAGAGTCTACGAGTTACAAACGTAGGTTGAAATTCAGTCCAACAACAAGCAGATGGATTAAATTCGAATTTACGAACAGCAAACGTAGATTGGACTTCAGTCCAACAAGCTGCCAAATTATCCCCATACACTTATATAAAAAAACATAAGATAAAAGACAAGTTATTGCCAAAAATAGTCTTTATCACTAAAATTAAACATTCAAACAATAAAGTACAACGCACATTAGAATTGGAAGAATAATATGAAAATTGCAATCGCAGGGACAGGCTATGTAGGACTTTCAAATGCTGTGTTACTCGCTCAGCATAATGAGGTTGTAGCCTTAGATGTGGTTGCTGAAAAAGTGTCGATGATCAACAATAAACAATCACCGATTGTTGATGCTGAAATAGAAGACTTTTTGCAGAATAAAACACTGAATCTCAAAGCGACCTTAGATAAAAATGAAGCTTATCTAGGTGCTGATTTTGTGGTGATAGCGACACCTACAGACTATGATTCTGTGAATAATTATTTTAACACTCGTTCTGTAGAATCTGTCATCAAAGACGTGATGGCAATCAATCCGCATGCAGTGATGATCATTAAATCTACGGTTCCTGTTGGCTATACCGCCAAAATAAAGCAAGATTTTGCTTGTGAAAATATCATCTTCTCACCAGAATTTTTACGAGAAGGTAAAGCATTGCACGATAACCTTTATCCATCACGAATTATCATCGGCGAAGAGTCAGAACGAGCTAGACGGTTTGCTAGTTTATTAGAGCAGGGCGCTATTAAATCAGATATTGATATTTTATTCACAGACTCAACTGAAGCCGAAGCAGTCAAATTATTTTCCAATACTTACCTGGCCATGCGGGTTGCCTATTTTAATGAGCTTGATACTTATGCCGAAATACATGGTTTAAACACTAAGCAGATCATAAAAGGCGTGTGTCTTGATCCACGAATTGGTGATTATTATAACAATCCTTCCTTTGGTTACGGCGGTTATTGCCTGCCAAAAGACACCAAGCAACTACGCGCTAATTATCAAGATGTGCCCAATAGCATTATCAGCGCCATTGTTGATGCGAATACTACCCGTAAAGATCATGTTGCTGCCGCCATTGTAAAACTGAATCCGAAAGTAGTGGGGATCTATCGTTTGATTATGAAGGCAGGTTCAGATAATTTCAGAGCATCTTCTATTCAAGGTATTATGAAACGTATTAAAGCTAAGGGAATTGAAGTTATTGTTTACGAACCCGTGCTTGAAGAGGCTGAATTCTTTCATTCAAAAGTCATTAATGATCTTAATGCTTTTAAGGCGCTAAGCGATGTGATTGTAGCTAATCGTTTGGTTGATGACATTAGAGATGTGGCTGATAAAGTTTATACTCGTGATTTGTCTGGTAATGATTAAGGATCGTTTTTTTGTTAAATATGTTGAGCATCGCAGTGATAATGATGCCAGCAAGCCAAGAGTTATGAAATAATTATGATGGTGTCAAAAGATGTTGTAGATTTAAAATAAGCAATTTACAAATTTCTGAAGGATGAAATAAAATTATGGAAGAAAATAATGTTGTATGGCACTTGCATAACGTAACTAAAAAAAATCGCACCATTCAAAAAAAACAGCAAGCTCGAATCTTATGGTTTACTGGTTTAAGCGGTGCGGGTAAATCGGCGATTGCTGGCGCTGTTGAACAAAAACTCTATGAAATGGGTCATCATACTTACTTATTAGATGGTGATAATGTTCGGCATGGTCTCAACAAAGATTTAGGCTTCTCAGATGACGACCGAGTTGAAAATATTCGTCGAATAGGTGAGATGTCTAAGTTATTTGTCGATGCAGGTTTACTTGTTTTAACTGCCTTTATTTCACCTTTTCGGGATGATCGGAGAATTGTGCGAGAATTAGTTGGTGACAGAGAGTTTATTGAGATCCACATGGCAACACCTATTGAAATATGTGAACAGCGAGATGCTAAAGGTTTATATGAGAAAGCACGCAAAGGTGAGATTAAAAATTTCACTGGTGTAGACTCAGATTATGAAGCACCGGAACACGCTGAAATAACCATTAGCACCGCCGAACTTAGTATTGAACAATGTGCAGATGTAGTGATTGATTATTTAATAGCACATCGCATTATCTTTGATTACAAGGAATAATCCTGTGCAGTATATCGATGTGTTTAATGGCGATGCTGACGGACTATGTGCCTTAGTGCAATTACGCCGCCATAACCCTGTTTCTTCTACTTTGCTCACTGGTATAAAACGCGATATTAATTTGCTTAAGCGTATAGCAGGAGGTGAGAATACTCACATTACGGCATTGGATATTTCATTTGAAAAAAATGCGGTTGATGTTAAACGGTTGTTAACATCAGGTGCTCAAATAGAGTATATCGATCACCATCAGGCAGGGATGATATTAGATCATCCCAATTTGAAAACAGATATAAATTTATCTGCCGATATCTGTACGTCTTTAATTGTTGATAAGCAACTACAAGGTAAATATCGTGCGTGGGCAATTACGGCTGCATTTGGCGATAATCTTGATGATAAGGCGACGAGCTTAGGTTTAGCATCAGGATTTGACCTAAATGAACTTGCTAATCGTAACCCAGATAAGGCACATGCCATTATTACAGACAAAGGTGATATTACATATCTAGTCAGTGTGAGAGCACCATTAACTAGAAAAACAGGTGCGGATACCTTGGTGAGTCAATTCCCAACAGGTGGTGGGCGTAAAGCTGCGGCAGGGATAAATGCTTTACCAAAAGCAATGTTAACGACATTTATCGACGAATTTGAGCGTACATATCAAGTCATGAGAAAGGGTTAAAAGGATTGTCATGAAAGTCTTAGTGTTAGGTGGTGCGGGTTACATTGGCTCACACATGTGTAAATTATTATCAACACACGGTCATACGGTTGTGGTGTTTGATAACTTGAGCACAGGACATCAAGAAGCAGTGAAGTGGGGGCCTTTAGTTATTGGCGATATTTTAGTCAAAGACGATTTAGAACAATTGTTTACACACCACGGTCGCTTTGATTTAATTATTCATTTTTGTGCTAAATCTTTAGTGGGTGAATCAGTAAAACAACCTAATGAGTATTATCGAAATAATGTAGTTGGCACACTTAATCTACTTGATCAGATGGTGAAAACCGGCCACGATAAATTGGTTTTTTCTTCGACAGCAGCAGTATTTGGCACGCCATCGGTTGAATTCATTGATGAGAAGCAACCGAGGCTACCGATAAACCCTTATGGGCAGTCAAAGAAAATGGTCGAAGATATTCTACAAGACTACTTTATTGCATTTGGCTTGAAGTCGGTTTGTTTACGCTATTTTAATGCTTGTGGTGCCGATCCTGATGCTGAGATTGGTGAACGCCACGAACCAGAAACGCATTTGATTCCCAATATTTTAAAGTCAGTTTTGAGTAGTTCAGAGCAAAAATTAAAAGTGTTCGGTAATTCTTATCCGACGGCCGATGGAACTTGTGTCCGTGATTACATTCATATCAATGATCTAGCTTCAGCGCACTTATTGGCAGGTCAATATCTAGCTAAAAATCAAGGTGCATATGCATTTAATCTTGGTAACGGATCTGGTTTTAGTGTGTTAGATGTAATTTTAGCCGCTGAACACGTAGTAGGGAAAAAGATTCAGTATGATATTGAGGAGGCACGAGCAGGTGATCCTCCCGTTCTAGTCGCGAATGCAACGTTAGCTAAACAACAATTGGGTTGGCAACCTGAGTACACAGAGATTGAACAAATTATTGCTACCGCTTGGCGTTGGCACCAGAATGAATGCTTTTGATTTAGTGTGAGATTTATTGAATTAAAGCATAGTGGTGGCTGGTTTAGTCTTAAAAGTTAGAAAATCAAAGCGCCATTTATACAGATAAATATACCTTACATTGTCCATAAGTTCGATACTATAGAATCTTCAATTCTGTTATGACAATCACTCACAGTTGCATCTTTATTTCCGACAGTGCGATTATTTCGCATTGATTATGAATAATTAAATTGATAAGTTATGACGTGAAAATATGTTTAAGTAGCTTGAGTTTCCTACAGAAAGGGCATAAAGTTTATATCAACCTAGATGTGGTAAATGTAATAATTTTGTGTACATATTTTAAGGAGATAGTTATGTATTCTCGTCATAAGAGACATTTTTTTGGTTTGTTCTCAACGCCGCGAAACGAGTGGCAATCTATCCGAGATGAAAAAAACGATCTCGTTCAACTTAGCTTGACGCGGTTAATCTTTTTTGCCGCAATTCCTGCCGTGTCATTCCTTATAGGTCTGAGTTATGTTGGATGGAGTTTTACAGGCGCTGAATTTAATATAATAGCAATGAACTCAGCCTTTTTGATGGCGGTCGTTTTCTATGGACTGATCATTGCTGCAACATTATTAATGGCTTATTTTACCTTTATAACCGAAAGGTCTGTTGCAGAAGAGGCTAGTTTTGAACGATGCCTAATGTTTGTTGCTTATACGGCTACACCGATGTTTCTGGCTGGCTTGATTGGTTTTATACCGATTGTATGGCTATGTATTTTAGTGCTAGTAGTTGCCATACATTACAGTCTGTATTTATTATATATAGGAATACCTATATATATGGATATACCCGAAGGTAAAAGTTTTATGATTGTAACGACCATTATAACGGCTGGTCTGTGCATGATGTTGTGCTTTGTCATCGCTGTTTTAATTATCATGAATATGATAGCCGCTTAGTAAATAGTGGCTAGTCTCAACCACATATAATAATGCGCTGGTTTTGTTATGGTTTAGATTGTTAACTAATTGGGAATTGATCTGTGTGTAAAATCTGTAATTTATTTTCATGGGCAAAATCAGTGAGAAAATCAAATAACATTTCATCTTCTTCTTCAAGCATTGCATCAATCACCACACACTTTATGCCTTCTATCGCTGCTAGTTTGACGTTAGGATGAAAGATAATTCGACGTCCTGGACCGTAACTCGCTACTGCTCCACACAAACGCTCAGCCCAATCGCTGGGGCGGAATGTACCTCCACTCTCAGTAATGCCTTGGATAATGACTTTACCAGTAATACTCATGATGAACTTGCTCTTTTCATTCTAAATTAGTATGTATTGTACTGTAAAAGCCCTGCATTATCATAGCTTATAGCGCGTTGGCTGGGGCAAGTCGGTCCAATAAAGTATTTAAAGCTATAAGTCGACTGTCTGCATCAGGCATATATTCTACGAAGCGTAATTTATCTTGGCCATCGAGTTTATATTTTGCTGCTTGTGTTTGAATAAGCTGAATAATGACAATAGGTTCAATATTAGGCGTCTGGTCAAAGATGATGCGGCCACCTTGATCATAAACATCAATTTTCCGAATGCCGATAACTTTAGCTTTGAAACGAAGCTCATGAATGGCAAATAAGGTATTAACTTGTTCGGGCAATAGACCAAAACGATCAATCATTTCGACTTGTAACTCTCGTAATGCTTCATGATCAACTGCTGCCGAGATACGTTTGTACAAGACAAGTCGAGTATGAACATCCGGCAGATAGTCGCTTGGAATCAATGCTGGCACATGTAAGTCGATTTCTATAAAGTGGCGATCGGTCAAATTTAGACTTGGATCTTTGCCGGATTTAAGCGCTTTAACGGCGCGTTCTAATAGTTCATTATATAAACCAAAGCCAATTTCTTGCATTTGGCCACTTTGATCATCACCTAACAACTCACCAGCACCACGAATTTCCATGTCATGAGTTGCCAATGTGAAACCTGCCCCTAAGTCTTCGAGCGATTCAATAGCTTCAAGCCGTTTAATGGCATCTTTAGTCATCGCATTGTGTGGTGGCACAATCAGATAGGCATAAGCACGATGATGGGAGCGACCTACGCGGCCACGAATTTGATAAAGTTGAGCCAGGCCAAGTTTATCGGCACGGTCAATAAAGATAGTATTGGCTGAAGGAATATCAATACCAGTTTCAATAATGGTAGTGCAGACCAGAACATTAAAACGTTGATGATAAAAGTCGAGCATAACTTGTTCTAATTCACGTTCTCGCATTTGACCGTGAGCGACGGCCACTTTAGCTTCTGGTACCAGTAATTCAATATCGCGTGCCATACGATCAATATCATCTACTTTATTGTGTAAGAAATAGACTTGTCCACCACGCTTAATTTCTCGCAACATCCCTTCACGAATATTATCCGGCTTCCATTCTTGGACAAAGGTTTTAATGGCAAGACGGCGAGCGGGTGGTGTGGCGATAATCGACAAATCACGAATGCCTGAAATAGACATATTTAAGGTACGCGGTATCGGAGTAGCCGTTAGCGTAAGAATATCTATTTCACTGCGGTATTTTTTGATTTGTTCTTTTTGAGTAACACCAAAGCGATGCTCTTCATCCAAAATGAATAGACCAAGCCGTTTAGGATCTATATCTTGCTGTAATAGTTTATGAGTGCCAATAATAATATCAGCCGTACCATCAGTCATTGATGATTTAACAGTATCGAGTTGTTTTTTTGATCTAAAACGTGACATAACTTCAACGTTAATGGGCCAATCTGCGAAGCGATCTTTGAAGTTTTCGTAATGTTGTTGAGCCAATAATGTTGTCGGTACCAATACCATGACTTGCTTGCCAGATTGAGTGGCGAGGAAGGCTGCACGCATGGCAACTTCTGTTTTTCCAAAACCAACATCACCACAAATTAAACGGTCCATCGGTTTATCAGATGTCATATCTTTGATGACATCATCAATTGCATCTTGTTGATCAGGCGTGGTTTCAAAAGGAAAGGCTGCGGTAAAGGCTGTGTATTGCTCATCAGGCGCATCCATCGGCGGTTTTTTATGAGCAGCACGTTGTGCATAAATATCAAGTAATTCGGCAGCCACATCTCGCACTTTTTCAGATGCTTTGCGTTTAGCCTTTTCCCATTGTCCCGAGCCTAATTTATGCAATGGAGCAAGCTCAGGTGCCGCGCCTGAATAACGACTGATCAAGTCTAATGCCGCAACAGGCACATAAAGTTTGTCACCTTTGGCATATTCTAGGGTGACATATTCGGTATTGATATCACCGATATCCAATGTTTGTAAGCCAAGATAACGGCCAACACCATGATCTTCATGGACCACAGCATCACCAATATTAAGTTCAGCTAGGTTACGAATAACGGCATCGGCATCTCGCTTTTTACGGCTTCGACGTCGGCGTTGCATAACTTGCTGACCAAATAATTGCGGTTCAGCGATAAGTGCAATTTTATTATGTTGTAATATTAAGCCGTGTTCGAGCGGTGCTATAGTGATACCTAATGCTGAATCACCTTGTAGAAAGTCATCCCAGTTTTTATATTTCTGCGGTTGTATTGCATTTTCGTGCAATAAAGATAATAGCGTTTCACGCCGACCTGCCGTTTCAGCGGCAAATAAAATACGGCCATCGAAATTATCAATAAACTGAATCAGTGCGTCACAAGGATGATCATGGCGGGCATTTAAGGTGAGTTGTGGCGGAATAGCAGTGTTGTAGTTATAGCTGCCCTGTTTGGGTTCTAATTCAAACGTTTGAATATTGATCCGTTGGTAATGTTTAAAACGAGCAAATAATTCTTCAACCGAAAAAAACATTTGATTAGGCGCTAGTAAGGGTCGCTCTTTATCAACATGATGTTGTTGATAACGTTGATTTATTTCTTGCCAAAAAGATGCAGCCGCATGATGGGGTTCATTGATATTAAAAAGTAGAGTGTCACTCGGTAAATAGTCGATTAAACCTTCTGTTTTTTCGAAAAATAATGGCAAATAATATTCGATACCACCGGGCATGTTGCCCGCAGTCACTTCTCGATAGATAAAGCTGCGTTGCGGATCACCTTCAAAATGACGACGAAATTGTTGGCGAAAAAGTTGAATACTTTCATCGGTTACTGGAAATTCTCGTGCCGGTAATAACTGAATGGTATTAATGGTGTCGATGGAGCGTTGTGTTTCGGGATCAAATGTTCTTAAGGTATCAATCTCATTATCAAACAAATCGATGCGGTAGGGATGTTTACTACCCATTGGGAACAGATCAATAATCGCACCACGCACCGCAAACTCACCATGTTCCATTACTTGTGAGACATAACGATAGCCTGCTTTTTCAAGCTTTAGACGCCAAACTTCAATATCAAGCTGATCACCGGTGGACAACATTAGAGTGTTGCCCGCTAAAAAGTCGCGTGGTGCGATGCGGTGCATTAATGTGGCGATGGGTACTAATAAAATACCGCGTTTAAAATCAGGCAGTTTATGTAATGCTTCTAGGCGTTCAGAAATAATATCTTGATGCGGTGAAAACGTATCGTAAGGCAAGGTTTCCCAATCGGGAAAATGCATAATGGGTAATGGATTACTGCCGAGATAAAACTTGGCTTCTAACTCTAATCGCTGTGCCGCCGCCGTATCATCCGTTAATACTAAAATCGGTCCACTATGTTGTTGAGCTGCTTTGGCTAATAATAAGCCTTGCGAACTACCGTACAGTTGTCCTGCTTGAAACAAATCGGTGGAGCGACTTGGTAATTGTGGTGCTAATGGGTTTGATAATTCTGATGAGGCCATGTTATTGATATGTATTTTAGTTTTAATTAGACGCGCCATTTTTACACAAATCATGATTGAAAACACAGCCAATCATATTGTTAGATGATTGTAGGGTGTTATATCGAGGATGATTAACAACAAATTTTAAGTTTACGAGCATTATTGCGTGTTGCGAAGATGAGTCTATTAATCGTTCAGAATATTGCGCTTATTTGGAAGTTTAGTAAATAAATCAATAACAAAAACAGTCTTAATTTAAAAAATTGTGGTTCAATACTTAACATGTATTGACCATGCTAAATGTGTGATAATAATAAATTAGGTTTAACCTTAATGCATGGGAAGTAAAAATGAGACGAATTGAAAACGTAATCTTATTAAAGGTAATTGGTAGCGGTGAATTGTTAGCTGCTTTGGCCATGTTTTGGTTTTTTAGAGAGAATATGCCCGCATTGGTTGGCGGTGTGATTTTATTAGGTTTATCTGTGAATAGTTTTGTGCAAGCTCATAAATGTTATTTGCGTCAATATTCACCTAGAAATGAAACTGAAGCTGATGAGAAATAACGACAATAATGATAGAAGAAAATGGGCAGATAGAAACCGTAGATAAAGGATTTGATTCTACCGCTTTTTTAAAAACATTAACCAGTCGTCCAGGTGTCTATCGGATGCTAGATAGTGACAATACGGTGATTTATGTTGGTAAGGCAAAAAATCTAAAAAAAAGAGTATCGAGTTACTTCCGTAAGACGGGATTAACGTCAAAAACGCGAGTGATGGCGGGGCAAATAACCGCCATCGAAATCACGGTGACTCATACTGAAAACGAAGCACTTATCCTTGAAAATAATTTAATCAAGGAATTGATGCCTCGTTACAATATTTTATTACGTGATGATAAAACCTATCCTTATTTGTTAATTTCAGGACATAAATTTCCTCGGTTGAGTTTGCATCGTGGTGTTAAACGCAGCACGGGGAATTATTTCGGTCCCTATCCTAGTGCTGGTGCAGTTCGAGAAAGTCTTAATTTATTACAAAAGATATTTCCCGTTCGCCAGTGTGATGAAACCTATTATCACAATCGTTCTAGACCTTGTCTGCAACATCAAATCAAACGATGTACCGCACCCTGTGTGGGTTTAATCTCTGAGCAAGATTATCAAAAAGATGTCCAACATACGATTTTGTTTCTGCAAGGTAAAAACCAGCAAGTAATGGATGAATTGTCACAGCAAATGGACGTAGCATCAAAAGATCTTGATTTTGAACTAGCGGCTACAATTAGAGATAAAATTATCAGCCTACGCAGGATACAGGAACGCCAATATGTTAGTTCTGAGCAAGGTGATTTGGACGTACTTGCTGCGATTGTACGAGATGGTATAGCTATCGTTGAAGTGTGTTTTATTCGTGGTGGACGAAGTTTGGGCAATAAGAGCTATTTTCCTAAAGGATCATCTGAAAGTACACCAGAAGAATTATTATCAGCTTTTATTCCCCAATATTATTTGGGCAAAGATGTGCCAAGTGAGATTTTGGTGAGTCACATACCTGAAGATATGGCGCTTTTGGAAGATGTATTGCGTTCAGAATCCAAACATCGCGTGCAGTTACGCTGCCCACAACGTGGCCCTAGTGTTCGTTGGATGACCATGGCAACCACCAATGCTGACATTAGTCTTAATCAACGCTTGAGTAGCCGAGCTAATCTGTTACAACGTTTTGAATTACTTCAAGAAGCATTAGGTTTAGCAGATATGCCCAAGCGCTTAGAATGTTTCGATATTAGTCATAGTAGTGGTGAAAGGACGGTTGCTTCATGTGTCGTCTTCGGTTTAGAAGGAGCGATAAAAAGTGATTATCGCAAATTTAATATTGAAGGTATTACGCCCGGTGATGATTACGCTGCGATGAATCAAGCCTTAACTCGCCGTTTTACTCGTTTACAAAAAGGTGAGGGAAAACGACCTGACTTATTGTTGATTGATGGCGGTAAAGGTCAACTATCTGAAGCCAAAGCGGTGATGGCTAATTTACAACTCGATATTGATATTTTGGGTATTGCCAAAGGTCCGGAACGAAAACCCGGCGAAGAAACATTATTTTTGGTGGGGCGAGCAGGTGAAGTACATTTGCCACCAGATTCACCGGCTTTACATCTATTACAACAAGTGCGTGATGAAGCGCATCGGTTTGCAATAACGGGACATCGTCAACGTCGTGCTAAAGCACGAAATACTTCGCCACTAGAAGGCATTGATGGGATGGGTCCTAAACGTCGTCAAAAGTTGTTACAACAATTTGGCGGCTTACAAGAAATTCAACGCGCTGGCGTGGAAGATATCATGCGAGTAGATGGCATTAGCAAGGCGTTGGCTCAAAAAATTTACGATGTCTTTCATAGCGATGATTAAACACAAAATGCTACTATTCACCTAACAAACTATCTGAAGTCTAATTTATAATGAATTTACCTAATATATTGAGCTTGCTCCGAATTGCATTGATCCCAGTGTTGATTGGCATGTTTTTCTTACCATATGAATCAGCACCATTGTGGGCCACCCTTGTCTTTACAGTTGCATCATTGACGGATTGGTTAGATGGTTATTTAGCAAGGAAGTGGCAACAAACTTCAGCATTTGGCGCTTTTCTTGATCCCGTTGCAGACAAATTACTGGTCGCTGTCGCTTTAGTATTGGTTGTTTATAAAACACCACAATGGTTTGTGTTGATCCCGGTCGTTATCATTATCAGTAGAGAAATAACTATCTCCGCATTACGCGAATGGATGGCTGAATTAGGTCAAAGAAACGCTGTTAAAGTATCCTCTATTGGCAAGCTTAAAACCGCTTTTCAAATGTTATCTATTGGATGCCTGATTTATTTTAAACCATTATTTGGCTTGCCAATATTCGATATTGGTCTGGTATTACTTTACATTGCCTCAGTGTTGACGCTGAGTTCTATGTTTAGTTATCTTAAAGCTGCCCTTCCAATGTTGCTTACTAAGGGTTGACACATAGAATAAAGTGCCTATAATGCACGTCTTTCTCAGCGGGAATAGCTCAGCTGGTAGAGCACGACCTTGCCAAGGTCGGGGTCGCGAGTTCGAATCTCGTTTTCCGCTCCAAATTCAAAAAATCCGTGGCAGTATCTGCGGGTTTTTAGTCTAGATCAACGAGGGCTGCGTGGCAGAGTGGTCATGCACCGGACTGCAACTCCGTTTACGCCGGTTCGATTCCGACCGCAGCCTCCATTTATAATGTTGTAATAACCCTAGCGGGAATAGCTCAGCTGGTAGAGCACGACCTTGCCAAGGTCGGGGTCGCGAGTTCGAATCTCGTTTTCCGCTCCAGTATGTAAAAAAAGCCGCATTACATCATGTATTACGGCTTTTTTTTTAATGATTGTTTGGTAGCGTAAATAATATGGTCCACATCAACGCTGTAATGCCAATTCGATTGATATGACACTATCTATTCATTCCAATTTTATTTTTTTAATAAATACCCGTTGTTGTCAGGCTTGTACTTCACGTTAAAATAACGAATAGATAAAATTTAAATGAATTTTCTCAGACATATTTAAATTACTTAAATTAGCTGCGCACGATTTGTAACGTTTATACTGCCAAGATGTCTAAAGCTTTTGAATTTAAAAAGGGTACTTCATGTCGGCCGTACAGTATTTAAGGACACCTTTATTAACGGGTGATAATGTTGATTCGAAACGCGTAGAAATTGCCGCTTATTTTAACGCTACATTCGAACGTTCGGAGTCTTTGTTTGAAACATTGGCTGACGACCAAGCATATTATCAACAATCCATCCCACTTCGCCATCCACTTATTTTTTATTACGGCCATACAGCGACCTTTTTTGTTAATAAATTATTATTAGCCGGCTTAATTGAGCAACGGATCGACCCTAAGTTTGAGTCGATGTTTGCTATTGGTGTCGATGAAATGAGCTGGGATGATTTAGATGATGAGCATTATGATTGGCCAACTGTTGCCGAAGTACGCGACTATCGCGAGCAATTAAAAACTATTGTTAATAACATCATTGCTAATGCGCCGTTGGTATTACCAATCAATTGGCAAAATCCTTGGTGGACGATCATTATGGGGATTGAGCATGAGCAAATTCACATAGAAACCTCATCAGTATTAATTCGTCAACAAGACTTACATTTACTGCGAACCAATGATGCATGGCGACCATGGACCAATACGACGGCCGCACCGACTAATGAATTAATCTCTATTACTTCTGGGACAGTCAATTTAGGTAAATCTACCGATAATCCAATCTATGGCTGGGATAATGAATATGGATCACATCAAGCAGAAATTAAAGCATTTGAAGCCAGTAAGTTCTTAGTCAGTAATCAAGAGTTTCTCGAATTTGTTGAAGCGGAGGGTTATATCAATGATGATTATTGGTTAGCAGAAGGCTTACAGTGGAAAACATTTTCTAAGGCGAGTTATCCCACTTTTTGGCATGAATCTGCACAAGGCTGGCAATTACGATTGATGACTGAGATGGTTACGATGCCCTGGGATTGGCCGGTAGAGGTCAATTATCATGAAGCAAAAGCATTTTGTAATTGGAAGGCCAGCCAAACAGGTTTATCAGTGCGTTTACCCACTGAAGATGAATGGGTACGGATTTATGAATTTTCTGGAGTAGAAGAGTTAACAACTCAACAAGCTTCCGCCAATATCCATTGTGACTATGCCGCTTCGCCATGTCCTGTAAATTATTTTGCACATGGTGATTTATATGACGTCATTGGCAATGTTTGGCAATGGACAGAAACACCGATTTATCCACTTGATGGCTTTGAAGTGCATCCACTTTATGATGATTTTACGATGCCGACATTTGATGGCCGACATAACTTATTTAAAGGTGGCTCATGGATATCAGGCGGTAATGAAAGTCGAAGTGCAGCACGATATGCTTTTCGCAAACACTTTTTCCAGCATGCGGGTTTTCGCTATGTTGTAGCAGATGAACTTGAGGAGCAAGCTGTGTCTAATTATGAAAACGATAAAATGTTATCTGAATATGCCGAATTTCACTATGGTGATACTTATTATGATGTGGCGAACTTTCCTGAAACATTAGCGAATATTGCAATAAAAGCTTTAGGTGATAAACCTGCTGGCAAAGCATTGGATATCGGCTGTGCTGTCGGTCGATCAAGTTTTGAATTAGCTAAACATTTTGATCACGTTACGGGTATCGATTTTTCGGCGCGGCTGATTAATCTTGGTGTGCAATTAGTTTCACAAGGCGTTATTCGATATAGCATTGCCGATGAAGGTGAATTAATGCTCCATCGTGAACGTCGTCTAGACGATCTTGGTTTAACGTCAGTAGCTGATAAAGTTGAGTTTTTACAAGGTGATGCCTGTAATTTAATGCCCCATTTTACGGGTTATGACGTGGTGTTGGCAGCAAATTTGATCGATCGCTTGTATGATCCGAGTTTGTTTTTATCATCCATTCATCAGCGAATGAATGCGGGTGGCGTGTTATTAATCGCTTCGCCTTACACTTGGTTAGAACAGTACACCAAAAAAGACAATTGGGTGGGTGGCATTAAAAGAGATGGTGAGAATGTAACAACTTTAGATGGTTTGAAGGGCTTGTTAGGTGAGCACTTTGAGTTAATGCAAGCCCCACAACAAGTACCGTTTGTGATCAGAGAAACGAGTCGTAAATTTCAACATACATTATCTGATGTCACACTTTGGGTTAAGAAATAATCGATGGTGACCGATTTCGATCAGCTTATCGATAGGACTGGGACTGCCAGTGTTAAATTAGATGCATGCAAAGCCGTATTTGGCACTGACGAGCTTATTCCATTGTGGGTTGCTGATATGGACTTTGCTACACCTCAAGCTGTCAGTGATGCACTAAGACAGCGTGCTGCTCATCCTATTTATGGTTATAGTCTTTATCCTGAAACTATGTTTACAGCAATGCAGGCATGGTTTCAACGCCGCTATGATTGGACTATTCAGCACGAAACGATTGTGATGTGTCCTGGTGTTGTGCCATCGATTCATGCGGCGATTATGGCGTTGTCGGAATCTGGAGATAAGGTGATTGTTCAAACACCGGTGTATCCACCTTTCTTTTCAGCAGTCACCGATACAGATCGTGAGTTGTTATTGAATCCGTTGAAGCTAGTAGATGGTAACTACCAGCTTGATGTTGAGCATTTAGAGCACTGTGCGGCATCAGGTGCCAAGATATTATTATTATGTTCTCCACACAATCCGGTGGGTAGAGTTTGGCAACAAGCTGAGCTGGAAAGTTTGCTGGATATTGCTCGGCGTTATCAAATAACGATTATTTCTGATGAGATCCATGCGGATTTAATTTATCCAGAATATCGTCATATTCCACTGGCAACGCTCGCTGATGACGTGGTAATTATTACAGCAGTATCACCCAGTAAAACCTTCAATATTGCGGGTTTAGGTTTATCTTGTCTTATTGTCAACGACATGCAACATCGTCAATCAATTGATGCCGTGTTTGAAAGCTTACATATCAGTGCGTGTAATCCTTTTAGTATTACTGCTTTTGAAGCGGCTTATCGAGGTGGCGAGCACTGGCTCGATGAATTGATGCTCTATCTTGATGAAACGCGTCGTCAAGTTAATGATTATATAAAATCTAGTAAACTAAATATTAACGTAATAGCATCGCAAGGCACTTATCTGTTGTGGTTAGATTGCCGAGCAATGGCCTTAAGTGATGATGATCTTAAATCTTTTTTCATCACACAAGCTAAAGTCGGGATGAATACAGGAATTAGCTTTGGTAAGGAGGGCAGTGGCTTTATGCGAATGAATATTGCTGCGCCGCGCGTCGTAATTATGCAGGCTCTAGACAGAATTAAGCTGGCATTAAACACAAGTAAACTGGCATTAAACTAAATCACTTGCCTTGCTTATTTACTGATTTGGGCTATTTAATAGTGACTTGCGTCATTAAGATGAAAATAGCTTAGAGTCCCTCGATTAATTAGGGGTATAGTATTTGTAAACAGTGACCATTTCATAGCTGTGGAAGTGGCATGGCGTATGCCAAGTTGTAATGGGTGTTTCATGTTTATAAGGGAGTAGATAATGCCAGATTTAATTGGTGTAGCAGCAGGTGTAGTGTGGAACTATCTTGATGTCAATGGTGCAACGAGTGTTGCAAAAATGACTAAAGAGTCGACGCTAGATGTTAAAGTATTACAACGTGCTATTGGTTGGTTAGCCAACGAAAAAAAAATAAAGATTGAAATGAAAGGTCGTACCGAAACTATTTCATTGAAATAAAAGATCGGGACGTTCATAAAAGCCTTCGTAGAATGACTTAATCTACGAAGGCTTTATATTATAAAAAAGCCGTTTTTTCCGCAATCAATATTAGCCCACCGATCATTATTGGCCAGCCAAAAATTGGGCTAATTAGATAGCCAATGAATAAAGATTTAGCTCGGAAACCAATCCCGTGAATAAAGCCAATCATTATGCCGATCAATAACAACATTAATAGTGAATGATTGACTGTGTTGTCTTGGTGAGTCAGCGCTTGCGGCATGAATAAAATCAGGCTAGAAAGTCCCATAGCCAGAAAGAACGAAATCGTTTTGCTAACAGCGCTATACATTTAAACTCCTAGAACTAATCAGCAGAATCCATATCACCTTCAGATGATTCTAGCCACATCACATTTATAATGCCGAATGCAACCGCCAACAAAACACCTAAAATCCAAGCGAAATACCACATGTTGCTCTCCTAATATGTTGTGTGTTGATTGTTGTTGATGAAATGGACATCTATGCGACGCCACATCTTACGATACGTCCAGAAGCTGTAAGCTGAGATGAGCGGTATAAAAAACACAGACAGCCAAAACATGATCTTAAGTGTCATCAGGCTAGACGTCGCATCCCATATTGTAAGGCTACTATTCATATCACTACTCGATGGCATAATGAATGGGAACATTGAAAAGCCTGCGGTTAATATAATGCCCACAATCGCAAGACTGCTTGCCATAAATGCCCAGCCAGAACGGTTAAAGTGTGATGAAATAAACACAAAAACAGCACCAACAAACCCCGCAATAGGAGCAAACATCATCCACGGATAGGTTTGATAATTGGTTAGCCATGCCCCCGCTTGTTGACTAACTTGTTTAAGTTCTGGCGTAAAAGCACTATTTGCATCAGGCATAGAATCAATTACAAACCCGTCAATACTCATAGTTAACCAAATACCAGCAGCAGCAAAAGTGACGATAACGACAAGTGATGCAATCTTAGCGGCGTTACGTGCGCGTGCTTCTAAACCATCTAATGTTCGCATTTGTAACCAAACTGCACCGTGCATCACGAACATGCTGAGGCTGACCACACCAGTGAGTATTGCAAATGGCCGTAATAATTGTAAAAAGCTTCCAGTGTAATAAGGCCGCATAAGTTCATCATAATGGAACGGAACGCCTAATAATAAGTTACCAAATGCCACACCAAAAATAATGGGCGGCACTGTGCTACCAATAAACAAGCCCCAATCCCAACTTGAGCGCCATCTTGTGTCAGTTAATTTACTCCGATAATCAAAGCCGAGCGGACGTAAAAAAAGCGCAAACAAGGTAATCATCATTGCTAAATAAAATCCTGAGAAAGCCATTGCATACACCAAAGGCCAGGCAGCAAATAGCGCACCACCGGCAGTGACAAGCCATGTTTGATTACCTTCCCAATGCGGTCCGACAGTATTGAGCATGATTCGTCGTTCTTCATCAGTGTTGCCAATGATAGGTAATAATGTGCCTACGCCCATATCAAACCCATCTGTCAGTGCAAATGCAACTAACAACACGCCAATTAGAGCCCACCAGATTATTTTGAGTGTTTCGTAATCTAATATCATTATTTAAGTCCCTTTAACCTTGATTCTTTTCGAAATGGTAACGACCGGTATGTAAGCTACTTGGCCCGAGACGAGAAAAACGTATCATCAGATACATTTCAATGATAAATAGCAGACTATAGAAGGCTATAAAGGCAGTAAGACTGTTAAAAACAGTATCATATGATAACGATGATGCTGATAAATGTGTCGGTAAAATACCACTAATTGTCCACGGTTGCCGTCCCATTTCGGCGACAATCCAGCCTGTTTCAGCTGCTATCCAAGGTAATGGTAAAGCGAATAAGGCCGACCATAATAACCATCGTTTTTTATATTCTTGACGTTTCGCGCAGTGGTAAAATGCTAGTAGAAAGATCATTAACATGGCGAATCCACAAGCGACCATTGCACGGAAACTCCAGAATATTACTGAAACATTAGGAATCGTGTCATGTGCTGCCATTTTTATCTGCTCTTCAGTGGCATTGATGACATCATCGGTATATTTCTTCAGTAGCAAGCCATAGCCTAAGTCCTTTTTAACGGCTTCAAATTGCTGTATTGTCGCCTCGTCTTTCTGACCATTCCGAAGCTGCTCTAATAAGCCATAAGCGATCATTCCGTTGCGAATACGGAGTTCGTCTTGAGCAATAATGTCACGAATACCCATCACTGGTGTATCCAACGAGCGAGTGGCTATGATGCCCATTAAATAAGGAATTTTAACCGCATAATCCGTTTCCATCGTTTCTTGATTAGGCAGGCCAAATAAGGTGAATGCAGCAGGCGGTTCTTCGGTATGCCATTCTGCTTCTATTGCAGCGAGTTTAGTTTTTTGAACATCACCCACTTCATAGCCACTTTCATCACCCAGCAAAATGACAGAAAAGATGGAAGCAAGTCCAAAGCCGGCAGCGATGGCAAAGGATCGACGAGCAAAGCCGATATCGCGACCTTTTAGTAAATAATAAGCACTAATGCTTAAAACAAACATCGCACCCGTTACATAGCCTGCGGCAACGGTATGGATAAATTTAACTTGTGCAACAGGATTGAATATAACCTCTGCAAAACTGCTCATTTCCATTCGCATTGTTTCGTAGTTAAATTCGGCACCCACTGGGTTTTGCATCCACGCGTTAGCGATTAAAATCCACAAAGCAGACATGTTAGAACCGAATGCGACTAGAAATGTCACCATCAAATGTTGTTGTTTGCTCAGACGATCCCAGCCGAGGAAAAACATGCCCACAAACGTTGATTCGAGCATAAAAGCCATCATGCCTTCTATGGCAAGTGGTGCACCAAATACATCCCCCACATAATGTGAGTAATATGCCCAGTTAGTCCCAAATTGAAACTCTAGTGTGAGGCCGGTAGTTACGCCCAGTGCGAAATTTATCCCGAATAACTTCCCCCAAAATTTTGTCATATCTTTGTAAATTTGCTTGCCCGTCATCACATAAACTGATTCCATGATGAGTAACATCCACGATAAACCCAAGGTCAATGGAACAAAAAGAAAATGAAATAAAGCGGTAACGGCAAACTGTAGACGCGATATATCGACCAGATGTTCAGAAATCAAGGGCTGTCTCCTAAAGTATTATCGCTGATGAATTTATCTGCGATAACATCGGATGTTACGGGTGAGGTGTCATCATTGAAAAAAACGTACCAAATAAAAAACAATATAATGAGTTTGACAAACAAGATGATAATTATCTCGCGGAGTAAAATTTTATCGTTAATTATTTTCATGGTATTAATTAATTGTAACCAGAATGAACTTAATCTGCTAATTTACATTAGTGTTTAATAATGCCTTTTAACTTTTTGAAGCAAAATATTGTGTTTAATAAGCTGTTCGGCTCCTAACGTATAATTTGCGATATTACTTTATGAATGAAATCGACTATTGTTATAATTGGTCACTGAATGAGAGTATATTAAAAATTGTTTGAATATTGTACTCGTCGATTCCGAATGTTTTTCTTGCAAAAATGCGTTCTAAACAATAGGACAAATTAATTATGGATTTAACGCACCATCACAATCAATTTTTAAAAAAAGGCTTGACTCGCTTAGAACTCGAAGACGATCCATTCAAGCAATTTGAATTATGGTTCAAACAAGCTGAACACGAAAACATCTGTGAACCGAGTGCAATGAGTTTGGCAACCTCAAATGGAGTTGATGTTAGTCTGCGCACCGTATTATTGAAATACTTCGATCAGCAAGGATTTGTATTTTTTACTAATTATGAGTCGACAAAAGCTAAACAAATAGCGATTAATCCACAGGTCGCTTTGTTATTTCCTTGGCTGACATTAGAAAGACAAATTAAAATAACCGGTAGGGCAGAGAAAGTATCTACACTAGAATCAATTAAATACTTTGCCAGCAGACCTAAAGAATCACAGTTGGGTGCCTGGGCATCACAACAGTCTAGTCATGTATCCTCTCGACAATTGTTAATCAGTCAATTTGAAGCGATGAAAAATAAGTTTAAAAATGGCGAAGTGCCACTTCCTGATTTTTGGGGAGGGTATCGTGTTGTGCCTAAAACTATAGAATTTTGGCAAGGTAGAGCCAATAGACTCCATGACCGTTTTATCTATGAAAAAAATGATGGTCAATGGATTATTAATCGCCTTGCACCTTGACAAGATGTCGCACAAATAGAATCGTCCTTATTGCTAATAGCTGAAATAGTCTAAGCAACAAGGATGTGTTGGTTTGTCATCGCTACCGTAAAACAATTTGATAATGTGTTTTATTTGTTCAACATCGGTATCGCAAGGTTTAAAGGCCTAAATCACTTAAACTTGGGCTGTCTTCAGGACGGGTGCCCAGAGGCCAAAAGAATTTTCGATCTGTTTCTTCTATGACCAAATCATTGATACTGGCAAACCGACGATGCATCAAACCTTGTTCTGTAAATTCCCAATTTTCATTACCGTATGAACGATACCATTGGCCTGAAGCATCATGCCATTCGTAAGCAAATCTCACCGCAATATGGTTATCGGTGTATGCCCATAATTCTTTTATCAAGCGGTAATTGTGTTCTTTTTGCCATTTTGTTGTTAAAAATAATTTTACTTGTAGGCGACCCGTTATAAATTCTGCACGATTACGCCAAAAGGTATCTTCTGTGTAAACAAGTGACACGCGTTCAGGATCACGACTATTCCAAGCATCTTCTGCCATACGAATCTTTTGAATAGCAGATTGCTTCGTAAACGGCGGTAATGGTGGTTTTGATTCCATAATGTTCTCCAAAACAATAATGTAGACAGCTCGGTCTACATAAATTATAGCTATGGTAGACAGACCTGTCTATAATTATAAATATGACAACAAAAAAAATTCAGATAAATTCACTTTCTGCCCGTGAACGTATTTTATTAACGGCGCACGATCTATTTTATGCCGATGGTATTAGAGCAACTGGGATTGATCGGATCATTAAACTTGCTAAGGTGACGAAAGTAACTTTTTACCGACACTTTCCTAGCAAAAATGATTTGATAATTGCATTTTTAGCGTATCGGCATCAGTGTTGGATAAACTGGTTCACCAAATCTATTCAGCGGCATGGTAATTCTGTAGATGCTTTGATTCCAAGCCTGTTGGAATGGTTTAGCTCGGATCAGTATCGTGGCTGTGCGTTTATTAATAGTGTCGGTGAATTAGGCAAAACAATGCCAGACATCATTGAGATTTCACAGCAACATAAACAAGATATGACAACCTTTATTGAAACTTTATTACCTGATTCAACAGCGAACCAAGGTCTGGCTTATGCAATTGGCTTAGCAATTGATGGCGCCATTATTCGCACGCAAATTGATCAAAATCCTGATCGCGCGATTGAAGGTTTCCGCAAAATTATAGAAGCTTTGCTTACGAAGCAGTAATATCAAAGCCATTCATTATTGGTAATGACATATTATCGATGGTTAATTAGTCAAACAAGCCCTTTATAGTGTCACTTACTGTGCCTCCTATACTTTTAACTGACTCGATAGCTTTGGTTGATGTCGATTTTTCAGACGGTTTAGTCGTTTGCGATGTTGAAGATTTCTGTGCCCATGCAGTTGCACATGGATCAGTATCTGATGTGGCACGATCGAATAAACCTTCAGCTAATAAAGATAAACCACCTGTCGCAAATGCTGTGCTTACCGATAAGCCCGTTGAAATTGCACTCGTTAAATCGGTAGTAGGTTGAGGATGAGCAAGAGTACCGCCAACGCGTACAAAAGAGGCAAGTTTACCAGCGTTGATACCAAAGCCTTCTTTTGCCTGTGGTTTAATGCCCATATCTACACCTTCGGTCTTTAGATTAATAACACCACTACTAACAATATTCATCTGATTAGTCGAAATAGCAATGCCTTTATTTGTAGTTGCTATGCCATCTTTAATATCAAAATTAATCACCGCACACTGAAGCTGCGTATTGTCGGTGTTTTGTGAAAATGGATTAAGTATGTTGGCTAATTCAGTTAACACATCGGCACCCAATGCATCAGTAAACGAGTCAGTAATGATGCCTTCATTTACTTTGACTAATAGTTTACCGCTCAAGCTCGCCATAATTTGGCTGATGCTGTTACCTGTTCCTCTGACGTTCAGGTTAACATCAGTCTTAGCGCCGGTTAGCTTGTCCTTAAGAACAGGTAGTTGATTAGGCTCAAATCCGGTAATACTCATTGAGCTAGACAAGATGGGAGATGTACCACGAGTATTTATATCAATGCTTCCATCTAATTTACCACCTACCATTATACTTTTAAGTGGTTTAATAATTAATAACCCGTCTTCTAGTGACATGCTGATTTTGGTATCAGCTAGTGTCATGCGGTTGGTTTTTATTTGTTTGGCAGTAAGTGATACATTCACATTGACTGATTTTAAAATATCTAGCGGTAGTGGTGTCGATGAAAAAACGCGTATAGTTTTTGTTGTGTTTTTTTTCTGTTTATCTCCGATAATTTCTGTGAAATCAATTAAATTAGCGTCTAACATAGCATTAATTTTTGGCTTTTTTGCTGAAAAATTAATAGTTGCATTGCCCGACAAATTGGTATTGCCGGATGTTAATTCCAAAGATTTAATCGAATAAGTATCTTTATCGTCGGTGATAGTGCCTGCAATTTTAACGGGACCAAGATCAGGCAACTTACTGCTGGCAAATGACGATAATTTAGCTAAAGAATCAACATCAAACTTCACTGCAATATTAAGTCCTTTTTTGCTCATTGGTTTAATAATCTGCCCATTTAAAGCCAGTGTGGCATCATTGATTTCAATAGCTAGATCTAGAGGATAGTTATCATTATGGGTGAATTGACTGAATGAGCCTATGTGGCCAGTCACAGAAATGGGTATTTCGTTATAAGCTGCTTCAACAATTAACGAGAGTGGATCATTAACGCCATCAGGTTCTGCATTTAATTGGTCAATAACTAAATAGGATTGTTGCCCAGTCACACCATTTAGATAGGTTATAGTGCCATTCTTAATATGAACTTCGTTCACTACAACACGGGGGGCATCACTTCTATTATCTGCTGTTTGTGCTTGTTTTTTATCAGCAAAAAATTGCCAATTACCTATGCCTTGTTTATTCGTTTCAAGAAAAATTTCAGGATTTATCAACGTAATGTTATTAACGTGAATTTTCCCTGTGATTAAGGGCAATAAAGCAGCTTTGAGTTCAAACTGTTTGAGGCTTATCATCACTGGTTTAGAACCCCAACTCACATTGCTTAATTGAACGTCCTCGACAATAACTGTGGGTACCAATGACAAAGCAAACTTTAAATCCCCGTTTATCTGTAGATTTCGTCCTGTTACATTCTCAACAATATCAATGATCTGGCCCTTATATTGATTAATATCTGTTGTAGCAATGATTACTGCAATGGTAATCAAAACAACTGTTATTAGACCAGCAACAATTTTTATCGCTTTTTGCATGACAATTCCTTTAAAATCAATGAGACATCATGTTGGAGAAGGCTGGTCACTTAGTCATGTTCCGACTAATTTAAGCTTTTAATTTCTTACACGCGACTAAGTAGTATCATGGGTATTCAGATGGCGCTACTAAACGTATTAAATTTATATGATGCACTGTAAATTGAGTTTGACCTTATCCAAGTTTAATAACGATCCAAATTCGATGCTCGATTTTTTTCTAATCAACTATCCTAGTATCACCACTGTGTATCAAAGCCTAATGTTATATCAATTACAAGCTGATCATGCTTCGTTAACCGATGGAAACATATCACTTATCACGATAACAAAGACTTTATAGTGGGTTATATCGCTTAAAGTTGAATCTAACTTTATTTGAATTCAACTTCAACTTAGCCACTGTTCAGCTAAGCTGTATCTAAAGAAAGGCATGGTTTATATATAAAACATGATGAGCAGAACATAATTTAATAAGCGCAGTTAAGAGCAAATGTGATGATTCGTAATATTATATTGCTACAAACAAGCATGGGATGAAAGCGTTGGGATAAGACTGTTTTAAAATGAACTGAAGGATTATTGGCTACAGGTAGGAAATATTATCAATAGCGGCTTAGAACTGCAGTTGCGAGCTGTAACAGGTATTAAATGCAACAATAATTATAATATGACATCAATAATGTTCCGGAATCTTTGTATTTAAGCCATCAGCTTAATATGACACGATTTAGAAGGATTAAAGGAGCATTTTTATTAAACTACTAAATCATCAATGCTCCACCTTGAACAATATATTCTAGGCTTGGCGACAATACACCTACAAATAGGCTTCTCGTAATGCTGGTTTCCCACAGAACTTAAAGAACAGTACTAAGTTGACTAGTTTTACTTCAATTCTATTGTGCAGTAAAACTTGCCAGAGCAGTTGCAGCATCGCTCACTGAAGAAATGTTGCTGGTCATTTCAGCCGTTGTGCAGCTTTGTTGTTCAACCGCTGCTGCAACTTGGGTCATACTATTACTTATCTTGCTAATTAAGTCAGCTACATTACCTAATGAATTAAGAGCAACTTCACTCTTCTCGACAACATATTGACTACGTTGCTCGCTTTGACCCACCGTATTGACTGTTTCTTCAACCTGACTTTGCAGCTGTGCAATTAAACTACTAATTTCTTTAGTTGAATCACGCGTTTTTGATGCTAAGCTGCGTACTTCATCTGCCACAACTGCAAAACCACGACCTTGTTCTCCCGCTCGCGCCGCTTCAATTGCAGCATTTAATGCTAACAAATTAGTTTGTTCTGCAATCATATTAATAACTTCGATAATACTGCTAATATTATTACTGCTCTCGAACACTTTAGTAATCGCATTACTAGCTGAAGAAATATCTGCTGATTGTAACTTAACCTCATTAACTGCAGTAATGAGTTCGAATTGCGTGCTTTCTATTGAACTAACCGCATGCTGTGCATTTTGAGCTGAGCTTGCCGCCAATGATGAAACTTCTCTAGTCGCAGCAGACATTTGATTCATGGCGACAGAGACTTGGTCAAGATCATTATTTTGCGCGTGTGTGCTTTCGATAATACGGATAGTGCGTTCTTGCAGGAGTGTCTCAATTTCTCGACGTTTTTGTGCCATAAGGTTAATAGAAGCCATCACCGTATCATTATCACTGCGCTTGTTAATTTGCTTGCTAAAATCACCTTCAGCAATAGCTTCACATGCGGTAGATATTTCATCATATGATTGAATTACTTTATTTAAACTGATGTCGAGTGCAGCAATTTCATCATGGATCTTGCTTGGTAAATTTGGCTGCTTACGGGTATCACCTTGAGCAATAAGATCAGCCTTACGCATAATGTGCTGTATTCGACGACTTATAGAGCGAGCAAACCAAATTGATAAAGCAATGATGATAAAAATACCAAAGCCAGCAATAATAAGTGTATTACGTAAATTGACTAGAAGTGGAGCCATTACATCATGTTCGGATTGACGGACTATTAGAACCCATTTACCTGTTTCAATCGCATGACTAACAAAGTAATAGTCTTTGCCATTTATAGGATCCACAGTTTGTCGCAATCTACTTTTTTGCCCATCATCTAAAGGTTTAAATATTTCAGAATATGCACTATCTGCAACATCTTTAGTCGTTAACTCATCGCTGGCAACTGTAGATGCAATAAATTTACCTCCTCGGCTGATTAAAAATAAATCACGGCCGGTATCTTGCTTGACAGATTTGAGAAAATTAATCATCTCATCTAAAGATCTATCAACCCCGGCAATACCTATGAATGTACCATTTTTAGTAATAGGATAGGTTTGCTCAACGAGCATTTTACCTTCATAAAGATAAGGTTCCGTGACTAAGCCTTGAGCTTTACCGTTCAAGTCATATTGTTTTCTAAGTCCATCGTAATACAGACTTGTTTCCATCAGAATTAATGGTGCAAGGACAATGGCGTCACCATTACGATGCCAATAGGGTAAGAAACGTCCCGCTTGGTCAGTTGTTTTTCCACTATATTGTTCACTAGTATATTCTGCATCTTGTTGATCAGCATTTGCATCATAACCAAAATAAGCTCCCGTATAGTCTGGATGTTCAGATAAAACACGCTGTGCAAACTCACTAGACGCTACTCGGTTACCAAACATGCCTTCTTCTTGAGCTAAAGCCATAATTTTAGCTGTCCGAATTGCATTAGCATTACGACGTTCTATTTCAAGAGCTGTTAACGTAGCTGCTTGTTCAATAGCATATTCGGCTTGTGTTTTAGCCGACGAAAAAGAATTTATCGACGTTATCGTGACAATGCTACAAATGATAAAAATGGTTGGTGCGACCAAGAACAATAAAATACGTCCTTGAAGACTACTTAAAAATAATACTTTGTTTTCTTTCATCTAATACTACCTACTTAATTTCAAGATAAAACTGTGAAGCCAATTTAGCAATATGCAATAATATTTACTCACATGCAACATTCTTATTGTTTTTAACAGATGAATTTTCTTTATTGCTTTTTGTGACATTGTAATTTGCGGAAATTTCATCGCAACCATTTAGACCTTTTCTTAAATGAATAGGTAGTTTTTAGATAATTGGAAAGCATTTTAAATAAGGGATTGCACAAGAAACCGTCGTCGCATTCATGACAAGTCTATAGTGCAATCTGTAAAAGTTGATAGTTAGAGTTGCCTTCATAATGCACAAAAGAATAGTGTGCTATTACACGCTCACTCCACTCCGTCAGTCGCTTAAGAGCTGATTCGTTAGAGGGGTGATGAGAACGTCTGGCGAATAGGCTCGTCGTCGAATGGAGTTGAATTAAGCCAGAGATGGATTAATTTTTTCATGAGTACGGCGACTCGCTTGATCTTATGAGTACAGAAAATATATTGAATTATGCTTTTATCTAACATCGGGAAGTGATCGTTAATTAATGAATCAATCCATCATGGTTGTTTAGGTAGATAAATCTGGAGCTTAACTACCAACGACGGTAAACGGTAAAAGGAAAGCCTTTTCAATTACAATTTTATTAGTTATTACTGATCATAATAGATCCAAATTTTGGTTCAATTATGCGAGAAAATAAAAAATTGAAGTGTTGTTTAATATAAGTCTTAAAGAAGAATGTTACGTTGTTGCTATAAAGTGATTTCAATAATATCTTAGGAGATACTCGATGGAAATTTTTACTATAGGATTTACAAAAAAAAATGCGGCAACATTTTTTAATTTCATAAGAGAGTCAAATGTATCGACGTTATTAGATGTAAGACTGAATAATGTTTCACAATTAGCCGGCTTTGCTAAAAAAGATGATCTTGAATTTTTTCTAAAAGAACTTTGTAATGTGGAATATATTCACGCTGTTGAATTAGCACCGACGAAACAAATGTTAAGCTCATACCAGAAAGGCGACACACCATGGGAAAAATATAAAGATCAATTTCTTAATTTAATGTCGCAGCGACAAATTGAAAAAACAGTAAAACCGGCATTATTAGATCATGGTTGTTTATTGTGTAGTGAACATGAGCCTCATTTTTGCCACAGGCGTTTAGTTGTAGAATATTTAAATGAAAGTTCTGATTTAGACTTAAAAATAAAGCATTTATATTAAAATGAAAAAATCTAATTTATGTGACTGTTATGAAAAATAACTAATAACACTTATGAAGTTTCGTTGGTTTATCTTGATGATCTAAATAATCATATTAAAATGTTTACAAAAGAAAACGAATCACATGTAGAGCTTTTAGAAAAAACTAATTGGAATAATAAAGATGTTACTTATGCAATAATATTTGGTGACGATGAGGAATTTATTGAATAAATATATCTTCTGACTTCTAATAACATCACATTGTGGACAGTAAATATTAAGTAAGAACTCAAATACCGATTCAAATATAAGTGTCTAGTAACATTCGATATAAGACAGGTTCTGATATCGAATATAAAAGGTGATGATAGTGATGAAGCTATAGGAAATTATAAATATGACTTTAAATTATAAAAAATTTTCTTATATTTAAAAAAATGTGAAATTTATCAATTCGTCTGATGAACGATCAAAGTGTTTTTGTAAACCTCAAGCATGTCATTGTAATGTTTGGACAGGTTTTCATAGTTCGTTAAATGCTGGTAAGCAGCGCTTAAGAGACTGTAAGTTAAATTGTGTATCTGCCTATCATTAACCCCATAATGGGAATAAAGGATAGGTACTATGAACCAAAAAGAACTTGAAGCGTTTGCTCGTGAAGCAGCCAAAGGTATTAAAACTCAAAAAGATCTGAA
>Ga0307486_1000185_pt1 | contig 63955 bp, 52 predicted proteins | sample CBIW02metaG_FD_203663 | JGI IMG/M metagenome (GOLD analysis project Ga0307486, IMG submission 203663) | Sea-ice brine microbial communities from Beaufort Sea near Barrow, Alaska, United States - CBIW 0.2 | ecosystem: Environmental > Aquatic > Marine > Coastal | place: USA: Alaska | collected... | reverse complement strand
AAGCGACCCACATCACACTGCTCAACCATTTACCCTTGCTGCGTTCCCGCCCTGGGGGAGTTCAACAGGAGCTAGTTGTGTGGGACTTGCCAAGTGCAAATATACAATCTTTGATGCCTTTTGCAAGAGTTTTTAAGTTGAAATAATTAATTTAGCCAAAAGCAAAAATAAATTTTTAAATGAAAAAAGTTAACCTCCTGTTACTGTTAATATTAAATCTATTCCTTATTTCCTGTGGAAGTAATTCAAATAGAAAATTAAGTGATTTTTCGTTAAGTATCAGAAATTCGAAAGCAGATTATCAACTGGGAGAGACAATGAATGTCGTCTTAAAGAATCCTAAAAACAGAATAATAGATTCTACCCTGTTCTATTTTGAAAGCAATTCCCTGAAGACTGAACAGGGTGCAACTGAGGTTGAAATTCCACTTAAAGATCAAAAACTGGGGAACCAAACCATATTGGCGATGGTTTATTCGGAAGGCGAAGCTGATACTATCAAGCTTGATGTCAAAATTTTTAATAATGATCCACCAGATATCTACACTTATAAGATCATTAATACCTTTCCGCATGATATTAAAGCTTATACACAGGGACTGGAGTTTTACAATGATACTTTATATGAAAGTACCGGACAATACGGAAGTTCTTCTTTGAGAAAGACAAATTTTGAAACCGGGGATGTCCTTAAAAAAATAAAATTGGCCGATCGCTATTTTGGAGAAGGTTTATCTATTTTAAATGGCAAGATCTACCAGCTTACCTGGAAAGAAGGAGAAGGCATCATATATGATTTTAAAAGCTTTGAACAAACAGGCATATTTAAATTTAACCATAGTAAAGAAGGCTGGGGACTTTGTAACAACGGAAAACAATTCTATAAGAGCGATGGCTCCGAAAAAATTTGGATGCTTAATGGTAAAACTCTGGCAGAAGAATCTTTTATCCAACCAACTACGCATAAAAGCATTTCTACCCAACTAAACGAACTTGAATGGGTTGAAGGAAAAATTTACGCCAACACCTACCACCGTGATGGGGTGGCTATAATAAATCCCAAAAATGGGGCTATTGAAGGATTAATTGATTTTCAGGGACTTCGAGACAAGGTTACCCAACATCCAAAATTGGATGTTTTAAACGGGATTGCTTATAACCCGAACACCAAAAAACTATATGTTACCGGAAAAAATTGGGATAAGTTGTATGAAGTTGAAATTGTTAAAAAATGAATCATACTCCCGAGATATACGAAATGGAGCTCAAGGTTAGTAAAGTTGACCTTGACGAGTTACAACACGTAAATAATGTGCGCTATGTGCAATGGATACAGGATATTGCAAAATCGCACTGGAACAACCGTGCAGACAAGGAATTCAAGGAAGAGTATTTTTGGGTAGTTGTCCGTCATGAAATCGACTATAAGCAACAGGCCTTCTTGGATGATGAATTGCTGATGCAAACTTTTATTGCCGAGCATACTCATGTTACCTCCATTCGTCACGTAAATATACTTAACAAAGCGACTGGCAAGACCCTGATCCAGGCAAAATCCACCTGGTGCCTGATGGATCACAAAACAAAAAAACCCGTAAAGATCTCTGAGGAGATGCTACGGGTTTTTTATCAGTAAAATATTAATTTAACAGGTCTTTGAGACCTGTTAGGTTAATATTGTACTTTTTTGGTTTACAACTTCTTTGCAATTCTGTTTACTGCAGCTATGGTGTCATCCAAATCTTTATAAGATAGTGCTTCGGTAATAAACCAGGTTTCAAATGCGCTTGGGGCAAGGTAAATTCCTTGGTCCAACATTCCTTGAAAAAATGTCTTAAAGATCTCGGTGCTTCCAGATGCCGCCGATTCAAAATCAATTACGGGCTTATCAGTAAAATGGACAGACATCATAGATCCAATCCTATTAATGCTATGCTTGACATTATTGGATTTTAAAGCATTTTCAATACCTTCATGTAAATAAGCAGTCTTTTTATCGAGGCTCTCATAAATTTGCCTGTTTTGATTTAGTTCATTCAACATGGCAAGTCCTGCGGCCATCGCAAGAGGATTCCCGCTTAGGGTCCCCGCCTGGTAAACCGGGCCTATCGGGGACAGATGATCCATGATTTCACTTTTGGCAGCAAAGGCACCTACTGGCAAGCCTCCACCAATAACCTTTCCGAATGTAATAATATCGGCATTTACCCCCAATCGTTCCTGAACGCCTCCGGGACCCAATCTAAAGCCTGTCATTACCTCATCAAAGATCAGTAAAATATTATTTTTATCGCAAAGGCTCCGAAGGCCCTCTAAAAAGCCTTCCTGTGGAGGAATACAACCCATATTTCCGGCAACTGGCTCTAGAATGATACAGGAAATTTCGTTTTTATTGGCTTCAATTAATTGTTGAACACTCTCCAAATCGTTGTATTTGGCAAGCAAGGTATCTTTCGCAGTTCCCTCTGTAACTCCAGGACTGTTGGGGCTTCCAAAAGTAATGGCGCCACTCCCCGCCTGAATTAAAAAGGAATCGCTATGCCCATGGTAACATCCTGCAAATTTAATGATTTTTTCCTTATTGGTATATCCGCGGGCTAGTCTTACCGCGCTCATACAAGCCTCAGTTCCGGAATTTACAAACCGGATCTTGTCTATATTCGGAACCATTTTAACTGCCAGCTCGGCGATCTTGGTTTCTATTTCAGTAGGAGTTCCAAATGAAGTTCCTTTTTTAGCTTTTTCAATCACTGCATCCACAACTGGCTTATGTGCATGTCCCAAAATCATTGGACCCCAGGAATTGATATAATCTATGTATTTATTTCCATCAGAATCATATAAATATGCACCCTGAGCACTTTCTATAAAAATTGGATGTCCACCAACTGCTTTAAATGCCCTTACTGGTGAATTTACGCCTCCAGGAATCACTTTTTGCGCGTCTTTAAAAAGTTCACTACTTCTTTTATAAATCATAATTATTAAATTTTATCTCGTGCAGATTGTACATTCAATTTCTGCCCAACAGCAATATTATTGCTGCTTAGATTATTGTTTTCCTTTAAAATTTCAACTGTGATATTAAATCGCTTGGATAAGGAGTATAAGGTATCTCCCTTTTGAACGATATAAACAATGGAATTATCTTGGATGACCACAGCCCGCTTTCTACTTGTTTTCCCCAATACTTCGGCATCAAATCTATCTAATTGATAACGTTCAATTAAATTGATCAATTTTGCGGGATACTTTCTGTCCGTTGCATAACCTGCTGCTCTCAAACCTTTTGCCCAAGCTTTATAATCATCCGGATCGAGTTCAAACAAATCACCATAACGTTTACGTTCAGATAAAAATAAAGAGTGGTCGCGATACGAATATTTGGAATCTTTATACTTTCTGAAACACTCCTGGGAACGGTCATCGTCGTGGTAGACTTTATCTCCTTGCCAATCGTGACACTTAATTCCGAAATGATTATTTGCTCTGCGAGAAAGCTCCCCTTGTCCGGAACCGGATTCCAAAATTCCCTGGGCCAGCGTAATACTCGCAGGAATATTGTAAAGTCTCATTTCCTCCTTAGCTATTTCAGCGTATCCGTCAATATATTCTTCAACTACATCTGTATAACTTTTTGCGTGGAGATTTTGATTTTGTGCTTCAGCAGGAGAATTTTCATTTCTTTCTGATCTCTGTTCTATTTTTCTGTCCTTATCCCCGGAAACTACCTTTTTTTTACTTCCGCAGGAACTGACCAAAATAAGTGTCAAAATCAAAATAAAAAGTTGTTTTAATCTCATACTAAACATCAATTAGGGGAAAATTTTTCTTCATCAATAACCCGTTCATTCCGGAAATTCCCTGGATACCTCCCGTATGAATGGCTAAAATACGGGATTTTGGAGGAAATACCGATTTTTCGATCATATCAAAAATTCCGAAAAGCATTTTACCTGTATAAATGGGATCTAAAGGTATCTGGTATTTTTTCTGAAAATCGTTGATAAAGAAAATCAATTCCGCTGGAACCTTTGCGTAGCCTCCAAAATGATAATCTGTTATCAACTTCCAGTTCTCTTTTGAGGTATATTTCGATATTTCCGGAATTAAAAAATCGCCTTTTAATGCTGAAAAACCGAATGTTTTTTGAGTTTCCAAAGTCGAATTTATTATCCCCGAAACCGTTCCGCCGGTGCCTGCAGAACAACAAATAAAATCGAATTCTTTGTCTGATTGAGTTAATATTTCCTCACAACCCTCCACCGCCAATGTATTTGTTCCACCTTCGGGAAGCATATAAAAATCGCCAAATTTCTTTCTCAGTTTTTTCTCAAAATCCGGAAGATGTTTTTCACGGTAAGCTGATCTTGAAACAAATTCGAATTGCATTCCGCAGGAAGCCGCAAATTTTAAGGTTGGATTTTCGGCACAAGTTTTTTCGAGGTCCCCGCCAAGCTCTTCTCCCCTTATCACCCCAATCGTTTTAAAACCGAGCATTTTTCCTGCAGCCGCAACGGCAGCAATATGATTTGAATAAGCGCCGCCTAAGGTTAGAAGTGTATTTTTTTTCTGATTTCTTGCCTCTATCAGGTTATATTTTAACTTTCTAAATTTATTCCCGGAAACCTCAGGATGTAACAAATCTTCACGTTTAATGAAAAGAGAAATTCCAGAAGATTCAAAATTCCTGACAAATTGGTTTGGAGAATTTTTTAAACCGAAATTCACAGCTTCGTTCATACAGCAAATATCCTAAAATTACCTTCGTTAATCGGCAGAATCAGTCACACTTTTCAGTTTTTATTTTAACCAAGTAATTGATGAAGTTCCATAAATGCCTTTTCCTGAAATAATTGAGATCAGATTCATTTGCATAAGCTTCCCGCTCAAAAGAAATATTTTTATAAGCCAAATATGGCTTTTTGTATTGATACCAACGCAGCAGAAATTCAAGAAAATACCACAAATAAAAAGGAAGTACTAACAGTTCAGTTTGTTGATATAAATGTATGCGTTCGTGATTCATAAAAACACAGTCTTTAGCCAGCGCTTTATCTTTCAGAATCACAAAAGGCCACAAGCTCATCGCCCGGAAACCATTCGCCAGCAAATATTTGTTTACTAATACGATCACCGGATGAAGATAAGAATTTGTATTTTTGAACTATGAGCAGTTATAATAAAAAAATCCCTTTGGAGGAAGGTGATTTTTATCTTACCCCCGAAGGCTACAAGTGCTTTACGGAACAATATCATTTAAAACGCGGTTCCTGTTGCCAAAGTGGCTGCAGACATTGCCCTTATGGTTTTGACAGAAAAACAGGTCTTGTGAAATAAATGGAAAAATAAGTTCCTAAGTGTTTCATTGCCGAAAATGCCTAAGCCAAAACCTAGTTTCAATTTTACTACAAAAACGATCATTTATAAAGTTTGAAATTGTTTCCTGGAACTGCCTCAATTTCCTTTTCATTTTTGTCAAGTGGCATAAGAAAATTTTCTCCAACCTTAAATTTTCGGGATTCGCCTTTTGCTCCTTCCAGACTTATATAATTGCCATTTTCATCCCAAGTGAAATTTCCTTCAGAGATAATATTCTTACTCTCCTTTTCCGAACTACCTAAGTAACTCAGTTTTAATAGATAAGTTTGGTCTTTATTAAGACTAAGTGAAGTGTCAATTCCTTCACAATCCTCGCTGGGTAGTACCCCAGAATAAATTCCTTCCCAATCCAGAGAACTTTTGGAAGTATTTACAACCTCATTCTTAGGCTGCTTCAAAACGATGACTTTATCTTTATTATCAATATTTTCCGTGCTGTTTAAAGGTGATTCCTGATCTTTACACGAAATTATACTTAAGACCAGAACAATACAAAAAGCTGATTTTTTCATTTATTAATAATTTTATCTTCAAAGTGAATTTAAAAACAAGACATAAATATATGAAAGTAATATAATTTTATGCTACTTTGAAAATGATCAAATAAAAAAAATTTATGAGTTTTAAAGAACAGATATTACTAGGAATTCCAGATGAACTTCCCTTAGTTAAAATATATGATACCTCCGTAAATCATGCACCGAGGCGTAAGGATATTTTAAATGACCCAGAAAAAAACCTGGCTCTAAAAAATGCCCTTAGATATTTTGATCAAAAACATCACAGGACCTTGCTTCCAGAATTCAGAAATGAATTGGAGACTTATGGTAGAATATATATGTACCGTTTTATGCCCGATTACAAGATCTATGCGAGGCCGGTTGAGGATTATCCAGGAAACTGTTTGCAGGCAAAATCAATAATGCTAATGATTCAAAACAATTTAAACCCTGATGTGGCACAACACCCGCAAGAACTCATAATTTACGGAGGCAATGGTGCTGTTTTTCAAAACTGGGCGCAATATTTATTGGTTATGCAGTATTTGGCCCAAATGGAAGAAGATCAAACTCTGGCAATTTACTCCGGTCATCCAATGGGATTGTTTCCTTCACATAAAAATGCGCCCAAGGTGGTTGTAACAAACGGAATGATGATTCCCAATTATTCCAAACCAGATCATTGGGAAAAATACAACGCACTTGGAGTTACTCAGTATGGACAAATGACTGCGGGGAGCTTTATGTATATTGGACCGCAGGGAATTGTACACGGCACCACTATTACTGTTTTAAATGCTGGTCGTAAAATTGCCAAAAACAACGAAGATCTCAGCGGAAAATTATTTGTCACTTCCGGACTTGGTGGAATGAGTGGCGCACAACCCAAAGCAGGAAATATTGCAGGATGCATTACCATTTGCGCTGAAGTAAATCTGAAGGCTGTAAATACCCGTTTTTCTCAAGGATGGGTGGATATAATTATATCTGATCTGAAGGAGTTAACTCAATTTGTTTTGAAAGCTAAAGAAAATAAAGAAGTCGTTTCAATCGCCTACCACGGAAATATTGTTGAAGTCTGGGAACATTTTGATAAGGAAAATATTTATATAGATTTGGGTACAGACCAAACTTCGCTTCACAACCCTTGGGCCGGTGGTTATTATCCAGTTGGAATGAGTTATGAGGCGGCTAATGAAATGATGGTTGAGAATCCCGAACAATTTAAAGAAAAAGTTAGGGAAAGTCTGTGTAGGCAAACCGATGCGATAAATAAGCATTCAGTAAAAGGAACGTATTTTTTCGATTATGGAAATGCTTTTTTGCTTGAAGCATCCCGAGCCGATGCAAAGATTTATAAAAATGAAAAAGGGGGGTTTGTAAGCGCATCTTACTTTGAAAAGGGCGCAGATGAAGATATTCCTTTTGCTTATCAATCTTATGTGCAGGATATTATGGGACCGTTGTGTTTCGATTATGGTTTTGGTCCTTTCCGATGGGTTTGTGCCTCAGGAAATGAAGCCGATCTGGATAAAACGGATGAAATTGCAGCTTCCGTTTTAGAAAAACTTAAAACTAGTGCTCCAAAAGAAATCCAGTCCCAATTGCAGGATAACATTCATTGGATAAAAAATGCAAAAAAAAACAAACTTGTCGTAGGCTCAAAAGCTCGGATCCTATATGCCGATGCTGTGGGCAGGATTGAAATCGCCAAAGCCTTTAATGACGCCATTACTGCAGGAAAAATTGGTCCGGTAATATTAGGCCGCGATCACCACGATGTTTCCGGAACCGATTCACCGTACCGTGAAACCTCAAATATTTATGACGGTTCGAAATTCACATCCGATATGGCCATTCAAAATGTTATTGGTGATAGCTTCAGGGGAGCTACCTGGGTAAGCATCCACAACGGCGGTGGCGTAGGTTGGGGAGAGGTTGTGAATGGTGGTTTTGGAATGGTTCTTGATGGATCTAAAGAGTCCGAATATAAGTTAAAATCCATGTTGTTTTGGGATGTAAACAACGGTTTGGCGAGGCGTTCATGGGCGAGGAATGATGAAGCAATTTTTTCTATCAAACGTGCGATGGAACAGGAACCAAAACTTAAAATTACTTTACCAAATATTGTGAAAGATTCACTATTTTTAGATTGAAATTATAAGAACAATTAAAACCTGATATATGAAATTCTTTAAAATTACAACCGTTCTGCTACTTTTTGGTATTTTCATGACCTCCTGCGATACAGTAAAGGTAGCTACAGATTATGACCAAAATGTCAATTTCAATAAGTACAAGACCTTCGCATTTTTCAAACCGGGAATTGACAAAGCCGACATTTCCGATCTTGATAAAAAAAGGATTCTCCGCGCAATCGAAACTGAAATGACAGCCAAAGGTTTTACCAAATCTGAAGATCCAACTTTATTGATAAGCATCTTCACCAAGACCAAAGAAAATATAAATATTTATCAAGATAATAGATTTGGCTACTACGGCTGGGGCTGGAGTCCATGGTATTGGGGAGCAGGTTCAAATACTGTAAGTACCACAAGCGAAGGAACTCTTTATATCGATTTTATTGATGGTGCAAAGAAAGAATTGGTTTGGCAGGGAATGGGAACAGCAGTCCTCGCTCAAGAGGTTAATCGAAAACAGGAGCGAATTAATGAAATTGTAAAAAAAATCCTGGAAAAATATCCTCCGGGGACTGAGAAATAGAAAGTGCTTAACGCCTCCTTCGGGAGGCGTTTTTAGTTATAGGCTAAGTCAACATCAGCTCCTAAGAGACCGTGAATTTACATTGGCATTTTGTATCTTTAGAATACCGTTAAAATTGCTTATCATGATAGAAGAAATAGAATCAAATGAAATTATAGAAAGACTTCCTATTCATTTGCGTCAATTCATAAAACCCCAGAATTATGAGGAATATACCGCAATCAATCAGGCAGTCTGGCGATATGTAATGCGCAAAAATGTGCAATACCTAAGCAAAGTAGCCCATAGTTCGTATCTGGAGGGATTGAATCAAACCGGAATTTCCATTGACAGTATTCCGAATATGTATGGAATGAACCGGATTTTACAGGAGATAGGCTGGTCTGCGGTAGCTGTAGATGGATTTATTCCACCTGCGGCGTTTATGGAGTTTCAGGCTTATAATGTATTGGTAATTGCAAGTGATATCCGGCAACTCGAACATATTGAATATACCCCTGCCCCAGATATTATACATGAAGGTGCAGGTCATGCTCCAATAATTGCAAATCCGGAATATGCTGAATATCTGAGACGTTTTGGAGAAATAGGTTGCAAAGCTATTTCTAGTGAAAAAGATTATGAAATGTACGAGGCCATTCGATATTTATCAATTATAAAAGAAGCGGAAAATACTTCAGAAGAAGTCATTAAAAAGGCTGAAGAAAAGGTGAGTTACCTTCAAAACAATATGGGCACTCCCAGTGAAATGGCGCAAATTAGAAACCTTCACTGGTGGACCGTTGAGTACGGACTTATTGGTACTTTAGATAATCCCAAGATTTATGGTGCGGGCTTGCTTTCTTCAATAGGTGAAAGTGCTAAGTGTATGACCGATAAGGTTGAAAAACTACCTTATACAATTGAAGCCTCAAAACAGGAATTTGATATCACTAAACCACAACCTCAATTGTTTGTAACTCCCGATTTCGCACACTTAAGTCTTGTTTTGGAGGAATTCGCAAATACCATGGCTCTACGTATAGGAGGCCTTACAGGTCTTGAAAAATTGATAAATTCTAAAAATCTTGGAACAATTGAATTGAGCACCGGAATTCAAATTTCAGGAAATTTCTGTAAGGTGATAGAACATAATGGAAATGCAGTTTATTTTCAAACATCAGGAAAGACGGCCTTATCATACAGAGAGAAAGAATTGGTTGGTCATAGCAAAAATAATTACCCTAACGGATTTGGTTCTCCAACGGGGAAATTAAAGGGGATAAATCTTGCAATAGAAGATATGAGCCCCCGGGATTTGCGCGCTTATGATATTTATGAGAAAGAAAAAATAGTCTTGGAATTTGAAGGGGGAATATTAGTAAAAGGAGAAATAATTACCGGTACCAGGAATTTACAGGGAAAAATTATTCTGATAAGTTTAAAAAATTGCACAGTTACTTTTAATGATGAGGTATTATTTAAACCGGAATGGGGCAATTATGATCTGGCAGTAGGCAAAAGAATTATATCTGCATTTTCCGGACCAGCAGATCCATTATCTTTCGATTTAATTACTCACAATCCTTCCAGCAAAACAATAAAAAGCGTAAAAATACCTGAACGCCTGGAATTGGAATCATTATATGAATCCGTAAGAAAAATTCGGGAAGGCAGGAACACAAAGTTTTCGTTACAAGCAGTGTTCGACCTTCTTAAAAAATATCATCAGAAAGATTGGCTACTTCCAGTGGAAATTTACGAACTAGTAATAGATCGAGATCCTAAATTGGCGACGGAAGTCAGAAATTATTTGGAAAAACTTAAAAAACAACGACCTGAGGTAGAAGGTTTAATTGGGAACGGAATTGAACTGATAGAATCAAAACTGGTAGTCGATTAATCTTCATCCGGTAATACCTAATCCCGTTTTTATACCAAGATGAGTTCACTTTCACCGGTGAAAATCATCTGGAAGAATACGAAAAATACGAAAATGCAAATGGACGGCCCCACCCGTCCATTTACTTTATAATCCTAAAATTTACCCCAATAAATTTCAGAAACCAGATTCTCAATTTCAATAATTATGATCTTTTGAATCGGTGTAAAAATACATAAAATCTCAAATATTCAAAATAAATTGAAATTATTTTAATGTTAATTATGAGTTAAATTCAACTGTGTAAGAATATTACTATTAAAAATTAACGCTATAAAGTGGTTTATTGTCAAAATAATCGCCAAAAAGTTGGTTAATCATATTGTTATTAAAAATATCCAAAGCTAAAGTTTGATAGATTCCAATTCATTTGAACTCTTAAATTGCTTCCCTTCATAAATCAAAGTCCAACCCATTGAATTGGTAAGTATATAAATTTTTTGAAGTTCACTTACCAATCGATTTTTTGCATTGGATTTAAGTGAGGATTGCTCTATTTTCTCCATCAAGGATTTTTCAATTCGTTTTTGGATTTTGTTATAATCGGCAGCTTCAAATTGGTTTAAATAATCCTGTGTCACATCATAATACTGAATATTAGGATTAATAGAAATCTCTTCATCCGGAATATATGTTATTGTAACTGTTTTATCCTCAGGATTAACTTCGGTTTTAAGTTTGCTGAGGTCATAAGCGATGCTTACCTCAGCATTCACAATTATAAGGGCTTTTTTTCTGGCAGAAAATACATCGAGGTAAAATCGTTTGGAATCTTTGAAGGAATATACCTGGGAGAAACTCCCTTCAGTTACCACAAGTTTACCAACATTTTTTATTTGCTTCTGGATCAGATTTGTACTTTCCTCCAATTGATCTCGTTGCTCTTGTTTTGATTCAAAATATCTCAATCCAAAAACAACACTCAATATCACAAGAACCAGTAGAAAAGCCTTCCTCATATCAATAATTTTGACAACAAAGATACTAATTCATTTAAAGTTTTAAGAAGACTTAAGTATACGGAAGAAAAAAATCAATAAAAAAACTTGTGGACGGCCCCACCCATCCACAAGTTGCTAATTCTAAAATCTACCCCAATAAATTTTAGAATTCCGCTTTAAATTTTTATCCTTATCAATTAAAAACTGAGTTTGGTTATTGTTTTAAAGCGTGCATAAATATACAACTAAATTCCTCCTATCAAAATTTATTTTAACTTATTTTAAATTTAAATTGTTAACAGTCAAGTTATTATATGACAATACTTGAATACATTTTAATGTTTTTCGAATTAATATTGACAATAAAGACACATAAAAATCCTGATTCTGAAGGAAGAAATAATTGGCAAATTATCAAAATAAATCTATTCAATAACATATTTTTATTGAATTCTGATTTGAAAATTTAAATTTGGTGAATAAATTTACTAATACAATAAATTTTAGTCTAAATAATTATTAGCTAAATCATTATAAAACTAGTATTTATGCCTATATGGTAAAATTTTTAACACTTGCAAAATATATAAACTATTATACATATATCCTCCAAAAATTTATTTAATATCTAATTAAGTTGAAAGTTTAAGGAATAGCATACCTATTCACTCTAGTTTGTATACCAGGATTCTATGGAATTAGCTTATTTTGAATTTGATGTTAAGTAGAAATTATAAATCAACTGTAAATTTACAAACTTCAAGCTGCCATTTGAATAGGTCAAAAAGGGTAAAAGTAACTGGCATTTGATCAAAAAAACAGCATTTTAGGCTTTCCTTGTTTGCGCAAATAATTACTCAAGATCATATTGGTATGATATGTTGCTTCCTGCAATTTTAAAAAAGGCTCGTAATCTTGCACTCCTACGATTTGAACATCAAGGTCTACAAATCCATAACCCTGGTATCTTCCATCTTTAATTAGAACAAAAGCTTCTTCGTTGAAATGACGGCCCTTTTCCCTGATTACATAGCTTCGAGTTTCCGAACGCAGAGAAGCTATGGCTTCCGTCACCTTAATATTATAATCTTCAACTGTTTCAGAACCATCACAAATTCCCTGGCAGTTGCTAATCCGGTAATGGGAACATAATTCTATATTGCTTTGAAGTGTACAATACCGGGGACAAAGTTTAAAAAATTCACAGAGTTGTTCCAACTTTTCGTTAGCCGTTGCGCGGTTGTAAAAGGTGCCTACTGAATCCAACGTAATTTTGGTTTTTCCCAGAGCCAGTTGAATTATCCCACGTTGATTGATGTAACTGATGATTTGATAAACCTTTCCAGGCCGCTTATGAACCTGATTATATTTGGGATAATGCTTTCGGATATGTTCCGATTCCAGCAGTAAAGCCATTAGCTCGTTGCCGGTGGTTTCGTGATCTATATAGTAAGTTTCCTGTCCAAGCTTATATTCCTTCGTCATTTTCACATAAAAATGGGATAGAACGCGCTTCTTAATATTAATGGCTTTCCCAGCATAAATCACCTTATGTTGTTTGTCCTTAAACAAATAAATTCCCGGTGCTTCTGGCAAATCCCGAATTTGTTCCGAAGATATGTGTGGCGGCAAGGTAGCTTCTTTAGAATGCGCGTGGAGGAAAGACCGAATTATTGAACAATCTGTATCCAATGATAGCAAACGTTGAAACAGGATGACTGTGGCATCCGTATCTCCTTCTGCCCTATGCCGGTCTATTATTGGAATATTTATAGAATCACATAATTTCCCAAGACTATAGGAAGGCAATCCGGGGATCAACTTTCTGGAGAGCCTTACGGTACAAAGTTTCTTTCGGATAAAATCAAATCCGAGTTCTTTAAATTCATTATGAAGCACATTGTAATCGAAATTCACATTATGGGCAACAAAAATAGCACCTCGTGTAAATTCTTCAATTTCCTTTGCGACCTCGTGAAATTTTGGTGCATCACCTACCAGATTGTTATCAATGCCTGTAAGGGCGGTGATATATGCAGGGATTTTTATTTCAGGATTGATAAGTGTGGAATACTTTTCTAAAAATTTAGGGCCTTTCAATAAAACCACACATATTTCAGTAAGGCGATTCCCGGTCATCCCACCACCAGTGGTTTCTACATCAACAACGGCAAATAACTGCTCTTCCATCTATGCTCTACCAATCTCTAAGAAAGCAATATTAATTAAAATATGGATTGTTTCCTAATAAAAGGAATAAATCCTATTTAAATTTAGATATGAGATCTGAGATGTGAGATATTTGAAAATGTGGGTTGGTATTTATTATCCGGATATTGGATCAGATTATTATGGAAAGCCTGCCAGGAAATAAATTACATTTTTCTTCGACTAACGAAGATAATATCATAATAACCAGATTTAAATTTAAGTATGAGCTTTAAAAATACACCATTTTCTATATTAGAATTAGCAAGTGTTTCCAGTAATTCTACTCCTGAGAAAACTTTTAAAAAGAGCCTTGACCTTGCCCAAAAAGCAGAAGATTTTGGATATAAACGATTCTGGCTGGCAGAACACCACAATATGATAAGTATTGCCAGTTCTGCAACTTCGGTGCTAATTGGATATATTGCTGGCGGTACAAAAAAAATTAGGGTTGGTTCCGGAGGAATTATGCTTCCCAATCATTCCCCATTAATTGTATCCGAACAATTTGGAACCTTGGGTTCTATTTATCCAAATAGAATTGATTTGGGATTGGGAAGAGCTCCCGGAACGGATCAGATAACTGCGCATGCAATCAGGTCTGATAGAATGCAGGCTGTCCATCAGTTTCCCGAGGAAATCGGTGAAATTCAAAAGTATTTTTCCACTGAAAATAGCAACACCAAAGTTAGAGCTAGCATTGCCGAAGGCATAAATGTTCCACTTTACATTTTAGGTTCCAGTACTGACAGCGCCCACCTGGCAGCTAAGAAAGGGCTTCCCTATGTTTTTGCAAGCCATTTTGCTCCGGCACAATTATTTGATGCTCTCAATATTTATAATAACAATTTCGAGCCTTCAGAATTTTTGAAGGAACCCTATACCATTGCCTGCATTAATGTTATAGCAGCTGATAGTAATGAGGAGGCAGAAACAATTTCCACTTCCATGATTAGAATGATGTTTGGAGTATTGACCGGAAATATTGATTATATACAGGAACCTATAAGTATGACGAGGGAATTGCGGGAGTTGTCTGAAAACCCTGCTTTTCAGCGTATGTTGAAATATTCTTTTGTGGGTAATAAGTCAAGGCTCAAAGAAAAAACCAGTGATTTTCTCGAAAAAACAGGCGTTAATGAATTGATGGTGGCATCTCATATCTTTCATCACGAGGATCGGGTGAAATCTTTTAGAATTTTTTCCGAAGTAATGAAAGAGTTTTAATTGTATAAAAGAATTTACTACCTTCTATTAATTTTTAGAGATTTTATTTGGCCCTTCTCTAAAGGAGGTTTCTCCCCATAAATTTTCCTATTTTTTTTTGTAAATCCCCCAATGAAATTCAACAATTTTAAATTAACAAAATTTTAGGTTTTTATAGTTCGGATAAATCAGAACTTAATTTAATTTTGCTTTTTTAAAATTTGAGAAGATGAATGATGAAGAAATGGATAATCGGAAAAAAGAGCTCGTTGAGAAGTTGGGGGTAAAATTTGAAAAGTTGAATAAATTATCGCCCGTTGCTTCCAGGATATTTGCGACGCTCATTTTAACAGAAAAAAAAGGAATCACCTTTGAAGAATTGGTTGAGGAATTAAACGCGAGTAAGAGTACCATATCCACTAATTTGGAACATTTACAATCCTTAAATAAGGTCAGTTACATTACCAAGCCCGGGGATAGAAAAAGATACTTTATCATCAATCCGAACCTGATTCTGAATATTATAGATGAAATGATAGACAAATGGAATAATGAAAAATCCATACATCAGGCCATCATTGATTATAAGGAGAAACGACAACATAATATAGAAAAGGAAGAATCTCAATGCGATATTGAATTCAATAATAATTTTCTCATTTTTTTAAATGAGGCTACCGCTGCAATTCAAAAGTTAAAATTAAACGTTATTAAGAAGAGAAATACTAACAATCTCCAATAGTCAAGCAAATGAAAAAATTAAGTTATTTCGGTTTTATATTAAGCACTTTACTTATAATGTCCTGCCAGGACAAATCTGGCGGACAACAGATGGCTCAAGGTCCTAAGCCATTTCCTGTTATAGAAGTTCCTAATAAAACGCTGAGCGGTTATACATCCTATCCTGTGAGTATTGAAGGAACTATTAGCAGCGCGGTACGTGCCAAAGGATCTGGATATATTACAAAGGTTCTGGTAGATGAAGGTGAAAAGGTTAAAAAGGGCCAAACTCTTTTTACTTTAGAAACAAAATCCCTTACACAGGAAGCAGGTGCGGAAAAGGCCAATGTAAATGCAGCTCAGGTAGAGGTTGATAAGTTAAAGCCTTTGGTAGAAAAGAATATAATTAGTTCTGTGCAGCTTGAAACCGCAAAGGCACGTCTGGAACAGGCAAAGGCTGGTTATAGCAGTGTTGCCGCTAATATTGGCTATGCAACAATCACAAGTCCGGTAGACGGATATGTTGGCGCAATTCCTTTTAGGGAAGGTGCCCTTGTAAGCCCTGGAGATCCTACTCCTTTAACTACAGTTTCAGATATAGATGAAGTTTATGCTTTTTTCGGAATGAATGAAAGAGATTACCTCGATTTTATTCAGAATACAAAAGGGGAAACTATATCTGAGAAAATTAGAAATATGCCCGAGGTCGAATTGCAACTGGTAAACGGAGAAATGTATAAAGAAAAAGGAATGATCCAAACGGTCACCGGACAAATAGACCGATCCACAGGAACTGTAAGTTTTAGGGCAAAATTCCCTAATCCTGGAAGATTATTGGTCAATGGGAACAGTGGAAATATCAGGATACCAAAAACTTATGAAAATGTCCCTGTAGTTCCAGCATCAGCTTCTTATGAACAACAAGGAAAGGTTTACGTATACATCGTTCAGGGAGATAGCATCGCTATCTCAAAAGCAATAAAAGTAAGGGACCGAATAAATAATCTTATAGTAGTTGCTTCCGGCATTGAAACAGGAGATATTATCGTGGGTAATGGAATTGGAAAACTTCGCAACAACACACCCATTACCCCACAGCCAGTCGCTTTTGAAAGTATTGCAGATTCATTGAACCCTGTCTTTAAATAATAAATCAGATGTTAAAAAAATTCATAGAAAGACCGGTTTTATCTACAGTTGTTTCCATAGTTCTTGTTATTTTGGGAATAATTGGTTTAACCACACTTCCGGTAACCCAATATCCGGACATTGCCCCTCCTACCATTCAGGTATCCGCGAATTATCCGGGAGCAAATGCTGAAACGGTATTGGAAAGTGTATTAATCCCTATTGAAGAGCAAATAAACGGGGTTGAGGGAATGAACTATATTACCTCAACCGCGAGTAATAACGGGAGCGCCAGTGTGCAGGTGTTTTTTGACCAGGGAATAGATCCTGATATAGCAGCAGTGAACGTGCAAAATAGGGTGGCACGCGCCTTACCTCTATTACCACGAGAAGTGACCCAATCTGGGGTTACTACTCAAAAACAACAAACCAGTGCCCTGATGTTCTTCACTGTAAAATCAGATAATGAAGAATACGATGCCACTTTCATTCAGAATTACCTCAATATCAACGTAATTCCTGAACTAAAAAGAATAAATGGTGTAGGAGATGTAAATGTTTTTGGCTCAAAAAATTACGCGATGCGTATTTGGTTGCAACCTGCAAAACTTGCAGCTTATAAGCTTATTCCTTCTGATGTTACTGCGGCTATTAACGAACAAAGTTTGGAAGCGGCTGCTGGAGCACTTGGACAAAACGACGCGAAAGCTTTTGAATATACTATTAAATATGGCGGCCGTTTCAATACGGCAGAAGAATATGAAGATATTGTAATTAAAGCACTGGATAATGGACAGTTTTTACGGTTAAAGGATGTTGCCAGTGTTGAGCTGGATGCTGAAGGTTATAGCGTAATTTCTTATACCAATGGATTACCCGGTGTAAGCATGGGAGTTTACCAAACCCCCGGTTCTAATGCCCAGGAAATTATACAAACCATTCATACACGGCTGGCCGAACTCGAAAAAGAATTCCCAACAGGAATGTCAGTTTTCATAAATTTTGACACGAATGAGTTTTTAACAGCCTCAATACACAAGGTGGTTATAACTTTAATAGAAGCCTTCTTACTGGTATTTTTAGTAGTATTTGTATTTCTTCAGGATTTCCGATCCACTCTTATTCCGGCAATTTCAGTTCCGGTTTCCATTATTGGTACATTTTTCTTTTTGAATCTGTTCGGGTATTCTCTGAATTTGCTAACCCTATTCGCGTTGGTTCTAGCCATAGGAATTGTGGTAGATGATGCGATTGTGGTTGTTGAAGCAGTACATGCCAAGTTGGAGAAAGGTGCCAGCAGCGCTTTAACCGCTACAAAAACTGCAATGGAAGAAATTACCGGAGCCATCATTTCAATTACACTGGTGATGGGGGCAGTATTTATTCCTGTTACTTTTATTAAAGGACCAACCGGCGTATTTTACGAACAGTTTGGGGTCACTTTAATAGTGGCTATAGCAATTTCTGCGGTAAATGCTTTGACATTAAGTCCAGCATTATGTGCATTGCTGCTTAAACCTCATAAAGATGAGGAAGGAAAAAAGAAGAATTTCTTACAAGGATTCTATTCCACCTTTAACACAGCCTTCGCTGTTACAACTAATAAATACGGTAATTCCCTAAGTTTTCTATATAAGCACAAATGGATAACTGTTCTCATTCTTTTAATTTCTGTGGGAAGTATTTATTGGGCATCCAATAATACTCCTACTGGATTTGTTCCCAATGAAGACAGGGGTATCGTTTTTGCAAATATTGAACTTCCTGCTGGAGCTTCCTTGGATAGAACAGTTGAGATTACTGCTGAGCTGAGTGAAAAAATCCGTCAAATGCCGGGAGTGGAAGGAGTTACTTTGATAAATGGTTTCAGCTTAATTGGCGGTGCCGGAAGTAACAATGCTTTTGGTATCGTGAGATTAGACCCTTGGGCAGATCGTGAAGATGCGTCCGTTTCCTCTGATGCTCTTACGGGTCAAATGTTCCAGATTGCAGCAGGAATTCCGGGTGCAAACATGTTGTTTTTTGCTCCTCCAAGCATTCCGGGATTTGGTATTTCAGGCGGTTTTGAAATGAAAATTTTAGACGGCTCCGGTGGAAGTTTTCAGGAATTGGATAATGTTTCTCAAGCCTATTTAGCGGAATTGTCACAACGTCCGGAAGTCTTGTATGCGCAAAGTTCATTTAACACAAACTATCCGCAATATGAAATGGACATTAATGTTCCTAAAGCTAAAGAAGCGGGTGTTTCAATAAGCAGCATTTTTTCTACGCTTCAGGGTTATATAGGTAGTGTTTATGCTGCTGATTTTGCCCGTTTTGGAAAACAGTATAGGGTTTACGTGCAGGCATTGCCACAGGATCGGGCAACGCTAAGTGATCTCAATTCACTGTTTGTGCGGAATGACAATGGGGAAATGGCACCCATTACGGAATTTGTAAATCTAAAACGGGTTTATGGACCTCAGTCTGTAACACGATTTAACCTGTTCAATTCTGCCAGCGTTAATGGTGCTCCGGCACCGGGATATTCCACTGGAGATGCCATTGCTGCTGTTCAGGAAGTAAGTAAAACTTCACTTCCCGCAAATTTTTCAATAGATTTCTCAGGACTAACGCGAGAGGAGATTTCGGCAGGAAATCAGACAGCTATAATCTTCTTCTTAAGTATCATGTTTGTTTATTTTATTCTCTGTGCTCAATATGAAAGTTATTTACTTCCCTTGGCTGTAGTTTTTTCCTTGCCTGTTGGGGTAATGGGGGCTTTTTTGTTTACAAAATTTACAGGTTTGGAGGCCAATATCTATTTCCAGATCTCCCTTATTATGCTGCTAGGACTACTGGCAAAAAACGCCATTTTGATTGTGGAATTCGCAATCCAGAGGCGCAAGGCAGGATTTAGCATTGCAGATGCGGCTTTTGATGCGGCTAAAGTGAGACTAAGACCTATTTTAATGACCTCTCTAGCCTTCATCATTGGGTTGCTCCCCTTGGTTTTTGCCGGAGGAACCGGAGCTGCGGGAAACCGATCGATTGGTACGGGTGCCGTAGGAGGTTTACTGGTAGGAACAATATTTGGAGTATTTATTATCCCCATTTTGTTCATCTTTTTTCAATTTTTACAAGAAAAAGTAGGTAAAAAATCAGCCGTTATTGTCGAAAAAAATGAGCAACTGTAAAATTAACAAAATGAAAAAGTTTCAACTATATAAATTCCTATTAATCCCAACAGTATTATTGTCCTTGCAATCTTGTTTTGTCGCAAGAGATTACAATCAGCCGAAGGTGGTTAAAGAGGAATTCTATCGCACTGACAAAATTTCCCGTGACAGCCTTAATATGGCGAATGTTTCATGGAAGGAAATATTTACAGATCCCATACTTATTTCTTATATCGAAGAAGGACTGCAAAGCAATATGGATATAAGGGTTGCCATTCAGCAAATAGCAGCATCAGAAGCCTATGTAAAACAGGGAAAAGCCGGGTATTTACCTACTCTCAGTTTGAATGCTAACGTAAGTCATCAGATGCTTTCAAAAAACAGCCAACTCCCAACTTTTTCTCAAAGGGACTACACCCAATATGAAGCCACAGGAAATTTATCGTGGGAGGCGGATATCTGGGGTAAAATTAGAAGTAACGACCGTGCTTTTCAAGCATCTTACCTTCAAACCATTGCTGCACATCAGGCTGTAAAAACTCAACTTATTTCTGATCTTGCTTCCTCCTATTACCAATTGTTGGCTCTGGATGAACAAAGAAGGATCACTGAAGAAACTATTGTCACCAGGGAAAGTAGTTTGGAGACGACTAAAGCCCTAAAGGAGGCCGGAAATGTAACCGAAGTTGGGGTAAAACAGACCGAAGCACAATTATACCGTGCACAAGCCGTATTAATTGATATCAATAATGAAATTAGGCTTCAGGAAAATTCATTCTCAATTTTATTAGGCTATGCGCCACGAGAAATTAATAGAACAATCCTGGACAATCAGGCTATTTCCGTCCCACTCAATATTGGTCTTCCAAGTCAGCTACTTAGGAACAGACCCGATGTAATTGCGGCTGAATATAATCTTAGAAATGCTTTTGAACTTACAAATGTCGCTCGAAGCAGTTTTTATCCAACCTTAAGGTTAACAGCTGCCGGAGGTTTCCGAAGTTTGGATATAGCCGAATTGTTTAATGCAAATTCATTATTCGCCAATTTATTGGCTTCTGTTGCACAACCTTTAATAAACGGAAGACAAATAAGAACACAATATGAAGTTTCACAGGCAGACCAGGAAATTGCGTTGATTGATTTTGAAAGATCCCTGCTTATCGCCTCGAGAGAAGTTTCTGATGCCCTTTACAATTATGAAGCCGCAGATGAGAAAATTGGTGTAAAAACAAAGGAGTTTGATGCCTATGACTTAGCAACTTCCTATTCCGAAGAATTGCTTAACAATGGTATGGTAAATTATCTTGAAGTGCTTACTGCGCGGGAAAACACACTCAATTCGCAATTGGAGCTTGTAAATGCACGATTTAATAAACTAAGTTCAATCGTTGATCTTTACAGAGCCCTTGGTGGAGGATGGCGATAATTTAATTTTTTAGTTAGTTGGTAGTGAAAATCGGTTCCGGATAATTTGGAACCGATTTTTTTTTGTCCTATTGCATAAAATATTCTTGAGACATAAATTTACTCTGGAATATTTTAAATTCTAAGTAGATACTTAGGTTTCAACATAGTTTATCTCCATTTTCCTGTAGCAAAGTTGTCTTCCTTCTATAAAACCTTCAAAATAACTTTTCATACTTCTGATAAAAGGGAGCTAATTTTACTTTCACCTAATATTAATTTTCGAATCAACTTTAAGAAAACCACAACATACAGCAAAAGCAATTTTATCTAATTTGGCAGATAATTTTAAACCTAACTCTATGAAATGGCAAGGCAGAAGACAAAGCGGCAACGTAGATGATAGAAGAGGCAAATCCACGGGCGGTAAAATTGCTCTTGGAGGAGGTGTAATTGGACTGATTTTTCTAGCGATTCAATTCTTCTCTGGAGGAGATAGCACTGATATTCTGAACCAACTATTGAATCAAAGCCAGGGAGCAACAGAGGAAAGAGAATTAACTGCAGATGAAAAAGAATTGGGTGCTTTTACAGCCACCGTTCTTGCAGATACCGAGGATGTCTGGAATGAGCTTTTTGCGCAAAACGGGAGTGATTATAGGGAACCCGGAATGGTATTATTTACTGATGGTGTTAATACAGCATGTGGGGGAGCTTCAGCAGCCTCTGGACCTTTTTACTGTCCCGAAGATGAAAAAGTTTATATAGACCTTGGGTTTTTTGAAGAATTACGAACCCGTTTTGGAGCTAAAGGCGGCGATTTTGCCATCGCCTATGTAATTGCGCATGAAGTAGGACATCACGTGCAAAAATTGTTAGGAACCGCGGGTAAAGTAAGGAACCTCCAACAAGGAATATCTCAAAGTGAGGCCAACGAATTATCAGTTGCCCTCGAGCTGCAGGCAGATTTTTATGCTGGGGTATGGGCACATTACAACCGTAAATATTTAGAGGAAGGAGATATTGAAGAAGCTTTAAGTGCAGCGAATGCAGTGGGTGACGATGCCATTCAAAAACAAACCACCGGCAGAATTGTGCCCGATGCTTTTACCCATGGAACCTCAAAACAGCGCATGAACTGGTTCATGAAAGGATATAAATCGGGTGATTTAAAGCAGGGAAATACCTTCTTAGAATTACAAAATTAGGGGTTCATCATTTAATTGGGTTCTCAAAAAAAATATATTCAATTCAAAAATTTCAGTTTTGAAGTGAATATATTTTTTGAATTTAATTCGAGAGTTCTCTATATAATTCTTCTATGTTTTCCTTTCCGTGAATTCGCTCCAATTTTCTTACAATAAAATGACCTGTAGCCATATCCTGAAAATGATTTAAAAATATGGTGTTTAAAGCAGCTCCGGTTATTGCACCTAATATTGGAATGGCTTGAGCAGCAGCTTTTTCACTTACCTGAATCCCGAATCGACTTGAAATATTGGCAAAAAATTTAACAAGAACAGGCGCACCTTCTTCAATAAATCCTTTTTTAGCAATAAACTCCGCAGCTTCGGTAATTGATTTTGTCAGTAATGCCCTGGTAACGTAATAACCGCTCTCCGAATTGTCATCAGAATCGGATTCTCCGCCCAAAGCTAAAACCTGCATACACTCCAATTTAGTCTCAACATTATTAACAGACTCTCCCTGGGAACGTGCAATATCCGCAATAGACCGGAGCATAAGCGTAGTTGAAATTGGAATTTCAACAGCCAGTCCCGCGAATCCAAAGAAGCCACCAATGCCTCCAGATGCAGCTACCGCCAATTTATGCAATCCATTTGAATTCTTTTTTCCAGGATGATCATTAACTGTAAAAAGTGCAGCTTCAGAAGACTTTTTTATTGCTGTATGAGTAATTCTAACCACTTTCTCGTTCCAGTTTTTTGGGAGCATTTCAAATCCTTTCTCTATTGGCATTCCAATATAATTGGTAATCCTTGCTGCGAGTCCCGGATTCTCCAGCAAGCGTTTAGCCCTTTGAAGTTCCTCCATCTCTATTTCAGATATATTCGTTTTCATTCAATTTTATACATTGCGATTAAAAATTTGAGCGCTACTTTTGAAGTTACTTCAATGATAATATTCAAAAATAAGCAATTGATTTTCAATCCGATTAAACTTAAAGTTAGGCAAATACTTTTATATTTTACAATTTCTCAATTTATATATTAATCAACAATTTCTCATTGAACTCCTGCAGAAGGAAAAATAAATTCAGCCCAAATAGGAATGTGATCGGAGATTCTTCTGGCTGCTACCATATCTGCAAAGCATTCATAAAAAGGAACTATCCCGTGTTTTAATATTTGAGTAGTGTTCGTATTATAAAAAATATTGTCATATTCATTCGCCAGGCATTCTTCAGCGACACAATGCATTTTCATAGTCGTTTTTTGGGCATAAAAAGCAGATTTATATCCCCTTTTTTTCAGCGGATTAAAAACGGTATGACTTTGAGGTAGATTAAAATCTCCGAGAAATATCAGGTTTTTATCAGGATATTGAGTCGGCAGGAATTTAAAGTATTTGATCTCCGTTTCAGGTTGCTTTTTCTTTGGAATGGCGTGAAAACTCACAAGTGTAAACTCTGTACCTTTATAACTGAAATTTATCATAAACGGCTCGCGATCGATCTCATTTACATAAAATTGCTCCAGCCAGGCATGCCGCACTTTTTTTACTTTCCCCGTTTTCCAAATATAGGCATATCGTTCGGTTCCATAAGGCGTGCTGTTAGTAGGCTCGCTTGTGACATAACTCCATTTTGTACCTTTATTGCTGAGAGCAATGGCCAACCTCGCTACAGCTTGAGTGCCCCCATAACCTGCCACTACTTCCTGAATGGCGATAATATCAAATTCCTCTAAGTTATTGGCAATGAATCTTATTTCCTGATCAGATTTTGACTTTCCAAAATTTTGAAGATTCCAGGAGCTAATTTTCACCTGTGCAATTAAGGACGTATTCCAACAAATAATTAAAATACACATTAATACTTTTGGAAGGAATTTTTGTTGAGAAAGCTTCATTGATCTGAATCTAGTGGAAATTTGACATCAGCAAAGTACAGCTATTATAAGAAATCCCTAACTGAAATTCCTTTCTAAAATAAAACTTGAACGCTAGTATAAAAATGTTATTATCAATTTTCCTACAATCCTCCTTTATTGCTGTTAACCTAATGTAACAACAGAATGGATCTTTACTGATTTGTAATATTTTGGAGAGGATTAAGCCTTCTCTCTTCAAAAAATAATAATTCTTTAAAAACTTCAGAATTTGCGGTTAAAAACAACCCAATCCATATTCTTTTAATAATTTTGATATTCAACATATTAAGATGCAAATTACAGGAAAACGATATCTCGATTATTCTTCATTCATCAAATTGAACTTTGGCGAAAGAGTCCAAAAAATTTCATTAGATGTGGGATTTAGCTGCCCGAACAGGGATGGTTCAAAAGGTTTTGGTGGCTGTACTTACTGTAATAACAATTCCTTTAATCCAGGCTATTGCGAACCAGAAAAAAGCATTACTCAACAACTGAAAAAAGGCGTTGCATTTTTTTCAAAGAGGCACAAATATCAAAATTACTTCGCCTATTTTCAAGCGTATACGAATACCTTTTCCGATATTGAATCGCTTAAAAAAATGTATGATGAAGCTTTGGCTTTTCCCAGGGTTATTGGGCTCATCATTGGTACACGACCCGATTGTATTTCAGATGAACTAATTGATTATTTGTCATTTTTATCTAAAAAACATTTCATTTCCCTGGAATTTGGTGTTGAGAGCACATTGAATAAAACCTTGCTCGCAATTAACAGATGTCACACCTTCGAAGATTCCATAACTGCCTATGAAAACTGCGCGAATAAGGGAATTCATCTGGGTGCTCATTTAATTATTGGTCTGCCAGGTGAAACCAGAGCTGAGTTGCTGAACCACGCTACCGAAATCTCTAAACTTCCAATTGAAACCCTAAAAATTCACCATTTACAAATTGTCAAACAGACGGTAATGGCTGTTCAATACAACAGAGATCCTGAGAATTTTGACTTATTTACTTCTGAAGATTATATAGAATTTATTAGCGATTTTATAGGTCTATTAAGACCGGACATCAGCATAGAGAGATTTTCGAGTGAAGCTCCTTACGATTTATTGATCGCTCCGAAATGGAATCAAATGAAGAATTTTGAAGTTGTCGCTAAAATTGATCAAAAACTGGCGAAAAAAAATACCTGGCAAGGTAAATATTATAAATGCGAAGAACTTATAAGCTAATAAAGTTCGAAATGCCGCAAGTAGTTTAAATTAAGGATTTTCAAACAAGTTAAAATCTTGATAACCTAAGTAGTTTTTTCTTTTACAAGCGGTTTTAATCTCTATATTTTTTATTGCAATATTTCGCTCTTATAATTTCTTACCTCGGACATGGGATTGTTATTTTCAAGCTAAATCGCTCACAAAAAATATCTAAAATATTTTCTTAAAAACGGGGTTGCTCTATCTTTATAATGGCGAGAATAATAATAAAATTTAAGCTTTTAAATTACATTATTTAAATCCTAATAATTAAAAATTTTGATGATTATATATCATCATTCTACACTAGTTATTAACTTAAATTTATATCAAAATGAAAAAAGATCTTTTAATGAATTTTTCCATTGACAAGGAAAATAAAAAAATCAGCGTAAAAAGAGAATTTTCAGCTCCTATCTCAAAAGTTTGGGCAGCCTGGACAGAAAGCCAGCTTTTGGACCAATGGTGGGCACCAAAACCATGGAAAGCTAAAACTAAAACAATGAATTTTGAAGAAGGTGGATATTGGCTTTATGTCATGGAAGGACCAGACGGCACAAAACATTGGTCACGCTCAGATTATAAGGAAATTACTCCCTTAAAACATTTTTCAGGTCGGGATGCATTTTGTGATGAAAAGGGTCAAATTAATCCTGATTTCCCTATATCAATTTGGACAGTTGATTTTAGTGATAAATCTAATTCTACAGTGGTTTCCATTGAAACAAAATTTGATGATCCTTCTCATCTTGAGAAAATAATCGAAATGGGCTTTAAAGAAGGCTTTTCAGCTGCACTGGAAAATCTGGACGAATTGTTAAACTCCAAATGGAAATATTGAAAGTTTCATTTTGTACAAGAAAGTCTTTATTTAATAAAAAAAGCTGTTATATTAATAATAATAGAGTACAGTTTTCCTTGAGAATTTAGGTCAAGTCTCTCCAACTATCATTTTTTAAACAAAAAGATCCTTCCGGTAGTGGAAGGATCTATTATTTTTTACAAGATTTTATGTTATTCTAAGTTTACTTTTTTTGTAAAAAATTGCCCATTACTTTCGATTTCAATGCTATACTTTCCTGAAGGAACCTTAGAGAAATCAAGAGTTTTCTTTAATACAATATCCTTACTGTTAAGTTCTCCAATTAATATACCATCTTCATCAAGAACCTTTAGGAAAGTTTTATTTTCTGCAGGATTGCTTAAAAGAAGGCGAACTTTTTTATCCTTAATTTCAAAAAGCGGCTTAAATACGAATCGCCGGTCTTTTTCAATTTCCAAACCAAAATTGTTTTTAGCAATAGTGGTAGTTTGAATTCTCTTATCATTGGCAAGATTCAAATAATAAATACCATTTGGAACTAATTCCAAATTAAATGTCTTCTGGTAAGACAAGTTTGTAGTGATACTATCCTTGAATAAGACTTTACCATATTCATCCTTTAAAAAAAGGACATTTCCCTGGCTTCCGATATTTATATCTACCATTAAATTTTGATTGTCCAAAACCTTAATGCCTAAATCTTCGGCCGCTTCCATCACAAATCCCGTGCTTAGTAAAATTACTAACAAGGAAAGATTAATTACATTTTTCATAATTTTTAGTTTAAAGGTTAATACTCTAATTATTATGAAACAAACTTACGTCAGGTTTAGGAAGCAAAAAACAAGTAAATAACCCTATAAATGTTCTATTTTAACCTAATTAAAATTAATAATTAGATTTTTATGATAATATAGCATACTATTTAGGTAATTTTGAAGATAAAATATTAACTGAGCATTCTTAAATTATTCCTATATAAAACATAATAAAAATGAAAACTTTAATAAAACCAAAATTTGAAAAAATATTACTAGACTTTGGAAGCTCTTTTTCTTACCGGAACTATAATAAAAATCACCAAAATAAAAATCAAAACTTTTGGCATTATCATCCTGAGATTGAGCTGGTATATGTTAATGGCGGGTCAGGAAAAAGGCAAATTGGAAGTCATATCTCCCATTACAGGGAGGGAGATCTAATTTTGATAGGGTCAGGCCTTCCACACTGTGGATTTACTGACATCCTTTCTGGAAATCAAAGTGAAACCGTTGTTCAACTAACATCAGATTTTCTGGGGATTTCCTTCTTTGAAATTCCTGAAATGAAAAATGTAAAAGCTCTACTTGAGACATCCAGAATGGGAATAGTATATCATGGTGATGAAAAGAAAAAGATTGGCCTGGAGATAGAAAAATTAATTCAACTCCATAATTATGAAAAATTATTTGGCCTTTTAAAAATATTTCAACTTCTGGCTGAAGCGAAAAACTATACTATCTTGAATGCCCAGGATTTTATTCTTGAGGCAGAATTGCAGGATACTAATAAGATCAATGTGCTCTTTAATTATGTAAAAGAAGAATTTCATCGTCCTATTCCTCTGGAAGAAATTGCAGGTTTGGCTAATATGACTGTTCCATCTTTTTGCCGGTACTTCAAAAAAATTACAGGAAAAACCTTTATTCAGTTTGTTAATGAATACAGACTTATGCACGCAGCCAAATTATTACACGAAGAGCAAATGAGCATTCTTGATGTTTGTTTTGAAAGCGGTTTCAATAATTTCAGCCACTTTAATAAACAGTTTAAAAAATTCACCGGAAAAAACCCTTCCTTTTACAGGAATGAATTAAAATATGTTGTTTCATAACATTTCTATAAAGAGTATATACAGTGTTGTATTTCTTCCAATATGAGAAATATTTTATTAGTAGGAATAACAATTAGGGATTCACAAATATCTCAATTTTACGAATTCCAATTTATTATTTTTCTTAAAAAAATATACTCTTAGGAAAATATTGCGGTGTTTATTACGAGAAATTACCCAAATTTAACTCCTAATTTTTAAACATATCAAACTTCATATTTATTAAAATATTTACATTTTAATAATAAAATAAGATTATACCCCCTTAAAAAATGATTCGAATTCTTTAAAAAGATGTTTTTTGCACTTACAACCCCTATTTTTATGCGTATATATTATTTTAATTGTATTTTTGAATAATTATTTTAATCAAATCATTTCATTTATTATGGGTGATTAAATGTGTGATAAATCCAGATGAATTTTTACTTTTCTAACATCGGAAATTCCGAATATGATAATAAAAGGACTCTAATCGCTGTTTTATCTGATCAAGGAATTTTAACACGTTAATAAGGAAGTTAATAATGGAATCAAAAATTGAGCAAATGAAAAAAGGTTTTTTAATTGATATGGATGGTGTTATTTATACGAATAATACATTAATACCTGGGGCCGACAAGTTCATTGAGAGCCTCCAAAAAAAAGGAATCCCATTTTTATTTATGACCAATAACAGTCAGAGAACACCTCTGGATACGGTTAATAAGGTTGCAAAAATGGGTATAAAAATAAAAGAAGCTAATGTTTACACCAGTGCAATGGCAACAGCATCCTTCTTATCCTTTATGGAACCCAATGGATCTGCCTATGTTTTAGGTGAAGGTGGATTAATTACCAGTTTATCTCAAGAAGGATATAATCTAGTGAACAGCCATCCTGATTTTGTGGTAGTTGGAGAAGGAAGAAATTTCACTCTTGAAATGGTCAATAATGCGGTTGATATGATTTTATCTGGCGCCAAATTTATTGCCACAAATTTGGATCCTTCCCCAAAAAAAGAAGGTTGGACAAATCTGGGGATCAAGGCAATTGTCAAAATGATAGAGGAAGCTACCGGGAAAAAAGCATTTTCTGTTGGTAAACCCAGCCCAGTTATGATGAGAGCGGCAAGAAAGTATCTAGGACTGGAAGCAAAAGAAACGATAATAATTGGTGATACAATGGACACAGATATTTTGGGTGGTGTACAACTTGGCTACTCAACAATTTTAACCTTCTCTGGTGTTTCAAAAAAGGAAAATTTAGTTCACTACGCTTTTAAACCCGATTTAATGGTAAACTCTGTTGCCGATATTAATTTAGAGAAGGTATTAGCCTTAAACTAATGAAAAACGGTGAGGGACAAAGATTTAAAATAAGCCAGTTAATTAATTAACAAAATATAGGACTGTTCCTGACACCTTAGAGATGAGGAGAATTTACAAGTTTAAAAATGAAATAATAAGTTTAAATTTTTATCTCAATAAAGATTTAACAAGCACGATTAATGAAAAATAAAACAACGTTAAAGGATCTTTCAAGATTATTGAAGGTTTCTGTTTCGACTGTTTCCAAGGCTCTAAATAATAGCCCTGAAATTGGAAACGATACAAAAGAGAGGGTAAAGAAAATGGCAGCTCTTTGCCAATATCGGCCAAATCCAACTGCAATGAATTTGCAAAGCAGTAAAAGTGGTACTATAGGCGTTATTATTCCCAATATTTCAAATAGCTTTTTTGCCAAAGTTTTGTCGGGAATTGAAGAAGAAGCGCAAAAGGAAGGTATAAAGGTTATCACCTATATTTCAAATGAATCTTTGAAAAGGGAACAGGAAATCACATGGCTTCTCTCCTCAGGTTTTGTAGATGGTGTTCTGGTTGCTTTTTCGGAAGAAACCCAAAAAAATAAGGAATTTGCACATCTTATTAATCTGATTGAATACGATATACCAGTTGTATTGTATGATCGAATAGGATTTGATTTTCAATTGGATAAGATTGGAACAAATGATGAGCAAAGTCTTTGTGAGGCTACAAAATTTTTCATTTCGAAGGGAGTACAAAAAATTGGGCTTGCAAGCGGAATTCCCAATCTCGACGTAGGAAAGCGAAGGATCAAAGGATACCAAAAAGCAATTATTGACAAAGAAAATTTTTTAATTGCAAAATCTTCAAATAAGGAAATTCTTCGAAGTAAAATTCAGAAATTACTTTTAGAAGATAAAGTACAGGCAATGTTATGTACTGATTTTGATAGTACAATGCTGGTTTATAGGTTGGCATATGAAAATGATATAAAAATTCCGGAGGCACTAAAATTAATAGGATTTCTCAATGAAGATTATTCAAGAACTTTGGGGCCTTCCGTTAGCTATATCGAACAATTCCCTGAGCAGATTGGAAAAAAAGGAATGCAACTTTTGTTGAATAGGATGAGAGGATTTACAAAAAAAGGAACCATCACAGAAAAGAAAATTTCTACAGAACTAATCCATCTAGAAAGTACAAAATTTTAATTGTATGCTATTTGGGTCTATTCCTGATAGCTAATGGTTGAAGCTATAAATATTTTTCCTTTTTATAAATTTAATCCTTCTTCAAAATAGTGAGGTGGGGTAATTATGGACCTTAATAATAAAAGCCGCTGAGAATAGCGGCTTTTATTACAATATTTACAAAATATTATCTCAATTGAGTTGCAGACAAAATTGGAAATAAAAAGAAGAATTACATATGCAAACCTCCGTTGATTGCAATATCTGAACCCGTAATATAGCGGGCCTCATCTGAAGCTAAATAAGCAACTGCGGCTGCGATTTCTTCAGGAGTACCGAGCCGACCTTGTGGCACTTGCGCGATTATTTTCTCCCTTATATCCTCTCGGATCTCCATTACCATTGAGGTAGCAATATAACCAGGTGAGACTGTATTTACGGTAATTCCCTTTTTAGCAACTTCTAATGCAAGTGACTTTGAAAAACCGTACATGCCTGCTTTGGCTGCTGCATAGTTGCTTTGCCCGAACTGGCCTTTTTGTCCGTTAACCGAAGAAATACTGATAATTCTTCCTGAACCTCTGGAAATCATTCCTTCAATTACCAATCGGGAACAAATAAATATACTGCTGAGATTGGTTTCAATTACTTCAAACCATTGTTGCGGTGTCATTTTATGTAAAGCTGAGTCTCTGGTGATACCTGCATTATTAACCAAAACATCAACAGGTCCAATTTCCTCAGTTATTTCCTTGATCATTTTTTCTGCCGATTTAAAATTGGAGATATCTCCCTGAACAATTTTTACATCAAGACCCATTTTTAATTGATCTTCTCTCCATTTTTTGGCTTCTTCCCGCCATTTCATAGCTTTGGTAAAGTTTTTATAATTTGCGACAACTGTGTATCCATCTTTGTAGAATCTTTCGCAAATAGCAGAACCTATTCCACCGGTACCTCCTGTAATTAATGCTACCTTATTATTTTTTTGCCTCATGCTTTTTATTGAAATAAATTAATTTTTTAAAGCAAATATCATTTAATTGGATTTAAAATCCTCTTCTACATAATCTTCACCTCTTTCTTTTACATATCTTCCAGGAGCAGCTTCTATAATTTTATATTTGTTATTCCCTAAGATTTTATTTGCAGGTATCTGTTTTCCGGATTTTTCCATTATGCGATTGGACCAGGCTTCCCACCAACTTCCCTCCGAAAATTTAGCGGTTTTTTTCCACTTCTCAAAGCCTTCATTTAATTTTCCATTGAGGTAATATCCATATTTATTTTTCGAGGGCGCGTTAGTGACCCCCATTACATGACCAGAACCTCCAAGTATAAATTCAACAGATCCGCTAACTAATTCAGTGGTAGTAAAAGTAGTTTGTGGAGGTGAAATATGATCTTTTTGAAATCCAATTACGTATACTGGAATATCAATTTTACCAATATCAATAGGCGTTTTACAAATTCGCAATGCGTTCTTTCTACTTAATTTATTTTCTAAAACCATCTGGCGCAAATAATACAGGTACATATTTGCCGGTAGGTTAGTATTGTCATTCGTCCAATAAAGCAAATCAAAGGGTGTAGGATCCTTTCCTTTCAAATAATTATTTACCACAAAATTCCAGATAAGGTCATTGGCCCTGATAAGGTTATAAGCTTTCTCCATTTCCCGTCCTGGCATGATGCCTTGTTTGGTCAATTCCCCACGTTCCAGTTTTTTTACCAATGCATTGTCAATTACATCGCCCATGGGACCAATATCTGAAAAGTCGATCATGCAGGCTAAAAAAGTTGCAGAATTAACCGGATTTTCCTCTTTACTTTTCTTAGTTGCAAGAATAGAGAGAGCGGTTCCTAGCAAGGTTCCTCCCAGACAAAATCCTAATACATTTAGCTTCTTGGATTTTGAAACGTTGTTTGCAATTTCGATAGCTTTTAAACAGCCTTTCATAACATAATCATCAAACTTAACATGGCCCATTTTTGGTGTTGGGTTCTTCCATGAAATGATATATGTAGTAATCCCCTTTTCCACAAGATATTTCACCAAAGAATTTTCTGGACGTAAGTCAAGTATATAAAATTTATTAATCCAGGGTGGAATTAATAATAAAGGAGTTTCGTATACAGTTTTTGTGGTTGGAGCATATTGAATTAGTTGAATTAATTCATTTTCATAAATAACTGATCCCGGAGAAACAGCAATATTTTCTCCTAATTTAAATGCACTCATATCAGTTTGAGAAATACCACCATGTTCGATATCTGTCAATAGATTTTTAAAACCATCGATCAAACTTTGACCATTTGTTTCCTGAGCTAATTTTAGGACTTCTGGATTAGTTGCAACAAAGTTAGAGGGTGAAAAAGTATTTATATATTGATTTGAATAGAAATTCAGCTTTTTCTTGGTGCCATCATTAATTTCGGCATTTTCAATTATATCATTCATCATCTTTGAAACAAGCAAATAGCTTTGTTTTACGAAATCAAAATAATAAGGTGCTTCATTCCATTCCGGCGCATTAAAACGCTTATCATTTTCCGCAGGCTCAATTATTGGCTTATATTCTTTGGTCTTATCAAATTGTTTCTCCGTAATTCGTTTCCATAATTCCTGCTGACTTTGTATAAAAGTAAAGTAAACATCCTGAATTTTTTTTGTTTCCATAGGATCTGCAGCCATTTTGCTTCCAAACTCAGTGAATGCAAGACCAATATCTCGGCTATCATGAATATATCCTGATTTGTTTTCAAGATAGTTACTCATAATTTTCTGACTTGCAGCTGCAATACCTTCGGATATTTCCTGAAGGTGACTCATATATGTTTTTTCCATGAGGGTATAAATTTTAAACTTTCCCGTTTTAAGAAAATAGAACCACACTAATTAAGCATGAGAAATACTTAATTAGAATGGTCCTGTTACTTTAATAAATGAAAATACGGTAACTAGCTTTTTTTCTCATTTTGTTGATTCCACAGGCCAATTGCCCAATCGGTGATGCCATGTAAACCTTTATTTTGTATGGTGAACAAAGTTTCAATTTGCGCATTAATATTATCTCCGAATTTTTGGTTGAAATTTAAGGCCAGGTTGGTATGCTTATTATAAAAATCGAGCATTTCCCTTGTATTATTCACTGTTAATTGAAGTGCTGCCTCGAAATTTTCCTGAATTAAGCTAAGCAATTTTTTAGGATTTTTAACTTCAGAATCCATGATGGCATCTATTAATTTTATATTGTAATCTACATTGATTTCCATTTGTTTAGTATAGGAATTAATGATGCTGTCAAGAGAATCTTCAGCAAGCTCTATCGATTTACCAAAAGTCTTTTTGATGGAATTCACTGCTGTATCGTCAATTTCCTGATGGTTCAGTTTTTCTTTGATTGAATCAAATATCTTTTGGTTAGAATCAACTGCTGAGCGAATATTGTGCGTATTCACATCTATAAATCCCCTAATTGTTTCTTTTGATACTTCCTTGGTATTCTTTATACTTTTCTGAAGCATTTCAGCTTCTTCTCTAAATGAATTTTTCATTTTATCAAATTTTTAGAAAATCCTTATCATTTTTTGGATTCCGTTGGATTGTAATTATTTAATAATTCTGACCATAATTTAAAATTATCTTGTGCCAATGTGTTCAAGTTTTTATTTAAATCATCCAGCATTTTTTTGTTCGATTCTGCAGTTGGAGATTTAAGTTTGGCATAAGAATTTACAATTTCTTGCATTGTTTCTTTCGACTTTAAAAAATTAGCTTCAATCTCTTTCTTTGATTTTTCAAAAGCCGGGCTGAAGGCAGTTTTAGAAAAATTAAATTGTTTTGATAATATGTCAAAAGAGCTTTTATTAACAGTGGTAATCATGTCCATTTGTTTATTAAAGTTCTCTGACATTGTATTTAAAATATCTTTTGAATACATCATGGAATCAGCATTTTTGCTGTAATCCATAAAAGTTTTCATCGCCGATTTAGCTGCTTCTATAAAACTTTCAGTAGTTTTTTGCATCCCATCCATCATTCTTTTTGGAAGGTCAAAGGAATTATCAAAACTTTCTGTTTTATTTTCCCTTAAAAAGCTATTTACCCATTGTGAATACATATCGTTTGCAAACTCCATTTGCTTGGTTTGGGTCTCCATAATAGCTGAAGTGGTATCCTCAAACCATTTTCTAGCATTATCTACATCATGATTTAATTTTTCTGCACCTTCTGTAAAACTGTTAGTAGCCATATTTTTATATTTTTTTTATTGTTATAGTGAATTTAATGATTATCTGCTTGACACTTAATTAAATAAATCTTAATAATTACGATTTATTTAAAATGTTGATAACTTTTTAAATAAAATGATAAGCTTAATTAAGTCTTGGTCTAAATTGCCTTAAGGCCGCTTGCATTGAAAGGGTCTCCGAATCTACTGTTATTACAATATTTGGAAAACACGTGTATTTTTGCATTTTATAGTACTCACTTTTAATGTGTTGTAAAGTGAAAAATGAAAATTAGTTTTGGCATATGTTTAACAATACAATGGACTCCATCGCTTTTACACTTTAAACTAAAGGCTGATGAGATATCTATTCGAATGATTAGACTTATGTATTAAAATAATTCTCTATTAAAATCGTTTAGAAGCCCTTGATTCGACTTCTTTTGAAAAAGTATAGAATGGCACCAGGAGTGTGTTTAGAATTGACTGAGATGTTTTAAGAACATCAAGAGAGGAATGTCCTGCTTATGTTTGGATTAAGACTCAAGATTAAAATATCCTATTTTAGAAACTTTAGACTTTAGTTAGGATTGCCTAGAATGAGTTTCTAAATAGTGGATAAGTAGAATTGTATATTTTCTTATCAAACAGGTTAGCAGTTTTAGCAAGTGTTTCACAAGTACATATGTTGATTAAATCACCGGGAGTAATTTGGAAAGAAAGAATAAAAAAACAGGTTCTATTTCTAAGAAATAAAACCTGTTTCAGTAATCTAATAATAAATTAAGCCTGCAGTCTATTGATAAATTATAATAGACATTAGCATACCTAAATTAATTTGGTAAAGAGAATAGTTGCCATTCTTGCATTTGAAATAAACCGCCTCCATTATTGCTTAGGATATCGAATCTATAATACTTGTAAGCAGTATTATTTTCAAAATAGAATTCACGTGTCATTATTCTATCAGAGAAAGTGTATCCAATCCTGGTGTCTAAAGTATCCCAGGTTACTCCATCTTGTGAGCCTTGAATTTCCCAATCCTTTGGATCTCTGTCAGATGCGTCATTACCAGAAGTTAATGCATAATATCCTGCAACTATAGGTTCATTAAATTCCAGCGTTACGTAAAATGGAGCAGTATAACCCGCTAAGTATTTCGTATTCAGATCGCCATCAATCAATTTCAAGGAGCCTTCTCCTCCATTAGGACCATCACTGTTCTCCTTGTTCACAGTAATGGTGCTTTGAGATGTAATATCCACTGGAGCTCCAGATAACACCTTTAAAGGTGCAGAAGCTGTTACAGCATCGTCATCGGCTGCAGTAACGTGCAGAATAGTTTCCCCGGAACCTGTTGCGGTTAGGGATACAGATTTATCATCATTTATCACTAAATCAGCAACACTTGGATCATCCACGGTCCAAATATAGTCCCTACTGGGTACAATATTCGGTTCAAAGGTGGCTTGAATATCTTGGGTCTCTCCAGATACCAGAAGAATAATATCAAAATTATCCAGATTAACTCCAGTTTCTACCAATGCGGGAAAATCACGTCTCCCTTCACATGATAATAGTGAAATCACAAAAGCTACATATATTAAGCTTCTTATTTTAAAAAATGTTTTCATAAGTTTAGTTTTAGTATCCAGGATTTTGAACTAGGTTAGGATTTGCTTGTAATTGTCTAAAAGGTATTGGATAAATAGTTCGTGTTAAATCACCGGTTGGTTGATGATCCCACCAGGATCCAGTTATAAACACTCCAAAACGAATCAAATCAGTACGTCTTTTACCTTCAAAGATAAACTCACGACCACGTTCCGCAAGTAATTCATCAAAAGTTAATGTAGTGGTATTATACATCTCACTTGGCCAATCTTCTGCGGTAAAATAACGGGATTTACTTTCGTTAATCAATGCTACGGCTTCAGCAGTAGCTCCTCCATTTAAACGCATCAAAGCTTCTGCTTTATTAAAGTAAATTTCTGTAAGTCTGTAAATTACAAAGTCATTTTCTAAATAGTTGGGATCATCTTGAGTTCCTGATCTATATTTAAAGAAACGAGCACCACTGTTTTCTTCCCCTTGTGTCATAGAGCCTTGCCCTACTTCACCTTCAGAATTTCTACGTATATTATTCACATAAACAAATGGCTGGCCATTGTATTCCTCAGATCCCAAAATTGGTTGATCTGTACCATATTTAAATTGTGGACCAAATAAAAACCAATCCTCTTTGCGAATATCATTTTCTTTATAAGCATCAAATGCAGAAGGAATAACTACAAATGCGTTGTTACCTGAAAAATTAACGTCTAATGCGGCAGTCATATTTGAAAAGCCCATTAAAAGTCCTCTCCAATCATAGGCGAAATCATTCTTCTTACTATATGGAAATTGAAAAATGTTTTCCGGAGAATCTTCATTTGTATTGTTATATGGTCCTAAAGGATCTTGATCGAGTGCCATAGCTCCTGCTAAAGCTCCACCGTCTCCATTTATCACCTTATCACTATAAGTAATACAATCTTGCCAACGTGGCGTTCCAGACCATATTTCGGCATTCAAATAAAGTTCTGACAGAATGGAATATCCTACAGCTTTTGACATTCTACCAATAAGTTTTGGAGATAATGGCTGTAACTTTTCAACATTGTCAAGCAACTCTTGCTCTATAAATGCAAATACTTCTGCCCGACTCACAGTTTCAGGATTATTTGGAATCCCTACTTGAGTCACTATTGGCACATTACCCCACATATCCATTATCTTCATATAATGATAGGCTCGCAATACCTTAGATTCTGCAATTATAGATTCTAATCTTTCTTGTGTTACTCCAATTGATGCCGGATCCTCTATTTTTTCAATACTTTCAATAGCAGAATTGACATATCCTACTCCTGTCCACATTAGAGTCCATGCAGAGTTTAAACGACCCTCTTGATCTGTCCAGGTATGATAGTGTTGTCTGATATGATCTCCATTATCATAACCATGTCTTCCCTTCTGAGGCCAGGCAGTTTGATCGGCAGAAAGCTCATTATGATAATAAAATCCACTTTCACCAGACCAAGATAACCAGGCCTGCATATGTGTAAATGGTCTTAAACTTGCCTGTACCAAGTCTAATTCTGTTTTATAAAAATTGCTCTCAGATAATTCTGAATAGGTGGTTTCCTCCAAATCTGTACATCCAGATGCAAGCAGGACCAAAAGAACAATGTTTATTTTTTTAAAGATTATCTTTCTCATATTATTAAATTTAAAAATTGATATTAACTCCAGCAGTAACAGTTACAGTACGTGGATAAAAATTCCTGTCATCTATACCAGGATACAAACCAGTATCTTGCACTTCAGGATCTCTACCTGTATAGCCTGTAAATGTCGCTAAGTTTCTTGCACTACCAAAGATACGCAATGCAGTAAATGGGCTCTTGTTGGATAGGTTAAAATTGTAACCAAGGGTCACATTATCCAATTTTACGAAATCACCACTTTCCAAATAATAATCAGAATATTGGGGAGCTTGGCTAATATTACTATACTGTCCTGTAGCCGAAGTCAAAACATTACCAGGAAGAAGGCTTGGGTTACCATAGAATAAATCAACTGTGTTTAAAATGTCGAATTTGAATTTACCTCTGAAAAATACAGTTAAATCAAAGTTTTTATATTTAAAAGTGTTGGTCAATGAAGCATAGTATTTAGGCAAACCATTACCTAATATCGCTTTATCTTCTTCTACCATATCACTTACACCTCCTATAGATCCATCAGCTTTATAAAACAACCATTTACCGTCTACAGTAAATCCGGCAAAACGCTTGCCATAAAAATCTCCGATTGGACCACCTTCAGTGTTTCTAATAGCATCACCCAAGTTTCCTGGATTTCCAATATTTCCTCCATATAATTGACCCACAGAAAATACTTGATTGGACAGCTTACTTAGGTCATTACTTTGATAACTTCCTGTAAAATCGGCACTCCATTTAAAATCTCCCTGGTCCAGAATACGATATGTAAGTGCTAACTCAACCCCTGTGTTTTTTATGTCACCTACATTTGTGTAAATACTTCCTTGAACAAATGGTGGTTGTGGTACATTATAACTTAAGAGAAGATCTTCAGTTTTTCTTGAATAAACATCGATAGCACCGCTCAATTTATTTTGAAGCAATCCAAAATCTAAACCTATGTTGAATTCTTTTTTTGTTTCCCATTTTAGATCAGGATTAGGATTTCTTACTGGACCATAAGTTTGATAATATGTAGCACCTTCTGCGTTTTCCAAAAAGATAGGGTATTTACCTCCCGTTCCTAAGGTTACAATTGACTGGTAATTTGGAATTCCTTGATTCCCTGTAATACCATATCCTGCCCGAAGCTTTAAATTATTTACAAAATCTACGTCTTCCATAAAGGCTTCATCAGAAATAACCCATCCTCCAGAAATTGCAGGAAAGCTTGCCCACTTATTATTAGTTCCAAATCTAGAAGATCCTTCATAACGAATGGATGCTTGTAAAAAGTAACGCTCCTGAAAACTATAACTTAACCTAGTAAAATATGCAATTAGCGTATTATCCTCCTTAAAACTAGAAAGTTGTGGTCTTGGAAGATCTACATCAGTAATAGCGTTTCCGGCTCCAAGGTTCCAATCATGAAAACCATCTGTTGTAAACCCACTATTATCTGCAGAATAATTTTCAGTTGTAGAATATTGGTAACTGTAACCTCCTAATAATTCAAAAGTGCTTTCGCCTAATGCTGTACTATAGTTTAGGGTTGGCTCTAAAGTTTTCGTATAATCAAAGTGATTACCTTTATAAGCATATCCGGTTCCTTTATAAGCACTTCCTGGATTGTACTGAGCATAATCCTTGGTAGATCTATAATTTCTATCATTCCAGGAATCTCTTTGGTACGAACCAAACACTGCACCTACAAGTCCAGGTATAAATTCATAGCTCAATTTCAAATCCCCAGAAAAGGTAAGTTGTTGTCTTTGGTTCTGACGGTTGGCATATTCTGAAAAAGGATTATATCCATTTGCAGGTTGATAATAGCCATATTGACCTTGGTTAAAAAGTTCTCCTTGATTTGCGGTATTATATGGTGCATTTATCGGAGCTGTAGGATTCCAATCTGTTACAATTCCAAAATTATTACCACCCAAAAGATTGGCATCGTTGATATTTACTGCAACGCTAGATGTAAAGTCAAGTTTGTCATCAAAGCCGGATTGATTAAAACTGGCTCTAACACCAAATTCTTCCCTTTCGTTTTCTAATGCGATACCTTGTAATTCTTTGTAATATACAGATGCTCTATAGGTACTGGTTTCTCCACCACCTGAAGCTACAAAATTATGATATTTACTTAAATTGGTTTTGTTTACCAATTCGTCAAAAATATCTGTAGTGGCACCTAAATCATTGTTCTCTCCAATAACACCATCAGCTATAGCTCCCCGAAACTGGGCAGCTGTTAAAAAATCTGGCTTAGAATTTACATAATCTCTTGACACATATGTTGAATAGTTGAATGAACTAACTCCCTTTTTTCCTTTTTTAGTTGTAATCAGAATTACCCCATTGGTTCCTCGTGTCCCATAAATGGCAGCCGCAGCTCCATCCTTCAGAACATCAAAAGATTCAATGTCATTTTGTTGAAGAAGATCTAAATTTCCTCCAGGTATTCCATCAATAACAATTAATGGAGTGGTAGATCCTGTTAAGGAAGTAATTCCTCTTAACTGAATGGATACTCCAGAATTAGGATTGTTACCACCTGGACGTGTAATTTGTAATCCGGCAACTTTACCTTGAATCAAATCTAATGGAGAAGTTACAACCCCTTGATTGAATTCATCAGCCTTAACTTTAACAACAGCGGTAGACACTGCTTTTCTTTGCTGACTACCATAACCAATGAGCACAATCTCATCTAAAGCTTCCTGATCTTCTAATAATTGAATATCTATAGTCGCTCTACTGTTAACAACAACTTCTTGAGAGACCATACCAATATAACTAAACACCAATGTAGAATTGGAGTCATTAACGTCAATTTTAAAATTTCCGTCAAAATCGGTTATTACACCGTTAGAAGTACCTTTCTCAATAACAGATACTCCAGGAAGAGGTACACCCTGTTGATCTGTAATTACCCCGGCTACTTCAAAAACTTGTTGCTGAGCAAAAGTTTCATTACTTTGAAAAAGAAACAAAGTAAGTAACAAAGGCATAAATAATTGCTTGATTTTTCTTTTCATAACTTAGTTTATCAGTTTATAATTTTGGCTTATAAAATAAAATCTAAATCGTTTTAGCTTTTTGCATTCAAATTCTACCCTAACACCGTATCAAAAATACTGAAAAATTAAATAGATAATATCAAAAATTGTTAAAAACTTCATAAAAGGATTTTTACTCTAAGACTGCTAATCTTTTAAGGTTAGCAAATTCGTTTTATCCGACTGAAAGCACCGTTTATAAGATGTGTTAAAAAAGAAAAATTTATTTTTATATATTATGTTAAACTTACTGATAAAGTCATATTTCCCTGTTTAAAAGTAAGTATTTACTAATCCAAACATTTACCTTTTATTAGGTTTTAAAGATATTGAAATAAAAAAACTACTTTGTTAAAGTAACTACTTGAAAACACAATATTATATCTTAATATTTTCGATTCTTCCTTTACAAATATCGATTTAGCCTACGATTTTTTCACCATTTAAACTTCTGAAAGAAAATGTAAACGTACCAGATTAGTCAAGCTATTGTAACCTAAATTTAAACGAGAGCAGCGGAAATTAACTTCGTTAATTTCCGCTGCTCTCGTTTATCACAATCAAATGATATTTCAGGACACTTCTGTAAATTTTGCACCGATTTGCACCCTTATTTCAATTATGTCTTAAGGAAATCATTGGTGGTTTTTCATAATTCGCCATATCTTTATTAGGTTTAGATCCCATTTCGAATTGAATTTTTCCACCAGAAACGATATCCTGATGTGTTATGAAATTCTTTTTATACTTCTTTCCATTGAAAACAATATTTTGAATATAAATATTTTCTTTTCCTTGATTGCTAGTCACAACTTCGAAAGTATTCCCATTAGCTAAATTAATTTTTACATTTTTTAATTGAGGAGAACCAAAACTATAAACATTATTAGCCGGATTTACCGGATAAAATCCCATTGCAGAAAAGATATACCAGGCCGACATTTGTCCGCAATCTTCATTGCCTGAATATCCTGATGGCGTTGCTGAGTAAAGTTCGTTTATTATTTTATCAGTGTAGTATTGTGACTTCCAGGGAGTACTGGTGTAGTCATACAAATATGCGATATGATGACTCGGTTCATTTCCGTGAGCATATTGCCCAATAAACCCGGATGCATTCCCATTTACATCTCCTGCCTCGGCATCCAAGGTGAAAAATTCGTCCAGCTTCGCTGTGAATTGTTTCTCCCCTCCAAACATTTGTTTAAATGTATTTATATCCTGAGGAACATACCATAGATATTGCCAAGCATTTCCTTCTGTAAAAGAATAACCTCCATTTCCTCCATATTTCAAGGGAGAAAAAGGTTCAATCCATTCTCCTTTGTCATCTTTTGCCCTGAAAAAACCAATACTTGGATCGAATAGGTTTTGGTAATAATTACTCCTTTTATAAAAATAGTTATAATCCTCTTCATGTCCCATTTCTTTAGCCATCTGTGCAACACACCAGTCATCATAAGCCACTTCCAAACCAATTGACACTGATTGTGACACTATGTTTTCGGGGAAATAATGATATTCATCCAAGGTATTAAAACCTGAATTTTGATGAGAAGTTGTTGAAGATTCTTTAATAGCTTCATAAGCCAAATCATAATCTATATTTGGAATATTTTTATGGAAAGCGTCAACAATTATAGGAATAGCATGATTTCCTATCATGCAATAGGTTTCTTGACCCCACAATTGCCATATAGGCAAATAACCATAATCCACATACTGTCTAATCATGGAGTTAATAAAACCGGCAGTGCGTTTTTCTTGGGTAAGCGTGAATAATGGATGCGCGGCCCTATAAGTATCCCAAAGCGAGAATGTGCTATAATGCTTTTTATCCGGAGCATTTTTTAATTCCCCATTGCTGTCCATATAATCCCCGTTTACATCGGCTATATTATTAGGATGAATAAAAGTGTGATATAATGAAGTATAAAAAATCACCTTTTGCTCTTCGGTTCCATCAATGTCAATTACCGATAATTCTTTATTCCATTGATTTTTCGCATTGTTTTTTACTTTGTCAAAATCAAAATCCTGTATTTCAGCTTTTAAATTGTTCGCTGCTCCTTCATAACTTACAGATGAAAGTCCCACCCGGCTTGTTAAAGGTTCCTTATTATCTTCATCGAAACTTAGGATTAACTTTAAGTCTTTATTATTGGCAATTTTTTCATTTGTATAAATGCGGGATCCAGCCTTTATGGTTGATTTACTGAAAGGTTTAGAGAATTCTGCCCTAAAATAAACTTTTCGAAGATTTGCCCAACCGGTGATAGAGCGATAACCTTCAATTGTATGATCATCGATAATTCTTATTTGTGCGTCTATAATTTGACAAGACCAATAAGGTCTTTTTTTGTCTAACGAGTGATTTAAATCTATCATCAAAGAAAATGATTCTGCATTCTCACTGGTGTACTGATGCATTCCACAATGTTCAGTTGCAGACAATTCTACTTTTATTTTCGGATCCTCAAGAAAAACACTGTAATAACCGGGAGATGCTGTTTCATTTTTATGATCAAATTCAGAGCTATAACCCATTTTTTCATTTTCGTTATTGGGATTCCATTTTGGTTCACCACGAAAAGGCATAAATAAGAAATCGAATAAATCTGCCACCCCTGTTCCGCTTAGATGGGTATGACTGAATCCTACAATTTTATTATCGGCATAGTCATAACCGCTGCATGGATCAGTGGGAGAATCGTCTGTATCAGGGCTTAATTGAACAAAGCCAAAAGGAACTACTGCGCCAGGAAATGTACTACCCGATAAACTTAAACTATCGATGGAACCAGTTCCTATAAAAGTGTTTACATAAGAAGCATTTTCAGCCGATTTACTGGTTTGAGCCCAGGTGAAGATTTGGGCAAGGAATATTAATCCCAGGGAGATAAATAGTTTTTTTTTCATTTGTCTATTAGATGTTATTAATTAACATTTTGTAAATATAATGTGTCCACCTGCCTAAATCTAATATTTGGTAATGCAAGTTTGAATATGATGTTTATATATGTTGAATCTAAATTTCAATTAAATTACGGCTGGACTTGCATTTAAAGCTTAAACTTTTTTTAATTCAAAAGTGATCATTCCATTTAAGAAGTGATCTTATATTCCGAATTGTTAAGACCACTCCCCTATTCCTATAATTTCCATAGTTCCCACCTTCCTTATAAAAGACTATAAAATTTTAAGGATTATAATATTCAGATCATTAATTGTCAAATTTCTGATCTGGCCGTGAAAAATGGAATTTCATATAAAAACCCCTTATTTGATCTATCAAGAATCCTCCTTGACCAAAAGCCATTTGAATATGTATGGAAGTAATTAAGGAAAAGCATTCAAAGCTTTAAGAAAATATTTAGATTTACATATGTTCCTTTATTTTCCGTCTTAACTGCACTGCGGAACTCATTATAAAGCTGGAGACTTCCGCGAACTGTTAATGCGGAAGGTTCATTATCTAGATGAATAGAACCTGAAATTATGATGATTAAAAATAATATGCTGCAAACCCAAATCACTAATTCCCCATATATAATCAATTTTAAAATTGATGGCAATATCAGCAAATCAATAAAAAAATATACTTATTGGTTATTATTCTTTATTAGTTTTTTCTCATCTCAATTCCTGTTCGCACAATGTCCTCCCGGGGATGTCATTTTAGAAACCCAAGACCAGATCGATAATTTTGTCGCTACCTATCCTGCTTGTACTCGTTTAAATGGAAGCCTTTTAGTAATAAATATAGAGGTAACTGATCTTTCCTTTCTTAGCAATATTATTTCTATCAGTGGTGATTTAAGCATTGATAATACATTAGCAGATAAAATTTCATTAAATGAACTAACAAAGGTGGATGGTGATTTTAACATTTTTGGAAATTTTGATTTGCTTTATGTAAGGGTGCCAAATATAAGTTCTATAGGAGGGGGGCTTAATATGGAGGGTATGAGTAACGCAAATACTCTGACAGGATTTGATAAAATACCATCACTTAAATTTTTTAGATTTGTAGATAACGGAAATATAGAAACTTTACCAGCTTTTAGCAACTTGCAAGTCATAAAAGAGGACATTATTATTCTAGCTAATCCAACTTTAAAAGAGATTCTTGGTTTTCAATCACTCACCTGCGTAAATAATATCTTTATCACTAGCAATCCAGACCTAAAGATTATTGATTCCTTTTCATCGATCACGAAACTTCATGGTGAGTCCGGGGGATTACAAATCACAGAAAATCACATTCTTGAATCTATTTCCGGCTTCCAAAGCTTGGAGAATACAAAGAATATCATATTTAATAATAATGCCGGATCTGGTGCTCCTAATTCGCTCCCTAACTTCCCCTCCTTGCGTAGTGCAGGTTATATTTACTTTAAACAACTCACCTTGCCGGAAAACTACAATGCATTTAAAAATCTTGTACAGATAAATGATTTAGAGTTTGAATCGATTAGTAACTTAAAAAATCTAAAAGGTTTTAATAAAATACAATCCATCAATAATTTGTGGATAGAAAATAATTTAAATTTAGAGACTGTTGAGGGGTTTGAAAATCTTAAACGAATTAATGGATCATTTAAACTTAGCAATAATAATAAATTGTTTGAGGTAGATGCATTTAAATCTACAGAATACGTTGCAAATGCTTTCTGGCTATTAAATAATAACTTGACAAATTTTGATTTTCTTGAAAATTTGCACTCTGTAAGTTCTGATAATTCAGATGTTTTAATACAAGCTATGCCTTCAATTCAGGATTGTTCCGGTCTTTCCAATCTTCTAAAATATGGTAATATATCTAATGCAATTAATGTATCTACAGGATCCTTGGGATGCAATACAAAGTCGGATATTGAAGCAGCTGCAGATACCGATAAGGACGGAATTTTAGATATTGATGATCTTGATGATGACAATGATGGACTCAGTGACCTTCAAGAAAACGGAGGGAATGAGTTTTTAGATACCGATGGGGATTTTTTACCAGACCACGTGGATTTGGATAGCGATAATGACGGGTGTTCTGATAAAGTGGAAGGTTTGGCATTTTTTCAACAACCAGCTTTATCTCCACAGCTAAATAAAAATCCTGAGTTTTTGGAGGTGAATGCCGGAAAGCCTGCAAATTTTTCTGTAGAAACTATCAATGCAGATAACTTTCAATGGCAGGTGAGTATGGATAATGCAGATACCTGGACAGATATAAGTTCAGATCTTTTTTACACTAATGTAAATAGTGCTTCATTAAAAATTGATAATATTCCAATCACTTTTCATAATTATCTTTATCGTGTGAAAATTAGTAATAGTAAAAATTCATGCTCCGCGCATCTAATATCTAATTTCGCCTCATTAAGAGTAAAAGCAAGCATTTTAAGAGATCCGGGAGAAGATACCCAACTTAGTTTATGTCCTAAATCGGGACAAATGGAACTATTAGCGCTCATTAATGGAACTCCTGATACGGGTGGGCAATGGAGTCCTCCATTAAAGAGTGGGACATCTATTTTTGATTCTGCTGATGATGAAGAAGGAGTATATCAATATTCTTTCAGAAACAATAATTGTCAAATTGCAAAGGCAAATATCACCGTTTCTTTTAAATTAATTCCCAACGCAGGATCTGATGGAGGTTTCACAATCTGCAAAATGGCAGATCCAATTGATCTTTTTACTAAATTGAATGGAGATCCTGCACCAGATGGTTCTTGGTCTCCCCCACTTTCCGGTGGAGACGGGATGTTTGATCCCCAAATTGATTCCGCAAAGGTGTATACATATACTGTAAATGCTTCGGGTTGTGTCTCGTCTAGTTCAGACGTGATGGTTAATCTAATTGAAGAAGAACTGAATGCCGGGGAAGATGTTTCAATAGAACTGTGTAAAAATCAGGGAATTATAGATTTAACCGATTATTTAAGTAAAGATGCTGATGTGGATGGAACCTGGTCGCCTCAACTTAATATTTCCGGCCTTTTTGATCCGGCGAGCGATCCTGATGGAACATATACTTATAGAGTGTCTACAGAAGGCTGCGGTGAAGACAAGGCAACTATTTCAATTGAGGTGATTAAAGAATCGAATCCTGGTTTAGATACCGCGATTGATATTTGTATTGATGGAGGTTTAATTGATCTTTTAGATTTTTTAAAAGGAAATCCGGATAAAGGAGGATTCTGGACACCTTCATTAACGAATGGTGAAAATATTTTTGATCCTCAAACTGACTCACCTGGATCCTACACTTATACATTAGAAAATAAAGCTTGCGGAAAATCATTTTCTAATTTGAAAATCACATTGGTAGCTCCACCTAATTCCGGTAAGGATGCTTCTCTCGAACTCTGTGAAAATGATGCACCTGTAGATTTAAATTCCTTATTGGGAACAAATGTCGATTCTGGTGGATACTGGACACCTGATTTGACAGGTGGAATTTTCGATCCAAAAGTAAATACAAGCGGCGCTTATGAATACAAAATTGAAAGTCAAACCTGTGGACTTAGTTCTTCTTTTGTAACCGTTATCCTAAAGAAGATACCTAATTCAGGAAACTCAACTTCCTTATCATTATGCAAAAGTAGTCCAAGAGTTAACCTTTATGATGTTCTAGGTTCAACTATAGATAGAGATGGTAAATGGTCGCCCTCCTTATTTTATGGAGATGGGACTTTTGATCCAATTAAAGATTTTCCCGGAAAGTATATATATACTCTTAACAATAATTGTGGTTTGGCTACCTCTGAAGTGAGCATATTTTTAAATGCCAATGAGGCAATAATTAATTATGAGATTAAAACCTCGGGATTGGCCGATAATACATTTTTGGAGATAAATATATTTGAAGAAGGTGATTACGAATATTCCATTGATGGTGTTAACTTTTTTAATCAGAATAAGTTCCTTGATTTATCTGGAGGAGAATATAAAGTATTTGCAAGAGAATTAGGTGGTTGTAAAAGTTTAATCGATTCAGCAGTAATTCTCGATTTTATGCATTTTTTCAGCCCGAATGGCGATGGTTTCAACGAAATCTGGAATATCAAGGGTTTTGAAGGTAAAAATTACGAAATCTATATTCACAATCGATATGGGAAATTATTGAAGATATTGAATCCTGATAATAGAGGATGGGATGGAATTTATAATGGAAAGCAAATGCCATCTGATGATTATTGGTTTAACATACTTATGGAAAATGGAGAAATGTATGTAAACCATTTCACTCTAATCAGATGATTTGATTATTCTTCTTATTTTGATTGAAATTTAAGTTTAAGGGATTTATACCATCGATTACAAACTCAAAACTTTTTAGCTCTTGAGCAGATATATTTTGATTAAATTTTTTAGGAATTAATCAGTTTCTAAAAAATGGGCTGAATCCGGTAAAAAGACAATTTCTAATAATTTTATTTAATTAACTATTTTCGCCCATTGCCCTGAGAATATTCTTTACCGCTTTTTGAGTAGTTTCATCCAGTTCTTGAATGTAATGAAGAAAATTTTCCACCTTCATTTGGCGGTGTTTAATATTTTCAGAAATAAATTTAGCTTTATTATCTTCAAAGTCTTGCTTGCTGATCTCTTTTTCAAAAACCATCATTAAATTTCTGTGTCTGGAATCTCCTTTGATGCATTCAAAAAGATTCTTTATTTTGACTTCCTCCCCTACTATCACCTCAAAAAAATTGCCACCGGAGTATATAAGCAAACCGTTTACACCCTCTAAATTGTTCCTGACCTCGGTTTGTTCCAGAATTTCTGCAACTTCATCTGGATTGAGATTCCAATTTGCAGTGCTTACATAGCTTATCGCGAATCGCATAATTTTTAAATTGAAATTATTTAATAAAGGTAATACTAAAATTCACTTTTTAATTTTTTAAAATATCAAAAATGAAAGAAATTAAGGCTTTTCATATATTCATTGATGTACTCTCCTCATTTTTACAGGTATAACTGCATATTATCTGGCATAATTTTTTGGACTGGGAAGATATTAAGAAACAGATTTATTGAACACGCTTTTGTAGGCAAACTTTGTAAGATAACCTAGTTCAACCAACTCAGATTTATCTTTTATTGGCTTGAAAATCCAATATTATTTTGGATTTATTATTATTGCTTAAAATAAAATTTACAATTTTTTAGAGGATTTTGTGGTCTTAGCACCCAGTTTATTCGTCTTCAATTGGTTCCCATAATTCTAATTTATTTCCTTCTTCATCCATTATGTGTACAAATTTTCCATAGTCATAAGTCACAATGCTATCAAGAATTGTGACCCCATTTTCCTTGAGTTTACTGACAAGCCCTTCAATATTTTGAACCCGGTAATTAATCATAAAATCTTTTTTGGATGGAGAAAAATAGTCATCTCCTTTTTTGAAGGGACTCCATTGAAGGGACTCTGTCTGCTCAGGTTTTTGAATATTTCTAGACTCAAAACTCGATGAGCCCCATTCATTAATTTCAAATCCTAAATTTTTGGTATACCAATTTTTAGTTTCCTGTAAATTATCAGAGAAAAAGAATATGCCACCAATTCCCGTCACCTTGGGTGTTGTATCCTTTGATGAATTTAAATTTTCTATCGGTTTATTTTGGTCTTCCATTTTATTTGTCTTTTTAATTTTCGAATCACAACTTCCAAGTAATAGTATAATCAGAATTAATGTAAATAATCTTTTCATCTCGTACTATTTCTATTCATATAAATTTGCACTTTCCCAATTTCAACTTCCCCGTCAAGAAAGTTTGTCTAGAAATCCAGGTTGACAAAATTCAATGATACTCTAAAATAAGCTTTTTTAACTTGGAATCAGTTAAACCTGAAGAAATCAATGTTTACTTAAAAAAGCATTTAATAGATGATCTTAAGAAAATGATTGATAAATAAATCCTTAAAAATCAGAAGTTACTTTTGAGTGAAAAGATACTTTTGGATGATTGTTATAAAGAAACTTTTATCATCTGTATATTGCAAGCTGGCTTAAATATCGAGGAAATTAAAAAATATAAATGAAATCAATTCATATATTGAGTTTTTTGGTGCTCAGTTTTAACCTTTTCAGCTGTGCCCAGGAGAAAAAGAAAGGTGATAATACGGAAATTGACACTATGGAAAACAAAAATCTTAATAGGCTGGCAAATGCAAGCAGTCCATATCTTCAAGAGCACGCAGATAATCCGGTAGACTGGTACGAATGGGGGCCAGTAGCTCTCGACAAAGCCAAAGCTGAGAACAAACCACTTATTATAAGCATTGGTTATGCGGCTTGTCACTGGTGTCATGTGATGGAAAGGGAATCCTTCATGGATCCCGAGGTTGCAAAGCTTATGAATGATAATTTTGTATCTATAAAAATTGACCGCGAGGAACGGCCCGATATCGATCAGGTTTATATGAATGCTGCACAGTTAATTAATGGTAGCGGAGGCTGGCCATTAAATGCTTTTGCCCTTCCCGATGGCAAACCTTTCTTTGCAGGCACCTATTTCCCTACCGATCAATGGAAGAATATTCTTAAACAGATTTCCGACGTTTATAAGAATGAACCTAAAAAATTGACCGATTACGCAGATTCTTTAACTAAAAATATTAGACAAAAGGATGTGATAAATGTAGCCTCCAAAACTGATCTCACTTTTTCAATAGAAACTTACCAGGGATTATGGGAAAACTGGAACGGGATTGTCGATATTAAAAAAGGCGGATTTAATCGGTCGCCAAAGTTCCCTCTTCCGGTAGCATGGGAATTTTTACTTCAGTACCAATATCTCACCGGAAATGAAGATGCTCTAAAAGCTGTAAATTCTACATTACAAAATATGGCCCGGGGTGGGATTTATGACCAACTGGGAGGAGGCTTTTCCAGATATTCTGTCGATACGGAATGGTTTGCTCCTCATTTTGAAAAAATGCTTTACGACAATGCGCAGCTTGTCAGCCTTTATTCAAAAGCTTATAAGGTTACAGGAAATAAAGAGTATGAAAATGTGGTTCGTGAAACTCTGAAATTTGTGGAACGGGAACTTACTAATAAAAATGGTGGTTTTTATTCATCCCTCAACGCAGATTCAGAGGGAGATGAAGGAAAATTCTATGTATGGACTTCGGAAGAAATTGAGAAAATTCTCAGTACCGAAGAGACCAATCTAATTGAGGGTTTCTACGGAATTAAAAAAGCAGGAAACTGGGAAAACGGAACTAATATTTTATTCAGGCAATATTCTGAAGAAGAATATGCCAACCTAAAAGATCTAAAATCAACCGATGTCAGCAAAAAATTAAAAGTGGCTGAAGATAAATTGATGACCGAACGGAATAAAAGGATCAGACCGTCTACAGATGATAAAATACTTACTTCCTGGAATGCCTTGATGATCACCGCCTATCTTGATGCTTATACTGCTTTAGGCGATGAGGAGTATCATCAAAAAGCTCTTGAAGCAATATCCTTTATTGAAGAAAATATGCTTCGGAAGGATCATAGCCTGTGGCGTAATTACAAAGATGACAAGGCATCTATTGAGGCTTTTCTGGACGATTACGCACTTCTTGCGAACGCATATATAAAACTTTATGAAGTTGATCTCGAAAAAAAATACTTGGATAAAGCTTTGGAAATCACGCGATATGCCGTTGACAATTTCAAGGATGAAAAGAGCGGAATGTTTTATTATACTTCAGAAGATAGCGAGCAATTAATTGCCAGGAAAATGGAACTTAGTGACAATGTGATTCCCGCCTCAAATTCAGTAATGGCAGAGGTACTTTACAAATTGGGCCACTATTATGAAAAAGAAGATTTTCTTCAAATCAGCAGGGCTATGCTTGGTCAAATGGAAGACAAAATTGCACAGGGCGGCCCCTATTATGCCAATTGGGCAAGGCTTATGGGAACTATGGCTTATCAACCTTTTGAGATTGCTATTATGGGGAAGGATGCAGCAGAATTGAATATGCAGTTACAAAAACACTATCAGCCAATTTCCTTGATTATGGGTGGAAAAAAAGAAGATCTGCCTTTAACGGAAATGAAATTGGTAGAAAATAAAACCTATATCTATGTTTGTCGAAATAAGACTTGCAAGCTTCCAGTGCAGGAAACAGCTAAAGCCCTGCAGCAGCTTAATGATTATCTAAATTCTAAAGATAGTTCTAAAAACATTTGGGAATAAAAAAGAGGGCGAGTAAATTTAGAAATATAATACTTTATGAAACGCTGCAATTTTTGAAATCATTTTCTTAATCGACTGTCGAACTTGCTTTTTCAAATATTCATCAAGGCTTGACATTTTTAATTTAAATCATTAATATCATCAAGTACATAACAATTCTCTAATTTTTTCATTCCTATTTTCAGGTAATAGTTCAATGCCTTTGGAGCAGCGAGCAAAATTAATTTGGCTTTTGGACTTTCTATCTTGGTAAGTCGAATTAGTTCTTTGCCAATTCCTTGTTTCTGATAATTTTCGTCAATAGCTAAATCAGAAAGATAAGTGCAATAGACAAAATCGGTTAAAGATCTTGAAACACCTATTAATTTTCCATTATGTCTTGCAGCAACTATTAAATTTCCATGTTCAAGCATTTTTACAATTCTGCCAGGTTCATCAATTGGCCTTCGTTCTCCTAAAGTAGAATTTATTAATACTTGAGTAAATTCCTCAACTCCTAAATTATTTTCGATTTGATATTTTATCATATTTGTTGGAATTAGATATTTGCCGAGGCCCTCCCCTAGCTTTATAATCAATACTTAAGGAACAACCTGCCTTGGTAATTATCAGTATTTCTTAATTAATCTCTGATCTTCTTTTAATTTTAACCTATTTTTTAAAGGATTCCCATTAGTATGAATACAATCACAAAAAATAAATCCAGCAGCCTCATTTTTAGTGTTGATAAATTGTTTTTTTGCAATCAGCTAAAGAGTTTCTGAGCATAACATCATAGGCATATTGAGCTAAAGAAACTGTTATTCCCACTGTGAGAATTTCTGCCGTGAAAAAAATAAATGGGAACTTATTAGTATACTTTTTTGGTTTCTCTATAATTCCATAATAGGGAAATTTCTGGAATGGCAAAATATATTTTAACCTGTCATAATTCCAAATAAGTATATATAAATTGGCAAGGACCATTAAGGGGGAAGTTATTATAGAACCTTCAAAACGCAATGCAATGGACAACAAATAAATATTTACAATAATAGGAAAATATAGTAAAGCAAGAGTTAACGTTCTTGGTATAATCAACAAAATAGCAGCTACAACTTGGGTGATCCCAACAAAGGTGTAATAAAAGCTGGTATGATGTAAAGCCTCCAAATAAGCACCCATTGGATGATTGTTTGATAATTTATTAATTTATTTGTAATCGATTGCAAAAAGGTAATTATTTTTTTTGAATGTGCAAATAAAAAGGTGCTTAACATTAAATCTATGTTAATAAATGCTCTTTATATGATATATAAGAAATTCAATATTAAGATTACTAAGTCTAAAAAGGTAAATTTGACATTTATAATGTAAATTTAAAAAAAACGCAAACTGATTTGTCGAAATTACAATCGATTACAGTACATTTATTAGAAATATTAAAAATGAAGCAAAAACAGAAAGTCACAATTTATGATATCTCGGAGAAACTAAATGTAAGCGCGGCCACGGTTTCCAGGGCCATGAACCATAATCTCAAGATCAGTTTAAAAACCAGAGAACTGGTTATGAAAACTGCTAAGGAGATGAACTATAAACAAAACCATCTCGCACAAGCATTGAAGAGTGGAAAAAGTCACAACATTGGCATCATTGTACCTTATATTAACCACAGCTTTTTCTCTTCCGTAATACGGGGAATTGAGGAAGAATTAACCCCCAGTGGATATCATGTGATTATTTGTCAGACCCATGAAAAGGTTGACAATGAAATAGAGCAAATAAACACATTGCTAAATATGCAGATAGACGGTATTTTTATGTCCGTTTCAAAAACCACTAAAAATACCGATCATTTAAAAAAAGTATTGGATGAAAGTACCCCTCTTATATTTTTTGACAGGAAAAAGGAAATTGCCGGAGTAAGTTCTGTAACTCTTGATGATTTTAAAGGGGGTTATTTGGCGACAGAACATCTTATCTTGCAAGGCTGTAAAAAAATAGCCCACCTTGCAGGAGATCTTAACCTGGAAATCTATCAAAACAGGTATAAAGGATATCTCGCTGCATTAAAGGCTCATAAATATGAATTTAATCAAGATTATTTAGTCGAGACAAATAGTAAAGTAGAAACTGGCACCTCTGCTATATCACAGTTATGGAAACTGAAAAATAAACCAGATGCTATCTTTTCGGCTGGTGATTACACGGCTTTAGGCGCTATTCAAGAACTTAAACGTCGGAAGGTTCGAATCCCGGAGGATGTATGTGTTGTTGGATTTAGTAATGAGCCTTTTACAAAATATATGGAACTACCCATAACTTCAGTAGACCAGACTCCTGTTAATATGGGAAAAATGGCTGCCCAGGTATTTTTGGAACAAATAAAAGGGAGCCAGACCATTACCATTGAAAAAAAGGTAGTGTTGGCTCCCGAACTATATATTCGAAATTCTTCTAACAGAAATAGATCCTTATAATGAAACCCCTCGTTTCCAGGGAATAAAATCATCTTGATTTAATTGGTCGGCTTTAGATCTTACATTCCCGCTGGCCACTTGAATTATAAATTCCAATATCTCCTCCCCCATTTCCTCAATCGTTTTTTCTCCTCGAATAACCGGACCACTATCAATGTCAATAATATCTGGCATGGATTGAGCCAAAATTGTATTGGAAGATACTTTTATTACAGGCGCAATTGGATTTCCGGTTGGTGTTCCCAGACCGGTGGTAAATACTACCACATTTGCTCCTGAGCCTACCATGGCGGTGGTGCTTTCAACGTCATTCCCCGGGGTGCATAATAAATTTAACCCTGGTTTAGTTACATATTCCCCATAATCCAGAACATCTTCTATTGGAGAAGTCCCTCCTTTTTTAGCCGCTCCAGCTGATTTCATAGCATCTGTAATCAACCCATCTTTAATGTTTCCCGGAGAAGGATTCATGTCAAAACCGGAACCGGAAGCAATTGCTGCTTTCTCGTATGCCTTGGTAAGTTCCATAAACCTGTTCGCCGTTTTGTCATCTACACATCGGTTTACAAGTTCCTGTTCTATCCCGCATAATTCAGGAAATTCTGAAAGTATTGGTGAGCCTTTTAATGCCGCGAGCAAATCGGAGGCATAACCAAGGGAAGGATTCGCGGAAATTCCTGAAAAACCATCAGATCCACCGCATTCCAAACCAAGTTTTAATTTTGAAAGAGGCGCCGGAGTACGTTTTACCTCATTCGCTTTTTTGATTCCTTCGTAAGATTCTTTAATAATAGAAGCCATCATTTGATCAACGGTTCCCATTTTTTGTTGTTCATAAATTAGGACCGGCTTTTGAATGTTGGGATTAATATCTTTTAAAGCATTTTTAAATGTATCTACCTGAAGATTTTGGCAACCCAAACTCAGCACTGTGGCACCTGCAACGTTAGGATTATTCACGTATCCTGCCAACAAACGGGCCAATGACTCCGAGTCCTGACGAATTCCACCACAGCCACCTTGGTGCATTATGAATTTGACTTTTATATTTTCAAAAACATCCTTTTCCTCAGTTTCGGTAACTGTCTCAACTTCTGGATTAGTGTTATTAATTAAATTCCGCAAGATATGGCGCTGAGGATTGGGTTTTTGGTAGGTGAGTTCTTTTTCAAAAACTTCTTTTAAAAGTTCTATATTCCTGTTTTCACAAAAGACCAACGGAAAAAAGATCCATGTATTCGCAGTTCCCACTTGTCCGTCCGGCCTAAGATATCCCATAAATGTTCGGTCTTCCCATTTAGAAATATCAGGGGCATTCCATACAGTAGTTTCCGTCTTTTCAAAAGTTGGATTGCTTTGATGTTTAATATTATCAACAGTCAAAACCCCTCCTCGTGAAATGGTTGTGGTAGCCTTTCCTACCAACACTCCGTACATATAGATTTTATCATCAATAGCTAAATCCACCATCGTGATTTTATGTTTTGCCTTTGTATCTGATAGGACAAGAACTTGCTCACCTTCAAAACTTATTGATTCTCCTTTGCCTAAATTCACCAAAGCAATCGCCACATTGTCATCTGGGTGTACCTTTATCAATTTACTTCTCATAATCATTTGTCTTAATTATTTTTTAGTTGAAAAAACCTCAACCTTAGCCCTAAAATCTTCAAAGCCTATTTCTATTCCTTTGCTTTCAATAAGCTCCAGCGCCAAAGCAATTCGTTCCTGAAATTCAGGTAATTGGGTTAAATTTGTATCCCAAAAACTGGCATTCTGTAGTACTTGTTTGGCTATTTCCTTATAACTGTGCAATTCCCATATCTCTTTTAAGTTTTCCAGAATAGTCTTGTCATCCTGAACCGGTAGATTTTCCCCGTTCCATTCCCCTTTGTAAAACCTAATTAAACAGGCAAATGCATAGGTGAGATGTAGGGGAAGTTTGTCATATTTCTTCTGATAAGCCAAAATACTGGGAAGAACCCTTACTTTAAACTTCGAAATAGAATTCAATGCAATACTCGTTAACTGATGTTTGATGAACGGATTTCTAAAACGGTCAAAAACCTCTTCGGAATAATATTTTAATTCCTCTTCTGATAAATCCAGGGTGGCGTTTATTTCCTCAAAAACCGCTTTTTCAACAAAAGTTCCGGTAAAAGAATTATCTATGGTTTCTTTTACGGTTTCATTACCATAAAGCAGAGAAAAAGGAACCATAGTAGTATGTGCACCGTTCAGAATGCGAACTTTTCTGGTTCGGTAAGGTTCAATATCGTCAACAATCAATACATCATCATCAATTTTATCAAAAGGGATTTTATTTTTCAACCTGTCATCTCCTTCAATAACCCAAAGAAAAAACACTTCAGCAGTAACTATAAGTCTGTCTTCAAATTCCAACTCATTCTGGTACTCTTTTATTTCATCCCTTGGGTAACCCGGAACTATACGGTCTACCAAAGTATTGTGAAAACTGTTGGAATTTTCTATCCATTCGACAAATTCCACTTCTAAATTCCATAGTTGGGCGTATTGCAAAATGATCTTTTTAAGGTTATCGCCATTTTGGTTGATAAGCTCACAGGGAATAATGCAAAGTCCTTTATCTGTATCCCCATTGAAATGCTTAAAACGCTCAAATAATAATGCGGTAACCTTGGCAGGAAAACTACTATGGGGATATTTGGTAAGTGTATCATTTTCATTAAATGATATTCCGGCTTCAGTGGTGTTTGAAATTAAAAATCCAAGTTCCTCTTCTTTGGCCAATTCTAAATATGCATTATAATCTAAATAAGGATTTATACCTTTTTGAATGCTTGAAATAAGTCGTTTGTCCTGGATTTCTTTACCTTTTTTTACACCTTTCATAAACAAGTTATACAATCCGTCCTGTTCGTTCAACATTTCTACCATACCATTTTCAATTGGTTGAACTACCGCTATTCCAGCGTTAAATTCGGTGTCAGTGTTGAGTTTATCAATAATATAATCGACAAAAGCCCTTAAGAAATTCCCCTCTCCAAACTGAATGACCTTAATGGGTAATTCCTGAGCTAATCCAGCATTCTTTCTATTTAATCTTTTCATTGTATTTTTAATTTTCTTTTCTCCTTTCGGAGAAGTATCATTTATTTATTCAAATAAACTTGGCAGCCATAAACTTATTTGGGGCACAAAAGTGACGAGTAATAATACTATGGCCATTGCCACATATAAAGGCAAAAGCGGTTTTATAACCTTTTGAATGCTCGTTTTGGCAACACTTACACCAATGAAAAGGACTGAGCCGACCGGAGGTGTGCATAGTCCAACACATAAGTTCATGATCATCATAATTCCAAAATGAACTGGGTCCACTCCTAATGAAACTACCACAGGTAAAAATATTGGGGTGAAAATGAGCACCGCAGGAGTCATATCCATAAAAGTTCCTACAAAAAGCAACAACAAATTAATAATGAGCAGTATAACAAAAATATTATCACTCAAACCCAACAGCGCACTACTTACTGCCTGAGGTATATTCTCGTAGGACATAACCCAGGACATACTCATAGAAGTTGCAATAAGCAACATAACAATAGCAGTTGTCCCAACAGAACCAAGAAAGACTTTATGCAGACTACTTATTTTTAATTCCTTGTTGATAAAAGACAACACTAAAGTATAAAGCACCGCAATTCCGGAGGCCTCGGTAGCAGTAAAAATACCAGACACAATTCCGCCAATTACAACTACGAGTAGTAATAAACTTGGAAGGGCATCCAGAAAGGTTACAAAAATATTTTTTAGACTACTTCGTTCTCCTGCAGGATACTTTTTCTTTTTAATCCAAAAAGCAGCTACCAGCATTAATGAAAGTCCCATTAGGATTCCCGGAAGGTAACCAGCCAGGAACAAGGAGGCGATAGAAACACCACCACTTGCCAGTGAATAAACAATAAGTACATTGGAAGGGGGAATAATCAAACCTGTGGTAGATGCCGTTATATTCACTGCTGCTCCAAACTCTTTTGAATATCCCTCTTTTTCCATTGGTGGACCTAAAATTCCACCGATAGCTGAAGTTGCCGCCACAGCAGAACCTGATATTGCTCCAAATAACATTGCCGCAAGGACATTAACATATATCAATCCTCCGGGAAGAGCACCCATAAGTGATTTGGCGAAGGCAATGAGCCGATTTGCTATTCCCCCTTGATTCATTATTTGTCCCGCTAAAATAAAAAGGGGAATAGCCAGTAATGAAAAACTGTCTAATCCTGTCGCCATTCGTTGTGCGACCGTAGTGAAAGCAGCTAAGGAATCTATCGATGCCAAAATTGTCAATACACTTGAGATTCCAATAGACCAGGCTACAGGAACTCCTATTGCCAAAAGGATCACAAAGGAAAGCACCAAAATTAATACCTCTGACATCATACCAAATATTTTTTTGAATTAATTATTTCATTGGCTTTATAGCCTATTACGAGTACCCCGCTTATGGGAATAACTAAATAAACAAAGGACAGCGGCAAGTTTAAGGCCGCAGAGAACTGACCTAGTTCATAATTTACATACACCAAATTTCCACCACCAATTACCAATACTACCAAACTGAATAAAATTATAAGAAGGTTTATTCCTATCTGTAACTTTTTCCTATTGGGTTCATTTAATTTTTGTTGCAAAATATCTATGGACAGATGATCTCGTTGTCCAGAGGCATATGCCGCACCCAATATTCCAATCCAAATAAATAAAAACCTGGATACTTCTTCGGTATATGAATTAGGAGAATTGAGAATATATCGGGAAAATATCTGCCACAATACCGCCGAAACCATACATATGAGAAGGATGACCAGGAATCCGCCTAATAATTTATCCAATTTTTGTTTCATATTTGCATTATTTTACCTCTTGAATAGATTGAATCAATTCATCTATTTCCGGATCTTTTGAAAATTCTTTATACATAGGCTTTACCAGTTCACGAAAACTATTCTTGTCTGGGGTTGTTACTATAACCCCGGCTTTCTGAACTTCATTTAGTGCCTCAAGCTCAGCTTCCTGCCAAATTTGCTTTTGAAATTCGGAAGATTCCATTGCAGCATCTTTCACCCATTTTTGTTCCTGAGTGGAAAGCTTGTTCCATACTAACGTACTAATTAACAATTCATCCGGAAGTGCCGAATGCTCATCCAACATTAAATATTTACAAACTTCATAATGCCGCGAAAGGTAAAAACTGGGAAGGTTGTTTTCGGCACCATCAACTATTCCTTGTTGCAAGGCTGTGTATAATTCTCCCCATGCAATAGGTGTTGGGGATCCACCTAAACTTGTGACCATATTCATAGCTGTGGTACTTTCCATTACCCGGAGTTTTAAACCATTCAGATCTTCCGGTTTATCCATCGGGCTTTTGCTATAGAAGCTCCTGCTTCCCGCATCAAAAAAAGTTAAACCCTTCAATCGTTTAGAAATACTGGCATTTAATAGTTCTTCTCCTATTTCCCCTCCAAGAACTTTATAACGGTGTTCATTATCCCGAAACAAAAATGGCAATCCCAAAACCTTTAGCTTCGGCACAAAATTTTCGAGAACCCCCGTGGAAACTTTTGTCATTCCTAAGCTCCCAATTTGCAATAATTCTAAACACTCCCGCTCTGATCCCAACTGCTGATTTGGATAAATTTCAAGTAATACGGTAGCATTCGACTTCTCTTTTAATCTTTTTGCCATTTCTACCATGGCTATGTGAACCGGATGAGTAACACTTAAACCATGTCCTAACTTGATAATCGTAACTTCCTTCTCATTTCCGCACGCCATTACCATAAATAGCAGCAGTATAAATAAAGCTTTTGGCAACAAGCCGTTGTAGTTTATAGTTTTCATGTTCTTAAGTCTTGCACTATTGATATGGCATTCTTCAACACCTTGGTTACCTCGTCATAATCATAGGTGCCATCGGATTTTTTAGTGAAAATCTTGGAACCAATTCCAACACAGTGTACCCCCGCTTCGAACCATTCGGTAAGATTTTCCCGCGTCGGGCTAACTCCTCCGGTTGGCATAATACTGGTCCAGGGAAATGGACCTTTTATTGCTTTTACGAAAGATGGGCCTCCAACTTCTGACCCAGGGAAAATCTTGACTACTTCAGCACCCAGTTCTTCCGCATACGATATTTCCGTAAGGGAACCACAGCCTGGAGCCCAGGCAACTTTACGTCTGTTGCAGACCTTCGCCATTTCAGGATTTAATATAGGAGAAACTATAAAATTCGACCCCAACTGAAGGTATAATGAAGCGGTTCCTGCATCTATTACGGAACCAACCCCAAGGATCATTCCCGGCAAATTGGCGGTAACATATTTATTAAGTTCTCCAAAGGTCTCATGGGCATAATCACCACGATTGGTAAATTCAAAAACCCTGTTTCCGGCTTCATAACAGGCGGTGATGATTTTTTTGCAAACCTCAAGATCCTTATGATAAAACACAGGAATTATTCCCGAATTTTTCATTTCTATCGCTACTTCAATCCTTGTATATTGTGCCATTTTTTATTGTTTTTCGTTTAATATTTCCTTAAAATCGTATTCCGATGGGTATGTTAAATATTTCCCTGCAGCCTCGTAATCACTTTCATCTAGATAATGCAAATTCTGAAAACATAGTTTTGAAAATTCGGAATCTATATCTACCAAACGGGGTTGTATTTTTCCTTGTTCATCCTCTAAATCTGATAAATAGAGCGGGGTAATTTCTCCCCTGGAATTGGCCGAAACCAAACAACCGCTTTTGCCTTCATCAAATAATTTTTTAACTCCCAATCCCAGTAGGGTGCATAAGGTCAAATCGAAACCTATAGGCCTGCAACATCTAAGTTCATAGCCCAATTCTACCGGCCTGCTTTTAATGTCAATTCCCAGCTCTTTCAGTTTTTTCTGAATCAGCACATTCAAAATATGGGATTTACTTATATTTCCCAGTTCTGGATGACCGTGAGCATCATAGGTGAACTCAATGCCGATTTTATCCAATTCCGATTTTGGCATAATATGGAATATCCCCTCACTTACCATGGCAACCCCGTAATGAATGTTCTCTATTTTTCGCTTTATGATAGATGAAATAATCATACGGACCACTTTATCGAAGGTGACATTGGTTTTTCCGAACATTTCAGGGATAATCATCATTGGAAAATGACAGCTCGTAGCTATACCAAAGGCCAAATGCCCTGCAGATCTTCCCATTACAGACATCACGAACCAGTTTTGACTGGTACGTGCGTCTTCATAAGCAGTATTTCCTATGCGAACTCCTGCATCCTTTGCGGAATGAAACCCAAAAGTCGGGTTCCTGTCCGGTAAGGGCAAATCGTTATCAATCGTTTTCGGAACGTGGATATTCGATATAAAAATTTGTTCCTGCTGTAAATATGCTGTAATCCTATTAGCAGTAGAGGCGGTGTCATCTCCCCCAATACTGACCAGTAATTTCACATTGTTGTCTAAAAAAAGTTTTGTGTTCAGTTTTTCGGTACCGGGTTTAAACCGGCTCATGATAAGGGTTGAACCTCCCCTGCTAAAAATTGTATCTGCCAGGGCAAAATCTATTTCCTTTACTTCCGGTTCCTCAGAGAACAATCCCTTAAATCCTTGATGCAAACCTAAAACGCGATAACCATCCTTTAAAAATACTTTCGCGACAATGCTTATCACAGTATTGATCCCGGGGGCAGGACCTCCTCCACAAATAATCAGGATGGTTTTTTTAACTGACATTTTTTATATGTTTAGGATTATCTCGCAACCCTACCGGAAGAATCTCCTCCCATTAATTTTTGTACTTCATCAACCGTTACAAGGTTCGCATCGCCTTTGATCGTGTGTTTTAAACAAGAAGCTGCTACCGCGAAATTCAGGGCATTTTGATCATCTTCAGGATATTTTAACAATCCGTAGATCAAGCCACCCATAAAGGAATCTCCTCCACCAACTCTATCTACAATATCGGTGATTTGGTATTGAGGGGATTGCAACATTGTTTTTCCATCGTATAAAACCCCGGCCCAGCTATTGTGGGACGCAGAAATTGAACCTCTTAAAGTGGTGATCACTTTTTTGGCCCGTGGAAATTTCTCCATCATTTGTTTACAAACCGATAAGAAGGCTTCAGCTTTTACATCGTGTCCCTGGGTTGTAATATCCAATCCTTCTGGCTTGATGTTGAAGTGTTTTTCAGCATCCTCTTCATTTCCTAAAATAACATCACAATACGAAGTTAATTCGGTCATAATGCCTTCACGATCACCCCCATATTGCCATAATTTGGCACGGTAATTTAAATCGGTGGAAATGGTAATACCTAATTTGCTGGCCATTTTTACTGCCTCTAAACAAACATCGGCCGCTCCTTGAGAGATTGCAGGGGTAATACCCGTCCAATGAAACCATTCCACTCCTTTAAATACTTGTTCCCAATCGATCATTCCCGATTTAATCTCGGCAACGGAAGAATGGGCCCTATCATACACAACTTTACTTCCTCTTGAAACTGCTCCGGTTTCTAAAAAATAGATGCCCAACCGGTCACCACCATAAACAATTTGATCAACCCCAACGCCCCTTTTGCGCATTTCCATCATCGCACATTCCCCAATATCATTTTTTGGCAAACGCGTTACAAAATCAACAGGCACGCCATAGTTTGCAAGGGATACCGCAACGTTGGATTCTCCTCCCCCATAAACAACATCAAAATTGTTTGTTTGGGAAAATCTCAAAAATCCCGGAGGCGATAATCTTAACATGATCTCTCCAAAGGTTACTACTTTTTTCATTGTATATTTTTATAAATGGTTCGATTTAAAATTTGAAATACTCTTTTGCA
>Ga0307486_1000183_pt1 | contig 64086 bp, 60 predicted proteins | sample CBIW02metaG_FD_203663 | JGI IMG/M metagenome (GOLD analysis project Ga0307486, IMG submission 203663) | Sea-ice brine microbial communities from Beaufort Sea near Barrow, Alaska, United States - CBIW 0.2 | ecosystem: Environmental > Aquatic > Marine > Coastal | place: USA: Alaska | collected... | reverse complement strand
GTGGTGCTATCTGCACTGACCTGATCCGCGAGCCCCACGAGACCTCATCAAACCAGAGCACTACGCCCCTGTCCCCGCTCGACAGATTAAATCCGAGGAGCCCGACGGCCCCGCGGCCTATGACACCACCGCAACAGCCGAGGAAGGCCTATGGACCCGCACCGGATGGGCAGGACGCTCACGCTAAACCACCACCCCAGGGCAGCCGCGACACACCGGGGCCAGACACACATTTCCGCCGCTAACCCCTAACCCGCGACATGCGCCGGGCCGCACCCATGCGTCCCGCAAACAACGAAAGCCGCCCCGCAGGACGGCTTTCGAATGAGTGGGTGGAGCTGAGGGGACTCGAACCCCTGACCCCCTGCATGCCATGCAGGTGCGCTACCAGCTGCGCCACAGCCCCGCGGTCTTGCGACCCGAGCACTCCGAAGAGCGAGTGCCATAGTACCCAATCCCCGGCACACTTTCCTAATCGAGGAACAATGTCATGCAACCCTGCCAAGCGGCAACGCCACGCTCAAAGGCAACTCTTTAAGACTACTTGGCAAGCATCGGCGCTGGGTCATCTTGAGCGACGGGCGCGCGATCCTTGAAGCCCACCAACACGATCACAGCTGCTCCCAGCGCTAGAGCCGCGCCGGCAATACCAAGCCAGCCGATTCCCGAGTCGAACGCCTGCCGGGCGGCCTCCATGACTTGCTCGGCCAGTCCGGAAGGCACTTCTTGCACGACTGCGGCTGCGCCACCGATGGTCTCCCCCGCCATCGCCGCCTGTTCCGCAGTGAGCCCTGCGGGGACATTCATGTTGGCGCGATAGAACGCGGTGATCATGGTGCCCAGCGTTGCGGTTCCGACCACGGCACCGAGCTCGTAGGCAGTCTCCGAAATCGCAGAGGCGGCGCCTGCCTTGGTGGGCGGCACGGAGCCAATGATGGTGTCGTTGGACAGCGTCTGCGACATGCCGACGCCAATCTCGATAAACCCGAACGCCAGCAAAATGGCGGCAACCGTGAAGTCTGCGCGGAGGACAAAAACGGCGAGGAACCCCACCGCCACGAGTGACAGACCCACCGCCATCAGCCACTTGGGTGTGAAGGTCTTACTCAACCGCACCACGCCGATGCCGGCGCTGGCGGACAGCACGGCCCCGGGTAGCAGCACCAGTCCCGCGTGCATGGGGCTCAATCCCAGTACCAACTGCAGGTGCTGTGAGACAAAGAAGATGAACGCGATCAAGCTGACTACAGACAAGAAGTTGGCAAGCACCGATGCTGTAAAGGGCAGCCGCTTGAACAGTCGCACATCGAGCAGCGGAACATCGGCGCGCAGTTGGCGGATGATGAACCACGCAATAGCGGCCGCGCCCACCACCGCGGCGCTAATGGGCCACCCGGTCACGCCATCGTGCGCGAGGGTTTTGATCGACCACACCACCAGGAACATGCCGACGAAAGACAGCCCAACGCTGGCAAGGTCAATCGGTCCGGGGTGGGGGTCCTTAGACTCTGGTAGCAGGAATCGGTATAGCACTAGCAAGGGCAGCAGGATCGGCACCGCGATGAAGAACACCGAACCCCAATGGAAGTTCTCAAGCAGCACGCCTCCAAGAATTGGCCCCAAGCTGGAACCCGCCGCAAATCCCGTGGCCCAGATGGCGATCGCCTTACGTCTGCGCATCGGATCCACGAAGATATTGCGCAGCAGCGACAGCGTGGCGGGCATCAGCATCGCGCCAAAGAGCCCCAGCGCAGCGCGGGCGGCCACCAGTTGTTCGGGAGTCGTGGCAAAAGCCGCGGCGATGGACACCAACGCGAAGCCGACCGCACCGATCACCAGCAGGCGACGGCGGCCAAACCGGTCGCTCAAGCTACCCATGGTCACCAGTAGGGCTGCAAGCACCAGCGCATAAATGTCTGCAATCCATAACTGCATCGAGGCACTCGGCCCCAAGTCTTCCGTGATAAGTGGCAGCGCAAAACTCAAAACGGTGTTGTCGACTGAGATCAGCAACACAGGCAGCATCAGCACCGCGAGTGCGGCCCATTGCCTGCGGTGTGACATTTCAGCAGCCGAGGACGGCTTGGTAAAGACAGACATCTGGTCATTCCTCTACGTCAAAAGCGAGCCACCACGGGACAATTTCGCGCATCGGTGACATAAACAGGTGTGCGGCGAGGTGCCGCGAAAGTTACGAGGGTCCTGGCTGGGCCAGGCGCTGGCTGAGCGCGACACGTGAATCGTCGGCCACGCTCACTCCTAGCAGCGAGCCAAAGAACAGGCCATCACCTACGAGGCGGATCATGAGCGCCCGCAACTGGGCGTCGGGCCCGGTCAATTCATCCGCGAGGCGTCTATCCACATGGCTAATGAACTCGCCGTAGTCACTGTCCGCTGTTTCACCAGCAGCACGCAATGCCTGCATAGACGTGAAGAGGACGACGATCTCGTTCATCTCCTCCGACTTTGGCGTCGAAGCCGCGAGCCATGCGTCGACGGCCGAACCTTGGTCGCAGAGATCATCGAACCACGCAATGGATTTGGCGCTCAGCCACTGCGCCAGTCCGCGTAGCAACGCCACGCGTGTCGGAAAGTGATGGAGAAGCCCACCTTTAGACACTCCGGCGGCTCGCACGACGGCATCGAGCGACGGCACGGCGCCGTGAGCCAGCGTGAGGTCATAGGTCGCCTGCACGATGGCGGCGCGAGTATCGGTGGACATCAGAAAAGAGTACAGTCCGTCTGGACGGTCGGTCAACCATGGGGCGCGAAAAGGTCCGCGACGTATGGTCGCAAACTCAACGCAGACGGTGCGGAAAGGGGCTACTCGGCGCCGATGTTGTGGCGGTCGAGTGACCAGCCGCCGCCGAGCGGGCGAATCAGGCGGGACCATGCCGCATTTTCAAGGCTGCCGACGCGGCGACCAGCCACCTCAAGTTCGAGCAAATACAGGATCGCCATGCGTGAGGAACTGCCGTGCGTCACAATCAACAGGTCGTTCGGCGCTCGCTTGGCCCACTCGAGAACAGCCTCCACCATCCGCGCTCCGACGGAGGCGTGATTCTCGTAGCCCTCGTACTCAGGTTCGCGTCCCGCACTCCACTCCTTGTGCTGGAGCGGGTCAAACTGATCGCGCTCATCCGCGGACAGGCCCTCCCACGGACCGTAGTCGCGCTCGATCAACCGATCGTCAGTGTGGATCTCAGTCCCCCACTGCGCGGCAACGATTTTTGCGGTGTCGCGCGCACGGTCAAGCGGTGAACTCACCACGACCACGTCATCGCGAATTACGTCACTCAGCGACAAGGCGGCACGCTGTGCCTGCTCACGCCCCGTGTCATTGAGTTGGGTGTTGGTCGAACCCTGTAGCCGACCTTGGACATTCCAGTCGGTCTGGCCGTGACGAATCAGGTAAAGGCTGGTCATGAGTCCGAGGTTATCGGAAGCGGAACAACAGGGCAGTCCTTCCACAGTCGCTCGAGTTCGTAGTAACCTCGGTCCTCGTCATGCATGACGTGAACGATCAAGTCATTGAAATCCAGTAGCGCCCAGCGTCCCTCGCGCACCCCTTCGCGACGAAGTGCGTTGATCCCCTGCGCACGCAATGTGTCCTCGATACCTTCCGCGATCGCAGAGACGTGGCGCTCGTTAGTGCCCGATGCAATGAGGAACACGTCGGCAAGCGGCAACTTTGAGCTCACATCGAGGGCGACGATGTTCTCCGCCTTCTTGTCGTCAGCGGCCGTAGCTGCGAGGGTGGTGAGCTCGATTGCGCTCGTGGTTGCAGTCATGGTGTTTGTCCTATCAAATTCCATACGAGCACGCCGAGGACGAATGCAATTGCGCCGAGGACGGCCAAATGCGCCCAGCGGAAGTGGCGTGCGCCACCCGCCGGATGGAGTTCGGGAACCTTACGTCGCGCGACTTCGATACTGCCGGTCGTCAACGGGGCGTCCATCGACGTATAGGCGTCAGCGGTGAAGGGTGCGGGGGCCGCCGGCGAAGGCGCCGGGGCAAGCTGGGAGAAATCAGGCCGCGGGATAGCCTGCGACGGTGCGTCATTGATCTCACGCGCCGTCGTGTGGGACTGGGACAACGGGTGCGAATCCCAAATCGAGGGGGCGACCACCGGATTGGACCCGGTCTGTGGCGTCATCGGGATATCCGCGGACGGATCAATAGTCCGCTCCACCAGCGGGTGCTCGCCTGAGTGCGGTGCGATGACTTGATCGAAGGTTGCGTGATGCGGCGCGGATTGAGAGGCACTCGCGTCGACCTCGTCCAGCGTGAAATCGGACGTCGGAGTCTCGACGTCCATCACCTCTTCTGGCACGGGAGCCTTGGCGTGCGTCGCCGAGCTTCCTTCGATACCGGCCATGGCCATCGCTGTAAGGCGTCGAAACTCCTCCGCTGCGTCGCTGCCCCCGTCATAGGTCTGTGAAGAGACCCTTTCTGCCTGCTCAACGCGCTGCTGCGCCGCGAAGGCTCGCGCCTGGAGTGATCCGGGCGGGAACATGCCGCGGAACGCCTCCGGGGTCTGAGTCGGGTCGTAAGGTTCGGGCTCCGCAGCCGGCGTGGACTCGTCCAACAGATCAGCGACCGGGTCAGGGTCCGATGCCGAGGCAAAGAAGGGTGCGGCAGGAACATCGGAGATGTCGGCGGGTTCGGCGTCGACGGCCGTCGCCGGCTCAGCGACAGCATCTGCGTGCGACTCGACGGGTTGCTCAAAAACGGGTTCCGGCCTGGGTACGCTCTCCGCTACGGGCTCGGGCGCGTCATGCTGCCTGTCCGGCTCCGGCTCCGGCTCAGCATCTGCCTCGGGCGCGACTTCAGGCGCCACGTCGTCAGCACCATCAGCCTGGTGCGGCAGTTCCGCTCCAACTGCGCGCCCAAAGATGCTGGGCCTCGCTGGGGCCTCGGCGGGCGCTACATCGGCCTGATCTTCCGAGTGGGAAAGGTTCGCGTGCGGCTCGTCACCATCCACGCCATCGGCACTACCAAATACGGTAGCGGCAGCGGCAGCATCGGCGGCCTCGGCCTCGGCCTCGGCTGCAGCCTGCTCAGCTTTCTGGCGCGCCATCGCCTCTTGCTCAACGATGCGTTCCGGGGTCATCGCCGGCAGTTGGCCAGTTGCAATCATTTCCTCTTCTGCGGTCCATGTCTCCATGGGATGTGCGGCGCGCTCAAGCCTACGGCGATCGCGTCGGTTGAGAGGCGTACCGTCAGGGGAGGTAAGGGTCGCCTCGCCGGTTGCGTCCGCAATCGCTTCTGTGGGCTCGATATCTCCACCGGACTGCCGCGCCTCTAGCGCACGGCGCTCGCGTCGGGAGAGGGGTTTGCCCTGCTCAGTCATCCAGTCCTCCGAGGTAAAGCTCGTGTTTTGAAATGTATTCGACCACCGACGTGGGCACGAGGTACCGGATCGGCGCGCCCGCCCGCACGCGGCGACGGATATCAGTCGAGGATATCGCCAACGACGGCACCTCGACGACCCTATACGCGGTTTCTAACTGGGGAAACGAATGACCGGCCCGAGTCACTCCCACGAATTGGGCGAGTTGCCCCAATTGCTCCGCGTCCTTCCACTCTGGCAACCGGGCTAGGGAGTCTGCTCCGGTAATGAAGAACAGCTCCGCATCGGGCATTTTGTGGCCTAGGTCACTCAGAGTGTCGACCGTATAGGTCACTCCCCCCCGCTCAATGTCGACCAACGACACCTCAAATCGCGAGTCGTTGCGCACTGCTCGGCTGATCATCTCCACGCGATGTTCGGCAGGCGCAGCAAGCGAATCCTGCTTAAACGGCTGAATTGAAGTCGGCACGATTACCACACGCTCGAGGCACAAAGCAGCCGCCACTTCTGACGCAGCTGCCAGGTGGCCATGGTGAATCGGGTCGAACGTCCCTCCCAGGACGCCGACTCGAGTACGTGTCGCAGTCACGTCAGTGACGCGTGCCCACGCTCCGGAATGCAAAGGTAACGAACAGCAAGGTCATCAGTCCTGCGAAAGCCAGCAAACCGATTGCCGCTGGGGGGATGGGCAACTCGTTTACGACGTGCTCGGCGGTTTCTACGACTTCAGTAATCACGGTGACTCCAATCACGGTCTGCAGTGATTATTCCATGCTGGGCGATGGGCTGCGGCCCTCACGCGCTAGTGGCATGCTACGGACGGATGTGGCCTTGGCCATAGACCACCCAGGTGGTGGTGGTCAGTTCACCCAGCCCCATGGGGCCGCGTGCATGCAACTTCTGAGTCGAAATGCCGATTTCCGCACCTAGACCAAATTCAGCGCCGTCAGTAAAGCGGGTCGAGGCGTTCACCATAATGGCGGCTGTGTCGAGGTTCGCAACAAATCGATCGGCGGAGCCGATGTCGTCTGTCACGATGGATTCGGTATGACCAGTCGAGTAGCGGCTGATGTGCGCGATCGCCTCGTCGATGTCGTCCACGACCTTAACCGCGATGTCGAGCGACAAGTACTCGGTTGCCCAGTCCTCCTCTGTGGCGGGGACCGTCGGCACACCTGCGGGCGCCACTGCCGCCGCCGCATCGTCCACGTGAAGCACCACGTTGCTGTCATGAAGAGCGGCCAATACAGCAGGCAGCACGGTTTGAGTTGCGTCGCGGTGCACCACCAAGGTCTCCGCCGCATTGCACACCCCCACTCGATGCGCCTTGGAGTTCACCACGATGTCGATTGCACGCTGTACGGGTGCGCTGGCATCGAGGTAGACGTGACAGTTGCCCTCACCGGTTTCAATCGCGGGCACAGTCGAATCGTTAACGACTGCTTGAATGAGCTCGCGGCCACCGCGTGGCACCAGCACGTCCACCAGTCCACGTGCATTCATGAGGACTCGAGCACCGGCACGGCCATAGGCGTCGATGGACTGCACTGCGTCGCGCGGCAGTCCGGCGCCCTCGAGGGCGTCCTGGAGCACCGCGACGATGACTTCATTGGATGAGGCCGCAGCGGATCCACCGCGAAGCACCGCGGCGTTGCCTGACTTGAGGGCAAGGCCAGCTGCGTCGACTGTGACATTAGGACGTGCCTCGTAAATCATGCCGACCACGCCCATCGGCACCGCCTTTTGAATCAGCCGCAGGCCGTTGGGAAGGGTCGAACCACGCTTAACTTCGCCGACCGGGTCAGGAAGCGTCGCAAGGAACCTCAGCGCCTGGGCGATCGACGCGATGCGATCTTCGCTCAGTGCGAGCCGGTCCAGCAGACCCGGCGTCATGTCGTTGACCCGGCCGCGCTCGAGGTCGATAGCGTTCGCTTGAACAATGCGAGGCGCCTGGGCTACGAGTGCGTCAGCCATCGCGAGCAAAGCCGCGTCCTTGGTAGCGCGAGTGGCCGTGGCGAGGGCGCGCGATGCGACCTTCGCGCGGCGGCAAGCCTCGAGGACAGCGGCTTCGACGTCGGTGGTGGCGGCATTAACGGCAGTGTCAGTCATGAGGGAAGTTTACTCGTAAACGATGGCGCCCTAAAGGGCCAGTGGCGCGTCATCGGCTCCGAGAATTATCACGCACCCGCGATCACCCTGGGCGCTAGACGACGACCAGGTCGTCGATGTGGACCAACTCGCGTGCAAAGTGTGGTCCGAGCTGGTCACGAAGTTGATCCGTCGTCAGGCCAAGCATGGCCGGAATCTCATGAGCCGAAAAGCTTGCGAGCCCCCGCGCCACCACGACACCGCCTGGCCCCACCAGTTCAATGGGCTCTCCTGCTTCGAACTCCCCGCGCACGGCACTCACGCCTGCGGCCAACAGCGATGCACGACCCCCACGCAGTGCGTTCGCAGCCCCGGCGTCCAACACTAGCTGTCCTGAAGTCTTGGCCGCGTGAGCCAGCCATGCTAAGCGGGACCCGTTGCGTTTGCCAGTGGCCAAAAAAACAGTGCCAACGTCGCGGCCCATGAGTGCGGCATGGGCAAGAGCTGCCGAGGTGAGCACGACGGGCATTCCCGAAGACGTCGCGATGGCCGCCGCTTCGAGCTTAGTAATCATGCCCCCGGTGCCGATCGCGGACCCACGGCGCGAAACGTCGATCCCCTTGAGTTCTGTCACCGAGGCCACCACGGAGAGCCGACGTGCACCTGGCGTGTCCGGTGCCGCGGTGTAGAGACCATCAACATCGGTCAGTAGCGCCACCGCATCGGCGTGCACCACCGTCGCCACTAGCGCCGCGAGGCGATCGTTATCTCCAAAGCGAATCTCATCCGTCGCCACGGTGTCGTTCTCGTTGACAATCGGGACGACACCGAGCTCAAGCAACCGGTGAAGAGCCCGCTGCGCGTTGCCATAGTGGGTCCGACGCACCATGTCATCGGCAGTGAGCAGTACCTGCCCTACCCGAAGACCGTGGCGCGCGAACGCGGCCGAATACGCCGCGATGAGAATGCCTTGACCGACCGATGCCGTCGCTTGTTGCATCTCGAGATCACGTGGGCGTGCAGGCAGGCCGAGTGGTCCGATGCCCGCAGCGATGGAACCGGAGGTGACAAGCACCACCTCGCGCCCCTGCGCACGCACTGCGGCCAGCACGTCGACGAGCTCGCCCAATGCCAGCTCGTCCAGATGGCCATCCGCGCCCGTCAATGATGACGAGCCGACTTTGACCACTACTCGGTGGGCGCGCTCAATCTGCTCGCGAGCCTCCTGGTGAGCTGCTGAAGGCAATGTTCCTCCTGGAAGAAGATTCTTAACGAACTCAGAACCTGCGACTACTCATCGCTGTCGGGGTCCGTCCAATGTCCTGCATCGCGTTCAGTCCACAATTCCTTACGCGCGGCCGTCTTGGCGTCCATACGTTCCTTGTGCTCAATTCGCTTCTCTGCACGCGTTGCGCGACCGCCACTATCATGTTCTTCAACGCGCAGGTCTGTACCGCGCTGACCGAGGTGCTCCGCACCGGTAAACATCGTGGGCTCCCAGTCAAACATGATGCCACCCTCACGTGGGCCAATGACGACCTCAACACCGGGCACGGCGCCAGCCTTGAAGAGCTGGTCCTCAACACCGGCACGCGCCAGGCGATCCGCAAGGTAGCCGACTGCCTCATCATTGCTGAAGTCAGTCTGCCTGACCCAGCGCTCGACGCGCACGCCGCGTACCTGGAAGTAGTCTTCCGCGCCATCACGGACGTGAGCAACTGTAAATCCGGAGTCGTCGACTGCCTTGGGCCGAAGCACCATCGGCGCCTTCTCCAACTGAGGAGCGTTGGCGCGCTCGTCGTCTATCATCTTGGCGAACGCGAAGCTCAGTTCACGTAGGCCCGCATGGCTGACTGCGCTGACTTCGAAGATCGGGATACCTAGCGCCTCGAGTTCGGGGCGCACCATCGCGGCGAGTTCCTTGCCATCAGGGATGTCGATCTTGTTCAAAATGATGATCTGCGGGCGCTCGGCAAGCGGCACTCCGGAGATCGCCTCGTCGCCGGTGTATGCCGCAAGTTCCGCGGAGATCACCGCGAGGTCGCGAATCGGATCGCGATCGCTCTCAAGGGTGGCGGTGTCGAGCACGTGCGCGATCACCGAGCAACGCTCGATGTGACGCAAGAACGCGTGCCCCAAACCCTTGCCCTCGGATGCGCCCTCAATCAGACCGGGGACGTCCGCGATGGTGTATCGCGAGCCACCCGCGTCGACGACGCCGAGGTTGGGAACCAGAGTCGTGAATGGGTAGTCGGCGATCTTAGGTCGCACCTTGGACATCGCGGCGATCAGCGAGGATTTACCAGCACTCGGGTAGCCCACGAGCGCAACGTCAGCAATGGATTTAAGTTCGAGTATCACCGATGCTTCGGAACCAGGCTCGCCCATAAGAGCAAAGCCGGGGGCCTTGCGCTTGGAGGACGACAAGGCCGCGTTTCCGAGGCCCCCACGTCCTCCTGCTGCGATCACGTACTCGGCGCCTTCGCCAACGAGGTCCTCGAGGAACTCACCTTCGCGAGATTTCACGATGGTGCCGTTAGGCACTTGCAACACGAGGTCGTGTGCTGCGGCGCCGTGACGGTTATCGCCGGCACCCTGCTTACCGTTCTCAGCGATGCGATGAGGTGAGTGGTGGTAGTCGAGCAACGTGGTCATCTGAGCGCTGACGCGCAGAATCACTGAGCCGCCGTTGCCACCGTTGCCGCCATCAGGCCCACCGAGGGGCTTGAACTTCTCGCGGTGCACGGATGCCACGCCGTGGCCACCGTTACCGCCGGTGGCGTGTAACACCACCCGATCCACGAACGATGCCATGTGTTGCCTCTCATGTGCCGCGCGAAGTGCGGCGTATTTACTAGCCTAGATATGCGTCAGGGGCGCTGCCATTCGGCGCGCCCCTGACGGTGAAGAAATGAAGTGCTGGCTACTAGACAGCCGCCACCACGTCGACGACCTTGCGGCCGCGGCGGTTGGTGAACTGCACGGAGCCTGCCGCAAGTGCGAACAGGGTGTCGTCCTTGCCGCGCCCAACGTTGTGTCCGGGGTGGTGGTGCGTGCCACGCTGGCGAATAAGAATCTCGCCTGCGTTGACTACCTCGCCGCCGAAGCGCTTGACGCCCAGGTACTGAGCGTTCGAGTCACGACCGTTGCGCGAGGAACTCGCGCCCTTTTTGTGTGCCATGAGTTATTCCTCGCCTTACTTAATGTCCGTGACCTTCAGGCGCGTGAGCTCCTGACGGTGGCCGATGCGCTTGCGGTAGCCGGTCTTGTTCTTAAATTTCAGGATGTCGATCTTGGGACCGCGCTCGTCGCGAACGACCTCTGCGGTGACCTTGACCTTGGACAGGGCCTTGACGTCCGAGGTAACGGACTCGCCGTCAACGAGTAACAGAGCCGGAAGCTCTACCTTGTCGCCTTCAGTCGCCTTGATGCGGTTCATCACCACAACGGTGCCAACGGAAACCTTCTCCTGGCGGCCACCGGCCTTAACAATCGCGTACACCATGATCTATTCCTCTAAGTCTGTTTCTTGTTTCCCTACCGCTGCCGCTCCTGTGTTCCCAGTGAGGGCGCAGGCAGGGTTGGACGCTCGCGCGCCGACTGTCAAAGATACCGCCTCATGTGCCCGTCGGTCAAACGCGACGGGCTCGAGTCGGATTACTCCTTGACGGCCTGCTCGTCTGCATCGGGATTGGACTCGGCGGCATCAGCCGCCTCCTCCTTGGACTGGTCCGCATCTGACGCCGCGCCAGCCGCTGGCAGCACGAGGTCAATCACGGTTTCTGCGCTGTCCGACTGGGGTGATTTCTCAATCGTCGGCTGCCCGTCTTCGTCGTAGTGATGAGCCTTCTCCGCTGCGGCCGCAATCGACGCCAGGGTGGCCTTCACCGCAGCGCGGGCCTCTTCGCGGTCATCAAGGGCGTGAGTCTCGCCATGTTCGTCTTCCTCCACCTTGGACTGCTTGGAGTCGCCGGAGTTGTTGCTAGCGTTCCCGGCGTTGCCGCCGTTTCCGCCTCCCGAGTTGTTGCCACCGCGGCCACGACGACCACTGCGCTCGGGCTGCTTTTCTGTTGCTTCCGGGACCGGCTCTCCCTGCACCAGGAACCCACGTCCCTTGCAGCACTCGCACGTCTCCGAGAAAGCCTCGACCAGGCCCTGGCCAACGCGCTTACGCGTCATTTGCACGAGTCCGAGCGACGTGACCTCTGCCACTTGGTGCTTGGTCCGGTCACGGCCCAAGCATTCGATGAGGCGGCGCAGCACACGGTCGCGGTTGGCCTCGAGCAGCATGTCGACAAAGTCGATCACAATGATGCCGCCGATGTCGCGCAGCCGCAGTTGGCGAACGATTTCCTCTGCGGCCTCAAGATTATTGAGCGTCATCGTCTCTTCAAGCGTGCCGCCCTTACCGACAAACTTGCCGGTGTTAACGTCGACAACGGTCATGGCTTCGGTGCGGTCAATCACGAGCGAACCACCCGAGGGGAGCCAGACCTTGCGGTCCATCCCCTTGGCGAGTTGCTCGTCAATACGCGACTCGGAGAATACGTCCTTGTCACCGATGAACTTGTGCAGCCGGTCCATCAGGTCAGGGGCGACTGAGCCAACGTAAGCGCTCAGCGAGTTCCAAGTGTCCTCGCCCTGAATGGTGAGCGAGTCGAAATCCTCGTTGAAAATGTCTCGAACAACACGGATGGCCATGTCAGGCTCACCGCGAAGCAGTTCCGGAGCCTTACCGGTCTTCGCTTCCTTCTCGATGGACTCCCACTGGCGCTTGAGACGCTCAACGTCGGCGCGAAGCTCCTCTTCTGAGGCGCCTTCCGCGGCCGTACGCACGATCACACCGGCATCGGCCGGGATCACTTCGCGCAGTAGCTTCTTCAGACGTGCGCGCTCAGTGTCCGGGAGCTTGCGGCTGATGCCGGTGACTCCGCCGCCAGGCACGTAGACCAAGAAACGCCCAGCAAGCGAGATCTGGCTGGTGACACGAGCACCCTTATGACCGATCGGGTCCTTAGTGACCTGCACCATGACAGTGTCGCCAGGCTTGAGGGCCAGCTCAATACGGCGGGGCTTGCCCTCCATGCCTGCTGCGTCCCAGTTCACTTCGCCCGCGTACAGAACGGCGTTGCGACCGCGGCCTACATCGACGAAGGCGGCTTCCATGCCGGGCAAGACGTTTTGGACTCGCCCCAGGTATACGTTGCCGGCCATAGCCTGCTGCGCTTGGTGAGACACGTAGTGCTCGACGAGCACGTCATCCTCAAGAACAGCAATCTGCACACGGTGGTCCTTCTCACGCACGACCATCGAACGCTTGACGGACTCGCGACGGGCCAGGAACTCGGCCTCTGAAATTACCGGGCGACGGCGTTGGCCGTCGCGGGAGTCACGACGGCGCTGGCGCTTGGCCTGCAGTCGAGTCGAGCCCTGCAACTGGTCGTCCGAGGAACCAGACGAACTACCGGAGCTGCTCGATGAGCGCGATCCGCGGCCACTTCGGCTGCGGCGACGGCGACGCGAGCCGCCTTCACCCGAATCGTCTGACCCGCCGGAGTTGTTGCCATCGTCATTTTGAGTAGACGATCCTTCGTTGGAGTCGCCGTTGTTGGAGTCGCCTTCATTGCCGTTCGACGTGGCGCCACGGTTGTCACTGCGACTCTCGCTGCGGTTGTCGTTGCTACCGGGGGAGTCGGAACCAGCATCGGACGAGTTGTCCTCGCCGCCGTCGTTGTCAGAGCGCTTCTTGCCGCGACCACGTCCACCGCGACGGCGGCGTCGAGATGAGCTTTCGCCGTCCGAGCCTTCGCCACCATCGAACGGGCCGTTGCCGTCAGACGCGTTGTCGCTGTTGGACTTGTCGCTGCTCGCATCGGCGTTGTCGCCCTGCGGCGAAGCATCGGGGGCATCCGAGTTCTTGTTCGGCTTGTCGGCCTTCGTCGACTTGGCCGCTGACTTCTTCTTAGCACCCGCCCTTTTAGGACCGTCGGCCTTTTTGGAAGAATCAGAGTCACTCTTCGGCGCCTTGGTGTTTGATTTGCCGCTCACCGATGCTTCCTTGGACGAGGCCTTGGCGTCACTAGTACGGTCCGCGGACGATGCAGGGGGGCCGGCCGGAGCAGATGCTCGGCGCGACTTCGCTGGCTCGGGCGCCTGGAAAATCAAGGCGCTAGAAGGTGCTGCTGGGGTGGTGTTGTCCTCGCTCAAAGCGGGTACCTCAGATCGAGACGACCCACACATCGTCTCGACATCGTTGTCGGTCATGGGTCACGCTCCGTGCCCACTGAAGTCTTCAGGTCGCGGCGAACAATTTCAGTCAATCCTCAAGCGCCTATTCCCGGTGTCTCCGCTGATGGCTGTAGCCGGCGGGACCATGTCGGAACTGGCTGCTCCATAGTCACTGAAAGTGTCGCGCGGTTCGCACCCGGTGTGGCTGGGCGCTGACCTGATCACCATTGTGACACACGGCCACCAAAAAGCGGGGATTGCGCTGGTGTGAGGCCTCCAAGCGGCGACTTGTTAACTGTGCAAGCGCGTCAAGGGTGGTCCGCGCACGCGTGTAGGTTGGGGACCAGAATATTACGTGCATTGTCACGCCTCACGGCGGTCGACTGCAGGGACCTAGGTCACTGCAGTCGGGTTCACCTCCGGCACTAGCGTCATGGGGAGTTCTCCGCGAAAGGACACGGCTGTGGAAGCCCTCGAATTAGCCAGGTGGCAGTTCGGAATTACGACCGTCTATCACTTTGTACTAGTACCGCTGACGATCGGTCTGTCGACTCTTGTCGCAATTATGCAGACCTCGTGGGTGCGCACCGGCAACGAAAAGTGGCTCCGCCTTACCAAATTCTTTGGCAAGCTCCTGTTGATCAACTTCGCGCTTGGCGTCGCGACCGGAATCGTCCAAGAGTTTCAGTTTGGCATGAACTGGTCCGAGTACTCGCGGTTCGTGGGCGATGTCTTTGGCGCCCCCCTCGCAATGGAAGCTTTGGCCGCATTCTTCCTGGAATCAACATTCTTAGGTTTATGGATTTTCGGTTGGGACCGACTGTCCAAGAAAGTCCACCTCGCTACGGTGTGGGCGTTTGCGATCGGCTCGATTCTGTCTGCCTACTTCATCCTTGCCGCCAACTCGTGGATGCAACACCCGGTGGGAGCTGAATTCAACCCTGAGACAGGCCGCGCAGAGATGACCGACATCTTTGCAGTGCTCACCAACAGCACGACGCTGGTGGCCTTTCCCCATGTGATCGCCGCAGCCTTCCTGGTCGCGGGCACGTTCGTGGGCGGAATCGGTGTGTGGTGGATGGTGAAGAGTACCCGCGCGAACCCCAACAACCCAGCTAATTCAGACGCGATGATGTACCGCACCGCCGCCCGTCTAGGGGCAGTCGTCATGCTGATCGCCGGCGCCGCTATCCTCATCACCGGTGACCTGCAGGCCAAGCTGATGTTCGAGCAACAACCCATCAAGATGGCCGCGGCCGAAGGGCTTGTGGAGACCGAACAGCCAGCCGCATTCTCCCTGCTCACCATTGGCAACCTGGCAGGAAATGACCCCTCGTCTGTACGCCATATCATCGAGATCCCGGGCCTGACTTCGTACCTCGCCACTGGCAGTTGGGACGCCCCCGTACCCGGCCTTAACGACTTGCAGGAACAGTACGCCGAGCGTTACGGCGCCACCACGGCAGATGGCGAGATCATTGAGTATCGCCCCAACCTGCTGGTGACCTACTGGTCCTTCCGTCTCATGATCGGATTGGCTATTTTCTCCGCCGCACTGGCGCTAGCGATTTTCTGGGTCACGCGCAAAAAGCAGGTCTCCGATAAGACGTGGTTCAAAAACCTTGCGCTGCTGTCGTTGCCCATGCCATTTATGGCGGCATCGTTCGGATGGATCTTCACGGAGATGGGTCGCCAGCCGTTCGTGGTGGCTCCCAATCCGACTGGCTCGGATCAAATCTTTCTGATGACGCTGTTCGGATATTCGACCTCCGTGAGCGCGGGTGAGGTCATCTTCTCGATGGCAACCTTCACCATCGTCTATTCCGTCCTTGGGGTTTTCTGGTTCAAACTCCAAAAACGGTATGCAAGCGAAGGCGCACCCGTGATCGCTCCCCCGCCCGACGACAGCGATGATGAGGCGCGCAAGCCCATGTCGTTCGCATACTGATCCGGCCCGGACACTAAAGGAGATACCGCCATGGAACTCGTCAACGTCTGGTTCGTCATTATCGCCGTCCTATGGACTGGCTACCTCGTCCTTGAGGGCTTCGACTTTGGCGTTGGCATGCTGATGCCAATCGTCGGAAAGAACAACACTGAGCGTCGTGTCGCGCTCAATACCATCGGCCCGGTGTGGGACGGCAACGAAGTCTGGCTGCTCACCGCCGGTGGCGCGACCTTCGCGGCGTTCCCCGAGTGGTACGCAACGATGTTCAGCGGGTTCTATTTGCCCCTACTGATCATTCTGGTCGCGCTAATTGTCCGCGCTTGTGCGATCGAGTACCGTGCCAAAATCAACGATCAAAACTGGCGCACCCGCTGGGACCGCGCGATCATCATTACCGCATGGGTGCCATCCATCATGTGGGGTGTCGCCTTCGCTAACCTCGTGCGCGGCGTCCCACTGGATGCAGACCACCAGTTCATCGGCAACCTCTTCACGCTGCTGAGCCCCTTCGCACTTCTGGGAGGGGCAGTTACCCTGACACTGTTCCTCACCCACGGCGCCATCTTCCTATCCCTTAAGACTGATGGCATTGTCCGCGAGCGCGCCGAGGCACTGGCTAAGCGACTCGCGCCTGTCTCGCTGGCAGTCGCCGCGGTATGGGCTATTTGGGCTCAGTTGGCCTACTCCGAAGTGGCATGGACCTGGGTACCGCTGGCTGTCGCCGCAGTCGGACTCGCTCTGGCATGGTGGTTCTCCCTCAAGGGAACCTTCGGCAAGGCCTTCGCAGCCAACGCAGTCGCGATCGCTGCGGCTGTCGTGCTGATCTTTGGCTCGATGTTCCCCGACGTCATGCCCGCCAGCAACGATGCGGCTAACTCGCTTAACGTCGACAACGCATCGTCGACTGACTACACGCTCACTGTGATGACCTGGGTGGCAGGCTTCCTTGTCCCCGTCATCCTGATGTACCAAGGCTGGACCTACTGGGTGTTCCGCAAGCGCGTTTCCGTGGCGGATATCCCCGAGCACAACGAGCTCACTTTCAGCAAGGACTAAAGGCCGATGCGTCCCTTCGATCCGCGCCTGGTGGGGCGGATCGGGCCCGCTCGCCGCTATGTCATTGTCACTGCGGTACTTGGCGCTGTCACCGCCCTGCTCATCCTGACGCAGGCATTGCTGATCGCGCGACTATTGGCCCCCGTTCTTGCACCGGGTCCGATTGTCGATGATGGACTCGGTTGGTGGGGCCGCCTGGTCCCCGAGGGGACTCGGACGCTTGCCACTGGGCTGGTGTGGCTCGTGGTGGTCGTTGCTTCCCGAGCTGCGGTGTCATGGCTCCAAGAGCGTCTGGCGCATCGGGCCGGGGTGCGGGTCATCAGCGATATCCGCACGCAGGTCGTGGACCATGCTGCGACCCTCGGCCCGCGGTGGATCGCAAGCGGCGAGGGCGTGAAAGTCACCACCGTCGCCACTCGCGGCTTGGAGAACCTACTTCCCTATTTTGTTCGTTATCTGCCGCAATTGATGCTGGCCGCCACCGTGACTCCCCTGATGCTGATCGTCGTGCTGGGGATGGATTGGCTATCAGCGGTCATCATCGCCGTGACCCTGCCACTGGTGCCGGTCTTCATGATCTTGGTTGGCCTGGTCACGCGCGAGCGCTCGGCCAAACACCTCGAGAGCATGGAGCGTCTTGCGGCTCGCACGCTCGACCTCATCGCGGGCCTTCCCACCCTGCGAGCACTCGGCCGTGAACGTGGGCCCGCGGCTCGGGTACGCGAACTGGGCGAGGCGCACCGGGTCGCGACGATGCGTTCGCTACGGGTCGCCTTTTTGTCCGGAATGGTGCTTGAGTTGCTCACCACTCTCGCAGTCGCGCTAGTGGCCGTGACAATGGGGTTCCGGCTGGTCACAGGCGAGATCGGTATTGAAACAGCACTTGCCGTACTGGTCCTCGCCCCCGAGGTCTACCTGCCAGTTCGCAATGTCGGCACACACTTCCACGCCTCCGCAGACGGCCTCGCTGCCGCGGACGCAGCGTTCTCTATTCTGGACACCAAGGCCCCGGGTGTTTCCCGCGAGATCCGCGGGGAAGCGCCTTCGCTCACCGGTGCCACGCTCGACGTCCGCGACCTGTGCGTCGCGACCCCTGACGGCCGCCGCTGGGCTCCCGCGTCGCTGAGCTTCGCAGCGCCCGCCGGCGCAGTGACCGTATTGCAGGGCAGCAACGGCGAGGGGAAATCCACGGCCTTGATGGCCATCGTGGGACTGCTCGCGCCCGATTCCGGCAAGGTGGCGCTCGCCGGGGCACCTTCCGTAGTGCTCGCCGACGCGACGTCGAGCGTCGACCTGCGCGCATGGAATTCGCAAGTGGCGTGGGTGCCGCAACGCCCTGACTTAGGACCCGCGGGACGAACACTTAGTCTAGGACAGCGTCAGCGGCGCGCTCTTGAACGCGCGTTCGAGTCGGGCAGGCCACTCGTGGTACTCGATGAGCCGACCGCGCACCTCGACGGCGCGGCTCGCGCAGCGGTCATTGTGCAGATCCGGGCGGCGGCGCAATCCGGTGCGACGGTAGTGGTGGCCTCCCACGAACGCGAGATGATCGACGCTGCTGACTTCGTGGTGGACGTCGTCGATGCGGACCTGGACACGGACCAGATGAGTTCATGAGCGCTCTCAAAGACGCCATCAAGGACACGGGCTTGCGCCGCTGGGCGGTCATCAAGGCCGTAGCGGCTGGCACCATGGCACTCGGCTCCGCCGTGGGATTGTCGGCCGTGGCAGCGTGGCTCATCGCCCGGGCGGCGCAGATGCCCTCTCCCGCCGACATCGCACTCGCTGCGGTCATCGTTCGCTTCTTTGGTATCAGCCGCGGACTGTTCCGATACCTGGAACGACTCGCGAGCCACGATGCCGCCCTGCGGGGAGTCGTCGCGCTACGCGAGCGTACCTACGAGGCGCTCGCGTCCTCTGGGGCTCGCACCGTGTTGGGGCTGCGACGCGGCGACATCATCGCGCGGCTAGGTGCAGACTTAGACGCGATTGGCGACGCGGTCGTACGCGCCATCATTCCCGCGTGGATCGCGCTGACAGTGTCGGTATTTTCTGTCGGCATCGTCGCGTACTACTCCCCACTCGCTGCGGCTGTGCTGGCGCTGAGCCTGTCACTATCTGCGCTACTTCCGGGCCTACTCACGGCCCGAGCGTCGCGTATCGCTGCCGAGCGGGGCGGCGCAGCGCAGGCCAGAGTCACGACCGTTGTGCAGTCTTCTTTGGAAGCGGCCTCCGAGCACCGTGTGTGGGACAACGAAGGCGCTGTGCGCGCAGAACTTGACGCAGCGAATCGTGAGGCGGAACACGCAGCCGATGCCGCTGCCGCCCCGTCCGCGTTGTCGGCCGGAATGCAAAGCCTGAGCTCGGGTGCCGCACTAGTACTGGCGATCGGCATCGGCGTCACGGCCGCCTCCGCTGGTAACCTCAGCGGACCGGGCGCAGCCGTCGTTGCGTTGGTCCCGCTGGCCGCTTTCGAGGCTGTCGGCGCCGTACCCACGGCCATGAGTCAGTACTTCCGCTCGCGCTACGCGGCCCGCCGCTTGCGCGCGATGACGCATGGCGAGACCTCCCCAATTTCGAGGAACGCCCAGCCCACAGCATCGAATCGCCCGGCAACCGGGCACACCCCCGTCCTGGAGCTCGCGGACCTGCGCGCCGGATGGCCCGCATCGGCCGAGCGCGAGGCGTCTGTTCCCACCCGAGCCGTGTCACTGCGCGTGCCCGCGGGGACCAGCGTCGGGATCGTGGGGCGCTCCGGCATCGGCAAAACGACCATGCTGCTGACGCTGGCCGGCGCCCTCGCGCCCATGAACGGCCGCGTGACGCTCGACAACAATCCCGTCGTCGATTCCGACACCGGCACGCGTATCGCGATGACCGCAGAGGACGCCCATATCTTTGGCACCAGCGTCCTGGAGAACCTGCGCGTGGCGCGTGGCGACATCGGCGTCGCCGAAGCCAACGACGCTCTAGCAACGGTCGGGCTGACCAGCTGGGTGTCGAGCCTGCCCGCCGGACTCGATACTGAGCTTGGCTCCGGCGGCGACTCGATCTCGGGTGGCGAGCGCCGCCGCCTGCTCCTGGCTCGCGTTCTTCTGACTCCTGCGCCTATTCACCTGATTGATGAGCCTGGCGAGCACTTGGACCGCGCGGGCCGTGACGCACTGCGGGCGGTGTTCGATACGATGCGAGCACAGGGCCGTAGCGTTGTATTGGTGACGCACGACCTTGGCCTCCTTGACCGCGCCGACCAAGTGGTGGACCTCGATGCCTAACTCCGAACGCGACTCACTCGACGCGCTCACCCACGCCATCGTGGCACTCAACGCCCAACACGAGCTCAAAGACGTGTTGGCGGAGATTATCGAAGCATCGGTTAACCTCACTGGTGCCCGATACGCGGCGATCAATCGGTTAGACGACTCCGGCGTGAGCTTCGACTTTCAGTACGTCGGCATGGACCCCGAGGTATGGAATCGCATCGGCCGCGCACCTAGTGGGGTGGGCGTGCTTCGCGAGATTCCCCAACGTGGCATGCTCGTGATCGACGACCTCGCCAAACATCCCTCGTTCCTGGGACTGCCTGAGGGACACCCGCCGCTGGGTGCATTCCTGGGGACGCGCCTACGAGTTCGGGACACGATGTTCGGATATCTCTACCTCGCGAACAAAGAAGATGGGTTCGACGCCGCCGACGGCGAGGTGGTGCGGGCGCTCGCAGCTGCCGCATCGGTCGCGATCGATAACGCGCAACTTTATAGCCTGAGTGTGGAGCGACAACGCTGGCTCGAGGCGTCCAATGAGATCATCACCGCGTTGCTGGAGGATCCTGAAGATGAGTCCGTCTTCACGACCATCGTCGATACCGCGACTGAGTTAGGCCACGCGGACCATGGGGCGCTCGCGCTACCGGGGGTGGGCGACGAATGGGTGATGGAGTTCACCTCTGGCCCTCGCGCCCATACTCTACTGGGGCTCGTGCTCCCCGTTGATGGCCAAGCTATGCAAACGGTACGCGCCGGCGTAGGGCTCATCGCCTCGCTTCCACCAGGAGCCACAGTGGTACAGGAGGTGCGCGATTTTGGTCCCGCTCTATACACACCCTTGCGCGCGGGCGAAAACACTGTCGGGCTGCTCATGCTGTGGCGAGACCGCGGCAAAGACCAGTTCTCAGAGTCGGACCTGATCACCGCACAACAGTTTGCCAATGATGCCGCCGTGGCCCAGAGCCTTGCCGAGGTCGCGCACATGAAGCACCTCACCGAACTCAACGAGGAACGCCAGCGCCTGGCAGACGACCTCCACGACTTCGTCTCGCAGGAACTCTTTGCCACTTCGATTCAACTCGAGGGGATCGCCGCCGACGTCGACGCCACCTCCGCGGCCCGAATCGCCGGCACCCTTGAGCACGTCAAGCGAGCGCAGTTTGAGGTGCGTGGGGTGATGAGTTCGCTCGAGGGCATTCGCGACATGGAACCGCTGCACTTGCGACTGGCAAGGGAGATCACGCTCGCCAGAGAAACACTCGGATTCGCGCCGCACGTTGACGCCGCGTGGGACCAGGTTGCCTCAGCGGCTGCGTTGGATCGGTCGCTCGCAGACGATTCAGTTGCGGTGTTGCGAGAACTTCTGTCCAACATTGCCCGTCACGCGCATGCCACTGCGGCGTGGGTCGCAGTAAAAATCACCGATGATCGCCTGCAGATCACAGTCAGCGACAACGGAGTGGGGCCCTCTGGCGCCAACAAGCGGCACTCGGGAACGTCGAATCTGGCGAACCGGGCCCTGCGTCGCGACGGCAATTTCTCCCTCGAAGCACGGGAGCCTGGGGCTGACATGCCGGGTACCGTCGCTGAGTGGACCGTGCTGATTGACCACCGCTAGTACCAGCCGATCGCTGACGTCACCGTGAGATAAGGAGCCCCGTCAGCCGTCGAAGGACTGGCTGCGCTTGGTGGTCGCCCACGCGACAACCTGCGTGCGGCGGCGAAGCCCCATCTTGGCGAGCACGGCGGTGACGTGGTTCTTCACGGTCTTCTCCGCGATCCCCAGTGCGTCGGCGATCTCCCTGTTGGAGTGCCCCTCGCCCACCTTTTCCAGCACGCGCCGTTCCATGGGAGTCAGTTGCGCAATCTCGTCGTCCTCGTGCACGGAGATGTGCTGCCCGTGCTCGCGGCCGGACGCAGCATCGCGCACTGCCTGCAACATCTGCGCGGACGATGCGGTCTTGGACAGGAAAACGTCCGCCCCAGCCGCGCGAGCGGCCGCCTTGGCGGCGTCGTCGTCGTAACTGGTCAGAACCACAATCCGAGTGTCAGGAAGCGACTTTCGCACGTGCGCAACGACATCCAACCCGGTGCCGTCGGGCAGCCGAAGGTCGGACAGAATCACTTGCGGCCGCACGGCATCGGCGCGGCGCACGGCCTGCGCGACGCTTCCCGCCTCGGCTACTACGCTGATGCCTTCTGCGCGGTCGAGGATGTCGCAAATACCGCGACGCACCACTTCGTGATCGTCGAGAACCATTACCGTGATATCAGGCATGTGTCGATGTTACCGCGTGGAGCGGGGCGCCCATTTTCGTTGGCATTGCGCGCACCAATGCGTTGCACGCCCGCCGATGCTGTGGCGCGTGAGCGGCGTCCCACACCGGTCGCACGGCTCGCCGCCGCGTCCATACGCGTTGAGGGCGCGGGAAAAGTATCCGGACTCGCCGTTAACGTTGACATAAAGCGAATCAAAACTCGTGCCACCTTGCGTCAGCGCCGCGCTCATCACCGACTGGGCTACCTTAAGCAAGCCCGCTGCCATGGGACGCGAAAGAGTGCGAGCGGGCCGTTCAGGATGGATCCGCGCCGCCCATAGTGCCTCGTCGGCGTAGATATTGCCGATCCCGCTCACCACTGTTTGATCCAGAAGCACCTGCTTAATGCCCCGTGATCCGCGTCGCATCGCCCGCAGTGCAGCATCAGTATCTAGCCACGGATCCAGCGCGTCGCGACCGATGTGTGCGACCGAGGTCGGCAGCACGTCATGAATGGTGCCTGCGCCTGCGGCGTGGCCATCGGATGTTCCTACCGTGGGCTCGACGGTGAGGTAACCAAAGGTGCGTTGATCCAAGAAGTCCACCGTCAACTCCGTGCTGTCGGCACGGCGCAATCCCAGGCGTACCCGGCAATGCGAATGAGGTGGCGGCGCCGCCGCGACGCTGGCTTCGTAGACTCGAAACTGACCAGACATTCCTAGGTGGGCAGACAACACTTCCGCCGGCGGCGCATCAGCGGCCTCGCCTGGCATCCGGAGCTCGCACCACATAAATTTCCCGCGCCGGGCGACCGCGACGATGCTGGATCCAGTCAGCATGGCAGTAAATTGATCCGCCCCGCCGGGCATCAGTCTCACGCATGAGTCGCGGCGGACCTCGACAGAATTGAGCGTCGCGTCGAGGACAAGGGAAGCCAGCCCACTACGCACGGTCTCGACCTCGGGGAGTTCGGGCATAGACGGCGAGACTGAAACTAGTGCGAGGAGGGCTCGTGTGCCGCAGCGGTGGCAGCGTCTGCGCTGATCAGCGACGCATATGCAGCTGCAGCGGCGTCCTGTTCAGCGTGCTTTTTGGCGCTGCCCTGACCTGTGCCGCGCGCGTCGCCAGCAATGATCACCGTCGCAGCGAAACTACGTTCGTGATCCGGGCCCGCACCCACTATTTCGTAGACAGGGCTACCCAGCCCACGCTCCGCGCAGGCCTCTTGGAGCGAGGTCTTCCAGTCGAGTGCAACGCCGGAGGTCGCCGCGGCTTCCAGCGTAGGAGCCAACATGCGAAGGATCGCGTCGCTCGCGATATCAATACCGTGCGTGAGGTAGATCGCGCCAAAGATTGCCTCGAGCCCATCACATAGGATCGAGTCTTTGTCCGCGCCGCCGGTCGCCTTCTCCCCTTTTCCCAGCAGGATGCAGGGACCGAGGCCAATCTGGCGTGCGACCTCAGATAAGGCCTTCTGCGACACGCTTGCGGAACGCATCTTCGCAAGGTCGCCCTCGGGAAGATCAGGATGGGTCCGGTAGAGCTTGTCGGTGACGGCCATGCCAAGCACCGAATCACCCAGAAACTCTAGGCGCTCGTTGGTCGGCATGCCGCCAGCCTCATACGCGAAAGAACGGTGCGTCAAAGCGAGCACTAGTAGGTCGGGGTCAATAAAGACACCCAACCGCTTCACCAGCGCATCAGCCGCAGCTTGCCCTGGGATATTCATCGACTCACCTCGCGCCACATGGCGCGGCCTTTAGCCTTCGTGCTCGGTGCGCAGCGCCTCGGCGTACTGGCGGCCGTTGTAGGCGCCACACGAGGGGCATGCGACGTGCGTCAGCTTGAGGGCCTTGCACTGAGGGCACGTTGCGGTGTTGGACGCGGTGGTCTTCCACTGCGAACGGCGCGCACGCGTGTTGCTGCGCGACATCTTGCGCTTCGGAACTGCCACGATTAGCTCTCTTTCGTTTTGGTCACACTTTGATTCAAACTTTGAAGGGCCGACCACCGGGGGTCGATCACCTCGTGCACGTGATCTGGATTGTCCGCGAGGTGCACACCACATTGGTCGCACAGCCCCGGACAGTCCGGTTCACACAGCGGGGTGTACGGCAAGCTTGTCGCCACCGCATCCCGCACTACTTCTACGAGTTCAATGGTCTCACCATCGAACTCGTGCACATCCTCTGACTCGTCCTGTTCCGCCTCGCCGTGCGAGTCGGGGTACAGAAACAAGCCCTGGACTGCAGTGTCGACATCAACTCGAACCGCGTCCAAGCATCGTCCGCATTCCCCCACGGCTTGCGCCTTGACGGTACCGGAAACCCAGATGCCATCAGACACCGACTCAAAACTCAACTCGAGTTCTACCTCGCTGCCCTGGGGCACGCCAATCACGTCTGTGCCAAGCACCACTGGGGCCGGGAACGTCAAAGACTCCGTACGCTGCGCGCCTGGGCGCCGGGACAAGTCTCGCATGGAGAAAGTCATCGGCGAGGCGGCAGCACGGTGCGAGTGTTTCACACGCACCTCCCACATTCCTCAGTCCAAGTGGACCTTGGCCCGCCATGACAGGCAGGACCAGCGCCCTACTTTACGGGATAGAAGCCGGTTTGCTCAACCCAACGCGACTATTCGAGCGCGAGCGCGTCGCGAACGGCCTTTTCGACGTGCTCTGGGACATACGTTCCGATCGATCCGCCGTGCCTAGCGACATCTCTCACCAGCGAGGATGCTACGTGGCTCAGCGCGCCATCGCCAGTGATAAAGACCGTCTCGATTCCGGTCAACGAGCGATTCATAAGCGCCATCGGCCGCTCCACGTCGTAGTCCGCTCCCCCACGCAATCCCTTGACGATGGTGGTCGCGCCGCGCATTCGGCAGAACTGCGCGAGGAGTCCCTCCGCGGTAGTGACCTCCACACCGTCCAGGTGTTCGACGGCCTTCTGCGCGAGCCACACGCGCGTCTCCAGGTCGAGCAGCGGACGCTTGGTGGAATTGTGCGCGACGGCGATCAGGACGTGGTCAAACAGCGTGCTCGCACGCGTCGCGATATCGATGTGCCCCACCGTGATGGGATCGAAGGTGCCGGGGAAAACAGCAAGGGTCATATCGCGACGCTACCGCAAGCAGCTAGGTCGCGTCTGCGCTACCCGCTGCGCCGATGCTGTGGTCGTGTTCTGCGTAGTGAAGCACTGTGTCGCCATACTGCTTGCGCGCTACCGCGGTGAGGAAGTGGGGCCAGTCGGGGATCGGGGCGCGCGTTGACCACTCCACCACGACAGTCGCATCGGGACTCAGCGCGCCTTCCAACGCTCCCAGGACGTCAGCGAGATCTCCACGGGGGATGTCGTACGGGGGGTCCATGAAGACCAAGTCAACCTTAGAGGAGGGGCCGCCACGTCGTAGAAAAGGGAGCGCGCGCTCACGCACCAACACAGCGCGCCCACCCATCCCAAGCTCTTGAATATTGGCCTGCAGAACGCGTGCCGCTTGCGGCCCGGACTCCACAAAAGTTGCTGCCGCCGAGCCGCGGCTCAGTGACTCGAGGCCCAGCGCTCCCGAGCCCGCGAAGAGGTCAAGCACATGGGCGCCACGCAAAATATTGGCGTGGTCCAAGCGGCTAAAGAGCGCTTCACGGACTCGATCAGTCGTGGGGCGGGTGCCCTTGGCCGGCACGGTGATGCGTCGGCCGCCGAGCGTGCCTGCAATGATGCGCGTCATGTGCTCAGCGTAGTTGCCATGGGTGTGTCCCGGAAGTGACGGACAAGACCTACATTCGCGCGGGCGCAGGTAGCGCCCCGCGCCGCGTGCCAGCTAGGTGCGCTCGAGGAACTCTTCGCGCTCGGGCTCCAACCAGGCCTCAATCGCGACGGCCAGCGCAGGGTGCGTCGTGAGGGAAGGATCTGCGGCAATGAGTTCACGGGCATCAACGCGGGCCTGGTCAATCACTGCGGCATCACGAACCACCCGCAGCAGCCTCAGTGAGTTGCGCCCCCCCGACTGCGCCGCACCCAAAACGTCGCCCTCGCGACGCAGCTCCAGGTCCTTCTCCGCCAGCACAAAACCATCCGTAGTCTGAGCGAGTGCGTCGAGGCGCTCGTACGCGGTCGTTCCCTCCTCGGCACGTGAGACCAACAGGCACAGCGAGTCGTGCTCAGCGCGGCCCACGCGGCCGCGCAACTGGTGTAGTTGAGACATACCAAAGTGGTCGGCATCCAAAATCACCATCACCGTGGCTTGCGACACATCCACGCCGACCTCGACCACGGTCGTAGAGACCAGCACGGGGGTCTGCCCAGATGCGAAGCTCTTCATTGCCTGGTCTTTGGCCTCACTGGAAAGTCGGCCGTGCATCACGGAGATACCAATACCCGCCAATTCGGGACGCCCGCGTAGCATCTGTACGGTGTCCGTCACCGCGGCGAGCGGAACCTTGACTGGCTCCGCGTCCGTAGCATCGGCGAGAACCGTATCGGCTGCGTAATCTTCTTCAGACTCAGACTCAGACTCAGACTCGGCTTCCGGCTCATCACCGTCGATGCGCGCGCAGATAACGTACGCACGCCGCCCGGCGTCGACTTCCTCCCGGATGCGAGTCCACGCGCGGGTCAACCACGCCTCGTTGTCCGCAGGGACCACGTGGGTGGCAATAGATGCTCGCCCCGCTGGCTTGTCGAGAAGCACAGACGTTTCTAAATCACCGAATACCGTCATCGCTACAGTGCGCGGAATCGGCGTGGCCGTCATGACGAGCATGTGTGGGGGTCGCACGCCGCGAACGCGCAACGCGTCACGCTGCTCGACGCCAAAGCGGTGCTGCTCGTCGACCACCACGAGCCCCAGGTCCGCGTATTGAACGCTCTCGCTCAGCAGTGCGTGTGTTCCCACCACGATTCCAGCCGCGCCTGAGGCAGCTTCCGCGAGCGCCGCCCGGCGAGCCTTAGATCCCTGCGAACCCGTCAATAACGCGACGCGCGTCGCCGAGTCATCCGCAGTCAACATTCCACCCTGCGCCAAGGGCCCCATAAGTTCACGCAGGGTCGCGAGGTGCTGGGCCGCAAGTACCTCGGTAGGCGCGAGCAGTGCAGCTTGTCCCCCAGCACCCACCACTTGCAGCATCGCGCGCAGCGCCACCACGGTCTTTCCGGCTCCCACGTCGCCCTGCAGCAGGCGCATCATGGGAACATCTCGCTCCAAGTCCGCGGTGATATCGGCACCTACGGCGCGCTGGCCGTCGGTGAGGGCAAAGGGAAGTCGAGCATCAAGGGCCCCCACAAGGTTGCCGGCAGCCGCGGGGCGTGCCACCGCCTTCAACGACTCGTGTGAGGCACGACGTCGCGCGAGCGCGGCTTGCAAAATGAGCGCTTCCTCGTAGACAAAGCGCTTGCGACCACGCGCGGTCGCGACCATGTCATCGGGGATATGCACGTCGCGCAGACTTGCGACGAGTCCGCGATGCCTGTGACGCGCCAGCAGGTGCGCTGGAATCGGGTCCGGCAAGTCCTGATCGGAGAGCGGGTCCAGCACAGTGCGCACGGAGCGGCCGATGCGCCACGTGGGCACGCTGGCCGCAGCGGGATAGAACGGGATGGGCCGCGATGCCTCAAGCACCGCCTCGTCCTCATCGGCGGCGTCAAGACCGACGATCAGGTAGTCCGGGTGCGTGAGTTGGCGGCGCCCGCGGTAGTCGCCCACGGTGCCGGTGAACAGACCCGTGCGCCCGGGCCGAAGCTTGTCCTCGTGCATACGCAGCACCCCTGCCCGCTTCGCAAAGAAGGTCAACTGCAGCGAGTGGATGCCGTCCGTAACGATCGCCTCCAGCATGGCGCCGCCGCGCGAGCGCATGGTGCGCACTGTCGCAGACCTCACTTGCGCCATCACCGTGACGTGCTCCCCAATAACGAGCTGGGAGATGTCGGTCAATTGCCCGGGCTGTCCATAGCGTCGCGGGTAATGACGCAGCAGGTCGTCGACCGTGGTGAGCCCCAGTTTGGCGAGCGAGGTCGCCGTGCGTGCACCCAGAACCTTGGGCAACGGTTCGCGTTGGCGTGCCAAGCCCGCGCCCAGGTCAGCTGCCGTCGCGCCGTCCGTCACGACCGTTGCGTGCCCTCGACGCCAATTAGCACGGCCGGTTCATGCTGCCCACCCTGGTAGACGTTGACATCCGCCAACGGTGCCAGTGCCCGCGCGGACAATCTCACGGCACCCGCGATAGCGGGGTTAATGCCTTTGGCGAGCACCAGCGTCACCACCTCCGTTTCACGGCTGAGGAGTCGATCTACGTCATCGTCCAGTGCGTCGCCAGTGCTCGTCGCTACCGATGTGGCGCTCACAGCGGCGGCCATCTGCGCGGCAATGTCCTCACCAGGGGTCACCATCGCGCTCGCGGCGACCGCAGCAACGACCTGAGCTTCGTGAGCGCAGTCCAGCACGGTCAGCGTGGGCTTGCGGCTTTTGTCCGCCAACGTGAGCGCGGCGGCCCTCAATGCAGGGTGGCCGGCTGCGACCACGGCTGAGCGCCCAGAGGCGTCCTTGACCGCACGGCGCAATGCGCGGGGCTTCAACGCGTGGGGGTGGGGGACGACGAGGACCACTGCACCGGCATCGGCAAGCGGTTCCGCCAAACCTGGGCAGGTGGTGAGAGCGACCACACCCGTTGAGGCGCGGTCACCCATGTGGCTCACCGCGATGTTGCGCACCAGCATCTGGCGCGCCGAGTAGCGCGCGGCCACTTCCACCGCAAGGTGCGGCTGATCCGAGTGCACATGCGCCTGCCAAAGACCCTGACTTCCCGTGATCGCGACCGAATCGCCGACCCCAGACAGTTCTTCACGAAGTGCTGAATCGTCATCGCCCTGGTGCGACACCACGAACATGACCTCGTACGCGCCGCCAGCACCAGCAACGTGCCCGCCCAAATCGGCAGGTCCCACACTGCGGCTGCCTTCGTGAATCTGCCACGTGACCTCATCGAGCGAGTCCAGCGCGCTTGGACCCGCGATAATCTCAGCGAGCATTTCCAACTGCAGCACTAGGCCAGCGGCCCCCGCGTCCACCACTCCTGCGGCCTTTGCGCTGGGAAGTTCCTCATGCGTGCGGGCCAGCGCGGCGCGTGCGAACATCACTGCGGCCACGATCGTGCTGGAACGGTCAGCATTGTTAGCGACCGCCTCCGCTGCGCCCGTTGCTGCCGCGCGAGCTACCGTCAGGATGGTCCCCTCGACGGGCTCGACGACAGCTCCGTATGAGGCATCGGCTGCGTTGTTCAGTGCTTGCGCGATGCCAGCTGAGTTGACCTTATCCAGGCCACCGCTCACGTCGAGCGCGCCAAGGAAACCTCCCAGGTACTGGCTGATAATCACGCCGGAGTTACCGCGTGCGCCCATCAGCGCCCCGCGCACGAAAACTGCGACCACTTCGCGGTGCGTCGCCTCGGCAGAAAGTTTTGAGACGGCCCGGTTGCCCTCTTGGAGTGTGAGGTACATGTTTGTGCCGGTGTCGGAGTCCTGCACTGGAAAGACGTTGATGGCGTCGAGCTTGGTCCGTGCGCCCTTGACGGCCTTGGCTGCGGAATCCAACCACCGACGCAGGTTTACGGTCTCGCTCACGTCGTGACTCCCGTCGTAACACGCCATGCGGGTGCTCCCGCGCCTCAATCTTCCAGCACAATGGTGACACGACACGCCCACACGCCGTGCATCGCGACAGTGCGCCAACACCTGGGTTTGGCGCGAAGGCCGTTAGTCAGATACTCTTGTGCGGTTGCCCGAGCATCGGGCAGAACATCGTGGCGCGATATTTCAGAAGTGAATCGCGCATAATTTTAGGAGATCTATCGTGGCTGCCAACTGCGAAGTCTGCGGCAAGGGACCGTCCTTCGGTAACTCTATCTCGCACTCTCACCGCCGTACCTCACGTCGCTGGAACCCGAACATCCAGCGCGTGCGTGCTGTGGTCGCTGGAACCCCTAAGCGCCTTAACGTGTGCACCTCGTGCCTCAAGGCCGGCAAGGTTACCCGCAACATTTAACGCGGCTTGACCGCGGAAAACGGACGCTCCCTCGTGGGGTGTCCGTTTTTTCTTGTCCTCGCGACCCCTGAGCGCGCGTCCCCCACCTCGCGGCTAACCGCCGAAGTGGTCCCAGCCCCGCGCCGAGGGCTCCTCGCCGTCCACGCGGACTCCGGGGAAAGCATCGGACGTCCCCCCCACGACGGTCCATCCCTCGGGGACCGCGTCCTCGCGAGGAAAGACCGCAAGCATGTGGTGATCTTCTCCCCCGGCGAGCGCCCACTGCCGTGGGTCGAGCTCAAATTCAGCCGCCACAATAAGCGCGCCCTCGTGTAGAGGTAGCAATGAAGACTCAATGTCGATTCCGACCTCTGACGCTCGCGCGATGCGTGACGCATCGCGCACCAGACCGTCGGATAGATCCATCATGGCCGTGGCTCCATGGAGCGCCGCCTCTAAGCCTGCACCGAGGCGTGGGTTGGGCCTCAAAAACAGCGCGATGGTGGACTCATCGATGCGAACTGAGCGAGTGAGTTGCTCAAGCCCGGCCCGCGACCCTCCCAGCGGCCCCGCGACCGCGACGACTTGCCCCGCAACGGCATCGGCGCGGGTGATGGGCTCTGTGCCGTGAGTCTCACCCATGGCCGTCACTGAAATGGCGATCTCGCTTGCACTGCTCAGGTCGCCGCCCACGACGCCAACCCCGTGAGGTTCGCACGCCTCGCGCAGGCCGTCCGCAAAGTCGAGCACCCACTGCAGCGGCGTAGTGCCCGGAGCCGCAAGGGTCACTTGCAACGCAGTGGGTACTGCGCCCATCGCGTCAATGTCCGCGAGGTTTTGGATGGCCGCACGCCACCCTACGTCTGCGCCCGTTGACCACTGCGTCTTGAAGTGTCGGTTCTCGATCAACACGTCGCTGGAGACCACCAAGTCACCGTCCACACTGATGACCGCGGCATCGTCTCCTGGGCCAAGAATCTGAGCATCCGAGCGGGGTAACCGGGGTGCGAACGCAGCAATGAGCGCGTCCTCGTCCATGTCTGCGATGGTGAGCATGCGACTAGCCTAGGCGCGCACAGCAGTGGGGTCGGACGGGATCCATCGATGCTTGCGGGTGACGCGCCAGTATGCGAGAGCGAGGGTCGCACCACGTGCCGCGTTGAAGAGGACGAACGCACGCCACAGGTTGCCGTTGGGATCGTCCGTGTTCGCCCCGAGCTGCCACGTCAGCGCGAAGATCGCTGCCGACGCGACCATTGAGCCCAACATCCAGGACGTCTTTCCGGACCCTAGGAAGATGCCGTCAAAGAGGTACGCGCCAGCGGAGGCGAGCGGCAGGATCACTACCCACGGCAGTGCGGCCAGCGCGGCGTCGGTCACGTCTGGCAGAGACGTCAACACGGCAATGAAGCCGGGGCCCGCGAGGAGGTATGCGACCGTAAAGACCGCGCCGATGCCAAACGCGGGCAGGGTCGCTGCTGCCACGGCGCGGTGGAACCCGTGGATGTCGCGCCGACCGATTTCGCGCGCCGCCATAGATTCCGCGGCCGCCGCATAGCCGTCCTGGCCGTACGAGGCGAGGTACATCAACTGCATCAAAATCGCGTTGGCTGCCAGCACGGTAGGCGAGATATGGGATCCGTATGCGGTCACGAACGTGATGACCGTGTACAACACGGCGGTGCGCAAGAAGATGTCGCGGTTCATGCCCATCACCGCGACCCAGCCGGTGCGCAACCCACGTCCGCGTAGTCGCGTGACGGACGTGCGCAAGGGCGGGGTAGCCATACGCCACCACAGCGAAAGTGCGACGATCAATCCCGTCCATTCGGCGATGACAGTCGCAATAGCCGCGCCTTGCGCTCCCCAGCCAAAACCAGCTACAAACGTAGCGTCCAAGACCACGTTGATCACGGACACGACAACGACGGTAATGAGAGGGCGCTTGGTGTCCCCCGCGCCAATGAACCACCCGGCAACCACAAGGGTCAGCAGGACGGCAGGCGTGGAGAGCAGCCGGATAGAGGTGTAATCCGCGGCGATGGCTCCGATCGCACCCTCAGGCGTCAGGAAGTCCATCAGCCACGGCACGACGGGTGCCTGAATCAGCAGCACCACGGCGGACAGCGCGAGCGCCAGCACTGCGGCGCGCTGCGCGTGCGTGAGAGCGGCTTCGTCACGATTTGCGCCCAGCGCACGCCCTACCAGCGACGTAGTGCCAGTGCGAAGGAAGGACATTAGCCAGAACACGGCGCCCAGCACGGTCGCACCCAATGCGACAGCGCCTAAATTGAACTCATCTGAGAAGTGCCCCAGCATCGCGGTGTCGACAAGCCCCACCAGAGGCACGGAGATATTCGACAATATCGCGGGCCACGCTAGCGAGAACGCACGTCGGTGAGGCAGATCGGCTATCAACTCACGGCGGCTTGTCACTCCCCGACGCTACCGTGCGCTTTGCACGTCTTGCGACATCGCCCGAGCGCGCTGGAGGTGTCCGAGAGCCCACCCTCGCGTCGTAGGCTAGGACCCATGATTCGTGCCCGCCTTGTAGCGCTCGCGGCGCTCGCGGCGCTCGCGGCGCTTGGACTCGCTGGGTGCGCTCAGGCCCTCGTCGTCGATGCCGCTCCGTACGCTGCCGACCCCGACTGCGCGCGCATAATGCTTGCCATCCCGGACACCGTGGGAGGACTTGGCGTCCGCGGCACGTCGTCGCAAGCCACTACCGCGTGGGGCGAGGACTTTCCGATCATCGCCCGATGCGGTGTCGAGCTCCCTGGGCCGACGGCTGAATCCTGCACCGTCGTGGACATCCCCGCTGCCAACATCGGATGGCTGATTGCCGAGGATGGCGAGGACTGGGTCGCAACGACTTTTGGGCACTCACCCGCGATGGAGTTGCGAGTTCCCAAGGCGCGCGCAGATCAGGCTGTGGGAGACGTCCTAGCGGAGGTGTCGAGCGCGGCAGCCCTGGCTCCAATCAACGGGCTCGAATGCCGCTAGGCGACTCGCGCTAGCGCAGGCCGATGCGGCGCGTGAGCGCGGTTTCTAGGAGTGTCTGGACGAGCTCGGGATACTCCACCCCTGCTGATGCCCACATGCGCGGGTACATGCTCGTGGTGGTGAAGCCGGGCATCGTGTTGATCTCGTTGACCGTCACCGCGCCGTCCTCTGCGACGAACACGTCCACGCGGGCCAGTCCCTCCGCTCCCACCGCGCGGAAGGCACGGCGTGCGTAGTCGGCTACCACATCGGCAACTCCGGCCGGCAGCGTCGTGGGACACAGCAACTCCACTTGCCCCTCTTCCAGGTACTTCGCTTCGAAGTCGTAGAAGGCGTGATCCGATCCGGTGACGATCTCGCCCGCAGGCGACACCCTTACTTCCGACTCGGTGGCAAGCACAGCGGTTTCAATCTCGCGGCCACCCACGCCGCGCTCGATCAGCACCTTGGGGTCTTGCTCAACGGCCAACGCAACGGCGGCCTCAAGCTCATCCAAGTGATCGACACGCGAGATTCCCATCGAAGAGCCCGCACGCGCGGGCTTAACGAACAGCGGCAACCCGAGCGCCTCGACATCGGCCATGTGGCCGGCGACGGCCTCGCCAGGGTACAGAACCACGTCGGGTGTCACAGGCAGCCCTGCATCCTTGAAGGCAGTCTTCATGAACTGCTTGTCCATCCCGACCGCGGACGCGAGCACGCCCGCTCCGACGTAGCGAATATCCAATAGCTCGAGCGCGCCTTGCAACGTACCGTCCTCACCAAACGGACCGTGAAGGACGGGGAAGACAAGGTCGATGTCAGCGAGAGGCGCGATCACGCCGCCCGCTCCCTCCACTCGCCACGCGGTGTTGCCTGCGCGAATCGGGAGCAGCACCGTCGAGCCGTTGTCGTCAACTGACGGCATGATGTCGTCAATAATCGCCCAATCCTCGGGCGCGTTGCTCGCCACGGTCCACCGGCCATCGGGCGTGATCCCCAGCGCCACTACATTCCAGCGATCGCGGTCAATTGCGCCCAGTACTCCCCCGGCGGTGACGCATGAAACGCCATGTTCGGACGAGCGTCCTCCAAAAAGCACGGCGACGGTGGGCTTAGTCATGGAAGTCAGTTCCCCTCAGCCTTGCGGGGGCGCGCCAGCAGTGCCTCAAGGACAGATTCCTTTGGCTTGCCCTCGTGCAGCATCGCGACCACTGCATCACAGATGGGGATGTCGATGGCGACAGTGGCTGCCAGTTCACGGACAGAAAGTGAAGTCTTTACGCCCTCGGCGGTACCACCTGTGAGTTGAATCGCTTCTTCGAGGGACGCACCGGATCCGATATGAGAGCCAAGTGTGTGGTTGCGCGATAGCGGCGACGCGCATGTGGCGATCAGGTCGCCCATGCCGGCGAGTCCGGAGAATGTATCGGCGCGCGCGCCAAGCGCGAGCCCCAACCGAGTGATTTCTGCCAAACCACGCGTGATCACTGTCGCGGTGGTGTTATGCCCAAAACCGAGCCCGGCCGCAATTCCGACAGCCACCGCGATGACGTTCTTATACGCTCCGCATAACTCGACGCCCACGACGTCGGTATTGGTATAGGGACGGAAGTAGGCCGATGCTGTGGCCTCGGTGACCCTCTCGGCAGCAACAGAGTCATAGCCGGCTACGACGGTCGCGGTCGGCTGCTTCATCGCGATCTCGCGAGCGAGGTTGGGTCCGGAGACGACGGTCAGTCGCTCAGGCAACAGGCCCCAGGTCTCGGCCAGCACCTCGCTCATGCGCTCGTGAGTGCCCAGCTCGATCCCCTTCATGAGCGAGGTCACAATCGCTCCTGACGGCACGGCGTCTGCGTAGGGCTTAAGAATGTTTCGTACGTGCTGAGAGGGCAACGCCACGGCGACGATGTCGGCATCGGCCAGAGCCTCGTTCATGTCCGTCGTCGCAGCGATGTTGCGCGGCAACTCGACGCCCGGGAGCGACTTATCGTGGCGAGAGTCCGCGTTGATAGTCCCAATCACGGCGGAATCGCGACCCCACAGTGACACTTCGGTACCCGCATCGGCGAGGACCGCGGCGAAAGTGGTTCCCCATGCCCCGGCTCCTAATACAGCGGCCTTGGTCATGATTCTCGCTTTCGTTTACGAATATCGAATGGTTCAGCGGGTGCTTGCTCGCCGCGAATGTCCTCCAGCATAGAGGTCAGCGTCGCCATAATTTTGTCGGTCGCGCCGCGTAAGACGGCCGCGTTGAGCGGGCGTCCACGGAACTCATCCAGGTCCACTGCGGGTCCCGCTACCACGGTGATGGTTTTGCGCGGGAACGGTTTGAGCGACTTCGAGTAGTTGCCTAGCAGGCGGTGAGCGCCCCACTGCGCCACGGGGATCACCGGCATGCCCAGTTCGAGCGCCATGCGCGCAGTGCCGGTACGGGCCACCATCGGCCACAGGTCCGGGTCGCCCGTGAGAGTGCCTTCCGGGAATACGGCGATCATGTCACCGCGCTTGAGGATCTGCGAGCCCTTGCTCACGGCGTCTCGCGCGCGCGAACTGCCGCGGTAAACCGGGATCTGGTCGAGCTTTGCCAGCAACCTGCCCGCAATAGGGAGGTCAAACAGGCTGGCCTTGGCCAGGAACCGCGGTGGGTGGCCATTGTTGTACAGATAGTGCGCGAATGTGATGGGGTCGGCGTACGACGCATGGTTGGACACCGCCAAGAACCCATGGTCCTTGGGAAGATGCTCCGCACCGTGCCAATCTTTGCGGGTCATCGACGCGACGATGGGGCGCACCCAGCACGCGACGGCGCGGTACGTCCAAGAGACTTTAGTCGCCAACTCGATTACTCGATGCTGGCGCCGAGCGCCACAAGTTTGCCCCGGAAGTTCTCGTAACCGCGGTCGATGATGCCGATGCCGGACACGTTTGACGTTCCCGTCGCGGCAAGCGCGGCAATCAGGTGGGAGAAGCCGCCGCGCAGGTCCGGGACCTCGATGTCAGCTGCAACCAGCGGCGTGGGGCCGGAGATGACCGCGGAGTGCTTAAAGTTGCGCTGACCAAAGCGGCACGCGCGGTCGCCTAGGCACTCGCGGAACAACTGCACCTGAGCACCCATCGCATTCAACGCTGACGTGAATCCCAACCGCTGCTCATACACGGTCTCGTGCACGATGCTCAGCCCGGTGGCCTGCGTCAACGCCACTATCAACGGCTGCTGCCAATCAGTCATGAAGCCAGGGTGGACGTCCGTCTGCAACGCGATCGAGTGAAGTTCGCCGCCGGGGTGATAGAACCGGATGCCGTCTTCGACGACGTCAAATTCGCCGCCCACCTTACGGAACACGTTCAGGAACGTGCCCATCGTTCGCTGCTGCGCGCCGTGCACAAAAACGTTGCCTTGAGTCGCCAATGCGGCACTAGCCCACGACGCGACCTCGATGCGGTCACACAATGCCGTGTGGTCGTAGCCCCGCAAGGACTTCACTCCCTCGATCTGGATGGTGCGATCGGTGTCGACAGAGATAATCGCCCCCATCTTTTGCAGCGTGTCGATCAAATCCTTGATCTCCGGCTCCACCGCCGCGTTCTCCAGCAACGTGGTGCCCTCGGCCATCACAGCGGTCAGCAATAGCTGCTCCGTCGCGCCAACCGACGGGTAGGACAAGCTATGACGAATGCCCTTAAGCCCATGAGGTGCGGTCAGGTGCAGACCGTCACCGAACGGCTGAACTGTCGCGCCGAACTTCTGCAAGATCTCCAAGTGGAAATCAATAGGCCGATCGCCGATAAGGCAACCACCCAAGTCAGGAATGACAGCCTCACCCAAACGATGCAGTAACGGACCACACAGCAAAATTGGGATGCGCGAGGAGCCGGCATGTGTAGCGATATCTATCGCCTCCGCCGGGTTCAGGTCCGTCGTGTCCATCGAAACAATGCCGGTATCGACGTCATAGTTGACGTCAACACCGTGCAGGCTCAACAGGCCTGACACGACGCCAACGTCGCGAATATCGGGAACGTTGCGCAGGGTCGAGGGCGTGGATCCCAAGAGGGCCGCCACCATAGCCTTGGAGACAAAGTTCTTGGCACCGCGCACGGTGAGGTCACCCTCGAGCGGCCTGCCGCCGTGAATGCGAATAGAATCGGTCATGTCCCTATCTTCCCCCATCCGTCCACGAAGTCCGTGCAATGGCCATGTGTGAGCGGCTGAACTCCGGTTGCGGCGCACTATGGCTCACTTCCGGCGTCGCGGGCCCCACAAGCGCTTGGTTACCACGTCAGGATGGGCCAGCCTTCGTCATCCCAGGCAATAGGGATGAGGCCTAACTGAGACTGTCCGTTTAGCTTGGCGTCGTAGTAGTGCAGCGCCATGATTCCGTCTGCCACGGACTGCCCTCCGGGACCGATGCGATCTCCTTCGGAATCAAGCAGTAACGAGCCGTCGCCTTTGGCAAACGAATTCCCATCCCGGTCGACGTACGGACCAGTGGGAGATTCCGAACGGCCAACGGCGATCTTGTAGGTGCTATCTGTGCCGGCGCAGCAATTGTCTAAGGAAACAAAGAGGAACCAGTAGCCATCGTGGCGGAGTAGGTAGGGAGCCTCGATGGCGTTGGGTGGCACCTCGCGCTCGGCTATTTGAAGGGGCTCCGCTGTGTCGGCACGCAACCCGTCGGGCCACGACAATTCAACCATTCGAATGCCGGACCAGAACGAACCAAAGGCCATCCAAGGAGTGCCTGCACCATCGACCGTAATGCCGGGGTCTATAGCGTTGAAGTCGTCTGCTGATGAGGACTCGATGACCGGCCCTTGGTCAATCCACTCATAATTGGCATCCTCCGGGTCAAGCGTCGTATTTGTCGCGAGCGCGATCACCGACGAGTTCTTCCCAAACGTAGATGCCGAGTAGTAGAGGTACCAGGTTCCGTCGTACTCATAGAGCTCCGGCGCCCAGAGATTGTCGACGCCAGGCACCGCCTCCCGCAGCCACTGCGGTTTAACCTCCCACACGAACCCAGCCTGTCGCCAAGTCGTCCCATCGGTCGACGACCGCACCTGAATATTGCCGTCCTTCAGAGTGCCGTGACCCGTCGAGTACACGAACCAGGTGTCGCCGTCCTTTGCCAACGCTGGATCATGCACGTCCAGGTTTCCCTTGAGTTCGACAGCCCCGCCTGACGCGCAACCGGAGAGCAGGCCTCCTACGCATAAAACTGCAATGAGCCAGAGTCCAAGCCTTAGCAAGCCGTGCGGGTAAGTCGTAGCCCTCATCCCAGCGACAGTACGGACCACGAAACAGGAGGAAGCGTCACTGTCAGCGTGCCATCAGCAACGACAGCAGAGTCGTTAGCGCGTGGAGCTACCCGCTCTGGATCTGTCAGCGTGTTCTGTGCGTACACGTCGTCATCAGCGAGGGTGTGGGTTTCAAGGACTGAGACGTCGCCGAGCCTAGAGACATCGACTGTCACCGTGACCTCTTGGTCAGCTGATCGGTTCACCAAGAACACTGCGCTGCGCCCCTGCTCGGAGTCGTGGGTCGCCACCGCGTCGATCAGTGGCACCTCGCCATGACGGGCTGTCTGGTAGGTCGGTGCGTCGAGTTTGAGCTCAAGTGCTTCACCGCGCGCAAGTCGAGACGTGAGCGCAAATGGGAAAAACGTCGTCTGCCGCCAGGCGGGGCCCCCCGGTTCAGTCATGATTGGCGCGATCACATTGACAAGCTGAGCCAGCGAGGCGCTCGTGACGCGATCCGCATGCTTGATGAGCGAGATCATGAGGTTGCCAAAGACGACGGCATCAGCGACCGTATATACATCCTCGAGGAGCCGCGGCGCCACGGGCCAATTATCGAGACCCTGAAGTTTGTCGACCTCTTGGAAACGAGTGATGTACCAGACGTTCCACTCATCAAATGAAATATTGATGGTCTTGTCGCTCTTCTTTAGCGCCTTCACATGGTCTGCCGTAGCGATGACTGTTTCGATAAATGCATCCATGTTCACCGCAGATGCGAGGAAAGATCCCAGATCTGAGTCGTATTCCTCGTAGTACGCGTGGCAGGAAATATAGTCGACGACGTCATAGGCGTGCTCGAGGACGGTCCTCTCCCACTGTCCGAACGTCGGCATTTGCGCGCTCGACGAACCGCACAGCACAAGTTCAATGCTGGGGTCGAGTTGGCGCATCGCGCGTCCTGCTCGTGTGGCGATCTTGCCGTAGTCCTCGGCATTACGGTGACCGAGCTGCCACGGGCCGTCCATCTCATTGCCCAAGCACCACATCTTGACGCCAAATGGGGCATCCTTGCCGTTCTCGCGCCGTAATTCGGACAGCTTCGTGCCACCAGTGACGTTCGAGTATTCAAGAAGGTCAAGCGCCTCGCTGGTTCCACGCGTCCCGAGGTTGACTGCGAGCATAAGCTCGCTGCCTACCTTTGATAGCCACGAGTCAAATTCGTGCAGTCCAATCTCGTTTGTCTCCGTCGAGTGCCATGCGAGGTCTAGCCTGCGCGGACGGTTCTCGCGCGGGCCGACAGAATCTTCCCAGCGGAAGCCCGAGACAAAGTTTCCTCCCGGGTAGCGGATGGTGTCGACACCGAGTTCCTTAACGAGGTTGATCACATCGGTGCGCCACCCCTCAGCATCCGCCGAGGGGTGCCCGGGCTCATAGATGCCGTCGTAGATGTGGCGGCCAAGGTGTTCAACGAAGCCACCAAAGAGCCTCCGGTTGATGCGGCCAGAGACAAAGTGCGGGTCGATGGTCATGCGTGCGTGGGTCATTGAAGTGCTTTCTGGTGAGAGTTGATCGGTGCTAGCTGACGGGGCATCTACTTGACGGAGCCAAGGGAGAGTCCGCCCTGCCAGTAGCGCTGGAGGAAGAGGAACGAAAGAAGCAAGGGCACGATGGAGATGAAGGCACCCGAGGTAATCAGGTTCCATACCTGCTCACCGCCTGCGCCCGCGTTCGACAACGCGGTCCAGTTATTGAGCCCCACTGTGACGGGAAGCAGTTTGGGATCCGTGAGGACGGCCAGCGGAAGGAAGAAGTTATTCCAGGTGGCGACCACGCTGAGAAGCAACACCGTCACTACGGCGGGCTTCAGCATGGGCAAAGCTACTTGGAAGAAAGTCCGAAACTCGCCTGCTCCGTCGATGCGTGCCGCCTCGAGCATCTCGTCCGGAACCGCGTCCTGCGTGTAGACACGCATCAGGTAGACGCCGAACGGGCTGAGCATCGACGGGAGAATAACGGCCCATGGGGTGTTGATGATGCCGTATTGACTGAGCAACAGGAACGTCGGCACGACCAGTGCGGTAAGCGGCACCATCACAGAGCCAAGCACCACTCCGAAGACGAACCCTCGACCACGGAAGCGATACTTCGCGAACCCATATCCGGCAAGCACCGCCATGACCGTCGCGCCTAACCCTCCCGTCATCGCGTAGAGGAATGAATTGCCCAGCCAGCGCCAGTAAATTCCGTTCTGGTGCGAGAAGAGACCTCGAATGTTGTCGATGAAGTCGACGGGATGGTCGAACCACAGCGGTGACGAACTGAACAACGACGACGTCGACTTGGTCGACGCCACGAGTAGCCACCACAACGGCACTACAAAATAGATCGCAAGGATGATGAGGAAGACGTGGGAGCCTATATGGCGGGGTTTACGTCCACCTACACGAACCGGGTGGTCCGTGTGATCACCCTCCACCAAGGGTTGAGTCGGGTCGGTGACCGCGGGAATGTTGAGAGCCATTACTTGAGTCCGCTCTGCTTGCGGGTGAGGTGGAGGAACAAATACGAGCCGATGAAGACCAGCACTCCAAGGGAGAACGCGATTGTGGACGCGTAGTTGAACTGGCTATAGGAGAAGGCCAGCGAGAACGCATACATATTGGGCGTGTACGCGGCGTCAATCGCACCTTGCGCGAGACTGCGCATGACAACCGGTTCCGTGAAGAACTGCAAGGTTCCGATCATTGCAAAGGTGAGCACCATGATCATCGACGATGAGATCATGGGAACTTTGATGCGAGTCGCAATCTGCCAGCCCGTGGCGCCGTCGACCCTAGCGGCCTCGTAAATGGAGGGATTAATCGCTCGCAGCGCGGCATAAATGACGATCATGTAATAGCCGGACCACTGCCACGTCACGATATTCACAAGGCTCGCGAACAGGAGGTTGTTCGAAAGAAAGTTGGGGGCGTCCATGCCGAATACCTCGAACAACGTTGCCGCCGGACCGAACCGCGGACTATAGAGGAAACTCCACATGAGAGCACCGATGACGACCGGGACGGCGTACGGCGCGAAGATCAACAAGCGCGACGCCTTGGACAACCGGGTGACCAGCGTGTCGAGCACCAAAGCCGCAGCGAGGGCGACGCCCAGTTGAATTGGAATCATCACTAGCGCGAACAGTGCGACACGGCCAATCCCCTCAAGGAAGAGTGGGTCGGTAAAGGCCTTCACATAATTATCGATACCGGTGAAGGAGCTCCCGGTGGCGAGAGTCGACGTATGCAGACTCATCCAAAACGCGTACCCAAGTGGAACGATAAGAAAGAGGAGAAATATCAGAAGGAATGGGGCGACAAAAAACCACCCAAACCGCTGCCGACGCTCCGCGACCCGACCTGCGGTCGACGACGCGTCACGCGGGTGCCGTGTCGGCGTAAGAGATGTTGTCATTTTGGTCATCCAATTGGTGGGTGCGGTGTGGGCCGCACCGGGCGGAAGAGTTCCCGGCACGACCCACACGCGTCGGTTAATTGACCGTGAAGCCCTGGTCCGTCGCGTATGACTCAAGCGACGCCTGCAGGTCATCTAGGGCTTGATCCGCAGACTTTTCCCCATTGACCATTGCGAACTGCTCTTCCGTGAGCTGGTCGTAGGCATAGTTCTGGAAGGGGCTGAACGTGAATCCCTCGTAGCCGGCTGCAGCGTCGAGGAAGACGTCCTCGTTGATCTTCTGGCCGTCAAAGAAGGGGTACTCGAGGTCGCGGAAGTAATCAGACTCTAGGATCGGCTTCCACAGCGGGAACAGCGCCGCCTCTTCGATTCCGATCTTCCACGCTTCTTCCGTACCAAAGACTTCCTTGGCAACAGTTGCTGCGGCCACCGGATCGTCAGCTTGGCTGGTGACGGCGAAAGTGGAACCACCCCAGTTTATCTGCACGGGGTTGCTCGCGTCCCACTGAGGGACGGGAGCCACCTGCCACGTTGCATCGGAGTTGGCTCCCTCGAGTCCACCCAAGTAGCCAGGTCCCCATGCCGCTGCCACATAGATTGCGTAGCTGCCATCGACCAGCTTGGTGTTGTAGTCGGCGGTGAAAGCGTCGTCAGTGGCGACGAGGTCCTTCTGGACGAGATCATTCCAGAAGTTCAGTACCTTCTTGGAGCCCTCGTCGTTCACATTGATGCCTACCGTCTCGGTATCCGCGCTGTCGTATACCCACGGCACGGAACCCGCCTGGGCGAACAGGGCCTGGTTGTACGCGCGGCCGTTGGTGGGGAAGTCGGCCAGCACTCCTGGCGCCCCCGCATCTTTCAGCGCCTGAGCCGCAGACGCAAACTCGTCCCAGGTGGCGGGGACGGGGATGTCATGCTCAGCGAGGATATCGCTTCGGTACAGCATTCCCATTGGCCCCCCGTCGACCGGAATAGCAAATACTGAGTCTCCACTACTGACGTCCTTCCATGCCCCGTCGGTGTAGTCGCCCTTGACCTCTGCGGCACCGTATTCGGTGAGATCCACCAGCGCGTCGCGAATAGAGAAGCTCGAAAGCACTTCCGATTCAAGCATGATGACGTCCGGGGCGCCTGACCCTGCCTCAATCGCAGTCGAGAACTTTGTGTATTCGTCGTTGCCTTGGCCTGCGTTAGTCCAGCAAATCTGGACATCATCGTGGGTGTTGTTGAACTGGTCGACCACCTGGTCGAACGCTGGAAACCAGGCCCACACCGATACTGGGGTGGCATCCTGGTTGACGATCTCGTTAGTGCAAGCCTCAGTACTCTCATCCGACGAGCATCCTGCCAGCGTCGCCGCACCGATGGCGGCAAACCCGGTGGCTGCAATTAGCCTCGTGTTCATGTGGTCGTTCCTCTCGTGGTGTTGGACACCTTTGTCTCAATACAACCTGGCATTCGCCGGCACCTACGGAGGTAGTTCGGCGTTGAACCCATGCGCTTTACAACGTTGGAAAGTAAACGTTGTAAACACATAGTTGCGTTGCTAGCGGAGACTGTCAAGTGCCCAGCGGGATCTTTACTCCTTCGTGACCTCAGCAGGCAACTGTGATGCGGCGTGCGTCCCCGGGCTCAATGTTGAGGTGCGGACTCACGCGGGACAATCTCAAAATTGGCGAGTCGGGTCATTGCGGCGGCCCAGGGGCCCTTCCCCTGGGTCGCAATCCGCCCCATGAGCGTCTCAACCGCTGTCCGGGCGATCCAGTCCTGGCCAGGATGCACCGTTGTCAGAGAGGGAATTGAGTAGCGAGCCTCTTCAATGTCGTCGAAGCCCATGACTGCGACATCGCCCGGCACGCTCAGACCGGCCTCCTGCAGCACCCTCATGGCCCCGAAGGCCAGCGTGTCATTCAGGCAGAATGCCGCATCAAACTCAACCCCTGAGGCGAGCAGCGCACGCATCGTCTCAGCGCCATTCGCGCGGTGCCACAGCCCGGTGTAGCCCACCAATTGTGGATCCATCGCGAAACCAGCCCGCTCGAGGGCCTTCCGGTAGCCGGCCAAGCGAAGCCCCGCTGAGCCAACCACCTCGCCCTCATGGGCACCGATGATGGCAATTCTGCGCCGCCCCGATGCGATCAGGTATTCGGTGGCCGCGCGCGCCGCATCCTCGTTGCGCATCGTCACGTGGTCGGCAGGCCCGCCAAATATCCGCTCACCCAGCAATACCAGGGGGTACGGCACGTCGAGTGCATCTGCATCATCCTGGCTCATGCCAAGTGCGCTAAAGATGAGCCCATCACTCGCTCTGCGTCGAGGGCTCTTCAGCAACTCAAGTTCGCGTTCACGATCCCCAGCAGTGTGCTCTAGCTGGACGATCATTCCCGCTGCTTCTGCGGCCTCGATAACCTGCGCCGCCAGTTCCGCGAAGTAAGCGAGCCCCATATCAGGCAACGCGAGGGTGATGGCACCGGACCGGCCGCCACGCAGATTACGCGCAGTGAGATTGGGTGTGTACCCCAACTCGGCAACCGCGGCCTCCACGCGATCCCTCGTCGCTGGTCGGATGTGAGGGTATCTATTAATGACGTTCGAGACAGTCTTAATGGACACACCGGCTAAAAATGCCACCTCGTGCAGGGTCACCGCCATCGTCACCGCTCCTCAGATCCTGGTACATAGATTGCAACGTTGTACTCCCGCAACTCTACGGCGCAGTGATGAATACATCGAACAACTCGGGGTGATGCGCATGCACAAGCACTCCGAACACCACCGCGTCGAACAGCAGATGCACGGTGACCACATAGGGCAGCGACTTGGTCCACGAGAATATCCAGCCCTGCACCAGCGCGAACGGGATGGTCAGCAGCGGCCCCCACTCCCGGTATCCCAGCTCCCACAGGAAGGACACGAAGACGGCGGCCTGTAGCACATTGGCAACCCACATCGGGAAGTGCGCGCGTAGCAGGGCGAACACCACACAGATAAAGAACAACTCATCCCACAGTCCCACCGCATTGACTCCCACGAACAGCCTCGTGATGTCGCCGGAGCCGTCCAGATCCGGCCAGTTGAGGTACGCCCCGGATCCGATGAAGTACACCGGCAACACCAGGTAGCCGAACACGACGACGATGGCAAGGTAGAGCCACTGCACGCGGCTCCAGCGCTTTCCGGTCCCCACGGGGAACACGATGGTGCGCTCTCGGAACAGGTAGGTAGAGACGGCCCACGGCACCGCCACTGCGAGCCCGAGTGCCACAGTGAAGCGTGCCATGCCCGCATCGGAGAGGTCCGCGCGTAGCGAAATCATGGAGATGATGACCTGCGCCCCAGCGATGAGTGCGAGGTCCCGTCCCAGTTTGCGATCAACTACCAACGCGAGAGCTACGCCCACGATCAGCGGCAGGTAACCCCACGGGCGCACGTGCACAGCGAATAGCAGCACCGCCGCACCCGACACAAGTATTGCCGCCCCCAGGCGCATCGCCGAGGTGCGATTCCAACTCAAGCGCGGCATCGGCGGCGCGGAGGCTGTCGTCGTCATCTCTCGAGCATGCCAGGAGCCGCCGCCCCCTGGTGGGACGGCGGCTCCTGAATCGTTGGGAACGGGCTGCGAATTAGTTCACCGGGCGCGCGGCTACGATCTTCTGCTTGGGCTCCGTCTTGGCGGGAAGCGTCTTAGGACGCCAAGCCTCACGGGTTGCCTCGAACGCGGTGATGTCCGCCTCGTGCTTAAGGCTCAGACCGATGTCGTCCAAGCCCTCCATCAGGCGCCACCGTACGTAGTCGTCGATCTCAAACGGCACGGTGATGTCGCCACAGGACACGTTGCGATCCTCGAGCGAGACGGTCAACTGCTTGCCGGGCTCGGCCTCGAGTGCCTTCCACAGCAGCTCAATGTCGCTCTGCTCGACGATCGCGGCGAGCAGCCCCTGCTTGCCCGAGTTGCCGCGGAAGATATCCGCGAAGCGGCTCGCAATGACGACTTTGAAGCCGTAGTCCTTGAGTGCCCAGACAGCGTGTTCACGTGAGGACCCGGTGCCAAAGTCGGGGCCGGCCACGAGGACCGATCCGGCCTTGTACGCGGGCTGGTTCAGAATGAACGAGTCATCCCCGCGCCAAGCGGCGAAGAGCGCATCTTCGAAGCCAGTGCGCGTGACGCGCTTGAGGTACACGGCCGGGATGATCTGGTCCGTGTCGACGTTCGAGCGACGCAACGGAACGCCAATACCGGTGTGAGTGGTGAATTTTTCCATGATGTTGTGTCTTCCTTACGCCAGCGCTGCGGCGGGCTCGAGGTCGGCGGGGCTGGACAGCGTTCCGCGCACCGCGGTGGCGGCGGCGACAAGCGGCGACACGAGGTGCGTGCGGCCACCCTTGCCCTGGCGGCCCTCGAAATTACGGTTCGAGGTCGATGCGCTGCGCTCCTGGGGAGCCAACTGGTCGGGGTTCATTCCCAGGCACATGGAGCAACCTGCGTTGCGCCACTCGGCACCGAAGTCGAGGAACACCTTGTCCAGGCCCTCGGCCTCTGCCTGGAGGCGTACGCGGGCGGAGCCGGGGACTACCAAGAAGCGCGTGTTGGGTGCCTTCTCGCGTCCCGCGATGATGTCCGCTGCGGCGCGCAGGTCCTCAATTCGGCCATTAGTGCACGAGCCCAAGAATACGGTGTCGATTGCGACCTCGCGGAACGGAATGCCGGGAGTCAGACCCATGTACTTCAGTGCGTTCTGCGCAGCCTCGCGCTGGTCAGCGTCCGCGAAGTCCTCTGGGTTAGGTACCGATGCGCTCAGTGGCGCACCCTGGCCGGGGTTGGTGCCCCACGTGATGAAGGGTTCCAGGTCCGCGGCGTTGAGGTTGATTTCGGTGTCGAACGTGGCGTCCTCGTCTGTGACGAGCTGCTTCCAGTCCGCGACAGCGGCGTCCCAGTCGGCACCCTCGGGTGCGTGGGGGCGTCCCTTGACGTACTCAAAGGTGGTCTCGTCTGGAGCGATCAGGCCGGCGCGGGCGCCTGCCTCGATCGACATGTTGCACACCGTCATGCGCGCTTCCTGCGACAGCGCACGGATCGCGTCGCCGCGGTACTCGAGCACGTAGCCCTGTCCCCCGCCGGTACCGATCTTGGTGATGACGGCCAGGATGATGTCCTTGGCGGTGGTGCCTTCAGGCAATACGCCGTCGACGTTGATGGCCATCGTCTTGAACGGCGCGAGCGGCAGTGTCTGCGTGGCGAGCACGTGCTCAACCTCTGACGTACCAATTCCAAACGCTAGCGCGCCGAACGCGCCGTGCGTCGAGGTGTGCGAATCACCACACACCACGGTCATGCCGGGCATCGTGAGGCCAAGCTGCGGGCCCACCACGTGGACGACGCCCTGGTCGGCATCGCCAAGCGAGTGGATGCGTACGCCGAACTCCTTGGCGTTGTCGCGCAGCGTCTGAATCTGAATTCGGCTGGTTTCATCCGCGATTGGCTTGTCAATGTCCAGCGTGGGCGTGTTGTGGTCCTCGGTCGCGATGGTGAGATCGGGACGACGGACGCCGCGGCCGGCGATGCGCAGGCCTTCGAAAGCCTGGGCGCTGGTAACTTCGTGGCACATGTGCAGGTCGATGTAGATAAGGTCGGGGGCGCCGTCTGTGCCCTTGTGCACCAGGTGGCTCTCCCAAAGCTTGTCAGCCAGAGTGGTTCCCATTTTTCCTCCAGTGTCGGCACCCGTCGGGGGTGTCAGATCCGTGTAGCGATGTCTTCCTTGACCTAGACATCTCACGATGCGAGACGCTAGTATCGCTCTATGGACAATCATAGCGGAGTTGGCGTAATTGACAAGGCGGCAGCAATCTTGGGTGCGCTCGAACAAGGACCGTCGACCCTGGCGGAGTTGGTCACCACGACGCACCTCGCGCGCCCCACGGTTCACCGCCTTGCGCTCGCATTGGAACACCACCATCTGGTGGGACGAGACTCGTCAGGCGCATTTGTATTAGGTACTCGATTCGCACAGCTTGCGGCCTCGGTGGGTGAGGACCGCCTGGTAAGCGCCGCGCAGCCGGTGCTCACCGTCTTGCGGGACCGTACGGGCGAGTCCGCTCAGTTGTACCGGCCACACGGCGATCAGCGCATCTGCATCGCGGCGGCGGACCGCCCGGTGGGTCTACGCGACTCCATTCCGGTTGGCACCACTATGACAATGACCGCCGGCTCGGCCGCTCAGGTACTGCTTGCCTGGGAGGAACCCTCGCGGATGCACCGCGGGCTAGCCGGGGCGCGCTTCGCGGCAAAAGACCTCGACCATGTTCGCGCTTACGGCTACGCTGAATCGGCGGGCGAGCGCGAAACCGGGGTGAGTTCAGTATCGGCGCCGGTGTGGGGCACTGCGGGAACCGTCATCGCCGCAGTTTCAATCTCAGGCCCCATCGAACGCCTCACCTCTCACCCTGCGGGCGCTCATGCGGAGTCAGTAATGGACGCCGCGCGCCAACTCAGCGACGTTCTACGCCGTACCGAGGGCTAAGGGCGCCCGAGTGCCTCGAACTCATCCGACGCAGCGTCCGTGAGTCCGTCGTGGAACAGCTGCTCGCAGAGTGGAACCGACACGGCAAAATCTTGGACGCCGACTGCGGCGAGCTTGGCGACCTGGTCAGGAGAGCGCAGGCTAGCCGCCAGTACCCGGCAATCTGAAGACGTGGTGATCTTGACGATCGCCTCCACCTCGAGCATGCCGTCGCGACCATTGTCCTCCATTCGGCCCACGTACGGTGCGATGTAGTGCGCCCCTGCCGCAACAGCCAGTAGTGCTTGCGAAGAGTGATAGACCGCTGTGATCAGCGTCGGGACGGACTCATCGCGAAGCCGCGCAGCAGCCGCTAACCCGACGCGAGTAGCAGGTAGCTTGACCACGACGTTGTCACCCAACGCCCGCAGCCGCCTTCCCATCGCGAACGCTTCAGCGGCCGAACTGCCACGCGCCTGGAAGAAGACTCGCTGTGCGCCCGCCGCCGAAGCCCACTGGTACACATTGCGGTGAGCGTCCTGCGAGAGTCCTGCCCGATTGAGCAATGTCGGATTTGTTGCAATCCCGGCAAACAGCCCAGTCGCAAGCAGCGGCTCGACGTCGGTACGTACGGCCGAATCGATATACAGAGTCACGACAGGGTCCTCACGCTATTGGCCTGCAAGGCCTGGTCTCGTTGCTGATCGAGCACCACTTCGGCCAAATACTCATCTGATATCCCGGGGGTGGAACCTATCCGCGGCGCGACGCGAGAAACAGTGTCAAGTACCCACTCCTCTCGGACGTCTTCCACTCTCGCTCCGGCAACTACCGCTGCCGCCTGAATACAGGCTCCACGCGATGTTGCATCGGGCGCACGGCGAGTGACAACCTCGGTCCCCAACGTGTCCGCGAGAAGCTGCAAGTATGCGTCGGAGCGCGCGCCGCCGCCAGTCACGACAACGTCCCCGCCGAGGACAAGCCCTGCGCGAGAAAGTGCTGCATGCCCTCGTGCCAGGCCGCTGACAACGCCCTGAAACGCGCTGAGGGCGACCTCTTCCCGCGATGTCGCGGTTGTGATGCCAGCGAGGACACCCTGCGAACGAGGATGCGCGGGCGATCGTTCGCCGTCCAGGTACGCGAGTAGCGTTGGCGCGCGGTGAGTTGGGGAGACGGCAAGCGCCATCGCCCCCAATTTGGCAATGGGTACATCAAGCAGACGAGCGAACGTATCGGTGACCTTAGTCGAGTTGAGGGTACAGACGAGAGGCAGGAATCCGCCCGTAGCGTCAGCAACGGAGTCGATCCATCCCGTCTCGTCGACCACCGGCTGCAGCGAGGGCGTGAGCACCACTCCCGAGGTCCCAAGACTGAATGCAACTTCGCCATGCTTGAGCCCCAGCCCGACGGCTCCGAGATGCTGGTCTCCACCACCTGCCGCAACCACTACTCCCGACTGAAACCCAAGTTCCTCCGCGACCGCGCTGCTCACCGTGCCTGCCGCAGCGTTTGGACCGAGGACCTCCGGGAGCATGTCACCCCACGGCGGAGCATCAGACACCATTTTGGTCAAGACCTCGGTCTGCCACGCGCCGTCTAGCCCGAAGTAGCCGGTTCCCGATGCATCGGAGCGATCGGTGACCAACGACCCCGTGAGACGGAAGGTCAGATAGTCGTGCGGCAGAAGTACATAGCGAATGCGGCCAAACGCCTCCGGCTCATGTGCTCGCACCCACGCGAGTTTAGTCACGGTGAGCGCGGCAGTTGGCTTAATACCCACCGCATTAACCCACGCGGCTACTCCCCACTGGTCAAGCATTGACTTCGCCTCAAGAGAGGATGTGGTGTCGTTCCAAAGTTTTGCGGGCCGGATTACTTCGTGGTTGGCGTCCAGCGCGACGAGCCCATGGCATTGAGCGGCAATAGAGATTGCGGAAATCCGTGCTGGAGCGACGCCGGCATCCGAACACGCCGCTGAGAGAGCCGCGCGAAGTGCGACCCACCAAGCATTCGGGTCCTGTTCACTCTTAGGGGGAGTGGTCACGGGATGCGGGGCGCTACCTCTGCCCACCAGGTGACCATCTTGCTGGTCGCGTAGTTCGACCGTGCACGATTGCGTCGAACTATCGACGCCCGCCACCACGCTCACTCGCCACCCCGCAAATCCCAAGGCGACTCTAAGGGAGGTAGCGGAACTGGAGCCTCAGAGATCTGCCCCACCGCGCCCGACGGGTGGGTTTGCAGGACTGACTCCCACCCGTAGCCACGCATCCGCATTAATACGTAAGCGAGTGCGTCCCCCCATATCGCGGTCACGAGAGTAGACCCCATCGCAATGACCTCCCCGGGATCGACCTCGGGCGGCGAGACTAGTGTGACAACCGCATCGGCAATCCCCGCGAACTCGGATGCCGGCTCAGCCGTGAGCGCGATCACCAGTGCGCCGCGTTCCTTTACTCGTATACAGAAGTCGTTGATTTCGCGGGAACTACCTCCGCGCGATATCGCGATGACGACGTCCCCATCTACTACCGCACCCATGGTCCCATGCAGGGCGTCAGCGGCATGGATGAACATAGACGGTGTTCCGCAAACGGCCAACAGATGGGCCATGCGTCGCGCTACTGCGCCGGACGTACCGGCGCCGGTAACGAAAACTCGGCCTCGCACTGTGTAAAGCAGCCGGACCGCTTCCGCGAACGACTCGTCGAGTTGAGTCGCGACTGCTGCGACGCCTCGCGCTTCTCGCTCTACCGCACGTCGCCCCTCCTCGATCAGCGCACTCACATCCACGTCTAATAGTTGCCGCTCTTGCACCATTACGCTGCCTCCCATGCTGCCTGTCGCAGCGTCGAGAGCGACAGATCACCGCTGGGACGTGAGACACCATCACATGTCCCCCCAGCAAAGGTAATCACATCGTCCGCCACATCAAGAATTTCGTCTTCTTCACTTGAGACGACGATGACGGTCAGCCCTTGGACATGGGCCAAGTCGCGCATCATTCGGTGAATCTCGCTCTTGACGCCAATATCGACGCCCTTGGTCGGCTCATCAAGCAGCAGCAACTTTGGATGTTGCCCGAGTGCACGAGCGAAGAGGACTTTCTGCTGATTTCCACCCGACAGACTTGCCACGGGTGCGGACCGATTACCGCGAACGCGCAACTCGTCCATCAGCGTTGTGCCTTCGCGCGCCATAGCCCCCTTGTCGATCACACCAAATTTTGTGAATCGACCGAGAACGGGCAAGACCACGTTCATCGTCGAGTCCAGGCCCGGCACGATCCCGTCGACCTTGCGTTCTTCGGTCAGGTAGACGAGTCCTGCGGCTTGCGCCGAAGACGGACTGTGGGGGCGATACTCATCGCCAAACAAGCGAATCTCACCCGATAACACAGTTTCGAGTCCGACAAGCGTCCGCAGAAGTTCTGTCCGCCCCGACCCGATGAGTCCGTAGATCCCTAGCACGCGGCCATCGTAGGCGTCGAATGAGACGTCCTCAAGATCGTGGGTACGCAGGTGGGAGACGCTCAACGAGGGAGTGCCGGTGCGTTGCTTCAGATTCTTGCCTGAATTCCCCGCGACTGCAGCTCGTTGTGCCCGCTCGACCCCCTTGTCGAATTGCCCCGATGCCAGTAAGTGCTCTGCAGCTTCGTCGCCCGCGATCGCACGCACGATATCCGCGCGCTCAATGTCTGAGGCTGGACCAGAGATACGGACGGAACCGTCTACAAGAGCGACGATGTCGTGAGCAACCTCATAGAGTTCGTCAAGTTTGTGGTCGACGAGCAGAATTCCAATGTTCTTGTCGCGCGCCAGCACAGCAATCCGCTTAAGAAAAACGTTGACCTGGCCTCCTTCGAGGCTAGTCGTCGGTTCATCCAATAGCAGGTATTTGGTATCGCGAGCAGTCGCGACTGCGATCTCAAGAAGCTGCCGAACCGCCACGGGATACTGCCCCAACGGGAGCCCTACATCAACGTCGAGGTCGAACTCTTCGACTAGCTCTTGTGCGTGTGCCTTCATCGCACGTCGATTGAGGACGCCACGATGGGTTGTTTCTCGACCTAAGTAGATGTTCTGCGCGACCGTGAGATTATCGAGCAAAGATAGTTCCTGGTAGACAGTAGAAACCCCAACTGCGAGGGCATCGCCAGGTCCGTTGAAGGAGAGCTCCACTCCGTCGACGCTAAGCTCCCCTTCGTCGGGCCGAAGTGCACCCGAAAGAACCTTCATGAGAGTGGACTTGCCCGCGCCATTGTGGCCAACAAGCCCCACCACTTGGCCGGGTCGAACAGCAACATCGACACCAGATAGCGCTGCCACGCCTGAGAAGCGCTTTATAATTCCGCGCGCCACCAGTCCGGAGCCTTGCGCATCTTGCACGTGTGAGTTCAACCCGGCCATGGTGCTAGCCCACCTCGCCGGGAGCTGGGGTCTCGCCATTGACGAACATCTTGAGCGGACGCAGGATCTCGGCTTCGGGCGTTCCGCCGTCGACCCACAGCGCCACCTGCTCGACAACTCGGCGGCCATAGTCTTCTGGCTCCTGAGCCACACAGCCGGGGTAGATGTCGGTCAGAGGCTCTTCTGATGCGCAGAAGCCATACACGAGCGCATCGCCGGAATCTCCAATTGCCTGAAGAGCCCCATACGTGGCTGGGCCAGTACTCGCAAAGAGCACAGACGTTTCCGGGTTGCCCTGGAGAAGTTCTGTCGTCGCTGCGAGGCTGTCATCGGGCTTCACGTTTCCGTCCACCTTCGCGCCGATGACGGCGTTGGGGTTAGATGCGATCGTGTCCTCAAAGCCCTGATCACGCACTACGACGGGGACCTCATCGGGTTCCGTAATGAAACCGATCGTCATCTCCGCGTCGGCACCAAGATCCACCAAGACCTGCTCAGCTACCTGAGCTCCGCCCGCAGCGTTGTCGGCGCCAAGGTACTGAATGATTGATGCGCCTTGGGCTGCAAGGGCGTCCTCATCAACTGTCACGTTGACAGTAAATACGGGAACGCCGGCGTCGTTCGCGGCCTTGACAATCGCTGCCGCTGGCTCGGACTTCACCGCATTGAGCGCGAGCGCGCACGGACTCTTCTGCAGCATTGCCTCAACCTGCGCAAGCTGTGCCGCATCGTCATTATTCGCGATCTGCACTTCAACCGAGAAGCCGGACTCGTCCCCCGCCTCTTCGAACCCGCGCTTCATCGCGACGTAGTAGGGGTTCGTGAGGTTCGGGAGGGCGACTGCCAAGTACGGGTTCTCTTCATCGCAGGCCGCGGGTCGCTTTGTGTCTGCCAGTGGGGTTGGCGCGGCTGAACCTTCGGTCGAAGTGGGAGTTTCGACACCTGTGCTACAGGCGGCCAGCACAAGCGCGCCAACCACTGAGCTGAGGCCAATAGTGATGCTTCGTTGCATTGCTCTACTTCCTATTCTTTTTGGTGGGACTTTCGACAGACTCGATGTCTTGTCGTGGTGTAGGTGCACTCGCGGAATTCCCCGCAAGTGCCGCCGATGGGGCGCGGCCGAAACGACTGAAAAGTGCGGCGAACGAGATGTTTCTGCGGTAGGTGTCAAGGCTCACTCCGGCCAGAATGATCACGCCGATCACGAGCGGCTGCCAGAAGCTGTCAACCCCAACTACGTTCATGCCGTTCGACACCGTGGCGATCAGTAGCGCACCCAGGAAAGCTCCTGGGATAGAGCCGATGCCGCCGAACAAGCTCACGCCACCCACCACTGCAGCTGCGATTGAGAAGAACAGTTCGTTTCCGGAGCCGGCCGTGGGGTAACCGACCATTAGCCGGCTGGTCGTGATGAGGCCTCCAAATGCGCCACACATGCCAGAGATCGCATAAACCAACATCGTGGTTCTGCCGATCCTTATACCTGCGAGGCGGCTGGTCTCCTTGTTGCCGCCGATCGCGTAAATATGCACGCCCAGTGATGTACGCGTCAGTATAAAAGTGAGCACGATCGCGGCGACTACGACCATGACGACTGGCATCGGGACCCCTAGGACCGACCCTTTGCCTAGGGCCGCGAAGAATGGATCCGTGACGGTGACGGACCTTGCGCCGGTAATGATCTGCGGGATGCTCGCCGCGATCCCGAACGTCGAGAACGTCACGATGAACGGAGGAAGCTTCAAGTAGTGAATGATGGCGCCGTTAAACATGCCGACCAGGATTCCCGCCGCTACCGCGACCACGACGGCCACCCACCATGAGGCACCTGACTGCATCGTGACAGCAGCCAGGACGCCCGTGAGTGCGACATTTGATCCCGCTGACAGGTCGATTCCGCCCGTCAACAACACAAAGGTTTGTCCGAGAGCAAGAAACGCAATGACCGCCCCATTAAGTAAAAGCACTTGGAGGTTGCCCAGCGTGGCGAAATTACTCGACAGGAGACCAAACGCTGTTGCGACCACGGCGAGGATCGCAAAGATTCCTACCTCGTCAGGTAATCGACCGCTTTTCAACATTCGCGCCTCCTTGCGCCTTGGGGAATCTGGCTCTTATGAGCACTAGCATCGCTCTTTCTGCTAGCGTAGGTGCAATATTAGCCCCCAACAACCGACATTAGTTGCGAAGAGGTAACAATGAGCGAAGGCAAGTCTCAAATGAGCGAACCCGGCGAAAGTGACCACCACCTGATGGCGCGCGTTGCTCGCAGTTACTACATTGACGACGCCACGAAGGTGCAGATCGCGGCCGAGTTCGGCATTTCGCGGTTCAAGGTGGCGCGGCTTCTCGACCTCTCCCGGAGTACCGGAATGGTGAAGATCGAGTTAAACGATCGCGGAATCATCGATAACGACCTGTCTGAAAAGTTGCGGCAGCGTCTGGGCCTCATCGAAACGATCGTGGTGTCCGCAAACGGAAGCGACGATGAACGTCGACGTGAAGTGGGGCGACTTGCGGCGAACCTACTACGCGATACGCTTCACGACGGTGACGTGCTTGGGCTTGCCTGGGGACGCACTCTCACGGCGATGACCGAGGAACTCACCGCACTGCCGTCAGTATCTGTCGTACAACTTACCGGGGCCGTCGGGTCGAACCTGGCCGAATCCCCGGTTGAGGTAGTGCGGCGCGCATCGTTCCACGCTGGCGCAGACGCGCGTGCGATTTTCGCGCCTCTGCTGGTCGATGACCCCGCGACCGCTAGCGCATTGCGCCGGCAGGCCGACGTCGCGAGCGCGATGGCACTGTTTCGTGACGTTACGGTTGCCGTTGTCTCGGTCGGCTCGTGGAACCCGCCCATTTCACAGTTGCGAGAAATCATGAATGAGGCGGATCGTGCCGAACTCGAGGCCCGCGGGGTGCAGGCCGAGGTGGCTGGGATTCTGATCGATCGCGAAGGCCGGCATGTAGGTGAAAACTTTGTCGCGCGTTGCATCTCGATCAGTGCCGTTGAGCTAGCGAAGGTCCCCCGTGTCATTGCGGTAGCAGCGGGCGCGGAAAAGGCTATGGCGATACTCTCTGTGGCGCGATCGCGTCTCATTTCCTCTTTGGTCGTTGACCAAAGCCTCGCTGAGTCTATTCTCTTGCTGGGAGCAGATCCGATTACTGGGGACCGGCGTGGATGAGCCGCGCATCGCGGGTTCGCTTTGGTCAATACCGCGGTCCGAACAACGCCATAAGGCGGTCTCTGCGGCCCGGGCAGGCGTCCATATCCTCCATTGGGACGTAGCGGACGGCACTTTGGGGCCAGTGGGTGGCTTCGGCCCGAGCGAGGCAAAGGACATCGCACGCATGGCTGGAGTGCGCTCCGAGGCGCACCTCATGGTGTCAAACCCCCTGGCACATGTGGACGCGTGGGCCACTTGGTGCGAACTGGTGGTTGTCCATATTGAATCGCGCGACTGGAAGGCGGCCCTAAAGCGTATTGCAGCGCACGGTGTGCTGCCCGGCATTGCTGTTTCTCCCGGAACAGAACTCTCCATAATTCCGGATGATGCACAGGCGGTGCTAATCATGTCGGTTGAGCCAGGACACGCTGGGGCCCCATTCACAGCTGCCGCCTTTCAGCGAACCGCGGCATTGCGCACCACCTTGACCCTGCCACGCATGGTCGGGCTCGACGGAGGCGTCAAGCGCTCTCACGCGGCCCTCGCTGCCCAAGCAGGTGCAAACTGGCTCGTGTCCGGGACTGACCTCTTCCGCGCGGAGAACATGAGCGACTGGGTATCAGGCTGCACGGCCGACTTGACGCCGCGCGTCCGGAGCAAACCGGAATCGCTCGACGCTAGATAGACACTTCCCTTACAGAAACAAAACCGCGGCGCACCATTGAAAGTGTCAAATAGTCATATGAGCACCGATGACTATCTGCGCCTGCTCCCCAAGACCGAACTACACGGGCACTTCGCCTCGACGATGTCCGCAGCCCAGCTCATCGCATTCGCCGATCGTGAGAGCGCAGAGCTTCCCACCACCGACCCCGCGTTGCTGTTCAACTTCGCCGACCTCGCGGACATCCTGGAGGCATTTCGGGCAGCGCACCAGGTCCTTACCACGGCAGATGACTTCGCTCGCGTGGCCTACGACGGGGTACGCGCCGCCGTGACGGCGGGGTCCGTGCGTTACCGGGAGGACGCCATCAACCCGCAATACTTTGCGCCTCGCGGGACCAGCTATCGCGAGATTCTGGGCCCCATCATTGACGGGCTTCGCGCGGCGCAGGCGGACCTTGGCGTGGGCTTCAGGATCGTAGTCGCCATCCACCGTCATGATTCCGCGAGCGACGCGGTGAAACTCGTCGAGACAATGGTCGCCAACCCGCTGCCCAAGGTAGTGGCATTGGGCCAAGACGACCTCACGCCTGAACTCACTGAAGACCCTGCTCGGTTCACGGAGGCCTATGCGCTGGCACGACGTCATGGCCTCCTGACGACCGCGCACGCTGGCGACGAGGCAATTCCCGCCTTTGGTTTGGAGCTTGAGGACGTGAAGCACATCACGCTCGCGGGAATTACCGCCGCGTTTCGCGACGAGGATGAGAAAGCCTCGATGCGAGCGCAATACACTGCTGAAATCGCGGCTCTGGACAGCGCACTGGAACCCACCGAGTGATGCTACCGGCGCGCGAGTACGGCGCCGTCGGTAGGCAGCGAACCGAGTGCGTCCGCAATCCTCGCTGTTGCGGGAGCCTGGCTCGCGCAGGAAGCACCAGTAGTTTCTCGCCAACAGCAAGAGTGTGCCAGTTGCACTCGCATGGTTAACCGCGGCTATCCGCCAGATTCGCGAAATTGTCCACAGTCGCCATCAAGGGTGCAGTCCACGAGCTGCGAGTGCGGACTGCGAACCTCGAGATCCGTCGAGGGCGAGACGCTGGTCAGCGACGTGGCGAAGTCGACCCACACTCCCCCGTCGACGCGGTACTGGCCCGACCACGTGGTACTCAGGGTGATCACAACTGGCTCATCCCGATGCGCGTACGTGTGGGTCACCGTCGCATCCGGATAGGGCGAGCCTGGATCCGTTGTGGTGGTCGACTCGCCATCGCCCCACTCCCAGGTGTAGGTCTGCGGGCTAGCGCGAATATCGACGTTCACGCCGAGCAACGTCGCAGTCGTGGTGTTTACCGCGCCGTCCGCGATTGCGATGGTCGGAACGTTCGCATAGACCCAGCCCGTTTGCGGTTGAAGCACCATCGTGGGGCTCTGTGGTGTCAGTGTGGCCCACTCTCGCTCGATGGCAACTATCAAGGCGTCGGCGTTGCCCTGTTCGGCGCATTGATACCAACTCAGCATTTCCCACGCACTCCATGTGCCGTCATCGGCCTGAGTGCGAGAAAAGAGTGGATCGCGCAAGGTAGTGCCCTCGGGGCAATCGATTGGAACCGGTACGCTTCCCTCACAATTAGGCGAAAGATCGATACCCAGCGCAGGACGATTGCACTGCGTACCGCGCAAATACTCGACTACCGGGCCGTTTGAGTTCGTTGCGACTGTTTTCGGCGGGAGACTATTGGCCGGGAGATCGCTTGAAGTAAAGCGGCCCTCAACTTCGAAATCGTCGTCTCGGGTACCGCTCCCCCACCCGATTCCACCTTCATCACCGTGCGCTACCGCTGCAGGCCTCGCGACAATTAGTAATGCCAGCACAGCCACCGCGACGATCCGTATGATCACGGCAGAGTCTCCGCCTGGACGCCGTTTACCTTCCAAACCTCGCCTACGAGCAACATTTGTAGATCGAGTTGAACGTGGGCTTCAGGTTCTACGTTCTCCTCAGGTTGGCCTGCACTCGAAGCGAATAGATCTGCTATTTGAACATCGGTGCGAACGTAGGCAAATCCATCGTCGCCAAGGGCTCCCCGAGTCTTGGTCTCATCTAATGCAACTGAGCCGCCACGCGCAGTGCGTCCACTGTCACGGAATTTCTCAATCGCCTCAACTTGGCTGCCGCAGTAGTCACAAGCATCTGTCGCCAGCGCTTCCCATACAGTCGTATCGCCAGATTTGAATATCTCGCCAAGGAGTACTGAGAAAAACTGTGCAGTGACCACAGCGCCCTCAACATCAGGGAACTCAGCACCAGCGGGCAATATCTCAAGCAATTCCTCGTCACTCAGCGCCGCCACGCTCGGCGACACCGATACCGACACGGAGGGAGTCGCGGAGGGCTGCGGCTCAGCACTACCCGAGGCGCTCGGCACTGGGGTCTCAGTAACTATTGGGTCGCTACCGGTGCAGCCCGCCATCACCACCACGGCACCCGCAACGCAAGCGGTGCTCGCCAGTCGTTTCGCTCGTCGTCGCGCGTCCATAAAAAAGACCGTAGCGAAATCCGCCACGTCGCGGTAGCCCCCAACTTGGGTGTGTGGAAAAACCTGAGGCTCCGACGCCCCCTTCACTACCTAGCGTGAAATGTGCCCGGCGGACGCTTTGGGCGCCCGCGTCGGCGCCCGCGACGGGGGTTGTGGACTCTATGTCCCCACCAGACCCGGAACAGCAAACCTAGACTGACACTATGGCAAATATTGTGGTGTTCGACGGCGAGTGCGGACTTTGTAACGGGTTCGTCGCGTGGCTGATTCGTCACGACAAGAGTGCGACATTCCTCCTCGCGGGTTCCGCGGGCGAAGTTGGAAAACTTGTGATCACGCGCGCGGGTTTGCCCGACGACATCGGCGATTCAACCATTGTTCTGTGGGACGGCACGCAGGCGTTCACCGAGTTCGATGCGGTGCTCCAGATCATGGCGAGCCTGACCCATCCGTGGCGCTGGTTAGCAGCCGGCAAAGTGGTTCCTCAGCGATGGCGTCACCGTGCGTATCGCACGATCGCCGCCCGCCGTCCACGAATAGAAGCCGACGATCCATCCTGCGGCGTACCGCCGCCCGAACTAGTAACCCGGTGGCGAGCGCGGCTAGCAACCCTCGCCGATGTCGCCTGAACACGGCTAGGGAGTGTCTGATAACTCGCGGGTCCACGTGATGATGGCATTGAGGGTGAGGGCAGCGCAGTAGATGACCGCGTGATTGTTATAGCGGGTGGCGAGGCCACGCAACTGCGTCATGAGCGCAAGAGCATTGGTGAGTCGCCGGCCTGCCCCGCAGTGAGCAAGCCCACTAGCGGGAGCCCGTTGCCGTCAACGAGCTGGTGGATGTTCGTGAACAAGCTGCCTAGCGAGCTGCCGATGCCGTGATCAAGCTGCTCGACGCGGAATTTCGTGACATTCGATCCAGCCCCCGTGAGGCGAGTGGTGTTCGTCGCGTGCTGATGCGCACGGGTAATCGTCGAGTCGACCGACAGTGACCGATGGATCAACCCGGCTAGGTGAGGGTGTCAAATAGTTTGTGTAAGTGCGGGTCTCCCATCTGAAGGAGATTGACTATGACCATGACGAAGAGTGACGAGCGCAAGGATGAGTCTGGGGCTCGGCGGTTGCGTCGTGAGTTGTTCGATGACGAGATGCTGGACAAGTTGATGGCGGCGTCTGACGAGCGTGGCGTGACTTTGACCGGTGAGGGAGGCTTTCTGCCCGAGATGATCCGGGCAGTCCTCGAGCGGGGTATGGATGCCGAGTTGACGGACCATCTGGGTTACGACCGCGGGGATCGGGCCGGTCACGGCTCGGGTAACTCACGCAACGGGACCACACCAAAAACGGTGGGCACCGAAGTCGGTGACGTGGTGTTGGACCAGCCGCGAGATCGTAACTCGTCGTTCGCGTCTGCCCTGGTGCCCAAGGGTTCACGCCGTCTGGGTGGCTTGGAGGACATGATCATCAGCTTGTATGCCGGTGGGATGACGATCCGTGACATCCAACACCACCTCGCGGCCACGTTGGGCACTGAGTTGTCTCACGAGACGATCAGCAACGTCACTGACGCCGTCGCTGACGAGGTTCTGGCCTGGCAGTCACGTCCCTTGGAGGCGTTCTATCCGGTGATCTATCTCGACGCCCTGGTGGTCAAAATCCGGGACGGTGCCTACGTGTCCAACCGTGCCGCACACCTGGCGGTGGGCGTCGATCTCGACGGTGTGAAGCACGTTTTGGGCATCTGGGTCCAAGCCAGCGGGGGAGCGAAGTTCTGGACCAGCGTATGCGCGGAACTCGCCAACCGGGGAGTGCGGGACGTTCTCATCGTGTGTTGCGACGGGTTGACCGGCTTCCCGCAAGCGATCGAGGGAACATGGCCTCAAGCGATGGTCCAAACCTGTGTCGTGCATCTGATCCGAGCGTCAATGCGGTTCGTGTCCTACACCGACCGCAAGGCCGTGGCCGCTCAGTTGCGTCCGATCTACACGGCACCTACCGAGGACGCCGCACTGGTCGCACTCGAAGAATTCACGCAGTCGCCGCTGGGGCGAAAGTACCCAGCCGCGGTGACGACCTGGGTGAAAGTGTGGGAGCGTTTCACACCATTGCTCGCGTTCGGGCCGGCGCTGCGCAAGGTGAGCTATACGACCAATTCCATAGAGTCACTCAACTATCAGCTGCGCAAGATCATCAAGAATCGAGGTCACTTTCCCTCGGACACGGCCGCGATCAAACTGCTCTGGCTCGCGATCACCAATATCGAAGACAAGAGAGCACGAGAGCGAGCCAAGGAAGCGGGCCTACCCAAGGGCAGCACCCGCAAAGCGCCCGGAAAACTCGTCGAGGGCTCCAGTGTCCAAGGCTGGAAAGCAGCCCTGGGAGAACTCGCACTAGTCTTTCCCGACCGCATCAACCCCCACCTCTAACCACCATGAGCCCCGACCACTTACACAAACAACTTGACAGGCCCGGCTAGGTCCCCGGCAGCGGTGAGTTTCGCGAAGACCTTGCCCCAGGTCCCGTCCGAGAACGGCCTGCCCTTGCGACCCGCCGGACGCGACAGCATCACCTCGATCAACAACCGCTGAGCACCCGAAACCGAGACATACTCACAGGCTCACAGCCCGACACCAAACTAATTACGAGACACGCCCTAGGTCGTTCAGAAGCGAGTCACCAGCGGAGTCGAGCTCATCAGCCTCTATGAGGGCCACCAGACATTGAAGCAGAATCTGACAACCACCGTGCCTCTGCATGAAGTGATGGGCGCGGACGCCGCCATCGCGGTTCTCTAGAACTAGCTTCCGGGAGAATTCGTCGATCTCGAAGCCGCAATTCTGGCTAATATGTTGGTAGACCAACTGAAAGGGCATGACAATGAGCGTCGCTCGGAAGACGATCGGTGCACGTCGATCTACGAGGGCCGAAAGTGAGGCTCTTACGAATAGCCGCGATGCCAAGGTGCTAGCCATGCACCAAACGGCGTATGGCAACTCCGGTGGAGCGGTCGAGGTCGCTCACCATTGTTACGGGCCGGATCTGTCTTCTTTTCAGATGACCCTGGTGCAGAAATGAGTTCACCACTCGCCGATTTTCTAGCAGCGAAACTCGCGTACGAGATAGACGTGCTGGATGTCGCCCAGGGGATGAAGATGGGCGACTTCACTGTGGTGGACACTCGCAAGCTCGCGTCCTGGGAACACGGACATATCGTCGGGGCGGTGCACGTGCCCGTGAGCGCGCTCGATGTCCCGCTACCCTGTGGGTTGCCGATCGACACTCCCCTGGTCTTGTACGGCTGGGGACCCGGCTGCAACGGCGCCACTCGTACGGCCGCTGTCCTGGTCGCTAAGGGATACAGCGTTCGGGAGATGATCGGTGGCCTGGAATACTGGGTTCGATCGGGCCTCACGATTGAAGTGGAAAGCGGTCTTTCAACAAAGGCTGCTGATCCGCTCGTTAGCGCGGAGCACTAATCGACCCGGGCAGTATGCCAACAGCCGGCGTCGAGACATCCAGATCGTGGCTAAGTTGCGTGAAGCAGAGAAGTCGCAGGGCAAGTTCAGGTTCGCGACCCTCCCCACCGGCACCAACCTGCGCTAACCTAACCCCGCGACCTGGGCAAATTCAACGAGAACTTGAAGCCGCCGCAGGACTGGGGAGATTCGCTGAACGCCGTCAACGCGGGCCCCGTCGCCCTGACAGCCTCGGTGCGACCAGGAGGGTCTCGATCGACTCGACGAGCATCACGCCTTGCGCTCCCGTAAAGAGGCGTCATACCCGAACTGGAGCGAGAGTTCGCGCATCTCTTCCTGAAGGCGCGGCACAGTCCCCGCGAGCACGGTCAACGGCGTGTGCGCCTTAAAACACGTGAGTGAGAAAGCCCCCATAACCCGATTACTGTGATCGAAGAAGGGCGCGGCTATGCAGTTCGAGATGTCCTCGAACTCGCCGTCGTCGTAGGCCCACCCCCTGGTCCGGACGCTGCTCAGCGTGACCTGCATCTGCTCGCGCTGGGTGATCGTTCGCTCGGTGAACTTTTCCCATGTCGCGTTGTGGAGGATTCGATCTGCGTCGAACGCGTCGAGGTGGGCAAGGATCGCCTTCGCCACCCCAGCCGTGTGGATAACGACGTTCCCCCCGATCCGGAGCGGCAGGCGGATCGAATACGCAGGCTCGACAAGGTCCAGCGACACGATGCGGTCATCGACTGGGATGGCGCAGTGCACGGCGAATCCCGTGTCTGCTGCGAGCTTGAGTAGGTGCGGATGGACGATGGAGCGCAGGTCGACGTCTTCGGCACTACGGGTGGCCAAGGCGTGCAGTCCGTACCCGATGCGGAAGCGATGCTGGGCGTCCCTCTTGAGGAGACCGCCGGCTTCCAGGCTCTGGATAATTCGCAGGGCTGTCGTCCGGTGGACGTCCAGTGTTGCGGCGACTGTGTTGATGTCCACCGCACCATCAGCACATAGTTCGAGGATACGAACGGCGCGATCAACTGCCTGAACCATAACTCCCAATCTTATAAGGGTGGATAACGACCGGCGAAGCGCGGGGGTCTGCGCGAGCGTAACCCTTCGAGCACCCCCGATGGTCAGGCGAAGTACTGACCGCCGTTCACGTCAATGATGGCACCGGTGACGAAGTCACTGTCCTGGGAACAGAGCCAAACGACCGGACCGGCCACGTCTCCCGGAACACCCGGGCGCTTCAGCGCGATGGCCTCCACTGCAAGAACCTGGTTCGCCGGGGTCGTGAACGTCTCGTGGAAGGGAGTTTCGAGAATGAGTCCGGGCGCCACCGCGTTCACAGTGATACCTGCGGGCGCGACCTCCTTGGCCAGGCCACGCGTGAAGCCGAACATGCCCGACTTCGCCGTCGCGTAAGCGGTCGAGCCGTTGGAACCCCCATTGCGT
>Ga0307486_1000181_pt1 | contig 65137 bp, 47 predicted proteins | sample CBIW02metaG_FD_203663 | JGI IMG/M metagenome (GOLD analysis project Ga0307486, IMG submission 203663) | Sea-ice brine microbial communities from Beaufort Sea near Barrow, Alaska, United States - CBIW 0.2 | ecosystem: Environmental > Aquatic > Marine > Coastal | place: USA: Alaska | collected... | reverse complement strand
CGACACCGCGATGACTGCCGAGGAAGGCCTCTGGGCCCGCACCGGCTGGGCAGGACGCTCACGCTAACCCGCACCCCAGAACACCCACGACACGCCGCAGCCAGACACACTTTTATGCCGCTAACCCTGAACATCGACTCCCTGGGCGGGTATGTGCTCGACTTCGAGGTCGTCGACACCTGGTAGACCACGTCAGCGCGCACGTGCGACGCGAAAGGGCCGGGCACCATTGCTGATGCCCGGCCCTTTCGCTGCGTCCGGCGGTGTAAGGCTCCGGCTGCGTTACCTAGACGTCGATCGGCTCCGCGGACGTGCCGGGCTCGCCGTTTTCTTCCGGCGCCTGGCCCGCGAGGTTGGCGCGCAACGCTCCGCCCAGTCCCGCGTCCACGCTGGTCCAGTACTGGATAGCACGCTCGCGGATCTCGGGGGTGACGACCGCTCCGACGTGACCGGTGATCTGGTCGAGCAGGCTCTGCTTCTCGGCGTCGTTGAAGACGTCGCGATAGAGCGTGCCGGCCTGACCGAAGTCGTCATCCTCCGCGTGCAGGGTCGCCGCGGCGCGAGTCATCTCGCCGTCGGTCTCCCAGCCGCCGGACTCGGCGGCGCGAGCGGGGTCCGCGTGAGCGCCGCCACGCGAATTCGGCGCGTAGACGGGGGAGTCAGCTGACGCGAAGTGGTGGCGCATCGAGCCATCCTTCGAGTACGACCGGCCATTCGCATCGGCGTTCTTGGGGGCGTTAACGGGAATCTCGGCGTGGTTGGTGCCCACGCGATAGCGGTGCGCGTCGGCGTAGCTGAAGATGCGCGCCAACAGCATTTTGTCTGGGCTCGGGCCGATGCCGGGGACAAAGTTAGACGGCGAGAACGTCGCCTGCTCGATCTCTCCGAAGTAGTTCTCCGGGTTGTGGTTGAGCTCCATGGTGCCCACCTTGATGCGTGGGTAGTCGGACTGGGGCCAGACCTTGGTGAGGTCGAAGGGGTTGAAGCGATAATCCTTGGCATCCGCGTACGGCATGACCTGAATGTGGAGCGTCCACTTGGGGAAGTCGCCGTCCTCGATGTGCGAGTACAGGTCGCGGATGTGGTGATCGGCGTCCGATCCCGCCAGCTGTGAGGCCTCGTCGCCGGTCATGTTGTGAACACCCTGCTCGGAGATGAAGTGGTACTTCACCCAGAAGCGCTCGCCCTCGGCGTTGATCCACTGGTAGGTGTGCGAGCTGTAGCCGTTCATCTCGCGCCACGAGCGAGGCAGCCCGCGGTCGCCCATGAGCCAGGTCACCTGGTGCGCGGACTCGGGGGACAGGCTCCAGAAGTCCCACTGCATGTCGTTGTCACGCAGGTGGTTGCCGGGCAGGCGCTTCTGCGAGTGGATGAAGTCGGGGAACTTGATGCCGTCGCGGATGAAGAAGACGGGGGTGTTGTTTCCCACGAGGTCGTAGTTGCCCTCGGTGGTGTAGAACTTCAGCGCGAATCCGCGCGGGTCGCGCCATGTGTCGGGGGAGCCGTGCTCGCCCGCGACGGTGGAGAAGCGCGCGAGCATGTCGGTCTGCACTCCGGGCTGGAAGAGAGCGGCGCGCGTGTACTGGGACACGTCCTCCGTGACGGTCAGGGTGCCAAAGGCGCCGCCGCCCTTGGCGTGCACTACGCGCTCGGGGACGCGCTCGCGGTTGAACTGGGCGAGCTTCTCCACGAGGTAGTGGTCGCTCAGCGAGATGGGGCCGTCCTGGCCGACGCTGAGCGAATGCTCGTCCGAGGCGACCGGAGCGCCCGAGTTACTGGTGGTGAACTTTTCAGTCATGTCACAACTCCATGGTGTTTGAGGATGATGAAGGTGAAGCGGGATCGGGGGCGCTCTGGCATGCGCCACAGAGCCCCCAAAAAGTAACCTCGGCCTCGGCAATGGTGAACCCGCTGCCGTTGCTCGGGGTCAAACAAGGGGCGTGCCCTACGGCGCAGTCGACGTCCGCGACGGCCCCGCAGGTGGTGCAGATCACGTGGTGGTGGTTGTCACCCACCCGGAGCTCAAAGAGCCCCGGCTGCCCAGCGGGTTCGATGCGGCGGGCGAGGCCAGCCGTGACGAGGTCACCGAGCACGTGGTAGACCGCCTGGCGAGATGTCCTTGGCAACGACTGGGCTACCTGGGCGAACACCGCATCGGCGCCCGCGTGGGGCATCTGACCTAGGACCTCCAGCACCACGCGTCGCGAATCCGTGACCCGCAGGCCGGCCTCGCGCAGCGCGGCTGGCGCATCGTGCGCCACACGCAACTGGGCGGCGGCGGGCGTCTCGGTGGTCATGCCCCCACGCTATTGCCTTGTTTTTACTGTGTCAAAAGAAGGCGGCCGCGATTGGTGACCTTAGTCCCTGAGAAACCATCGCCTCCGCCCCTAGGCTGAAGGTAATCACATATACCCCGGGAGGTATTTCATGAAACTCATAGTAGTCGGCGGAGTAGCCGCAGGAGCATCGGTCGCAGCACGGGCACGACGCCTAGACGAACAAGCTGAGATCGTGGTCTTCGAGCGCGGACACCACGTATCGTTCGCCAACTGTGGACTTCCGTACCACGTGGGGGAGGTCATCGCCGATCGCTCCCGTTTGCTTCTGCAGACCCCCGAGAGCCTGCGCGAATCGCTGAACATCGACGTGCGCATCGGCGCTGAGGTTCTCTCTATCGACCGCAAGGCAAAGACCGTCACCGTCCGCGAGGTAGACGGCGGCAAGGAGTACACCGAGTCCTACGACAAGCTGGCCCTGTGCATGGGCGCCGAGGCACTTCGCCCGCCACTGCCGGGAATCGACAACCCCGCCGTCGAGGTGCTGCGACGCATCGGCGACATGGACAAGATCAAGACGCGCCTGGACGCAGCCATCGCAGCTCAAAAAGACGGCAAGCGCGGCATCGTGCGCGCCGTGGTGGTTGGCGCCGGCTACATCGGCCTGGAAATGGCAGAGAACCTGCATCACCGTGGAGTCAAGGTGGACGTGGTCGAAATGTCCGACCAGATCCTCCCTCCCGTTGACCACGAAATCGCCACTCCCGTAGAGCAGCACATCACCACGCGCGGCATCGGCCTGCACCTATCCACCGCCGCAGCGGCCTTCCAGCCACTGTCCGACTCCGACGGGGCCGATCGCGTCACCGTGGAACTCAACTCGGGCATCAACATCCCGGCAGACCTCGTGATCCTGGCCGCGGGCGTGCGCCCCTCGGTAGGGCTCGCCAAGGACGCGGGCATCGAGCTGGGCGAGCGCGGCGGCATCAAGGTCGACACCCACATGCGCACCTCCGACCCAGACATCTACGCGGCAGGCGACGCCGTCGAGACCCTGCACCCCGTACTTCCGGGCTCCTACCTGGCCCCACTTGCGGGACCGGCAAACCGGGAAGCGCGCGTGGCCGCAGAGAACATCTGTGGACGCACCACCGAGTACAAGTCCACCCAGGGCACCAGCATCGTCAAGGTGTTCGACATGGTGGCCGGTGGCACCGGCGCCACCTCGCGTCAGCTAGACGCCGCCCAGGTTCCTTACCGCGTGGTTCACGTCCACCCCTCCGGCCACGCCGGCTACTACCCCGGCACCGCGATGATGCACATCAAACTACTGTTCTCGCCCACCGACGGCACCGTGCTCGGCGCACAGGCGTGCGGGTTCGACGGCGTGGACAAGCGCATCGACCTGTTCGCCATGGCCATCCGCGCCGGACTCACCGTGTACGACCTCGAGGAGCAGGAGCTGGCGTACGCGCCACCCTTCGGCTCCGCCAAGGACCCCATCAACATGGCCGGCTTCGTGGCATCGAACGTGCTGCTCGGCGACCTCAAGCTCTGGTACTCCGAGGACTTCCCCGGCGCCGTCGAGGGCGCGCGACTCGTTGATGTGCGGGGACCCCAAGAGTTCGGAATCTGGCACCTACCCGGCGCCGAATGCGTCCCGCTCGGGGAGTTCCGCGAAGCCATTAAGGATTGGGACCGCGCCCAGCCGGTGCGTCTGTACTGCGCCGTGGGCTTCCGTTCCTACCTCGCGTACCGCATCCTGGTGCAAAACGGCTTCACGGACGTCAGCACCCTGTCCGGCGGCTCCACCACCTTCAAGCACGTGCACGACACCGAGAAGGCCGAGTACGAGGCGCAGCCTCCCATGGAGAACTACGCAGAGAAGATCTCCGTTGCCTCCGCCGTGGCGGCCGCGACGGGTCAGTTGACCGACCTGGACTGCACCGGCCTCGCGTGCCCCGGACCGATCATGCGCCTGTCCGGCGCGATGAAGGCGGCCAACACCGGCGACGAGGTTCGCGTGACGGTGTCTGACCCCGGGTTCGCGCTCGATGCGCCCGCGTGGGCCTCGAAGAACGGTCACACGCTGGTCGACATGACCCCCAAGGGTCCTGGCTATGTCGCGACGTTCCGCAAGGGCGGCGTGCACCCGATGTCCATCGGCGGCAGCAAGCCAGTGGGCAACAAGCTGTCGATGGTGGTGTTCTCCGGTGACCTAGACAAGCAGATCGCCGCGTTCATCATCGCTAACGGCGCGCTCGCCATGGGCCAAGAGGTATCGATGTTCTTCACCTTCTGGGGTCTGAATGGATTGCGCAAGACCACCCCGCCCAAGCGCGAGAAGAAGATGATGGACAAGATGTTCGGCGCCATGATGCCGCGCGGTGCCACCAAGTTGACTCTGTCTGAGATGCACATGATGGGGGCAGGGACCTCGATGATCAAGGGCGTCATGAAGCAGCACCACGTGCCGACCTTGCCAGAGATGATCGCCGGTGCCCAAGAAGGTGGCGCGCGCCTGCTCGGTTGCACCATGACGATGGACCTGCTGGGGATGACGCAGTCCGACCTACTCGACGGTGTCGAGTTGGCCGGCGTGGCCACGTTCCTCGGCGAGGCCCAGGAATCCGGAACCTCGTTGTTCATCTAGTCGATCTAGGACCGCGTCTTACGCCCACTGGCCTCGTGCTTGAAGCACGGACTTCAGGGTATCGGCGCGGTCCGAGACCAGCCCGTCCACCCCGAGATCAAGCAACTCGATCATCTCGTCGCGATCATTGATGGTCCACACGTGGATCTGGCGCCCCGCGGCATGAGCGGCCTCGATCTGCCGCTTGCGGAGGAACTTGATGGGGCCGTTGCGCCACGGAATCTGCAGCGCGTCCACTTCTGCAAGGGACCGCTCGGTGTCCACCCCAAACCACGAGCCCACCAGCCAGCGCACGGCCTCGCTCTGCGCGGCGGGAGTGGCGACGGGCCGGGTCAGCAGCTTGATGGTCGACCGGCGGCGCTGGGCAGAAAACGACCCGATGCAGACTCGGTCGTGAGCCTTGGTCTTCTCAATGGCCTGCGCGACCGGCTCAATCGCAGAATCACCCTTGACGTCGATGTTCAACTTCACGTGGGCCCACGCGCCAAGCACGTCCACTAGAGCCGGCACCGGTTCAATCCCGCCGATGCGTGCCAGCCGTACCGTCTCCCACAATTGCTGTGACACCTCGCCAGCTCCGTCGGTCGTCCGGTCGAGCGTCTCGTCGTGCAGCGCTACCGCCACGCCGTCGCTAGTGCCGTGAGCGTCCGTCTCCAGATACGTGAAGCCTAGATCCACGGCTGCCTGGAACGCCTTCATGGAGTTCTCTAGGCCCTCGAGGGAGAAGCCGCGGTGGGCCAACGCGATGGGGTTGCCACCGTTGTCGAAGTACGGGTGGCGCGTGGTCACGGAAGTTCCTTTTCCAACCACGCGAACATCGCTTCAAAGAAGACCGCGCGCGGCTCTTCTGCAGAGAGCGCGAGGTCGTGGACCGCACCTTCCACGATCAGCGACTCGACGTCGCTACCCAGCTTCGGGGCCAGCACCGCGCACGCGTCCACGTCCGTGACCACGTCTTGGGCATCCAGCAATGGGTTGTCCGCACGCTCGGGACCGGTCGTCGCGGAGCGGGCCACCAGGACGGGCACCCCAATTCCAAGTCCCCGGCGGATGCGGCCCTGGGCTCTGCGCACCGCGTTGATCCACGATGCAGTCGCGGGCACCCCGCGCGGCTTCTTCCAGTCCGTGTTGAAGTCCCACCGGCCGCCGTTGGCGGACAGCAGGTGATGCGAGTAGACCGACGGCGCGCTGGACACGATCGCATGCGGCTTCACCCGCGCGAGCACCGGCAGCAGCCGCAGGGCCATCTGCTGAGAGCGCCTGAACCTCAGGCCAAAGAGCGGCCCGTTGAGCACCAGTGCCGCGAGCGCCGGGTGCGGGCGATCGGCGGCCCAGATACTGGCCGTGAGCCCCCCGGTCGAGTGGGCGTAAACCACCAGCGGCAGGTCAGGGTTCTCCGCCACCACTACGCGGGCCGCGGCGGCGATGTCATCACCTGGCTCGCTGACGTCGGACATGTCGTGCGGGCGGTCTCCGTCGCGCAACGCGCGCCCAGCCCGGCGTAGGTCCACTCCGTAGACCACGTAACCGGCAGCGGCGAACTCCTCGGCCGTGTGCGTCTGGAAGAAGTAGTCGTTATAGCCGTGGACCATCAGCACGCTCGCTCGCGGGTGCTCGGGCCGGGCAGTACGGCGTACTAGTACCGCGGGGTCAAGCGCGGCCTGTTCGTAGCCGTCCACGATATCTGGGCCCCAGGTGAGGTCAGTGGTGGACTCATTCGTGACAGCATCGGGCGACTTCATCTTTCGATCGTATCTCTCGATTACGCATCGTTCGCACGTTCGCTACGCGTTGTTTACCAGGTCACGCCACACTGGTGACATGACGGACGCACTGACGCCACCGCCTCTCGAGGGCACCTCCCAGGTCGATTCCATGAGTGAGCACCCAGTACCGCGTAAACGTGTGGCCGCGTGGGCGTTGTGGGACTGGGCGACCCAACCCTTCAACTCCGTGATCGTCACGTTCGTCTTTGTGGCGCTCTATCTCGCGAGCGACCGATTTATCGACCCCGCTATCGCGGCGCTGGGGGACCAAGCCCCCGAGTACAAGTCCGCCATTGCGCAGCTCACGTCGCAGATCGGATGGGCGGTCACCATCGCCGGGGTGTTTGTCGCGCTGATCGCTCCGGTCATCGGGCAACGCGCCGACACCACCGGGCGTCGCAAGGCCTGGCTGGGTGGCAGCACCGCGCTCCTGGTGGCGTGCATGGTGGGGCTGTTCTTTGTCGAGGCACGGCCGTCTTACTTCTTGCTGGGCGCGTCGCTCGTCGCCGTGGGCGCCATCTTCAACGAGATCGCGGGCGTCAACTACAACGCCATGCTCGTCCAGGTCAGCAACAAGAAGTCCGTGGGCCGGGTCTCCGGACTGGGATGGGGCCTGGGCTACGTGGGCGGGATTGTCGCCCTCGTGATCGTGGTCGTGGCCGATGGCGCGGACTGGTGGGGCCTGGATACCTCCAATGGCATGGCATACCGCCTCATCGCCGTCGGTTGCGCGATCTGGACGCTGCTGTTCGCCTGGCCCATCTTCGCCTTCGTACCCGAGGCCCCCGCCACACAGCGCAAGCCCGTGAGCATCTGGCGCGGATACGCCGTGCTGATCCACGACCTCAAGGAGCTGTGGCGAACCGCGCGCAGTACCCTGTGGTTCCTCTTCGCCTCCGCTGTCTACCGCGATGGCCTCGCCGGGATCTTTACCTTCGGCGCGATCATTGCCTCTAAGTCGTTCGGGTTCAGCGACCAGGGCGTCATCATGTTCGGTATTGCCGCCAACCTGATCGCCGGCATCTCCACCATCATCGCGGGCAGGCTCGACGACAGGTTTGGGCCGCGCTCCGTCATTCTGTTCGCTCTCGGTGGCATCGTGTTTTCCGGGCTGGCCGTGGTCGCCTTCCAGGGCGGGGGCAGCGCTGTCTTCTGGGTCTTTGGCCTCACCCTGACCGCGTTCGTTGGGCCGGCACAGGCCGCCTCCCGTTCGCTGCTGGCTCGCGTGAGCCCCGTAGGGCGCGAGAGCGAGATCTTTGGCCTGTACGCCACCACCGGTCGCGCCGCCTCGTTCCTCGCGCCCGGCATGTGGGCGCTCACCATCACCCTCACGGGAGCCACCATCTGGGGCGTGCTGGGCATCATCGCCGTGGTGCTGGCCGGCATGATCATGCTGATCTACGTCAAGGTTCCCGGCGCAGCATCAGTCAAGGCCTAGCGTCGCGGAGCCCAACGCAAAAGCCCGGGCCCCCTCGCACTGAGGGGAACCCGGGCCTATTCGCGTTGGTTAGTCCTTAGTGGTTTCCTCGTCGGAAGCCACGTCGGAAGCCACGTCGGAAGCCACGTCGGCTACGGCATCGGCCACGGTTTCGATGACAACCTCATCGGTCACCACGGCCACCGCGGCGTCGCCCTCAGCCTCGTCGTCGCCCGCGAGCTTGCGCTCCACGTTGCGTGCGATTCCGATGATGCGGTCGCCCTTCGCGGGCTTCGCGAAGGTGACGCCCATGGTGTTCTTGCCGCGTGCGTCGACCTGGTTCACGCTGGAGCGCAACACCTTGCCGGACTGCATGATGACCAGAACCTCATCGCTCTCGTCCACGAGCATCGCGCCCACGAGGTCGCCGCGCTCCTCGGTGATCTTGGCTACCTTCACGCCAAGGCCTCCGCGGTGCTTCGCCGTCCACGCCGATGCAGCGGTTCGCTTAGCGAACCCGTGCTCGGTGACCACGAACGAGTAGGGACCCTCGGTGTCGGTGACCACGGCATCGTCCGCCTGGGTGGTGTCAGCCTCGGAAGCGTCGCCCTCCGTGAGCGCGGCCGCGTCGGGAACACCAGCAGCGATGACGTCCATGGCAAGAAGCTCGTCCTCGTCACGGAAACTCATGCCCTTGACACCAGAGGTGGCGCGACCCGTGGGCCGCAACTCGCCATCGTGCGCGTTGAAGCGCAGCGATTGGCCCTTGCGGGACACCAGCATCAGGTCATCGTCATTGGACACAAGGCGCGCAGCGACGAGTTCGTCGGGACGAAGCTCACCGTCCTCGCCTTCGACGTCGCGCAGGTTGATCGCAATCAGACCGCGTGAGCGGTTCGAGTCGTAATCCTCAAGGCGGCTCTTCTTGACCAGGCCGCGCTTGGTGGCGAGCACCAGGTACGGCTTGTCGGAGTACGTGCGCAGGTCCATGACCTGAGCAATCTCTTCGCCGGGCTGGAACTCGAGCAGGTTAGCGACGTGCTGGCCCTTGGAGTCGCGGCCGCCCTCGGGTAGGTCGTAGCCCTTGGCGCGGTACACACGGCCCATGTTCGTGAAGAACAGCAGCCAATGGTGCGTCGTGGTCACCATGAAGTGACTCACCAGGTCGTCATTACGTAGCGACGCCCCACGGATTCCCTTGCCGCCACGCTTCTGCGCACGGTACTGGTCCGAACGCGTGCGCTTGGCGTAGCCGCCGGCGGTGATCGTCACGACGACCTCCTCCTCGGCGATGAGGTCTTCCATGTTGACTTCGCCGTCGAACAGCGAGATCTCCGTGCGGCGGTCGTCGCCGTACTTGCGAACAATCTCGCCCAGCTCTTCGCCGATGATCTCGCGCTGACGGTCCTGAGAGGCAAGAATCGAGTTGAGATCCTTGATCTCAGTCATGAGCGCCTCGTACTGCGTAGTGATCGACTGCTGCTCGAGGGCCGCGAGGCGACGCAACTGCAGGTTGAGGATCGCGGTGGCCTGCACCTCGTCAACGTCGAGCAGTTCCATCAGCCCGGTGCGCGCCTCGTCGACCGTGGGTGAACGGCGGATCAACGCAATGACTGCGTCAATCGCGTCGAGCGCCTTGAGGTAGCCCTGCAAGATGTGCGCCTCACGCTCCGCCTCGCGCAAGCGATAGCGGGTACGACGGACGATGACCTCGAGCTGGTGCGTGACCCAGTGACGGACGAACCCGTCGAGCGCAAGCGTGCGCGGCACGCCGTCAACGATCGCCAGCATGTTGCAGCCGAACGATTCCTGAAGCTGAGTGTGCTTGTAAAGGTTGTTGAGGACCACCTTGGCGACTGCGTCGCGCTTGAGCACCACGACGAGTCGCTGACCGGTGCGACCGGAGGTCTCGTCGCGTAGGTCGGCGATGCCCTGGACCTTGCCGTCCTTGACCAGCTCCGCGATCTTGATCGCGAGGTTGTCACGGTTGGCCTGGTAAGGAAGCTCGGTGATCACCAGGCACATGCGGTTCTGGATCTCTTCGATGTTGACTACCGCGCGCATGGTGACGGAGCCACGACCAGTGCGGTAGGCCTCTTCGATGCCGCGGCGTCCAAGGATGGTCGCGCCGGTGGGGAAGTCGGGTCCCTTGATGCGCTGGATGAGCGCCTCGAGCAACTCTTCGCGAGACGCGTCCGGATTGTCGAGCGACCACTGCACGCCCTCGGCAACCTCGCGGAGGTTGTGCGGCGGGATGTTCGTCGCCATACCCACGGCGATCCCGGACGAGCCGTTGACCAGCAGGTTGGGGAAGCGCGCGGGGAGCACAACGGGCTCTTGCGTGCGGCCGTCGTAGTTGTCCTGGAAGTCGACGGTGTCCTTGTCGATCTCGCGGACCAGCTCAAGCGCCAGTGGCGCCATCTTGCACTCCGTGTACCGCGAGGCGGCCGCGCCGTCGTTGCCAGAGGAACCGAAGTTTCCCTGGCCGTCGATCAGCGGGTAGCGCAGCGCCCAGGGCTGAACCAGGCGGACCATCGCGTCGTAGATAGCCGAGTCACCGTGGGGGTGGAACTTACCCATCACGTCGCCAACCACACGTGAGCACTTCGAGTACGCGCGGTCAGGACGGTAGCCACCGTCGAACATCGCGTACATGACGCGCCGGTGCACAGGCTTGAGCCCGTCGCGGACGTCTGGCAGGGCGCGGCCCACAATGACCGACATGGCGTAGTCCAGGTAGGACCGCTGCATCTCGGTATTGAGGTCTACTTCCTCAATGGTTCCGTGGTTTACTACCCGCTCTGAAATGCCGGGTGTAATGGGATTAGATGTCAAGGAACCTCACGTCCTTCGCGTTGCGCTGGATAAAGTTACGGCGTGCCTCGACGTCGTCTCCCATCAGGGTGACGAACACCTCTTCGGCTGCCGCAGCGTCATCCATGGTTACTTTCAGGAGCGTGCGGGTCTCGGGGTCCATCGTGGTGACGCGGAGTTCCTCGTCGTTCATCTCGCCCAGACCCTTGTACCGCTGGATGCCGTTCTCCTTGGGAATCTTCTTGCCGTTCTTCAGGCCATCTTCGATCCGCGCATCGCGTTCACGGTCCGAGTACACATACTCGTGATCCGAGTTGGACCACTTCAGTTTGAACAGTGGCGGCTGCGCAAGGTACACGTAGCCGGCCTCAATGAGGGGCCGCATGTACCGAAAGAGCAGCGTCAGCAGCAGCGTGGCGATGTGTTGTCCGTCGACGTCAGCATCGGCCATCAGCACGATCTTGTGATAACGAGCCTTGTCGATATCGAAGTCTTCGCCGATGCCCGCGCCAAACGCGGTGATCAGGGCCTGGACCTCGTTGTTACCGAGCGCTCGATCGAGCCGGGCACGCTCCACGTTGAGGATCTTTCCGCGAATGGGAAGGATGGCCTGGTTGTGGGGCTCGCGACCGGCGCCAGCGCTACCGCCGGCGGAGTCGCCCTCGACAATGAAGATCTCGCACTCTTCTGGCTTCTTGGACTGGCAGTCCTTGAGCTTGCCGGGCATTCCGCCTGACTCCAGCAGACCCTTGCGGCGCGTGGCCTCGCGGGCCTTGCGGGCGGCCATACGTGCCTGTGACGCCTGCATCGCCTTGCGGATGACCTCGCGGCCCTCGTTGGGGTGCTCGTCGAACCAATCGGTGAGCAGCTCGTGGACGATCTTCTGCACGAAGGTCTTCGCGATGGTGTTGCCGAGTTTGGTCTTGGTCTGACCCTCGAACTGGGGCTCGCCCAGCTTGACGGAGATGACGGCGGTCAGGCCCTCACGGACGTCGTCGCCGGTGAGATTGTCGTCCTTCTCCTTGAGAATGCCCTTTTCGCGGGCGTACCGGTTGACGAGCGAGGTCAACGCGGCACGGAAGCCCTCCTCGTGCGCACCACCTTCGGTGGTAGCGATGGTGTTCGCGTAGGTGAACACCGACTCCGAGTAGGCGTTGGTCCACTGCATCGCGAGCTCAGCGGAAATCTGCTTCTCTTTGTCCTCTTGCTCAAAGCTGATGACGTCGGGGTGAACCAGGTCGGCCTTTTTGGTCGCGTTGAGGTGCTTGACGTAGTCGACGAGTCCGCCGTCGTACTTGTACTGCACGAAGCGATGAACTGGGTTGCCCTCGTCGTCCTCGTCGGCGTGGTCCGGACGCTCGTCGGACAGCGAGATCGACAATCCCTTGTTAAGGAAGGCCATCTGCTGGAACCGAGCGCGCAAGGTCTCGAAGTCGAAGTCCGTGGTCTCAAAGATCGTGTCGTCTGCCCAGAACGTCTGCTGTGTTCCGGTCTCGTCAGTCGCCTCGCCCTTGATGAGCGTGCCCTGAGGCTTGCCGCCGTCCGCGAACGTCTGTCGCCACACGTGGCCCTGGCGCTTCACCTCGGTCTCGACCTTGGAGCTCAGCGCGTTGACGACTGAGATACCCACACCGTGCAGACCGCCGGAAACCGCGTAGCCGCCGCCACCGAACTTTCCACCGGCGTGCAGGATCGTCATGACGACCTCGACGGTGGGCTTGCCCTCGACGGGGTGAATGTCCACCGGAATCCCGCGCCCGTTGTCGGTGGTGCGTACCCCACCGTCCGGAAGTAGCGTCACGGTGATGGTGTCGCAATAGCCGGCGAGTGCCTCATCCACCGAGTTGTCTACTACTTCGTAGACCAGGTGGTGCAGTCCACGTTCGCCGGTCGAGCCGATGTACATTCCGGGCCGCTTACGAACGGCCTCTAGGCCCTCAAGTACGGTGATATCTCCGGCGCCGTATTCGTGCTCGACTGCGTGATCGTCTATCTTGGCCACAAATTCGCCCTTCAAGCGGATGTTGCACGCCTTGACGGCACGCATGGTAACTCGCCCCATTCTAGCGCGTTTTAGGGCGTAATTTGTGTGATTTTCGGCTATCTGTGAAGTCCGGGTAACCCCTGCGAATTCGCGCCTATCCGTAAGTGTCTCTGGGGCCACGGCCCTTCACGGTGCGCGGACCCTTCACCCAGGAGCGGGTGGTGGGCCCCGCCACCTTGATTTCACGAACGATGTCGCGACCGAATTCTTCGTTGATCCGATGACGGATCTGCCCGGACATAATCGCGAGTTGCGTCGCCCACGCAGTGGATGTCGCCTTAACCGTCAGAATGCCTTCGTCGAACCCCAGCGGCTCGCAGTGATCGGCGATGTGGTCGCCCACCACCTCGCGCCACCGACCGATTACTCCGGAGACCTCGATCTGCTCGGTCCACCCCATGCGGCGCAGCAGCGAATCAACCGCGTCGTTCATGGTGAGGGGGTCCCTGCCTCCCGAAAACGGCTGGCTCTCACGACGTTTGGTCGCGCGCTTGACCCGCGCAGCGGTAGGAGACGTGCGGTACGCGCCGCGCTGTTTCGCCGATGCTCGCGCCCGGGCCATCGCGTCCCGCGCCAGATCTGCACCCGACTTGCGGTCCGCCTCGCCCGCCGGCGTCGCCTCTTCGCTCGAGTCCTTGCCTATGTCAGTCATCGGTGTCTGCCGAACCATCCGGTGAGTCGGGTGTCGACTCCTGACCCGGCGCCGGCGAATCCGGCTGCTCAATAAACCCAGCGGCGACGCGAATCACTTCGCCGGACAACGCCTGAGGGACGTCCTCGGCCACGGCCGCGGTAATCAGCACTTGGCTTGCATCCACGAGGCGAGCGGCTAGGGCGGCCCGGCGGCCCGAATCTAACTCCGCAAACACATCGTCCAGAATCAGGATTGGCTCGCCGTCGTCGCCCGAGTCCGGACCGTCGTCCGCGGTCAAGAGGTCATAGGACCCGAGGCGCAGGGCCAGGGCACACGACCAGCTCTCGCCATGGCTCGCGTATCCCTTCGCCGGCATTTCCCCTAGACGAATTTCGAGGTCGTCCCGATGAGGCCCCGCCAGGGTCACGCCGCGTTCAATTTCTTTGTTTCGCAGTTCGCGCAGCCGGTCGAGAAGGCGCTCCGCGATCACTGCGGCCGAGGCATCGGCCGCTAGAGGTTCCACGTCTTCCGCATTGCGGCCTTCGGATCTATCAAGGGACGTGGAGTATTTCACCTGGCAGTCCCCCCCATCCGGCGCTACATCCGCGTAGGCGCTCCACACAAAAGGTGCCAACGACGCGACGGCTCGGCGGCGTGCCGCGACGATGCGTCCGCCCAGCTCAGCGAGTTTCTCATCCCAGATGTCGAGCATAGTGAGATCGCCCCGGGCGTTCCTCGCTGTCTTGAGCATGCTTGAGCGTTGGCGAAGCACGCGGTCATAGTCGGCCAAGTCTCCACTCAGCGGGGGCTGCAACGCCACGCACAGTTCGTCCATAAACGTGCGGCGACCGCCCGGGTCACCCTTGACCAGGGCGAGGTCTTCCGGAGCAAAGACCACCGTACGGACGATGCCGATGAGGTCTCGCGGCCTGGCAGCTCCTCGATTGAGCCGGGCCGAGTTGGCCTTGCCCGGTAACAACGTCACTTCAAGCGACAACGAACGGCCACCCTTGTCTACCCGAGCCCCGATGACGGCGCGCGCAGCGCCAAATTTAATCAGCGGCGCATCGCTAGCGACCCGGTGACTCGACAGTGTGGACAGGTATCGGACGGCCTCGACAACGTTGGTCTTGCCCTGCCCATTACGTCCCACCAGCGTGGTGACGCCGGGGCCAAACGTGACCGTCGCCGCATCGTACGAACGAAAGTCGGTGAGCTGAAGGTGCGTAAGGCGCATCTGCGCCTGGCTATGAAGCGATGCGGATGGGCACCAGCAGGTAGCGGAATTCGGAGGCGATGGTTCCGCCCGGCTTATCCAGCCCAACAAACTCCACCGGCTTAGTGTCCTGAGTGAATCCCAGCTGCACGTATTCGGATCCGAGCGCGTTGAGACCATCCAGCAGGAATGCGGGGTTGAAGGCCACCACGATGGGCTCGCCATCCAGCATGCACTCGAGCGCCTCGGATGCCTGGGCGTCGTCGGTTTGACCTGCGTCCAGCGTCACTTCACCCTCGCTGAAGGCGAGGCGCACTGACGAGTTTCGCTCTGCAACAAGGGACACGCGCTTGGTCGCGTTGATCAGATCAGAGGTCTTCACCACTGCGGTGATGGGGCTTTCTTCGGGAAAGAGCCTACGTACCTGCGGGTAGTCGCCATCCATGAGCAGCGAGGTGGTAATCAGTCCGCCGGCCTGGAAACCCACTAGGTCAACGCCCTGACCGGAGCTAAGAGCCACCGTCACGTCACCAGCACCCAGTGCCTTGGCTGTGTCGTTGAGGGTCTTGGCGCGGACCAAAGCCACGGCCGATGCATCGGGCGCCGATGGCTTCCAGCTGAGTTCGCGCAGCGCCAGGCGGTACCGGTCGGTCGCGAGCAACGAAATGCGTGACCCTTCGATTTCCATGCGCACACCGGTGAGAATCGGCAGCGTCTCGTCACGCGAAGCCGCGGACGTGACCTGGCTGACAGCGTGCTGGAACTCGATTCCATCGATGGTCCCGGACTGCTCAGGGAACTCCGGAAGAGTCGGGTATTGATCCACGGGCATCGTGGCGAGCGTGAAACGTGACGCGCCACACGTCACAGCGACCTTGCTGCCGTCTAAGACAAACTGCACCGGCTTGTGGGGAAGCGCGTTGGCAATTTCGCGTAGCAGTCGGCCGGACACCAGCACTTCGCCGGCGTCTTCGACGTTGGCTGCGAAGTGGCTGCGGGCGGACACTTCGTAGTCGAAGCTGGACAGCCGGACGGTGCCACTGTCATCGGCGACAATGCGAACCCCGGCTAGTACGGGGACGGGCGGACGTGCTGGGACGGCGCGCGAAGTCCAAGCCACTGCATCGGCCAACACGTCGCGATCGACGGAAAACTTCATGGAACGCTCCTCAGGTCTGACGGATAGACTACGCCAACACGGGCACCGAATGACAAGACGTCGCCCGATGATTTTTGGCGTTCACCTTGCAAGTGTGAGCGGAATGGGTGGCGCAGCCCAATGAAGGACTAGTGGAGAACCTTAATAAGAAGATGAGTAGTAGTCATAGGGGCAGGGGAAACTGTGGATATCTCTTGTTTCCGCTGGTAAATGACAATTTGTGGGTGTTGACGGCTTGGGGATGAAAAGTTGTGATTCACAGGTGGGGTTGTGGGCGAGCAAACGACGACTCACAAGAATTGGGATTTGTTCACATCCCATCCACGTTGGGCCACGCCTGTCTCCACGTGTATACACAAGGTTATGCACAGGTGTGTAAATCTTCTCAAATCACATCAAACTGGACCGATCGCGCGAGTCGCATCGAAAGTTGTCGTGACAAACACCGCAAAATTGGTCCATGGAATCTTCTTGGGAAGCTCGTATTGACCAGTTTTGGCACGATTTTGACGGGTCCAACCCCCTCGAGATGATTGAAAAGATGCGCGTCCTAGTGACCGAACGCCACCGTGACGACGCTGCCGGGCTCTATGAACTGGCTTCTGTGCATGACTCCACGGGTCGGACCTCGCAGGCGATCGAGTTCTACCGCTTGGCCCTGGACGCGGGACTCGACGCCAGGCGTATGCCCCGGGCGCTGCTGCAGCTCGCTAGTTCGTTGCGTGCCGAGGGCCGCTTGGAGGAGTGCCTCGCCGTCCTTGACGACGCGAGGTCGAGCGGTGAGGCAGCATTGGCCGTCATTGGTGATGCCGACTCCGTGGTGCGAGCGCTGGCGCTACACGACCTTGGACGCCACGATGAGGCGCTGCGCGTCGCCCTCCTGCCGTTGGCTCGTGACCTACCGCTCTACGAGCGTTCAATGACCGCCTACGCGAACGCGCTTGTCACTCCATAGATCACGGTGACAAGCGGCGACGTGAACAGCGCTAGCTGCGCGACTGCTGCTTGATACGGGCGTGGATCTCATTCACCTGGTTGTACATCTGGCGACGTTGAGCAATCTGGTCTTCGACCTTCTTGACCGCGTACATGACCGTGGTGTGGTCCTTGCCGCCAAAGTGGTCACCGATTTTAGGCAACGACAGATCGGTGAGTTGACGGCATAGGTACATGGCGATCTGGCGTGCGGTCACGTAGACGCGGCTGCGGCTGGTCCCAGTCAGCTCATCAATAGTGATGCCAAAGTACTCGGCAGTGATCGAGATGATGGTCGACGCAGTGATCTGTGAGTCGTCGTCAGAGATTAAGTCCTTGAGGACCACCTGAGCCAGGCTCAAGTCCACGGGCTGCTTGTTGAGCGCGGCAAACGCGGTGACTCGAATCAGTGCGCCTTCGAGTTCGCGAATATTGCTCGTGATGTTGGAACCGATGTACTCGAGCACGTCAGAGGGCGCGGCCACGTCGTCGGACTGCGCCTTCTTGCGCAAAATGGCGATGCGGGTCTCGAGGTCGGGTGGCTGAACGTCCGTCATCAGGCCCCACTCGAAGCGGGTGCGCATGCGTTCTTCGATCCCGTCGAGGTTGCGAGGGCTGACGTCTGAGGTGATAACGACGTGCTTGCCGGCATTGTGCAGTGCATTGAAGGTGTGGAAGAACTCCTCGAGCGTCTGCTCTTTGCCCTGAAGAAACTGGATGTCGTCTACCAACAGCACGTCGACCTCGCGGTACTGGCGCTTGAAGCCCAACGAGCGGTCGTCGCGAATTGAGTTGATGAAGTCGTTGGTGAACTCCTCAGAGTTCACATAGCGCACGCGCGTCTGAGGCTTGAGGTGGCGGGTGTAGTGGCCGATGGCGTGCAGTAGGTGAGTTTTCCCAAGCCCGGAGTCGCCGTAAATGAAAAGTGGGTTGTACGTCTTTCCGGGGCTCTCGGCTACGGCGAGGGCTGCCGCGTGAGCAAAGCGGTTAGACGAGCCGATCACGAAGGTGTCGAAGGTGTACCTGGGATTGAGGTGAGGGTCTTCGACTGGAGGCATCTGACGCTGGCGTCGCGGGGTGCGGTGTTCGCCGTCTTCGTTGGCCTGGGTGGGGCTGGGAGGCCGGATGGAGGAGTCCACAGTGACCGCGATGCGGATGTCGTGGCCAATGACCTCACTCAGGGCCTCGGTCAGGGGGCCGCGAATGGTCGACTCGACTTTGTTCTTGGTGAAGTCCTCTGCCACGGCGAGGAACACGTTGTCCTCGACGATTGCCAGTGGCTTGATCAGCCTCAAGAACGATCGGTTCTGGGGCGAAAGTGCCTCGTCTTCGTAAAGAAGGCCTATGGCCTGAGACCAGACTGCCTCGATGGTCTGTGTCTCATCTGATGCCACGATCTGGTTCGCCTCTTCCGCTCTTCCACAGGATTATCCACAGGGGTGAATAGACTGTCATGTATTCGTTACTTGGCAACACTGCGTGTCGCTGCCAGTGATCGGGTCCGTGATGGTGGATCCTATCCTGTTCAGGCCTTCTCTCCAATGTGAAACGTCTGATTTGATTTTGGCGCGCTCAAGACGTAACGTTAGTGCGCCTGATTTGACCCACCCCTTTAACGTCTCGGAGTACACCCGTGAGCAAGCGGACTTTCCAGCCGAACAACCGCAAGCGCGCTAAGACGCATGGCTTCCGCCTGCGTATGCGCACCCGCGCCGGCCGATCAATTCTCGCCACCCGTCGTCGCAAGGGCCGCACCAAGCTCGCGGCATAAAGATTGCTTCCAGCCAGCTCTCGTATGCGCGCTGCATCGGACTTTCGGTTCGCTATGCGGCGCGGGTGCAAGAGCGGTCGGAAGACGGTAGTGGTTTACCTGGTTAGAACCGGCGATGCGACGAGCATGGCCGGTTTTGCCGTATCTAAAGCAGTGGGAGGCGCCGTGATTCGTAACCGAGTTAAGCGGCGTATGCGTGCCATCATGGCGGAGCTTCTTCCTACTCTTGACCCTGGTACCTCAGTAGTTGTGCGTGCCCTGCCCGCATCAGCCGACGCCACTTTTGCGCGCCTTCACGCCGATATCTCCGATGCGGTGCACGCGGCTGATGCGAAGGTCGCGGCATGAGCACCAGCGCGAAGGGGTTCGTAGGTTCAGCAATGAGCCTCCCCCGCCGCGGTCTGATTCTCACCATTGGCGGGTATCAGAGATTCATTTCGCCGATGACAGGTCCGCGCTGCAAGTACTACCCGTCGTGTTCTCACTACGGGTTGGAGGCAGTGCAACGTCATGGCGCGCTGACCGGCAGTGCCCTGGCGGCCTGGCGCGTGCTGCGCTGTAACCCGTGGAGCAACGGCGGCGTCGACGACGTTCCCGCTCCGGGTGAGAAACTATTCAGAGTGACCCGTAACAATGCAGCCATGGCTACAGATGACAGAGTCTCCCGATGACTTCACTCACGTACTCCCTCGACTTCACTCACTGACGAGCTATTAAGGAACACTGTGGATTTTTTCGTTATATTGAGGCCGCTAGAGATAGTCGTGGCCGACATCATGGTGGTGTGGCACACCATGCTCACCTGGCTGGGAATGTCCTCAGATTCAGGCGCCACCTGGGCGCTGTCCATCGTCGGCCTAGTGATCACTATTCGAGTGATCTTGATTCCGTTGTTCGTGAAGCAGATCAAGGCGTCGCGCGCGATGCAGATGATCGCCCCAGAGCTGAAGGCCGTTCAGGCCAAATACAAGGGTAAAAAGGATCAGGCGTCCCGTGAGGCGATGAGCCGCGAGACCATGGAGCTCTACTCCAAACACAAGACGAATCCATTCTCTTCGTGTCTGCCCATGCTCGTTCAGGCCCCCATCTTCTTCGCACTGTTCCGAGTGCTCAATGGGGAGCTTAAGGACGACGCTGCTGGAATCGGCTGGCTCACAGCGGACCTAGCCCGCGAAGCCAACTCCGCGACGCTCTTTGGCGCGAACCTTTCGGATACGTTCCTCAAGGCCGACGGCAACATCCACGTGCAGATCGTGTCCGCACTGCTCATCGTGATGATGGTTTCGACTACGTTCCTGACTCAGCGTCAGTTGACGCGGAAGAACATGCCGGCGTCTGCTCTCGAAGGCCCCATGGCTCAGCAGCAGAAGGTACTCATGTACATCCTGCCGTTCATCTTCGTGATCTCTGGTCCCAACTTCCCCATCGGTGTTCTCATCTACTGGGCTACCACCAACGTGTGGACCATGGGTCAGCAGTTCTACGTCATCAGGCGTAACCCCACTCCCGGCTCCGATGCCGAGAAGACCTACAAGGCGCGTCTGGCGGCGAAGGCGTTGAAGAAGGGCGTTCCGCTGATCGACAGCACCGACCCTGCTCACCCCGTGATCGAGGCTGGCGATGTTAGCCGACAGCGCGAGCAGCCCAAGAAGAAGCCCCGCAAGAAGCGCTAATTTCGTTGTCCGGTTGCACATAGCGCCGGCGGCTTCACCTAAATTTCCCATGCTGGACTCGGCTGCACCACCGCCGAGCGGCCCCGATTGAAAGAGCGAGACATGACTGACCACAAGGACAAAGCACACCTCGATGCCGAGGGCGACGCCGCCGCGGATTTCCTAGAAGAGCTTCTGGACATCCTCGATATGGATGGCGACATCGATATCTCCGTCGAGGCGGGCCGCGCCAAGGTAGCAATCGTGGCCGAGGGACCCAGCCAGGATATGCGTAGGCTCGTAGGGCAGGACGGTGAAGTACTAGACGCGCTCCAGGACCTCGCTCGTCTAGCCGTGCAGTCCGAGACCGGTGACATGAGTCGGCTTATGTTGGACATCGCCGACTTCCGCGCAGGGCGGCGGGAGCGCTTGGCTGAGTCCGCTCGCGAAGCGGTCGCGAAGGTCAAGGAGTCCGGGAAGAAGCTGGCCCTTGATTCGATGAACGCGTTTGAGCGCAAGGTCGTTCACGATGTGGTCCTCGAGGCGGGCTTGAAGTCCGAGTCCGAGGGTGAAGACCCCGATCGCTACGTCGTGATTTTGCCCGCTGACGAATAGCTGCCACGCAGGGCGGCAGTGAGTCGACGCTCGACGAGCGCGATGTTTCACGTGAAACAGACGGAGGGGGAGCCATGACCACAGCAGACGGCCGCGAGGCAAGTGATCGCGAGGACCCTCAGTTGACGTCTACTCCCTCGTCCGGCTCCGAGTCAACTGATATAGACCTCGCCCTCCGGACGCTCGGCGCCGACCCCCTCAACGACTCCCCCATGCTCGAAGAGTTCTTTGGCGAGGCCTACGGGCGGGTCCGAGCGTTCGCTGAGCTGCTCGCAGATCAGGGCGTGCTGCGCGGGCTTATCGGCCCTCGTGAATTGAGCCGTGTCTGGGAGCGCCACATTTTGAACTCGGCCGCTCTGGCGCCGTTCCTCCCGCAGGGTGTCCTGGTGGACGTGGGCTCCGGTGCAGGCTTCCCGGGCTTGGTTCTGGCAGCGATGGAGCCCAACCGCTCCGTAGTGCTAGTGGAGCCCATGGAGCGACGCACGGCGTGGCTCTTCGAGGCCGCGGAGGCGAGCGGCATAGACAACGTCTCTATCGTTCGAGGCCGGGCAGAAGAGGTCGCGGATCTTGTCTCGGCGGATGTTGTGACAGCGCGGGCCGTCGCCCCGATCGATAAGCTCGCGAAGTGGTGCGCACCTCTGCTAGCTGATGATGGACACATGGTCTTTCTGAAGGGCCGTTCTGCGCCCGAGGAACTTGACCGCGCGAAGTATGTTTTGCGCAAGCTCGGACTGCAGGGGTCCGTGCATACGGCGCCTACCCTCGAGGGCGTCGAGCCGACTACCGTCGTTACCCTCAAGCGCTCGTCGTGAGCCGCTTAGCCAAACGGTAGGCCGGTCGCCGATTGACCGGCGCCTATTTTTATCCCCAGGGTTGTCCACAGGTCAGTCATACGGGGGATGCGGTATTTACGGTGCGCTGTCCACAGGAGGGGCTATTCAGGATAGAGTTCTAGTTCGGCTACCGGGCCGGTCGAATAGCGTGGATGTTTCACGTGAAACAGCCGCGAAGGTAAACCCGGCGCGGTCGCGATCCAGTTCGAGTCGAGCAAGGTGGACGGCGGGTTTTTGGCCTAGCGCGTATGGTCCCAACTTCAATTCAAGTGCCGTTGATCCAAGGTGTCCCGATGAGTGTGACGTGGAGTAGGTCGCAGGGTTCAGGACTTCTCCGAGTTTCGATATGTGTAGGTGGCGGCGGATTCCATGTGGAGTCCGGGACAGCGCATGACGCCCCGTGAAGTGCGCGGTTGCGAAGTACGGAGAGCCTGTCGGTTCTCGGATATGACAGGAGTGATGTGTGACGGATTCAGTGCCGGGAAGCCAGGGCGACGCAGCCGCGTTCCCAGAGCCCAACGAAGCAGCAACGGCGGGGTCTAGTTCATCGTCCACGGATCGATCCAGTAGGCGAACGGTACCGATGTACTCTCCAGTAGGCGCAACGCCGCACGACGAGGACGCACGGGCCGGCGCTACGGCCCAGGAGGGGCTTGAAAGGGCCCCTGAGCGAGGATCTGACGTGTCGATACCCCGAGCCCCCCAGGAACTGCCCACAGCGCCGTCTACGGACGTATCGCGATCCTCGGGATCAAAGCCTTCGGAGTCCGTCAGTTTCTCGTCTCTTGACGCGAGCTCTCCCCTCAATGTTTCACGTGAAACAGCCGATGATGCATTCGCAGGCTTAGCACAGGACGACGACAGTCCGTTGGCGAGGGAAATGATCGAGACCGAACGTAAGCGACAGACGCTTGAGGCAGCTGACTTCCCGCGCCCGCCGCACACTAGGATCATCACGGTGACTAATCAAAAGGGCGGCGTAGGCAAGACCACCACGTCGGTCAACGTGGCAGCGGCACTCGCTTCACGCGGAGCAAATGTATTAGTTATTGACGCCGACCCCCAGGGGAACGCCTCGACCGCGTTGGGGATACCTCACCATGCGGGTACGCCGTCAATCTATGACGTCTTGCTGGACGACGAGCCCCTCTCCAAGGTGGCGCAAAGGTGCCCGGACATCAAGACCCTATGGTGTGTCCCGGCGACGATCGACCTCGCTGGAGCAGATATTGAGTTGGTGTCCGTGGTGCGGCGCGAATTCCGCCTCGACACGGCCATCAAGGAGCTGCTGGAGGGTGCAGGACGCAACCTCGACTACATCATCATCGACTGCCCTCCGAGCCTGGGCCTGCTGACCTTGAATGCCATGGTGGTTTCCACTGAGGTGATGATCCCCATTCAGTGCGAGTACTACGCGCTGGAGGGCCTTACTCAGCTGATCAAGACTGTGGAGATGGTGAAGAAGCACCTCAACCCCGGCATCCACGTCAGCACCATCGTCTTGACGATGTACGACGCCAGGACAAACTTGGCCCGTGAGGTCGCCTCAGAGGTGCGCACGCACTTCCCAGAGCAGACGCTCGAGCAGACCATTCCCCGCAGCGTGCGCGTGTCAGAGGCACCTAGCTTTGGACAGACAGTGATGACGTACGATGCCCATTCGACGGGTGCCGTGGCGTACCTGGCCGTAGCAAAGGACATCGCCGAAAGAGGGCTAGCCAAAGCCACACAAGGAGGACAATCGTGAGTAAGCCAAAGCGTGGACTTGGCCGCGGCCTGGGAGCACTCATCCCCACTGAGCCCAACGGGCCCGGATCCGGGGGACCCCGGCCCAGCGATGTCTTTTTTGGGGACGGGAGCAAGGGCGCAGAGTCCTCGGCTACGTCCGCAGAGTCGCCGGAGTCGAGCGCTGGCGTGAGCGACTCCCTGGGGACTGCTGAGCAGACAAACCTCGTGCCGGTACCTGGTGCTTGGTTCGCTCACATTGATCCCTATTCGGTCGTTCCGAACCCACGCCAACCGCGCATAGTCTTTGACGAGGACGCTCTCGCGGAGCTGGTGGGATCCATTCGTGAGATTGGCGTGTTGCAGCCCATCGTGGTGCGCCCCAACCCCGCGGGCGACGGGTATGAACTCATTATGGGTGAGCGCCGGCTACGCGCATCCAAGGAGGCTGGACTCAAGGAAATACCAGCGATTGTCCGGGAGACGGACGATACTGACCTGCTTCGCGATGCGTTGGTTGAGAACCTTCACCGCAGCCAGCTCAACCCGCTCGAAGAAGCGGCCGCGTACCAGCAATTGTTGGACGACTTTGGGATCACTCACGAACAACTTGCCGAGCGAATCTCCAGGTCACGGCCCCAGATTTCCAATACCTTGCGCCTGTTGAAGCTTCCCCCTCAGGTCCAACGCCGAGTCGCTGTGGGCGTACTCAGCGCGGGACACGCTCGTGCGCTGCTCGGCCTGGACGGTCCGGAGGCCATGGAAAAGCTAGCCACGCGGATTGTCGCAGAGGGCTTGTCTGTCCGGGCCACGGAAGAAGCAGTCACGCTTGGTGTCGAGGACAAGCCCGCGCGGCAGGGGACCGTGCGATCGGGTGGACACACGGCCGCTCTGGATGAGCTATCGGCTCGCCTTGGCGACCACCTCGACACTCGCGTCAAGGTGCAACTCGGTCGTGCTCGCGGGAAGATCACCATCGACTTCGCCACGGTCGAGGACCTCAACCGCCTCGTGGCCCTCATCGATCCCACAGATCCGGGCGTCTTTAAGTAAAAAGAGCGCCTTTTATGGCCCAGAAAGTTGTGTGAGAGCGATTCTAAGCGCCGCGGTGAAGAGCTTCGGCGGCGATACGCTCGCACAATGCGCCCAGATCTTCGCCTGACGCACGCACTGCCTGGGGGAAAAGCGACGTTTCCGTCATGCCGGGTGCGATATTGATATCGATGACATGGGGGACGCCGGCCTCAATGATCATGTCGATACGCGAGTAGTCGCGCAGCTGGAGTTCCCGGTGCGCCTCGAGTGCCACGGACATCACCGCGCCCATGGACTCGGCGTCCAGCCGGGCGGGGGCGAAGTACTCGACGCGCCCTGCGTTGTAGCGGGCGTCGTAGTCGTATGGTCCGTTGGAAAGGATTTCCACTGCAGGCAACGCCTTGGCCGCATCTCCCGATCCGACAACAGACACCGCGACCTCGGTGCCGAGCAACGCGCGTTCAATCATTGCTACGTCGCAATAGGCGAAGCAGTGGACCATGGCGCGCGACAGTTCAGAGCGTTCGGTCACCAGTGAGACTCCCAAGGCGGAGCCGCCGCTGGCGGGCTTCACGACGAGGGGGAACGAGAAGCGTTCGCTGATCAGGTCCAGAACCTGTTCTGCGCCCACGTCGCGGAAGAGTGTCTGCGGCAGGCTTACGGAGTCCGCACTGGAAATGGAGATTCGGCCCAGCACCTCTTTGGCCACGGACTTTCCCCAGGCAACGCGCGCGCGGCTGGACGAGGTACCCACGAAGGGCGTCCCGGTGAGCTCGAGTAGCGCCTGGAGGGAGCCATCTTCGCCCGAAGCGCCGTGCAGAAGAGGCCAGACCACCCCAGACTTGAGGGCCCTCAGGGTGGGCACAAGGGAAGCGTCCACGTCACGCACAGAGGCATTCACGCCACGCCCGCGCAGCGCCTCAAGTACCCGGCGCCCGGACCGCACCGACACATCGCGCTCGTGTGACATGCCGCCAGCAAGGATTAGTACGTCCATGGGTGACTCCTTAGGGTTGTGCCTGCGTTAGGCAATATCGGGTGACGGGAAGTCGACTTGTCCGGAGGGAGACCCTCCGTTGGTGCCAAAGATGTTGACCGTCTCGAGCTCGTCGTCAATGACGCCCGCGAGGCGGCGCACCCCTTCGCGTATCTTTTCTGGCGTGGGGTAGCAATACGACAGGCGCATGAAGTTGGACCCTTGGCCGTCGTAGAAGAAAGCCGTCCCTGGTACGTAGGCCACGCGCCCGGTCACCGCCCGCGGCAGCATCGACTTAGCGTCGAGCCCGTCGGGTAGCTTCACCCAAACGTAGAATCCGCCATCGGGGACGTTCCAGGAGGCATAGGGCATGTACTCCTCGAGCGCGCGGATCATCGCGTCCCGGCGCTCCCGGTATTGCTCCCGGAACTTCTTGATCTGACCCTTCCAGTCGGAGTGGGCAAGATACGTAGAGATGGCCAGTTGCGACGCGTTGGAGGGGCACAGAATGGCGGCCTCAGCGGCGAGCACGAGCTTTTCACGCACCGCGTGAGGTGCGACGGCCCAACCGACGCGGAACCCGGGGGCGAATGTCTTGGAGAAAGACCCCAGGTAGATGACACCATCCTCAGACATCGAGTGCATCGCCGGCAGGGGCTCCCGATCGAATCCCAGCAGGCCATAGGGGTTGTCTTCCAACACCAAGACGCCATAGCCAGCACAGATTTCTAGCACCTGTGGGCGTCGCTCGAGCGACAGCGTGACCCCACCGGGGTTGTGGTAGTTCGGAACCGTGTAGAGGAACTTTACGCGTCGGCCCTCCGCCTGCAAGCGGGCGAGAGTCTCTTCGAGCTTGTCCGGGATAAGCCCGTCTGCGTCCATAGGGGTGTGCACCACGTCCGCCTCGTGGGCTCGGAAGACCCCGAGCGCACCAACGTAAGACGGTGCCTCCGCGACCACCACGTCGCCGGGGTTGATAAAGATGTTGGTCACCAAGTCCAGTGCCTGCTGCGAACCCGTAGTCACCACCACGTCATCCGGGTGCGCGGAGATTCCTTCGAGTGCCATGACCTCGACGATCTGCTCGCGGAGTTCCTCGTGGCCTTGCCCCGAACCGTATTGGAGGGCGGTTTCGCCCCGCTCAACGATCAAGCGACGCATCATCTCGCCGATCTCCTCGAGCGGGAGTCCTCCAATAAAGGGCATTCCACCGGCGAGGGAGACCACCTCAGGCCGGCTCGCGACGGAGAACAGAGCCCGGATCTCCGATGCGCGCATGTTGTGCGCTCGCTCGGCATACGAATCAAACCAAGGGTCGAGTCGGTTGCCACGGGATTCGGACGAAGTCATGCTCAACAGTGTCCCACGAAGAGCCTGGTGCGTGAGGCATCGGCCGCCTCGGTGGTCGCGGAAGGCGCCACCCGTGCTGAAAGAGACTCCAAGCTCACATTCCGGAAGTGATTAGTCGTGGCGCTTCGCCTACACTCGGCGCATGAGCATGCCCGATGCCGAACCCGGCGAGCAGTCCCCCGCAGCGGACCCGGTCGCGCGTGGTCCCGAGCGTCGCGACGCGATAGTGGAAGCCGCGCTAGATATGTTCGGTACGAGGGGATATCACGGCACTTCGGTGAGGGCGGTGGCCGAGCGATGCGGCGTGAGCCACCAATCGTTGATGTACTACTTCCCTACCAAAGAGGCGCTTCTCGAGGCTGCGCTGAGGCGGCGCGACCAATTTCTTAGTTCTCACTTCTCGTCGCCCGACGGCCTTGACCCCAGGGCACTCATCCAGCTCGCGGGAGTGAATCGGGCGCAGCCAGGGCACGTGGAGATCTTCACTTCGGCGGCCGCCGATGCCACGGCAACGGATCACCCCGCTCACAATTATTACCAGGAGTTTTACACCGAACTCGTGCGTGCCCTAGCGCGCTATCTGGAGATCGAGTTCTCAACTGGAGTGCGGACCCCGCTGGCCGGAATGGATGCCTTGGGGACAGCTCGCGCCATCCTCGCCCTGCAAGACGGGCTTCAGCTTCAGTGGCTCTACGACCGTAACCATGATGTTGCGCGCACCATGATGACGGTTTTGGACGCGATCGCTCCTCCCTCCCGTCCGTCGCAATAGCCCTGGCGAACCCCCGCCGCCCAGCTACCTGAAGGGCACCACGAACGTTGATATGCTTAAATGCTTGCCAAGTGGCAAAATTCCGAGGATAGTGTGCTCATGGAGCCACTTGAACCGACGTTCGCCCTTGACCCCACTCTTGTGGGTCGCGCCATCCAGCAGGCACACGACTGGGCTGTCGATTCAGCCTCGATTCCGGTGCCCCGCTCACACCGACTCCTGAACTCCGTCCTCGGCGATCCGGGGGGCATGGATACCACCCTCGCTTTCGTCGACGGGGTACTGCGACCCGACGATCCCAGGGTGATGGCGCACAACCTGGCTCGGCTGGGCAAGGGTGCGGTCACCAAGGCGTTCCCGCCCGCAATCCGGGCTGGAATCCGTGCCGGCGCGCTGGCGCCGATTGCCCCTCATCTCGCGGCTCCACTCGCGCAAAAGATCGCGCGCAGACTCGTGGGGCACCTGGTCGTCGATGCCCGTTCCACCCCGCTCCAGCACACGGTGCAGTCCTTGGCGCGGAAGGGTTTTGCGTGCAACATCAACCTGCTGGGGGAGGCTGTGCTTGGCGACGCGGAGGCGGACCGCCGCCTCACGCGCACGCAAGAGCTCTTATCCCGGCCGTACGTGGATTACGTATCGCTCAAGGTGTCTGCCGTGGCGAGCGGGCTCACGCCGTGGGGATACGCCGAAGGCGTGGAGCGTCTGGTCACTCGGCTGACGCCCGTGTACGACGCAGCTGCTGCGAAGGCCACTCCCGCGTTCATCAACCTCGACATGGAGGAGTATCACGACCTCCGCACCACCATCGAGGTGTTCACCCGCATCCTGTCCGAATCGCGGTTCCTCGGGTTGCGCGCGGGCATCGTGATTCAGGCGTACCTGCCCGATGCGCTCGAGGCGATGCAGAAATTGCAGGAATTCGCCGCGGAACGCGTGGCCGCAGGCGGTGCCCCCATCAAGGTGCGTTTGGTGAAGGGCGCGAACCTCCCCATGGAGCGCGTGGATGCCGCACTCCACGAATGGCCGCTGGCTACTCACCGCTCCAAGGCGCAAAGCGACGCCCACTACAAGCGGTTGCTGCTGTGGGCCCTCACGCCGGAACGCGTAGCAAACGTGCAGATTGGCGTGGCGGGGCATAACCTGTTCGACATCGCTTTTGCGCACTTGCTTGCCCAGGACCGGGGCGTCAGCGAGGGCCTCGATTTTGAGATGCTGCTGGGGATGGCGCCGTCGCAGGCCACCCGGGTGCAACAGGACGTGGGCACAGTGCGCCTCTACGTGCCGGTCGTGTATCCCAAGGACTTCGACTCCGCGATGAGTTACCTGGTACGCCGGCTAGAGGAGGCGGGAAACTCGGCAAACATCATGTCTGCGCTCGACTCCCTGGGAGCCTCAGAAGAGCTCTTCACGCGAGAGAAAGAGCGCTTCGAGGCTTCGGTGGAACTGCTTGCGGGCACCGTGCCGACGAGGAACCGTAAGCAAGACCGCGCTCATGACACCCCGCCCGTCACTCTTGGTCGAGCGTCGTTCCACAACTGCGCAGACACCGACGCCTCGACACCGGAGAATCAGGCGTGGGCGCGCGGCATCGTCGCGAGAGTCGCTCAAGCACACGCGGGTCCGGACGCCTTGGCCCAGTACCGTCCTTCCACGGTCGAGCAGATCGATACCGCCGTCGCCACCGCCCGTGCCGCCAGGTCGCTCTGGGCGTCGCGCACGGCGACGGAACGGGCCGATGTGCTGCGTCGGGTGGGAACCCTGCTGGAGGAACGCCGGGGGGCCCTCCTTGAGGTGATGGCGACTGATGCCAGCAAGGTCTTAAGCGAGTCGGACACGGAAGTGAGCGAGGCAATCGACTTCAGCGGCTTCTACGCGATGCAGGCGGAGGCCCTTGAAGCGATGTCCGGGGCGCGCTTTGAGCCAGCCGGACTTACCGTGGTGACCCCGCCCTGGAACTTCCCCCTGGCGATCCCTGCGGGCTCCACACTCGCAGCGCTGGCGGCTGGCTCTTCCGTCATTCTCAAGCCGGCGCCGCAAGTGGAGAATGTCAGCGCCGCGTTAGCCGAGTGCCTCTGGGACGCGGGAGTTCCCCGCGACGCCATGCAACTGGTGCTCGCCCCGGAGACGGAGGTGGGCCGCCGGTTGGTGAGCCACCCGGACGTCGACCGGGTGGTGCTGACGGGGGCTTTCGAGACGGCCGCGATGTTCCGGTCATGGAGGGCCGACCTGCGCTTGCTGGCCGAGACCAGCGGCAAGAACGGCATGGTCATCACCCCGAGCGCGGACGTAGACCTTGCGGTAGCGGATCTGGTCCAGTCGGCCTTCGGGCACGCGGGTCAGAAGTGTTCCGCCGCGTCCCTCGCGATCCTGGTGGGATCCATGGGCACCTCAGAAAGGTTCTTCCGCCAGTTGGAGGATGCGACCAGGTCGCTCATCGTGGACCAGCCCACCAATCTTGAGGCGCGGGTGGGGCCGCTCGTGGAGCCACCGGGAGAGAAGCTTCACGCGGGGCTCACGCAGTTGGGAGAGAACGAAAGCTGGCTAGTGGAGCCTCGCCAGCTCGATGAGGAGGGCCGGCTGTTTACCCCGGGCATCCGCGTGGGGGTTCGCCGCGGTGCTCAGGCGCACCGCACCGAGTTCTTTGGGCCAGTGCTGTCGATCATGCGCGCGGAGAGCCTAGCTGAGGCTGTCGACCTTCAGAATGACACCAACTACGGGCTCACGGCGGGACTGCATTCGCTCGACACCGAAGAACTGCGGTACTGGCTCGAGCATGTGGAGGCAGGCAACCTGTACGTCAACCGAGGCATTACTGGCGCGATCGTGCGTAGGCAACCCTTTGGCGGATGGAAGCGGAGCGCGGTGGGTCCGGGTTCAAAGGCGGGCGGGCCGCACTACCTGTGGGGCTTCGGCACGTGGCAACCGCAGCCATTGTCTGGCAGAGAGCTCGCAGGAACCCGGCAGTACGACACGGCGACGATGCTCGACACCCCAGCAGGGTCCGTCGTGAAGGCGGCGCGCGAGCATCTGGGAGACGACGAGGCGACAGTGCTGGGGGCTGCGTATATGGCCGACGAGCGCGAGTTCGTGGATATGTTCGGCGTCGTGGTCGACGTTGCCGGGCTGGGAGTGGAACGCAACCTCGTGCGCTACCGGCCAACCCCAGTCGCGGTGCGGGTGGGCGCCAACGCTACCGTTCCAGACATGGTGCGAGTGGTGATCGCGGGTCTCGCGGCACGCGGCACGTTCACACTGAGCTCGCAGAATGTGGTGCCCTTGGGGCTGCGCCGTGCGATCGAGGACGCGGGAGTCAAGGTCAGCGAGGAAGGCCACGACACGTGGCTCGACAGGCTGGGTCGCTCAGCAGTGACGCGCGTCAGGGCCATCGGGGTAGACGGTCGCCCGCTACGAGCGCAGTTAGACTCCGATTCGCCGGTCACTGCCTACGAGGGGCCCGTGACACTCGCGTCGGGGCCAGAGATGCTGCCGTTCCTGCACGAGCAGTCAGTCACCATCACGGCGCACCGCTACGGGAACCTCCACCGATGGTCAGAAGAGGTCATCCCGTCGCAAGCGCGCCGTGACTAAGTGATGGCGACCCAGTCGCCGTGACTTAAGCGAGAACTTCGTCGATAAGCCCGGTCAGCGTAGGCTTGGGCTTTGCGCCGATGACCGACTTGACGACCTCGCCGCCCTTGAAGAAGTTGAGCGTGGGGATCGACGTCACGCCGTAAGCCATGGCGAGCTCGGGGTTCGCGTCGGTGTCGATCTTGACGATCTTCACCTTGCCCGCGTACTCAGCCGCGATCTCGTCGAGGATGGGCGCCACCGCGCGGCACGGGCCGCACCACGTTGCCCAGAAATCAACCAACACGGGGATGTCGGATTCAAGCACCTCGTCCTTGAACGTGTCTTCGGAAGCGTGAACCGGCACGGTGGGGGCCGCTGCTGCCGGCGCCTCCAGCTCGGCGATGACGGCGTCCCCAGAGACCACCGCGGCATCGGCGACTGCGTCAAGGTAGTGCTGAGCGTCCAATGCTGCGGCGCAGCCGGAACCGGCGGCCGTGATCGCCTGGCGGTAGCGGTTGTCCACCAGGTCGCCACAAGCAAAGACGCCCGTGACGTTGGTGTCCGTGGTGCGTCCGTTGACCAGCACGTAGCCGGCCTCGTCGGTGTCAACCACTCCGGTGAGGAGTTCGGAACGCGGCACGTGGCCGATGGCAACGAATAGTCCCGTGGCCGCGAGGGTCTGCTCCGTGCCGGTCTCAAGGTTGCGGAGGCGAACGCCGGACAGCTTGGTGTCGCCGTCTAGGCCGATGACCTCGGAGTTCCAGGCGAACTCAATCTTGGGATCGTTCTTGGCGCGGTCGGCCATGATCTTGGAGGCGCGCAACTCACCGCGGCGGTGTACCAAGGTCACCTTGGAGGCGAACCGGGTGAGGAAGGTGGCTTCCTCGACGGCGGAGTCACCTCCACCTACAACAACGACCTCTTGGTCGCGGAAGAAGAACCCGTCGCACGTGGCGCACCAGGACACGCCCTTGCCGCTGAGGCGCTTCTCGTCGTCCAGACCTAGCTCGCGATAGGCCGAGCCGGTCGCCAGGATGATTGCCTTGGCGGAGTACGTCTTGCCCATGCCAGTGGTGACCGTCTTGATGTCGCCCTCGAGCGTCATCTCGGTGACGTCGTCGAACTGCACCTCGGCACCGAACCGCTCGGCCTGAGCCTGCAGCGTTTCCATGAGCTCGGGGCCCTGGATGCCCTCAATGAAGCCGGGGAAGTTCTCTACCTCGGTGGTGTTCATCAGTGCCCCGCCCGCGGTGACTGAGCCAGCGATGACGAGGGGCTCGAGGCCCGCTCGCGCGGCGTAGATGGCGGCCGTGTAGCCGGCGGGGCCGGATCCAACAATGATGACCTGACGGGTGTCGCTCACGATTACTTCCTTGCTTGGCAGTTGCGGTGAATGTATGACTGTTGTTCGTAACAGCGGTGGTGGTGGATGTGTTCCCGCGGCCGCGTCTGGACGGGCTACTCAGCGTCCGATGCATCCGCTGAGGCGGTGGGGGACGCAGTGACCGAAGGCGACGGTGACAGAGTGAACACCGGGTACGTGTTCTGGCGAGGGCTGACCTCGTCCTCAGTCAACGGCGACTTCAGCATAGAGAAGGCGACCACGCCCACCACGATGACAATGATGGCGAACAGCGGCAGAAGCACCGGCGCCGCCTTGATGGGCCCCGCTCGGTTCGCACGGTCGTGAGCGCGGTCGAGCCGTTGAGTGATCGTTTCCGACTTTGGCCAGCGGTCATGCAGGCGTTCCAGCACCGCCTCCCAGATCGAGGGAGCGGCGATGACGTTTTGGACGTCTACCATCTCTTCGAACTCGTAGAGGTCGTGAAGCTCGTTCGCGCCCTTGGATGGCTCGGGGGCGTGTGCGGGCTCGTCCAGGCCCGGTTCGACTTGCGACGCGATTCTCGCCAATTGCGCGGCAAGAGCATCAGGCTCGGAAATCTCCGCACGGGGATCGTGACCCGTATCGCTGGTTTCGGTGGCCTTGTCGACCTGCGCTAAGGCGGCCCTGAGATCCGGGTCGGAATGCTGCTCAGCCCACACCTCTTGGACGGCGTGGTCGGCTCGCGCCACCGCATCGGGCGCGACCGTGAGCCCACCCACGGCTCGCAGCGTCCGCTTCTTGTCTCGAGCCTGCTTGGCGCGCATCGCGCGCGGCAGGAGTGGCATATCGCGCACCACTGAAGAGAAGTGGCGCAGAATACGGGTGTCGACGGGGGCGAGTGCGCTGAGCACCTCGGCCAGGGTCTTGGGCCCGGTGCCGGCCATCACGTGCGTGCACAATGCCCGCGCTCGGGTTCCCAGGTCTTCCGGCACGTCGCGCTCGGTGGCGGCATCGGACTCGCGACCGGTGATGGCGGCAACGTATATCTTGCCCAAGGCCATGGCATCGGCGGCCTCGTCATTGCCGCGCCCGATTCCCGCCTGGAGCGCGAGCTCCCCGTCGATCCCAAGGCCGGCGATCGTGACTCGCCCGTTGTCGCCAACCGCGATGGATGTCGCGCTGAGGTATCCATGATGGACCTCTTCGGAGAGCGCCTGGCCGAGTGCTCGCGCGCAGTCCCCCACGATGGCGCCGGCGATTCGAGCGGTGAGCCGCCGCTCCGCCAGCAGTTCAGAAAGGCGAACCCCCGTCATGACGTCGGTCACGACGTAGGTCACCGAGTCCTCGGCCACGCGCTCGCGGCCTGAGGCCAAAATGCGCAGCAGCCGTGGGTCGCGGACGCGCGCGGCGACGCCGGCGGCATGGCGGACCTGTGACGGGGAAGGTGCGGTGACGATATCGACGATGACGTCGCGGTGAAGGCGCTCGTCATGCGCGCGGAACCTGTCAATCCCGGGTACCTCAACGGTTTCGGTGGATAAGAGCGTGAATCGCCGCGCGAGCCTCACCCCGGTATGCACCACTATGTCCCCTTAGGCCTAAAAGTCGAGTGTAGTTATCGTACGCGGCGGGAGAAACGTCGAGTCACTGGCGAGATGACCTCGTTGAGCTCCGGCGTGCGTAGCAACCACAAGATTAGCCCGTAGACCACCAACATCGCGGTCCCCGCGACCGCACCTGTGACCAAACCCTTGGCCACTCCGGCAAAGTCGGCTACCGCCACCGGGTCGGGCAGCACTCGAGTGAGGGCCCAGCCGGTGAGGGCAGCGGGGATGACTGCCGTGACGGCCTTCGCATGGGTGATGAGGATGCGACGCCCATCGATCCCTCCCAGGCGCCGGCGCAGACCCCAGGAACGCAACATCACCCCGGTGATGTTCGACAGGCTGAGGCCCACGGCCACCCCCACCGTCCACCAGCGGGGATCGAAGAACTGGCGGGCGGCGAGCGAGACGAGTACCAACACAATCGTCATGGGGATGTGGATGAAGAAGATCGCGCGCGCGTCCTCGAGGGCGAAGTACACGCGTTTAATCAGCACCATCGCGCCTAGCGCGACAAGGCCGATGGCGAAGCCGATCACCACATGAGACACAGCGGTGACCTCGCCCGGTTTTGCGGTGGGCGCAATGATTCGGGTGAATGACGGCGCGAGCACCATCAGTACCGCGGTGGCGAAGACCGTGAAGACGCCAATCACGCGCATGCCACGCGACACCTCGCCGCGCAGTCCCGCCATGTCGTCAGCGGCGGCGAACCGGGACATAGAGGTGGTGAGCGCCGTGACAATAGACACCGTAATGAGGGAGTGCGGCAACAGATAGATGAGCATCGCGTTGAAGTACGCGGCGTTTCCGGCGATGGAGGGGTCGAGGTTCATCGGGTCGGTCGCTGCGGCGGAGGCCGCCACGCGCGTCCCCCACAGCACGCCGATCTGTTCGATGAGCACGGCACCGAGGGCCCACGAGATGACCGTGCGCACACTCGACAGCTCGCCCTTAGGGCCACGCCACACCCAGCGGAAGCGATAGCCGCCGCGCACCATGGGCCATATCAAGATGAGCGCCTGCGCCGCGATCCCTAGCGTGGCGCTGCCCGCCACCAGCGCGACCCGACCGGGGGTCCAAGCAAGGGTGAGCGCGCCGCCGGTGAGATCGGTTCCACCCGAGTAAGCACCAAAGATGACCAGGTACGCGATCAGGCCGACGATGCCGATCAGATTGTTGAGGACGGGCGCCCACATGAACGGCCCAAACTGTTCCTTCGCGTTGAGCACCTGTCCAAACAGCGTGTAGAGCGCGTAGAAGAACAGTTGCGGGATGCACCACAAGGCGAAGGCGATGGACAGCGCGACGAGTTCTGGCGGCCACGACGACGGTGCGTACATCAGCACTAGCACCGGGGCACCGATGGTAAAGATCACCGTCGCCCCGAACGAGATCACCGTTCCGATGGTCAGGATCCTGTTGACCGTGCGCGTTCCGCCGGGACGGCTGAAGGCCTTAACAATCTGGGGCACGAGGGCAGCATTGATCACACCAGCGGCGATCACGGCGTACAGCGCGTTGGGAAGTTTGTTTGCGATGTCGTAGGCGTCGGCAACGTTCGCCGTCACTCCGATAGCGGCAATCAAGAGGCTGTTGCGGGCGAACCCGAGCAGGCGCGACGCGAGCGTTCCCGATGCCATGATGGCGGTGTTTTTGCCAAGCGACTTTGCCGGGAGGGCCAGGCCGCCGCCTTCCATGGCAGGAACGGGCGTGGGAACGTCAGTCATCGTGCTCCGAGTCCGCCGCGGTCGTTTCGATGACGGAGGGTTCAGTGGGGCCGGTCCGCGTGTCCTTGCGGCCACGCCGGATGGTGCGAATAATTCCGGCAACCATGACTAGCGCCAGCAATCCTGTGAAGACCGCGGTGGCCGCATTGCCCCAGTCGGCGCGTACCCGCATGGTGAAGTTCTGCGCTTCAGAGACGGAGTCGCCATCGGCGTTAATGAGGGAGACGTTGATGGTCACGTCTGCGGTAGAGACGGCCTCGACGGGAATCATCGCGATGATCTCGGCGCCCGCGGGGACCGTCACGACGGGTTGGTCACGGACCTGCAGGTTGGGGGAGGTGGACCGCATCACCACGGTGACCGTGGAGTCCACACCCAGATCGTTGTGGATGGTGATGGGGACCTCGCCGCTGGTCGCGATGAGGTTGACATCGGAACTCTGAACGATGCCGACGGCGCCGAGTGTCGCATCAACGGACGTGGTCGAGGCGCGGTACGCGGCGCCCTGGCGATCGGCATCAGCGCGCGCCGCGGACGATACGGCGTTGAGCAGGACCCTACCCCCGGGGGCGAGCAACGAGCTGGGGTTGTCTGCTGTTTGAGCGAGCCGGGTCAGTGAGGAAAGCCTTGCAGACAGCCCCTCGACGTTTTCCACCGGGAGGTCTTCGGAGGCCCCCTGCGCGTTGGGAAGGGTGTCTTCGCCACGACGGGGATCGTCAATCGTGTCCGCCAGGGTGCGTGCGGTCACCCACGGCGCCTTCATGAGCGCATCGAGGTTGGGGGATGGGCCGTCGCTGCCGACAATCCAACTCAGTCCGGGAGACACCACTACTCCCTGTGAACCGTCGCCCTGCATGGCTAACAATGCGGACTCCGCGACAATCCGGGAGGGGCCGGACGGGTCTGACGGGCGAAAGCTAGCGACCAGGTCGCTGAGAACAGCATCGGGAACGATGAGCGGAGCCTGGCCGTCGTCGCCAATGGCCACAGACATCACTGCCGGGACCCAATTGTCGACCGTGGGTACCTCAGGCGACTCGGAGGCGAACTCGGAATCGAACAGCGTGGCGGCGGCCCCCGTGCCATCTGCCCAGCCCACCACCGAACGGTCGGCAACCGCGCTGACCGCGAGCCACGGGGCATCGGCGAGACCCGTCCAAGTTCTGGCGCGCGATTGCTCAAGTGCGAAGTTCACGAGCGTGGTGTCGCCGGCGTGGGCAAGGGAGGCGACGTCGGGGTGGGTTGAGGGGAGCAGGTAGACCTCGCGCCCGTCCAGAAGGTCTACCGGGGCCGCGGAGGTGAGTGAGCTCGGATCGACCACGACGGCGACGCCAGCGATCCTGGCCGCCTCGAGTAGCGCGGAGACCCGCGACGGCTGTCCCGCCGCCGTCGCGATGGCTGTGACCGGTAGCGACGGAATGTCAGTGTCGAGCCACGTCATCGCCATGGAATCGACCACGACGGTTGACTTGCCGACCGTGTACGTGGCGGTGACCCCGTAGACGCCGGCGGTCCCGACGGGGAGAGCCAAGTCTGCCGTCGTGGCCGCGAGGCGCACCTGCGCGTTGGCGCCGGGGGCGAGAGTCCCGGTCTCGAGCGGTTCATCGTCGGCGTCGACGTCTTGCTTGCCCGCAATCGTGGACGTCACTTCTCGCATGGGCTGCGACGACGGATCGTCGAAGAACTCGGCAAGCTCGTCGCGAGTGGACAGCGGTTGTTTGGTGATGGAGAGCGACGCGCTGACTTCGGGAACGGGGTCAGTGGCCGCGTTCGTCAGCGTCACGGAGGCCGTCAACGGCTTTCCGCTCTGAACAACAAAGGGTCCGTAGGCATCAAGTTCGCCAGACACATCATCGATGGTTCCCGTGGGAGCGGGGGCGGTCGAGGCGGTGGGCACGGGATCTGCCTCAGGAACTTCCGCGCGGGCGCTGCCAGCGACGGCGAGTGCGCCAACTGCGGTCAACAGCATCGCGGCTGCCGTCCCAGCAATCAGGCTCCGTGTTGTCCGAGCGTGCGTGCGCACGCGAGCGTTTGTTTTCATCACTCCGCTAGGTCTAGCAGGGCGGCGGCGGCCTCCGCCATCTTTCGCTCGTTGGGAAATGCGAGTTCGCTCGCGAGGGCGTGCACGGGGATCCACTTCGCGACCTCCGCCTCGTGGTCGGGGTCGTTCTCTACCGTGATGATGCCGCCCTTCGCCTCGAGCAGAAAGTGGTGGACAACCTTATGCACGCGGCGGTCGTCGCCGGTAAACCAGTAGTCAATCGTTCCCAGCGCCTGGATGATCTCCGAGTCGATCCCGGTTTCTTCCGCGATCTCCCGCACCGCCGCGATTTCCGGCGTCTCGCCAGCCTCGATGTGACCCTTTGGCAGGCACCACTCAAGGCGGCCGGCCCGGTTCCTGCGGCCGATGCAGGCGGCCTCGGCCACGCCATCAGTGATCCGGACGGCGATACCACCGGAAGAGATTTCATTACTCACCGGCAGATGAGAGGCGCGGCCGTGTGCGGCTTCGCGCTGCTGACGCAGAGACGCTCCGCCCGGGGGCATAGGTGTCCCACTGGGTCGTGGAACGGGGCGCATCGACATGGCCCCACTCTAACGAGCGGACAGCCAAAGACGTGGCACCTCGTGCCGGATGCCGATGAGACGGGCACTCGTCTGGGAGACTTATCGCGTGAATCCCGCATCAGCCTCTTCCGACCAGCCCACGGCGGCGCCACGGTTAAGCATCGACGCGTTGCGCCAGCGTGCCGTGGGGCTCTGGGCGGCGCTGCCGAGTGAAGTCATGGAGTTGGCTGCGCTTTTTGCCGCCCAGGGACATGAGCTTGCGCTCGTGGGCGGCCCTGTTCGCGATGCCTTCTTAGGGCGCTCGAGTGCCGATCTTGACTTCACCACCTCGGCTCAGCCGCACCAAACCGAGGCACTCCTTAAGTCATGGACACGTGCCACGTGGGACATGGGGCGCGAGTTCGGCACCATTGGCGGGCGCCGCGGCGACGTGGACGTGGAGATCACTACGTATCGCGCGGACTCGTATGACGGCTTGACTCGCAAGCCGGTGGTCGCATTTGGGGACTCGCTCGAGGGTGACCTAGCGCGCCGTGACTTCACGGTGAACGCGATGGCTGTGCGCGTGCCTAGCCTGGAGTTCGTGGATCCCCATGGGGGCCTTGAAGACCTTGCCGGCGGATTGCTGCGCACCCCCATCGACCCGGCGGTGTCGTTCGGCGACGACCCGTTGCGGATGATGCGCGGGGCCCGCTTCGTGTCGCAACTTGGTTTTGATATTGAGCCCGCCACGTTCGCGGCGATGACCAACATGGCGGACCGCATCGGCATCGTGTCTGCCGAGCGAGTGCGCGACGAACTCTGCAAGCTGATGATGGGCGCGCACCCACGCGAGGGGCTGTCTGCCCTCGTCGATGCCGGGTTAGCGGCCGTGGTGCTACCCGAACTGCCCGCGCTCAAGCTTGAGATTGACGAGCACCACCACCACAAGGATGTGTACGAACACACCCTGACGGTGGTCGCCCAGGCGATGGACCTGGAGACCGATGCTGACGGCGCGTGCCCCGGGCCGGACCTTGTGTTGCGTCTGGCGGCGCTGTTTCACGACATCGGCAAGCCGGCGACGCGCCGGCTCGAACCCGGAGGTGTGGTGAGCTTCCACCACCACGAACTGGTGGGGGCCAAGCTGACTGCGAAGCGCATGAAGGCGTTGCGGTTCGACAAGGACACCATCAAGGCGGTGACCAAGCTCGTGGAGCTGCACTTGCGGTTCCATGGTTATGGGGAGGCGCGCTGGTCCGATTCGGCCGTGCGCCGGTACGTGACCGATGCGGGCGAGCAACTTGAGCGACTGCATCGGCTGACTCGCGCCGACGTCACTACGCGCAACCGGCGCAAGGCGGACAGGCTTTCCTTTGCGTATGACGACCTTGAGGCGCGGATTGCCGAGCTACGCGAGCGCGAGGAGGTCGACTCGATCCGCCCCGACCTAGACGGGACCCAGATCATGGAGATCCTTGGGATTGCGCCGGGCCGCGAAGTAGGCGAGGCTTACAAATTCATGCTCGAACTACGCATGGAAAACGGGCCGCTCGACGACGAGCGGGCTCGCACTGAACTACTGACCTGGTGGTCCAAGAGGAGTTAGCCCGTGCTATTCATGGTGTTCTTATTGATTGCGGCGGTCGCGGGCGGCGGTTGCCTGCTGGCGCTCGGCTTTGGGGTGGCGGCGCTGAGTGCGGATCGACGCGCGGGTGTCGTGTCGAAGTATCCCCTTCGTGCCGTGACGTGGAGTATCGCGGCACCATTCTTTGCGTTCAGCGTGGCGGGTTCCCTGTTTGGGCTGAGCGTTGCTTCAGACGGCGGCGACGGCTTTGCCCTGCTGGCGGGGATTCTTTGTGTGGCTGCCGCGGTCGCGTGCGTGGTGGCCATCGCGATGTGCTCCCGCGCGGCCAAGGGTAAGTATGCGCGCGGACCTTGGGCTCCCGCGGTGCTCGGCTTTGGAGCGCCGCTGGTGCCTATGGTTTTAGGGCTGGTGAGCGGGACCGGCGAGTTGCCGGGGATCCTGGGCCTCGTGCTTGCCGCGGGGGCGGGTGTCAACGGACTGTTGGCGGTGCGAGTGAATGACTCGGTGCGGGTGGGCGAACTGTCCACGACCGAACTGCCTGCCGGCGTCTAGCTCGATATGTTCATTGTCTTCGTGGTAGTGGTGGGCAGCGGTTGCCTGCTGGCGCTCGGCTTTGGGGTGGCGGCGCTGAGTGTGGATCGCCGCGCGGTTGCATTGGCGAGGTATCCCCTCCGGATGGTGTCCTGGACCATCGCGGCACCGTTCTTTGTGCTCAGCGGCTTCGGTGCTCTGGTGGGTTTGAGTTTGGCGTCCGACGGCAGCGACTCGTGGGTTTGGGTCGCCGGACTTCTTTGTGTGGCTGCCGCGGTGGCGTGCGTGGTGGCCATTGTGATGTGCTCCCGTGCGGCCAAGGGTAAGTATGCGCGCGGACCTTGGGCTCCCGCAGTGCTCGGCTTTGGAGCGCCGCTGGTGCCTATGGTCTTGGGGCCGGCGAACTGGTCCGGCGATTACCTGACAATCCTGGGCCTGTTGGTGGTCGCGGGGGCGGGTGTCAACGGGCTGTTGGCGGTGCGAGTGAATCAGTCGGTGCGGTTCGCCGAGCCATCGGCCGCCGAGTAATCCTCAAGCGGCTCGGTGACCGGCGCGGGCATCGGCGAGCGCGGCGCGCGAACGTAGACGGCGGCCACCAGCAGGTAAGCCACCACCAGTGCGATCATCACCGGGCGCGAATAGCCGGAGTCCGGCAGGAGTAGCGCACCTACGACGGCGCTGAGGATGAACGCAAGGTTGAACGCCATGTCGTACAGCGTGAAGGCGCGGCCGCGTACCTCGTCCTCGGTGTCTCTTTGCACGATCGTGTCCACCGCGATCTTTCCGGCCTGCACCGCGTAGCTCACTACTATCGCCGCGGTGAAGAGCGCCCAGGACTGGGAAGAGACGGCCAAAATGCTCTGGCCTATAGCGCCCACCACAAGTGAGATCACGATCCAGCGTTGTGGCTGCATGCGGTTTGCTACGGACGGGGTGATGATCGCGGCGAGTCCAAATCCGACTGCCGCGAAGCCGAGCACAATGGTGAACTTCTGGACCGCCTGTTCGGGATGGTCCGGATCGCCCAGGATGTTGCGCGAGATGAGAATGGCGGCCACGAACATCACGCCGTACAGCAGGCGCTGGGCTGCCATGACGCCGAGCGCCTGGAATGGGGTGACTCGCGCCCGAAGGTAGGCAACCCCCTCGCCGAGCTCGCCGCCCAGTCTCCGCACTTGCTGCGCGAGGTGCAGGGACTCGAGCGGATTCTCGGGTCCCAGTTCATTGCGGCGCAGCAGCGTGGTGGCGGCTGCTGCCGCGGCCTGGGCGATACCCGAGCCCACCAGTGCAGTAAAGGCAAGGCTTGAGTCTGACGTGGCGGGCGAGACGAAGGTGACGATGCCGCCTACCGCGCCACCGATGGCTGCCGCGATAGTGCCGAGGGTGGGCAGGATGGCGTTCGCGGTGAGCAGCAGGTGCGGCTCCACGACCTTGGGAATGCCGGCCGTCAGGGCCGCATTGAGGAACCTGTTTACCGAAAGTGCCAGCAACGAGAGCGTGTAGAGCATCCACAGCGGTCCGTCGACTACCAGCACCGCGCAGATTGCTCCCACCATGACAACGCGGATCAGGTTGCCTACCAGGACGATGCGTTGGCGTTGCCAGCGGTCAATCAGCGGGCCAACGAATGGCCCGAGCAGCGTGAACGGGGCCAGCAAAATGACGAACCCGATGGCGATTTCGCGGGCGGTGCCCGCCTGAGTGGGATCAAAGAAGAAGGCGGTCGCGATACCGACCTGGAACATGCCATCGCCGCCCTGCGACAGCAGGCGCGCATACGTGAGTCGGCGAAAGCCGCGCGCGCGCCACAGCACACGAAGATCCCGCGAAAGTGACATGGCCTCAAGACTATGGCGTGATCCGCGAGGGGCCGGACACTCATGCCTTGTTGCGACGGCGATACGATAGGCCGCAGGTTGTAGTTGGGCCGGCAGCGAGAACGTGCTCAATGTCTGGGCCCGGCTGCCTCACCGAGGATCCGACGACACTCATTCAGCCACCACGTTCGGAGGACCCCGCGATGGGTTTTGGAGATGCAGTCAAGTCCGGTTTTAGCAAATACGCCACCTTCAGCAGCCGGTCACGGCGCAGCGAGTTCTGGTGGTGGCAGCTCTTCACCACGTTGATCTCTCTGGCCACCCAGATCGTCTTCTGGATTCTGTTCGCCCTGGCATTCGCGGGCACGACCTCAGTGATTGGCTCGGATGGTCGCACCCATCTTGAAGGCGTAAGCCCCGCCCCGATCATCATCGGTGGTGTCATCGCGTTCCTGGTGCACATCGCGTTGCTCATCCCGACGCTCGCGATAATGGCGCGTCGCCTGCACGACATGGGCCAGCCCGCAGGGTGGATCTTCCTGAACTTTGTCTTTGTTGGCATCGTTCCCTTCGTGATGGCGTTCTTTGACTCGCAGGCGATGGCCAACCAGTACGGCGTGGATCCCAAGGCAGATGAGCGGACCGCGTTCCCCGCCGGTTACCCCGCACAGGGCTACGCCGCTCCGGGTCAGCCGGCGCAGGGCTACCCAGCACAGGGCTATGCGGTTCCTCCCGCAGCACCGATGGCGGCACCTCAGGCCCCCGCGGCTCCTCCCGCGCCACCTGCTCCTCCGGCGTAGCGGGAGGTTGGCGTTTCGGTGAGGCCGAGAGACAGGCGACCTCCGGATACGCAATCAAATTGAGTTGAGCACGACCAATGGCCGGATCCCGATGGGGTTCGGCCGTTGTCGTCTCGCACCAAGCGCGGGCCGATGGACCCGTTGAACTGGTCGCTCCAGGGGCCACCGCGTCAACTGGTCGCGGGGCGTCCTCACACCGCCGAGGCCGCACGTGGCGCAGCGGTGGAGTCTCGCACCATGAGTTGGGTGGCCAGCTCGAGCCGAGTGCTGGACAACGGCTCGTTGGCGATGGCCTGCAACAGCAGCCGAGCCGCGGTCGCCCCTATCTCAGCAAAGGGCTGGCGCACGGTGGTGAGGTGGGGCGATGCGGATATGGCCTGAACGCTGTCGTCGAACCCGACCACGGAGAGGTCATCGGGGACGCGCACTCCCTGCAAGTGAGCCTCGTCAAGCACGCCGAGGGCCTCTAGGTCGTTCGCGGTGAAGATCGCGGTGGGAGCGTCCTTGAGGCCCAAAAGGAGCTTCGCTGACCGCTTACCGTCTGCGAACCGAAAGGTCCCGGGCTGGTCGTACTCGGGGGGAACCTCGATAGAGGCCTCGCGCAGCGCAAAGTGGTAGCCAGCTCGCCGCGCCTGTGCGCATTCGCTCTCAAGTCCGCCCACAAAGGCAATTTTGGTGTGGCCTAGTTCGATCAGATGCTTGGTGGCCAGATACGCGCCCGTGTAGTTGTTCACCCCAACGGACGGCACTCCCTCCGGTGGTGTGTTGACGGGGTCAATCACCACGAGCGGAATGTGCGCATCCGTCAGGGCCTGCTGCTGGTCGTGAGCCAGGCTGGACGTGACAAGAATCACGCCGGCATGGTCGGCATCCACCATGGCCTGAGGCCATGCGCCATCGGCTTCCGTGGGCGTCATCCTGGTGACCACGCGCACCCCAGCGCGCTGTGAATGCTCCATTACTCCGCGCATCAACGCAAGGTTGTTGGCGTTGTCGAGGGCATCGAACGACAAGACGATGGTGCGGGCTGCTGGAGGGGCAGCGTCGCCTCGGGCTACGTAGCCATGCTCACGGAGGAGCGCAGAGATCCGGGCGCGCGTCTCGGCGCTCACGTCGGCCCGGCCCTTGACCACCTTTGACACCGTGGGCACCGACACCCCGGCCTGAGCGGCGATGTCCTTGAGAGTGGGGCGCTTACGGGGAATGTCAGTAGGCACGGCGCGAAACTTTCGCTTTGGGGCTGATGAGGATGTCTGCCAGGTCACGAATCGAATACGGCATGCCATTTCCCTCCGTTGCGGCTTGACATGATGTCTTACGCCATCGTACATTGCTGGGGACGTTGCGCAAACTTTCGATGAATCTTCGAAAGTTCGATGGCATAACGTTCCCGACAGAGTTCACAACGGTGTGAGGAGACACATAATGGTTCGCAGTAAAAGTCAGAAGGTCGCAGTGGTAGCCGCGCTAAGTGGCCTAGTGCTTACGGTGGCTGCCTGCAGCAGTAGCGACCCGGATTCTACGGATTCCTCGGGCGCCGACGGCACTTCAGCCGGAGCCGCATCGCTTTGGGTTACGACTGGATCCGACGAGGTGCTTCAGGGCTCGATCGACGCCTTAAGCGCCGCCGGCAACGGCGAGTTGACCATGCAGGTGTTCGAGAACGATCCGTACAAGCAGAAGCTCCGCACCGCCGTCAGCGCCGGCGAGGGCCCCACGATCTTCTCCGGTTGGGGCGGTGGCGGACTCGAGGCCTATGTCGAAGCAGGCGAAACCGAGTCGCTTCAGGCAGTGTTCGATGCTGAGCCGGAACTCCGTGACCGTATCTTCCCCTCCGTGCTTGCTGGCGGAACAGTGGATGGCGAAATCTACGGCGTGCCCTATAACGGCGTTCAGCCGGCCGTCGTCTACTACAACGAATCACTCTTTGACGAGGTCGGCGTTGAGGTTCCCACCGACTGGGACGAACTGATGGCCGTAGTTCCCGTCTTCAACGAAGCCGGTATCGCACCGTTCTCAGTGGGTGGCGCCTCGAAGTGGCCCTACCTGATGTGGATTGCCTACCTCACCGACCGTATCGGGGGCCCTGAGGTCTTCGACGCAGTCGTCGCAGGCGAAGAAGACGCCTGGGAAGACCCCGCAATCATCGAGGCTGCCTCTATGATCCAGGACCTCGTGGAGGCCGACGGCTTCATCGATGGCTTCTCTGCGCTTGACGCAAACCAGGGCGCGGCAGAAGCACTCGTCTACACGGGCAAGGCGGCCATGCAGCTTCAGGGCGCATGGGCCTACTCCGGCACGTACGTATCCGCAGCCAAGGACTTCGTAGAAGCCGGCGACCTGGGATGGACCACCTTCCCCGCAGTACCCGGTGGAGCGGGTGACCCGACGAACGTGACGGGCAATCTGTCCTCCTACCTCTCAATCACTTCTGGCTCGAGCGACGAGGAAAAGGCGCTGGCGACCGACTGGTTGCTCCACGGTGTGATGTCGGATGACTACATCGATACCTTGATGGGGACCGGAGCGGTTCCGCCGATTTCTGGCCTGGAAGACAAGATTGCGGATTCATCTGCGCCGGAATGGAACCAGTTCGTCTACTCGAGTGCGGAGGAGGCTGGAAACTTCCAGCTCTCCTGGGACCAGGCGCTCGATCCCATCCAGGCGGATGCCCTCCTCAACAACCTGGAGCAGGTCTTCCTGCTTCAGATCACTCCCGAGGAGTTCGCCGCCAACCTTAACGAAGCGGCTCAGCAGGCATGAGTGTAAAAGCTGCTAGGAAGGCCGACGTGGGAAACCACGTCGGCCCTCCGGCCTCACTCAGCGTTCCCGCGCTCGCGGCGTTCGGCGTCTTCGCCATCTTGCCCCTCTTTGTGGCACTGGGCCTGAGCTTTACCAAGTGGAATGGGTTGGGAAGTCCCGAGTGGGTTGGCCTAGCCAACTGGCAAGAGATCCTTACGGACCCGGACCTGGGCCATTCAATCGCCCTCACGATTGGACTGATGGTCCTGTCGTGGGTGATTCAGACCCCAATATCCATGCTGCTGGGTGTGTTCCTGGCCGGATCACAGCGGTACCGCGAGATTCTCGCGATCATCTACTTTGTGCCGTTGCTGCTGTCGTCCGCAGCCATCGCGATCGCGTTCCGCAACCTGCTTGATCCCAACTTCGGAGTCTTTGCGAGCGGCCTGCTGCCGTTCCTCGATCAGAATTGGCTCGGCAACCCCGACCTGGTCTTCGTCACGGTGACGCTCATCATCTCGTGGCAGTTCATCCCGTTCCACACGCTGATCTATCAGGGTGGCGCGCGTCAGGTTCCGCAGTCCATGTACGAGGCGGCGGCGCTCGACGGCGCCGGTCGCGTTCAGCAGTTCTTCTTCATCACACTGCCTCAGTTGCGGTACACCATCGTGACGTCTACGACGTTGATGCTCGTGGGCGCGCTCACTTACTTTGACGTCATCTGGATCCTGACGCAGGGCGGTCCAGGCGATGCCACGCGCATTCTGCCGCTCGCGATGTACCAAAAGGGGTTCGTTGCCAACCAAATGGGCGTGGCCTCTGCCATCGCGGTGGTCCTCGCCGTGTTCGGCATGACCATCTCACTCACGATTACCAAGCTCTCCGGGTTTACCCGCATGGAGAGCCAGATGGAAGGCGAGTGACGTTGATGTCCCGCACTCAAGTACCCGCGCGCAAGTCCTCGGTCAAGATTATTCGGAGCCGTCCGGCCGCGCCTATCAGCCACCGCCGCAACGTCATCGGCGGCGTGATGTCCTTTGTGTGGCTAGGCGTCGTAGCGTTGCCGCTGTATTGGATCATCCTCACTAGTTTCAGGTCGCAGTCTGGCTTCTTCGTGGACGGGCCACTGGCCTTCCCCTCGGAACCAACCCTCGACAACTACCGCCTGGTGCTAGAAAACGACTTCTGGCGCTACCTCGGTAACTCGGCGATCGTGACCGGTGCGGCCACCACCTTCATCGTCGCACTGGGCTTCCTCGCCGCCTATGCCATTGCACGCAACGGGCGAGGTGTCTCCAAGACCACCTTTACTGTGCTGCTGCTGGGCCTCGCGATTCCGCTTCAAGCCACCATCATTCCGATCTACCTAATGATCGTTGAGCTGGGACTGTATGACAGCCTGCTGGGAATCGTGCTGCCCTCGGTCGCCTTCGGGCTGCCGATCACGGTACTGATTCTGGTCAACTTCCTTCGCGATGTGCCCCGTTCCCTCTTCGAGGCGGCACGCATCGACGGCGCTAGTGAGTGGCAGGCGATGATCAAAATCGCGCTTCCCCTAGCCCGGCCCGCGCTGGTCACGGTCGCGATCTACGCAGGACTCAATGTGTGGAACGGATTCCTATTCCCACTGATCCTGACCCAGAGCGAAGACAAGCGTGTGCTTCCGCTCGCGTTGACCACCTATCAGGGGATGTTCACTATCAACGTTCCTGCGGTGATCGCAGCAGTGGTGATGTCTAGCATCCCGGTGATTGCGCTCTACATCTTTGGCCGCCGCCAGCTACTGGCTGGCATGACGGCTGGGTTTGGCAAGTGATCTTCGCTCCTGAGGGCCGCGCGGCCGTGGCCCTCCCCACTTCTCTTCTACTTCTACGAAAGGACCCGTGACCACAATGGTCTCCACCTTCCACGTTTCCCCCGAGGGCTCGGACCAGGCGGACGGTTCAGCCTCTGCGCCCTGGCTCACCATCAACCGCGCGGCCGCGGCCGCCAACGCAGGCGACACTGTTGAGGTGCACGCCGGCGAGTACCGCGAATGGGTCAAGCCCGTTCGTGGTGGGCTGAGCGAGACTCGCCGGATCACCTATGCAGCGGCTGCTGGCGAGCCCGTGACCATCAAGGGGTCAGAGCAGGTCACGGGCTGGGAGGCAGTAGGCGACGGCGTGTGGCGAGTTGAGGTGCCGCAAGACGTGTTCGGCGACTTCAATCCGTTTGCGGTCGCCGTGGACGGCGACTGGATCGTATACCCATCGGCCGATGCGCCGTGGCGCCACCTGGGGGATGTGTACCTCAACGGGGTGAGTCTGTACGAGGCCGCGAGCCTTGACGAGGTGCGCGCCGCACTCGTCAAAACGAGCCACACCGATGGCTGGTCGGGCATCGAAATTCCCGTGGCGAACCCCGCGCAAACTGCTTTGCAGTTCTACGCCGAAGTGGGTGTGGAAGCGACCACCGTCTGGGCCCACTTTGGCGACACCGACCCCAACTCGGGATTGGTCGAGATCAACGTCCGTCCTTCGGTGTTTTCTCCGATCGAGCACCACATCAACTACATCACCGTGCGCGGGTTCGAGATGGCGCAAGCGGCGTCCCCCTGGGCACCGCCCACTGCCGACCAGCCGGGGCTCATTGGCCCCAACTGGGCCAAGGGCTGGATCATCGAGGACAACACCATCCACGACGCCAAGTGCGTTGCCATTTCGCTCGGCAAGGAGGCGTCATCGGGCCAAAACTTCTTTACCAACCGTGGCGACAAGCCGGGGTACCAGTACCAGATTGAGACTGTCTTCTCTGCTCTCAATAACGGCTGGACTAGGGAGAACATCGGCTCCCATGTGGTGCGTCGCAATACCATCTTTGACTGTGGCCAGGCCGGAATTGTGGGGCACCTCGGGTGCATCTTCTCGACCATCACGGACAACCACATCTACCGCATCGGCGTGAAGCGGGAGTTCTTTGGTCACGAGATTGCAGGCATTAAGCTCCACGCCGCGATCGACGTCACTATTGAGCACAACCGTATCCACGATTGCACGCTCGGAACGTGGCTGGATTGGCAGACGCAGGGCACCCGGATCTCGCGAAACCTCTACTACCGCAACACACGTGACTTCTTCATCGAGGTCTCGCACGGCCCCCACGTGATTGACCACAATATTTTTGGTTCAACCGCCTCGCTAGAAGTGGTCAGCCAGGGTGGCGCCTACGTGAACAACCTGGTCGCAGGGACCCTGCGCATCGAGCCCGTCATGGAGCGCGCAACCCCGTATCACGTGGCGCACAGCACGCAAGTCGCTGGGTTCGCTGCCATAGCCGGAGGCGACGATCGCTTTCTTGCCAACCTCTTCCTTGCGGGAAATAGGGACGATGCCTACCCGCCCACCGGCGCCCATGCGGCACAGGCGGGGTACGGTACGGCCGGCTACGACAAGTTCCCGCCCAGCATGGACGCGTTCATGGCGGGACTTGACATGTCGCGAGGTGACCACGAGCGCTATCACGCTGTGCTGCGTCCCGTGATGATCGACCAGAACGTTTACGCGCATGGAGCGACGCCCTACCAGCACGAGGCGAACAAGGTCGTCCTGGAAGGCGCGCAGTCTTGCGGCTTTGAGATCACGGAACGCGAGGATGGGGTGTACCTTCACCTCGATTTGCCGGCTGCGTTTGACTCCACCAAAACCCCGGTGAAGTCCGGAAGCGATCTTGGCACGGCGTACTACCCCGACGTGGAGTTTGAGGACCCCGCTGGCGATCTGGTCGCCCTCGATGTCGACCTGGTGGGGACGCGCAAGAATCACGCCGAGACTTATGTCGCGGGCCCGCTTGCGGGATTGAGGCAAGGGGCGCAGACCGTCAAGGTGTGGTGACGCCGACCCCGCGTTTGGCGGCGTTCGGGAGTCCTCGGGAAGGGACGCGCGGTGACGTGCGTTGTACTGACCATGACTACTACTCCCGAACGTATCGCCATCGTGGGCGGGCACGGCAAGATCGCTCGCCTCCTCATTCCCGACTTGATCAGCCAGGGTCACGAGGTGGTCGCGCTCGCACGGCGCGACGAGCAGCTTGACTACCTCGCGACGCTCGGCGCGATCCCGCAGCGTCTCGACATAGAGAAGGCCAGCGAGGACGATTTTGCCGCTGCCTTTGGGCGTAGTGACGCGGTCGTGTTCGCCGCAGGTGGTGGCGCGGACGGCGACATTGAGCGCAAGCGCACGGTCGACCTCGAGGGTGCACTCAAGTCCATTGCCGGCGCGCACTTGTCCGGCGCTCATCGGTTCATGCAGATCTCAGCTATGGGGGTCGACGCGCCTATTCCAGACGACACCGGCGAGGTGTGGCGTGCGTACGTCGAGGCCAAGCGGGACGCCGATGCGGCGCTACGGGCGAGCGATCTAGCGTGGACGATCATTCGCCCCGGTGGGCTCACCGACGACGAGGCGACCGGACGAGTCACGCTTGGGGACACGGTTGATCGCTCAACCGTCTCGCGAGCGGACGTCGCAGCGGTGATAGCTGCCACCTTGCGTATGCCGGAAAGCATCGGCAAGCAGTGGGAGTTGATTTCTGGCTCTACGGCCATTGATGAGGCTGTGCGCGAGGCGTCGCACATCTGATCTAACAGACCTGGAGCTTGAAGTGATGCCCCTTGGCCCGTGCGTTAGCGGTCCTGCGATCCACACTTTGGCGGCATCTGCAAGCGGTGAACAGTTGTCGCGGCTGAAGCGCGGCGTGCCTGCTGACGGGTAGACCCGCGAAGGCCAGCGCCGCTATGGTGGGCAACACCTGCGCGTCTTTGAGCGTGTGGCGTAACGACTGAGGGGTCGACGCATGCACCGGCTCAAAGAAGAGCTGCCCGCTTTTATCGGGGATATCAAGTCTTTTGCACACACCTACCTGATCGCAATTCCGCGCTCCGCCGCGTTCCTTGGCGCCACGATTTTAGTGGTGCTGCTGGCGCTGTGGGCCTACGCGCAGGCCGCGGGTCCCGCCGTTTACCGCCTCGTTGAGCCGCTAAGCGCTGGAGTCGCCTCGGACGCGGCGATCACAGTGATCACGATGTTGCCCCTACTGCTGATCGCTGCGGCCCTGTCGCTCGTGTGGGCCGGCGTAGTTTCACTTCTCGCTGCTGGGGCGCTGGCAGCGGAGGACGTGTCGTCCTCGCCTGGGTTGCAGCAGTAGCGCTCGCGTTGGCGCTGACCCCGTTGATGGTGGTGGTCGGTGCGGCCGGGCTGGTCGCCGCGCTGCTTCTTAGGAATGATCGCTGGCACGATCGTTGGCCGTCGCGCCGGGTGCTCGTCGCGCTCGCGATTCCTTTTGCCTTGCCTGCGATTGTCGCGGTGCGACTGGCGCTTGCGCTCCCTGCGGTGTGGCTTGACGGTCACGGTGCGAAGGCCGCCCTCGCGCGGAGTTGGGAGACGACCTCCGGACGCGCCTTCCGAGTGGGATTGGGACTCGTCACGACGCTCGTAGGCGTGGCGTTGTTGACCGCGGCCATAGGCGCAATCGGCACCTGGTTGGAGCCTTCGGGCGTTGGCTTGGCGGTGGCCCAGGCCATTGCACAGCTTTTGTTTGGCGCGGCGCCGATGGCCGCCTGCACGGTGTTGTATCTACACGCTCGCTCCGGTAGCTCGACGGCCGCAAGCGCGCTCGTCGCGCCGCGCCGAGGCGCCCGAGTAGCCAAGGTTGCAGGCGCCATGGCCGTGGTGCTGGTCGCGCAGGCCGTGCTCATTCCGGGAGCCGCGACCCCGGCGGCCGCGGCCGCGGCCGATCTCGAGACCCCAAGAATCACCTTTGTCACCAATCCGAGCGAACCGCTGACGCCAGACTCCGCCTTCACCTTGTACGTGCAGGTGGCGCACCCCTTCCAGGCCGAGGGTATCGATCAGCCTTCCGGCGACATCACCATCTCTGTCGACGGCACCCCGCTGATAGGGCCGTTCACGATCGACATGGTTCCGTTTAGCGCCGCCATCGATGTGGAAATCCCGTTCGCCGACGGGCTACCCGAGGGTTCTCACTCAGTGGAGGTTGAGTACCCCGGAGACGCGAACTACACCGCTCAGACTGGCGTCACCTCCCTTGAGGTGGGTGCTCCCGCGAGCGTGACGTTGACGGCGTCAGACACGACCCGAGTGTTCGGCGAGTCACTGGTCCTCACTGCCAACGTGGTGGCAGACAGCGCTACCGCGGGCGGCACCGTCGAGTTCTTCGCCACGCGTTCTGGCGGATCGAGCGTGTCGATTGGTTCCGCGACCATCGCCAGCTCTGGCGACGCGACCCTTGAGACGTCGACGCTCGTGCCCGGCGACTATTCTCTGTCCGCGTCGTATCGTGGCGACGCGGGCGGCACCGCCGCTGACTCCTCCGCCGCATCCGTGAGCATCAGCCCTCTCTATACCGACGTGACCATCGCCGTGACGCCCGCGCCGTACCCCACCACCCCTGTGGCTGCGGGGTCCGACAACCTGCTGGTGGTGACGGTCGATGCCATGAGCAGCGACGTGGTTCCCACGGGGACGGTCGCGCTCTACCTCGACGCCTCCGGCATCGAGCTCGGTAGTCAGGACCTCGAGGGCGGTAAGGCGGACTTTACGGTGGTTTTGCCCCCCGGTGCCCCCATCGTGCGTGCCGCCTTCACCGGCACGGCCGGGTTCTATGGCAGCGTCATGACGGCGCAGCAATACGTAGCCGCATGGCCATCCACCATGTCACTGGCGACGCCGTCCCAGAGCTCCGCCTACGGGGCGGCCTTTGACCTCACTGCCATAGTGGCGGCGAGCGAGACCGCCTCCGGGACCGTCGAGTTCTTCGCGACGCCGAGCGGCGGCGCGGCTGTCTCGCTTGGCGCGGCAACCCTGGTGAATTCAGAAGCGACCCTCACTGTCACGGGCCTTGCCGCTGGTGACTACTCGCTGACCGCGAGCTACGCGGGCAGCGTAGCCGTGGCATCGGCGGACGCGCAGGCAATTACCCACAGCGTTGGCAAGGGGGCAGTGACCGTTACCGTCACTCCCGGCACCACTGTGCCCTTCTTTGGCACCTCTGTTCTCGCGACAGTCGAGGTTGCCGCGGTCGTTGGCGGACTTGGCCCGGTCACCGGAACCGTCCCCTCTTTCGCGATGACACAGAGTTGGAGGTCGTGAACCTCGTCGGCACCACCGGCGCAGTGAACACCTCATTCGCCGTCGGTGACGCAGGTGCTCACACGCTGCGTGCGGAATACAACGGCAACGCGAATTACGCGCTCGGCGAGGGCTCTGCGGGCGTCACCGCTCGGCAGCGTGGGGTGACTGTTCGCACCACCAGCGCCCCCTACCTGAACGGCGAGTACGGGGACTCCTTCGACTTTGAGGGAGGCGTGGCCCCGGTCAGCGGCTCGTCCGTGCCCGCCGGCCACGTCGAACTATGGGCCGACGGCTATCGCCTCGCCACCGACACCCTTGACGAGACCGGCCGCTACTCGATGACCACGGACGCCATTCCGGCTCTGGTCAACAACACCGCGCCCCGCGTCATGGTCATCAAGTACCTGGGCGACACCAACCATACTGCGGCGCAATCGGACGGCGGCGTGCTGGCCGAGATCGTCAAGAAGGACTCGACGCCGGTGATTGAGATAGGCCCCGCGCCCATCGGGCTCGGCGGCACCTACACGCTGAGCGCCACGCTTGACGTGGTGGCCGGCGGACCTGGCGGGACGGTCATGTTCTCGACCCTCGCGGATGGGGTGATCGGTACTGCGCCCGTGGTCAACGGCGTGGCGCAGATGGACTTCAAGGTCACCGATCTGACGACGCGATTCGATGCGTCCTACTCGGGCGACGCGAACTACAAGGCGACTGACGCGGTTCAGTTTCGCCTCGACGCTGACCGTGCCGTGGCCTTTGTGGAGATGACGGTGCAGCCGGCCGACCTCGACCCGTTCGTGTACGGAAAGAGCGTCGAGCTCGTCGTCAAGGTGGAGTTGGGCGACGCCTCTGAGCCGTTGGGCACCGTCGACCTCAAGACCGCCAGCAACGTTGTTGTCGCCGAGGACCTTCCGGTGACCTATTTCCCCACTCTCGGCTACGGCCTTGCGCGAGTGAGCGTGTGTAGCGGCGACCTCGCGGGTTGCCCCGCGGGCGTGGCCGTCATCGGCTACGCCGACCAAGACTTGATCGCCTACTACCCGGAAGGCGCGGCATCGTTCGCGGGCCAATCGGCGCCCATGGCTTACTCCATGTCACGCGCCTCGACCACGGTCAGCCTCGACGTTGTCCCCGAGCCGGTGTCCCCCGGCGGCGGCATGTACTTTGTCGCGACCGTCACGAACACCGGGTCTGACGCTGTGCCGAGGGGCCAGGTCAGCTTCTACGGGCTGACACCCAATGCGCAGGGCGGCGTGACGGAGGCGTTCATCGCCAACGCGGCGGTCGGGGCCGATGGCGTGGCCCGGCTGACGACGTCCGCCGGCGCGGGTTCGGGAGAGCTCCGCTGGCCCGCCGACGGAGTCATCGCCAGGTACTTCGGTGGGTCTTACTTCGAGGCCAGCTCTGAATCCGTCCCGGTCACGATCAACCGCATCAGCACGGACCTGACGGTGTGGACCTCGACGCCCAAGGTTGACGTCGTGTCTACGGTTCAGGTGTCGTTGCACGGAGGCCCGGGAGTCGCGGACTCGTTCACCGGCCAGGTCACCGTCACCTCCGACGAGGGCGCCACGTGTAGTGCGTGGGTACCCGAGGGCGCCAACGTGGTGACGTGCCCCATCCGCTGGAGCACGGCAGGGGATCACTCGGTCTGGGCGGAATACTCCGGCGCAGACCCGATCTACCTACCGGCTACGAGCGACGTGTTTGATGTTTCCGTAGCGCGCCGCATCACGCATTTGAACGCCGACATTTCTTTCTCGCAGTTGGCAGGCACCCCCACGGAGGTCACGTGGGACATCGGCGAGCCGGAGGCGACCGGCACCGTGACCGTGTGGGCAGACGGGGTGAAGTGGTGCGAGGTCGGTATTCAAGAAGGCGAGTGCGCCGGGACATTTGAGAACGCCTCCGCTACTGGCGAGCCGGCAGTCGTGCGCGTGCGGTACGTGGCCGATGCCCCCTGGGTCAACCTTGAGGAGCTGCTTCCCGTGCGCGTGAAGGCGTGCGCCTCCATTGCCGTCGACTCCAGCGCGCCGAGTCTCGGTTCCGTGACAGTAGAGACCCCAAGCAACTGCGGCGAAAGCGGTTACATCGAGGGCACGGTCCTGAGCCTGACGGCAAACCCGATTGCGCCAGCCGAGTTCGCTGGCTGGAGGCGCTACGACTCCCTGAGTCCGGGACTGATTGCGGGCGCCGGCACGCTTGCGACGACGATGACGGTGACCCACGAGTTCTGGACCTGGGTCCATGTGGCGGACTTCCGTATCCCTTGCTACCCAGTAACCACCTCGTTGACCGGGTACGGCTACCTCTACGCGTCCGTTGACCCCAACTGTGAGGTGCCCGGCGGCGGGGACGGATACGCCTGGGGCACGGCGGTCACCCTCACGCCCAGCGGGCTCAACAACCCGGCCTACGGTGTGGCGGACAGGTTCTACTCCCTGGGAACGCTGCCCGCGGGTGCGGTAGTGGACAAGGACTTCCTGGGGCAGACCACCATCTCCCTGGTCGTGAAGAGCCCCAAGGTCATCCCGGTCGAGTTCGGCCCGCGTTGCCTCACCGTCACTGTCGATACCGATCCTTCGTCCGAGGGCGATACCGGCGCGGCGGTCAGCGCGCCCAACTGTTTCTCTCCGTTCGGAGAGGGATACCTGCCCCTCAGCTCCGTGGTCGTCGAGTCGTCCTCGGGCAATCCCCACATGGTGCTCTCCGCCTGGGAGATCGCTAGCGTTCCCGCGCCGGAGCTCGGTAATGCCGCGCAGCCGGAGGTGGCACTTAAGACCGGCGACCTGACCGTGACCGGTATTTACCTTGCGTGCTACAGCGTGGACGTGGTCGTGGATGGCGCGTTCCAGCTCTCCCGCCCCGTGGGCTCGGCAACGCTGAGCCCGGGTCCCAACTGTCCAGACGGTAGCGACCGATACGTCACAGGTACCGAGGTCACCGCGACCCCTAGCCTCAGTGTGGACGGTGGCGTATTCCGTGGCTGGGATGACGACTTGGCCGTGGGAACCGGCGGCACCACTGGCTCGGGCGAGCTGGCCGCCAGCACCAAGACAATCGTGGTGACGGACGACACCACGCTGACGGCGGTGTTTTACCTAGGAGATGCTTGCTCGCGGCTTACTATCCTGGATCGCCAGAATTCGGTAAGCGTGGCGCCCACGGGATGCGGCCCGGGACACTACAACGACACTCAGAAGCAATGGGCGAACTTCACGGGTGACGATCTCAGTGAGCTGTGGCAGCAGCGCTATCGCTCGATCATCAGCGTCACCAAGGATCCGTACATCAACCTTGACGTTTACGCCAGCGTGCGCGGAGACGCGCGCGGCTGCTTCGGCAACCCCCCAACGGAGTCTGGACCCAGCGCCGACACCGGCGTCTGGCAGAGCCTCGGGGCGCTCGGCTCCGGTCAGCAGGACTGCTGGGTGGGCGGCGACGTCCTGTTCAGGTTCGAACAGTGCCAAACGCTCAGCCCCGACATCGCTATCACCCGAGCCGGCGACGACTCGGGTGCCGTCTACTCTAAGCGCGACCTGCCCCGCACCTTGTTCTTGCCGACGGATGCAGGCAACTTCGCCCCGATGACTACCTCGGGGTACGAGTGGGTTGCCACGCAGCCGCTGTCGCTGCTGGGCGGCGAGTTCGTGTTCGACGGCCAGGCGCCGGGCCCATGCGCCGACGCGGGCAACGCGTTCCAGCCCGGCATGACCCTGATGCTGGGCGGCGACACCCCCACCTCGGGTATCGAGTTCCAGGGGTGGACGAGCGACGAGCTCGAGCCGCTGATCGAGGACAACCCCGTGGTGATGGAGACGGACGACAGCCGCGCCGTCATGGCAGTCTCCGCCGCCTACGAGATGACCTGCTTCCACGTGGCCTTCGGCGAGGGCATCAGCATCGAGGGCGAGGCACCTCGTTGCCCGGGATACGCCGACGAGGAGAACATGTTCATCGCCGGCACCGGCATTCAGGTGCGGGCACTGCAACACATCGGAGGGCGAACCTTCGCCGCATGGGAAAGCGGTGTGATCACGTCGTCCTCCGTGACATTGCCGGTGTCGGAGGACCGCCTCGCCATTGCGTACGTCTCCAACAACATGACGGTGTCGGCGGACTACCCAACTGAGCGGGAGCGCATCGAGGCGGGGGCCGCCAACGCAGGCAAGGTTCTCTTGGCGGTCGCGGCGGTCGCGGCGCCCATCGCGGTGAGCATCGCATGCCCGCCGTGCGGCGTCTTCATCGCTGTGGTGGGGGTGGTGGCGGCGGCGACCAGCTTCATTCCGGGCGCTGAGAAGGTCGCCGCGTTCTTCGACCTGGTGAACCCGACGGCCTACCTCGAGTGCGCCACCAACTGGGGCCTCGGAAACGGCAAGAACGCCTCCGGGACCGAACCCGACATCGAAAGCGTGAAGGAGATTAAGTCCGCGGCGAAGAAGTCGGTCAAGATTCTGAAACCCCCGCCCACGGCCGCTCAAATTGCTGCCTCGACGGCGAAGACGCTCACCAAGTCGTCGAAGACGGTCGCGACCAAGGCCGTGGTGAAGGCGGCAGGAAAGGATGCGTTCCAGTTGGCGGCGTTCGGCTACTCGCTCTACGACGCCGGACTGTTCTCCGCAGATCTCGGCTATCAGACCGTGGATCAGCTGCGCGACACCGCGTCCTTTACCAACTGCGTCGACGAGACGACTCGCCTTAAGGACTAGCGGCGGTGGCTGTGAGCCACTGCACCCGGACAGACGAAAGGCCGGACCCTTGAGGGTCCGGCCTTTCGTTTAATCCGTGTGCTGAGAGCTTTAGCGCTCGAGCTCGCCGGTAATGAACGCCTCGACGTTCTTACGCGACTGCGTGTCTTCGACCTGGACGGGCGGCGACTTCATGAAGTACGACGCGGGGGACAGGATGGGGCCACCGATACCGCGGTCAGCGGCGATCTTCACGGCGCGCACGGCGTCGATGATGATACCGGCCGAGTTGGGTGAGTCCCAGACCTCAAGCTTGTACTCGAGGTTCAAGGGAACCTCGCCGAAGGCGCGGCCTTCGAGGCGGACGTAGGCCCACTTGCGGTCGTCGAGCCATGCGACGTAGTCGGACGGGCCGATGTGGACGTTCGGTGAGTTCTTGAGGCCAGCCAGCGGGCCCGTCAGGTTGGACGTGACGGCCTGCGTCTTGGAGATCTTCTTGGACTCAAGGCGGTCACGCTCGAGCATGTTCTTGAAGTCCATGTTTCCACCAACGTTGAGCTGGTAGGTGCGGTCAAGCACGACGCCGCGCTCTTCGAACAGCTTCGCCATCACGCGGTGCGTGATGGTGGCGCCGACCTGCGACTTGATGTCGTCTCCGACGATGGCCACGCCAGCGTCTTCGAACTTCTTGGCCCACACGGGATCAGAAGCGATGAACACGGGCAGGGCGTTGACGAAGGCAACCTTGGCGTCAATGGCGCACTGTGCGTAGAACTTGGCGGCCTGCTCGGAGCCCACGGGGAGGTAGCAGACGAGCACATCGGCTTCAGTGTCCTTGAGGACCTGGACGATGTCGACGGGTGCGTCGTCGGACTCGGTGATGGTCTCGCGGTAGTACTTTCCGAGACCGTCGAACGTGTGTCCGCGCTGAACCTGGATGTCCGTCTTGGGGACGTCGCAGATCTTGATGGTGTTGTTCTCGGAGGACTGAGTAGCCTCTACGAGCTCCTTGCCGACCTTGAGCGAGTCAACGTCGAACGCAGCCACGAACTCGATGTCGGAGACGTGGTAGTCACCGAACTGCACGTGCATCAGACCGGGAACGGTCGAACCGGGTACAGCGTCCTTGTAGAACTCCACACCCTGGATGAGGGACGTGGCACAGTTGCCGACGCCTACGATGGCGACACGCAATGAGGCCATGATTGACTCCTTAGTTGTTTTCCCCGCCTGAGGCGGACTTGGTTTCTCCGCTGGGGGCGGATCGTTCGTTTTCAATGAGTTGATCTAGCCACTGAACTTCGCGCTCGACACTTTCGAGGCCGTGACGCTGTAGTTCAGTGGTGTAAGCATCGAGCCGCTCGCGGCGATGTTGCATTCCTTCAGAGACTTCTTCAAGCCTCTCCGCGAGCCTTGAGCGACGTCCCTCGAGAATGCGAAGGCGCGTCGCTGAATCTGTCTTGTCGAACATCGAGAACCGCACGTCGAACGCGTCGTCGTCCCACGACGATGCGCCAGCTGAGGCGAGTTCGTCGGCGAGCCGAGCCTTGCCCGCCTCGGTGAGGCGGTAAGAAATGCGTGACCGGCGCGGGGAAGCCGAACGGGCGTCTTCCGCGTCAGGGCCGTCCGTCGCGATGAGGCCCTTTGTCACCATGTACTTGAGGCGCGGGTAGAGCGAGCCGTAGCTCAGCGCTCTAAATGGGCCGAGCTCGGATCCAAGCTGCTTGCGCAGCTGGTAACCGTGGAGGGGCTGCTCAGCGAGCATGCCCAAGATTGCGAGCGTCAATACGTCGGTCTTGGCCATCGTTCCCCTCCTTTCGCTAGTGCTCACGTGGAGCCCTGACGGCTCATCGTGTGATTCATCATAACAAGCCGTTGTATCGGTGCGATACATCGAGTAGCGTATTGCATATTGGCGCCTCGTGCACACCGACTCACCGACGCACCCCGGGCAAGACGAGGGCTCGCGTGGCAAAATTGGCACAAACGGGGCGGCTCACTCGTTACGTCAGCGGCGGTACCGCTACCGTCAGATGTCAGCTGCACCCAAGCGCGCACCAGCGTTACCGCTCATTCCGGTCCTCACCGACCGCACTTCTAGCCTCGAGGTAGACCACGTGACTGAACCCCAGTCCCCACCGCAACGCACCTCTACGTTTGCGCCCGTGACAGGTACACAGCCCACCGCGGCACGGCCTCCGGCGAGCACGCCGGTGCGCAAGTCGACACGACCCACCACGGGGACTGCCAAAACGACTGCGCCGGCATCGGGCCGTGTGAGCGCTGGTAGTCCGGCGACCGCGACGGGCGGAGCTGGCAAGCGTGGCTCTGGCGGCGGCAGTGGCTCCGGCAAGGGCGGCAGTGGCGGCGGGCGCAAGTCCAAGCGTGCGGACATGCCCAAGTGGAAGCGTGTCCTCCGCTCCATCGGCCTCTGGGCTCTGGTCGCGGGACTCGTGACAGCGACGGTAGGCGTGATCGGACTGGTTGTCGTGTACTCAAAGCTTGAGGTTCCGGCGCCGGACGACTTTGCTTTGCAGCAGTCGTCAATCTTCTACTACGCCGATGGGACTGAGATGGGACGTCTCGGTGAGGCGAACCGAGAAATCGTGGCCTTCGACTCGCTCCCCGACTACGTAGGTAACTCGTTTGTCGCCGCGGAAGACCGGTCGTTCTACACGAACCCCGGCATTGACGTGTTCGGCATGACTCGTGCGCTGTGGAACACCGTGGTGCGCGGCGAGAAGCAGGGTGGCTCGACCATCACGCAGCAGTACGTGGAGCGTTACTACGTGGGCGCTACCACCACCGACATCCCGGGCAAGATCAAGGAAGCCCTGATGGCGATGAAGATTGACTCCGAGCAAGACAAGGACGAGGTGCTCGGTAACTACATCAGCACCATCTACTTTGGCCGCGGCGCGTACGGCATCGAGGCTGCAGCCAATGAGTACTACGGCAAGCACGCCGCTGACCTCTCCACCTCTGAGGCGGCGATGCTCGCCGGCATCGTGCCCGCGCCGTCCGCCTGGGACCCCCGACTGGACGCAGACAAAGCCGAGCAACGATGGAACTACGTGCTCGGCGGGATGGTGGAGGGTGGCTTCATCACCGAGACCGAGCGCGACGCGCAGGTCTTCCCTGACACCATCGAATACGAGAACGACAACGTGTTCGCTGGGCCCACCGGCTACCTGCTGCAGGCGGCCATCGACGAGACCATCTCGGACACGGGCGCTACCCGCGAAGACATTGAGACGCGCGGGTTCAAGATCACCACGACGATCAACCCCGAGCACCAGGCCGATGCTGTGGCGGCGGTCGCTCAGATCCCAGAGGACGCCGACCCCAACATGCGGGTTGCGGCGCTCACGATGGACCCGACGACCGGGGCGGTGACGTCAATGTACGGCGGCACGGACTACCTGACGGTTCAGCGCAACGCGGTGACGCAAGACATCGCTCAGGCGGGCTCGACGTTCAAGCCGTTCGCGCTCATGGCGGGCCTGGAGCGCGGTATCGGACTTGGCACGCAGTACGTAGGAAACAGCCCGATGAGCTTTGACGGTTTCGAGAAGCCAGTGCAGAACTTCAACGACAAGAGCTACGGCATCATCGACCTCACCAAAGCCACGCAAGACTCCGTGAATACGGTCTACCTTCAGTTGGCGCAAGAGGTCGGCCCCCAGGCGGTAATGGAAAGTGCGATCCGCGCGGGTATTCCAGAAGACACCGTCGGCCTGGACTCGAACCTCAACAACGTGCTTGGCACGGCATCCCCGCGCGCGATCGACATGGCGTCGGCGTATGCGACGATCGCCAACGCTGGCGTGCGTACCGATCCGTTCATGGTGAGTTCCATCACGGAGAGCGACGGTACCGAGGTCTACACGCACGAGGTCGCCCCAGAGTCGGTCTTCGCGCCAGACGTGGTGGCCGATACCACCTACGCGATGCAGCAGGTGGTGAAGTATGGATCGGGATCGTACGCGAACTCGATCGACCGCCCGCTAGCAGGCAAGACCGGAACCGCGAATGAAAACAAGTCCGCTTGGTTCGTGGGCTTCGCCCCGAACATGGTGGGCGCAGTTGCTGTCTATCAGGTGGGCGACGATGGTTCGGCACAAGAGATCACGCCGTTCGCTGGCTTCTCGCAGATCACCGGCTCGACCATTCCGGTGCGCATCTGGACGTGGATGATGGACCCGATCTTTGAGGGTATGGACGTGGTGGACTTCCCGGCGCGAGCGAACGTGGGGACGAACACCAAGATTTATAAGCCGAGCCCTACGCCGACGCCGACGCCGACGCCGACGCCAACGCCCACACCGACGCCCACTCCGACTCCGACTCCTGTCGCGCCGGAGCCCACGGAGACTGCGGAGCCCGTCGAGCCCCCGGCGCCGGAGCCTTCGGTGACCCCGGATCCGGACCCGTCTGACGGGGCCAAACCGGGGTTGATTGAGCCAGTGGTGCCGTAGCGGCGCGAACTGCTACTTGGCTTTAGCGGCCTCAAGACCCGCGTTGTACTCCGCCTGTTGAACGGCACGCGGGTAGAACGTGCGGTACTTGCGTACCTGGTTGACCTGGTGCGCAAGGACATAGGCGACCCGCTTGGGCGCCCGGTCGTTGCTGTTCCACAGGGGGTTGCTGGTCTTGGTGCGCAAGAGGCGCTTGACCTGCGCGCGGAGGGCGGGGTCGATGACATAGTGCTTGAGCAGTGCCCGCGGAACCACCGTGAAGAGGTGATCCGAGGGAGCCAGCGGGACGGGCGCATCGGCGGCGGGAAGCCCCAGCAGCCATTCGCGCACGTACGTGACGGCGGGGTTGACGCCGGAGCCGGTCACGTAGTAGTTGGAACGGCTCATTCGCGGATTCAGCTCGAAGTAGACCATGTCGCCCGTGCGCGGGTCGACCTTCATGTCCAGACTCGCCACCCCGCGCCAGCCGATTCCGGTGAGCAGGCGCGCGATCTGTGCCTGCGCATCGGCGTCCTCGACGGTCATCACTACTGACGAGTTGCCGACGGTGCTGGGCGTGTGTTCCTGCAGCAGGATGTGCCCAAACACTGAGTACGTCACTTCGCCGCTCTTATCGACGTAGGTGTTGACGATGCGCAGGCCGGCGTCGTCGCCGGGAATCAGGTCTTGAATGATGAACGAGTCTCGGTATCCCGATTCGTGAACGCGGCGCAGCAGGTCATGCAGGTCCGGCGCGGATTCCACCGTCGCGACCTTTTCTTTGCCGGGGTAGTCAACCGCGTGGAAGGCCTCGGTGCTGCCCGCCTTCGCGATGACTGGGAAGCGCAGTTCCTCGGTGTCGATCTCCGGTCCCACGGCCAGATTGACCACGGTGGTGATGGGATGGGCGAGCCCATACTCCTGGCACAGCTTTGCGAACTCTTCCTTGCTGGTCACCGTGTCGAACAAAGCCTCGTCCACGTACGGAATTGCGTACTCGGGCTCCAGCTCGGCCCGTCGTTCAATGAGCGTGTGGACCAACCAGTCGGCGCTCGCGATCGCGATCAAGGCGGCGCCGGGGTTTGCTCGCGCGATCTCGTGCAGCGCGGCGACGGCCACATCGGGGTCGTCCATGTCGGGGCGCACGTCGTTGATGACGATTGTCGAGTCGCGCACCACCCCTCCCAAAGTGGAGGACATGATGATGGATTTGACGCCAAAAGCCTCGTGGAAGGCGCGAGCCAACGAATAGCCGCCAATGTCCCCCCCGAGGATGACGGGCACCAACGTGCGCCCCTGAAGCAGATGGTGGAACGGGGCGTTCGTGGTCATGGTCACCTTAGAATCCGCTGTCGGTGGGCTCGGGGTAGTACTTGCGGTACTTCATGGCCAACCTCACGTTCAACGCGTGCACGTAAAGCCGGCGCTTGAGCCCATGATCCGCCTTGTAAACCAAGGGGTGGAAGATGCCGGAGCGCTTCTTGGCCGCCGTCACCGTTGCTCGCAGCGCGGGCGCCTTGATGTACTTCATGAGCAGGCGATACGGGACGACGGAGTACAGGATCTGCCCCGTCGGGGTGGCGGTTTCGGTCTCGCCAGGGTCGCGGTGAGCTTCGTAGTGCTCTGGCAACACATCACGGGCGACTACCTCGGCTACGTTGACGCCCGCGGCGGTCACATAATAGTTGTTGCGGCCGATGCGTGGGTTGGCTTCAAAGAAGACCCGCCCCTGGTCGCGGCTTGAGACCTTGTAGTCAAAGTTGGCGAAGCCGTAGTAATTCGAGGCGTCCAGGATCTTGACCGCATCGGCGAGGGCCTCGTCGTCGACCTCCGTGAGGATGGCCGCAGGGATGCCGAGGGTGCCGGGGGTGTGCTCCTCGAGGAGCACCTGGCCGCCGGCCAGCAGGGTGACCTCGCCGGCGCGATCACGGTACGCGGTGAGCGAGCGCATGTGGGTCTCGTCGCCGGGCACGAACTCCTGAATAAGGAATTCGCTGGGGTACTGCTTGGCGCTCAGGGCATCGAGTACCGCGACCACCTCGGCTTCGCTGGTGAAGTGGTGGATCTTCTGCTTGCCGTCAAAGGCCACCTCGAACCAGTCGGCGCTGGTCGACGGCTTACCAATGAGTGGGTACTCGAGGCCGCGTTCCCGGATGGCGGCAAGGGCCTCGGCTGGGGTCACTGTTCCCGATGCGGAGGCGGCGGTGAAGCCCACCGCAATAGTGAAGGGGGTTCGCACGCCCACCTCGTCACAGATCTGGGCGAACGCGGTCTTCGAGGAGACTCGGTCGAACGTGGCGAGGTCGCAGAACGGCTGGAGCCAGCGCGGGTCAATCTTGTCGCGGTGCTGCGCGAGGGTTCGCACATGCCAGTCGAGGTTGGTGAAGAGAATCAGCTCGTGATCGGGGTGAGCCGCGGCGATGTTATTGATGCGCGCGATCAGCACGTCGGGTGAGTGGATCTCTGGCTCAATAACCCATTCAGCGAGGGTCGAATGCTTGAGGAAGGTGGTCCGGACCTTGGACAGGACCATCGGCTTCCAGCCGTACTTCTCGTGTGCTGCTCGCTGGAAGGCGTAGACGCCAATATCCCCACCGAGCCCTAAGAGTAGGACTTCTTTCACTATGGACCTCGCCTCCGTGTGGGTCATTAGTCTAATGGCCCGAGGTAGACGCTCCAACGATCGTCGCGACGATGCTTGTGCACAGACAGTAGGTCAGCACTTCCGAATGTGGGCGTCGCAAGGTATCGTAGGTCGTTGTGGAAAAGCTCCGGTCGCAATCGGTCGGATCCTCCACTACTGCGTAACCCTCCTGCCACGGATCGTCCGTGGCCGTTTCTAGTCCAGAGGAGGTGGGTATTTATGCGCCAGTACGAAATGATGGTCATCCTTGACCCCGAGGTAGAAGAGCGCACGGTTCAGCCG
>Ga0307486_1000180_pt1 | contig 65564 bp, 56 predicted proteins | sample CBIW02metaG_FD_203663 | JGI IMG/M metagenome (GOLD analysis project Ga0307486, IMG submission 203663) | Sea-ice brine microbial communities from Beaufort Sea near Barrow, Alaska, United States - CBIW 0.2 | ecosystem: Environmental > Aquatic > Marine > Coastal | place: USA: Alaska | collected... | reverse complement strand
GATTATTTTCAACTTTGGTAATCGCTTCGATTATGTTATTTGGAGCCGCAAATGTAAATGCGACAAATTATGTTAACATAATGCCGGATAACATCGTGAATTTTGTTCAGGATGAAGAAGCCGCACCAGCCGTGCAAGAAGAAGAACCATTAGGTTTTCATCAGGAACTTAAAAGACGTTTTATTGAAGGTGGTCCCGGTTTTATGGGAATTGTACTTTTGACCTTAATTCTAGGTTTGGCAGTAGCCATTGAGAGAATTATCTTTTTAAACCTGTCTACCACCAATACTAAGAAATTGGCTCAGGATGTAGAAGATGCTTTGAATAGTGGTGGAATTGAAGCTGCTAAAGAAGTTTGTAGAAATACAAGAGGTCCTGTTGCGTCCATTTATTATCAAGGTTTGGATCGAGCCGACGAAAGCATTGAAGCAGCAGAGAAGGCTGTTGTAGCTTACGGTGGTGTTCAAATGGGACAATTAGAGAAAAATGTATCCTGGGTATCTCTGTTTATTGCACTGGCACCGATGCTTGGATTTATGGGAACTGTAATCGGGATGATTCAGGCTTTCGATAAAATTGAAGCTGCAGGTGATATGCAGCCATCATTGGTTGCTGGGGGTATTAAAGTAGCCCTTCTTACAACTGTATTCGGTTTAGTAGTAGCTATTATTCTTCAAATCTTTTATAATTATATTATCGCTAAAATTGATAGTATTGTAAATGATATGGAAGATGCTTCTATCGTTTTAATCGATATGCTTGTTGATTACAAAAACAAAAAAAGAATCTAAGAGAATAATATTATGACCTTACATAAAATTTTAAAATACATAGCCCTCGTTCTTGGTCTAATTGGTATTGTCTTTTTGGTGAGAATCCTACTAGCAGATGATGGTGCAATAGTTTCGTCTGCAGATGCGCAAGAAAGTCTCATTACTCCCTTTTTATGGTTGGCATATATTACTTTGCTTCTCATATTGGTTATGGTAATATTCTTTGTTGTAAAAGGACTCTTTAGAGGAGATATTAAAACAACCTTAATTTCGGCCGGTGCATTTGCGATGGTAGTTATAATAGCCTATGTACTTACTGATGGGAATGAAGTTCAACTAAAAGATGGTGGAACGCTATCTGCAAGTGGTTCTCACTGGGTAAGTGCCGGATTAGGAATGTTCTACATTTTGGGTGCTATTGCAGTTGGAGCAATGTTAATATCTGGAGTGAAAAAATTAATAAAATAAATTATTATGGCTAAGAGATCAGCACCAGAAGTTAATGCCGGTTCAATGGCCGACATTGCATTCTTGCTTTTAATTTTCTTTCTGGTAACAACCACCATTGAAACCGACAGAGGTATTAGTCGAAAATTGCCTCCTATTCCGGTTGATGATATAGTGCCTCCGATAATTAAGCAAAAAAATATCTTTACCGTTATTGTGAACAGAAACAATGATTTATTAGTTGAAGATCAGCTAATGGATTTAAAGGACTTACGAAAGGCCGCAGTCGAATTTTTGGACAACGGTGGCGGAGTAGGAGCAGAGGCTTGTGATTACTGTCAGGGACTTAAAGATCCTGCATCTTCTGATAATCCCGATAAAGCTATTATTTCATTGGTGAACGATAGACAAACCAAATATGGTACCTATATTTCTGTTCAAAATGAATTGGTTGGCGCCTATAATATTTTGCGGAACAGAGAAGCTCAGAGACTGTATAATATGGATTATTCCGTAATGGAAAAGAATTTTAATGATCCAAATTACAACGGGAATAAAGTGGCCTTGGGGAAACATGTGGATGAGATTCAAAATATGTACCCACAAAAATTGTCTGAAGCCGAGCCAAAAAATTAGGAGCATTTTAAAAATAAAAATTAAAGAGATATGGCTAAATTCACAAAGAAAATGGGCGGCGAGTTGCCTGCAGTAAATACGGCATCTTTACCAGATATTGTTTTTATGTTGCTCTTCTTTTTTATGGTTGCTACGGTAATGCGTCAAAACACCTTGATGATTCAAAACAAGTTACCATTTGCAGATCAGGTTGAAAAGTTAGATAAGAAGGATCTTGTAATGTATATATATGCTGGGAAACCTAGTCCTCGATATCAGCAAAAATATGGAACCGTGGCCAGAATTCAATTAAATGATAAGTTCGCTGACGTTAGTGAGGTACAACAATTCATTTATGCTGAAAGAGAATCCAAGCGGGAAGAATTAATACCATATTTAACTACTGCTTTAAAAGTAGATGTTGATACTAATATGGGATTGGTATCCGATATTAAACAAGAATTGAGAAAAGCTGAAGCCCTAAAAATTAATTACACCACGAGAATTGGTGAAGTGGCTAAGAATTTAGAATAACATAAAGTTACTGTTTTAAAAACATCCCACCCGAGAATTTACGGACCTGGGATGTTTTTTTTTATAATATTGTTGAGTATGTCAATGCAAAACTAATTGCTTGAATAATGAAACAGGTTTATTTTATTATAATTGGACTTTTAATGTCCTTTCCTACTTTAGCGCAAGATACTATTCCCCCTGTCACAAAGGTTATAGATAGCCTTTATAGGGAAGACCAGATTTATATTGGATTAACTTTTCATTTGCTCAAGGACCTACCGGAAACTGTTTCCCAGTCCGGATTTTCAGGTGGATTGCATCTTGGTTTTATTCGGGATTTTCCGCTTAATAAGAGACGCAATATTGGTTTTGGCGCCGGCTTGGGTTGGTCTATTAATTCTTTCGGCCAGGAGCTGTTTATAGGTGAGGATTCTAATAATAAAACCATTTTTAAAAATCTTAATTCTGAAGGTATTCAATATGACGCCAACAGATTCACCACACAATTAATAGAAGTTCCAATAGAATTCAGATGGCGTACCTCTACATTTGATTCTTACAAGTTCTGGCGGGTTTATACGGGATTTAGGTTAGGATATATCTATTATTTTAAATCAACTTTTAAACAGGGCGGAAACCAGGTTATTCAAACTGATGTACCGGAATTAGACAGGTTCCGATTAGGTACAACTTTAAGCTTTGGATATAACACATTTAACATTCATATATATTATAGCCTGAACCCTTTCTTTAAAAATGCAAAATTGGGGAATACTGATATTGGCATCACCACATTTAAAGTTGGCTTGATGTTTTATATTTTATAACCAGTAATTCAACACAATTATTTGCGGAATAAGCCCGATTAAAAATCCCAGGATTAATTCTATCCAATTATGAGCTTTGGCCTGAAGCCTGGAGGTTGCAGTTAGACCCAAAGCGAAAATCAGGAATGCTATGCTGTAGATAAGATTTAAATGATAATAAATGCTCAAAGCCAAAACAAACATCAAAATTCCTGAGAGCCCAAGTATATGCAGACTGACCTTCACTTTAAACCATGAAAGGATAAAGCTACTTAAAATTGAAAACAAGATCCCTACAAAAAAGTAGTAAAGTGCAGGGTAATTATATATGTTAAGAATTTGATATAAATTCAAACCGAGCAATAAAATATAAATAAATAGTGGCCATTTTCTTTCCTGAACATCATTCAAAAGAGCAGATTCAGCTTTTCCCAAATTTTTGAGCAAAAAATAAAAAACAATTGGTATAAACAAAGTGGTAATGGCAACAGCGAGGAGTTTTGCTTGAATCAATGGGAGAGGAAAATATCTTGGAGCAACTACAAAATAGAATAGGGTTCCCAAGAATGGCATCCAAACAGGATGAAATATGTAAGAAGCACTTTTTATAAATGTCCGCATTATATTTCTTTTCTCATTCTGGCTACCGGAATATCCAGTTGTTCCCTATATTTTGCCACAGTTCTGCGGGCGATAGGGTAACCTTTTTCCTTTAATAATTTGGCCAATTTTTCATCTGTAAGTGGCTTGCGTTTATTTTCATCTTCAATAGACATTTCCAGGATTTTCTTTATTTCCCTGGTAGAGACATCTTCACCCTGATCGTTTTTCATCGATTCAGAAAAGAATACTTTAATCAGTTTTGTTCCATAAGGAGTATCCACGTATTTGCTGTTTGCAACTCTGGATACGGTTGAAACATCCATTCCTATTTCATCTGCGATATCCTTCAGGATCATCGGGCGTAGGTTGCGCTCATCCCCCGTAAGGAAATATTCCTTTTGATAATGCATTATCGAGCTCATAGTGATCATAAGGGTTTGTTGCCTTTGTTTGATCGCTTCGATAAACCATTTAGCTGAATCCAGTTTTTGTTTGATAAACATCACCGCATCCTTTTGGGCCTTGCTCTTTTCCTTTGCCTCTTTATATCCCTTGAGCATATTATTATAATCGTTGGAAATATGCATCTCAGGGGCATTCCTACCATTAAGCGTAAGTTCCAATTCCCCATCTACAATTTTAATTGTAAAATCCGGAATTACATGTTCTGCCATTCGGGCATTACCGGAGAAATGACCTCCTGGTTTCGGGTTTAAATGCCCTATTATATCAATGGCATCACGAAGTTCATCTTCTGTGATATCGTGTTTGCTCAGTAGTTTATTGTAATGTTTTTTGCTGAAGTGATCAAAGGATTTTTCCAGAAGTTCAATGGCAAGCGAAACATTTTTACTGGATTCCTTCCTCTGGAGTTGAATCATCAGGCTTTCCTGAAGTGATCTTGCTCCGACACCTGCTGGATCCAATTCCTGAACTAATTTTAAAACTCTCTCAACAGTGGTTTCATCAGTATAAACATTCTGGGTAAAGGCGAGATCATCTACAATGTCTTGTAAAGTACGGCGTATATATCCACTTTCGTCCACACTTCCAACAAGGAAATTGGAGATTTCTTTTTCAATATCAGTGAGGCGAAACGTGCTTAATTGAGACTGTAAATATTGTGAAAACGAGGTGCCAGCCGCATAAGGAACATGTTTTTCTTCATCATCTGCGCTGTAATTATTTGCCTGAAGCCTGTAATTAGGTATCTCATCGTCACTTAAATAATCATCAACATCAATATCCGTTTCTATAGAATCGCCATCATTTTCGTATTCATCATTGGAAAATTCATCATCAAAATCTTTTTCCAAATCCTCTTTTCCATCTTCAAGAGCCGGATTTTCCTCTAATTCCTGTTTAATGCGCTGTTCAAAAGCCTGAGTTGGCAATTGAATAAGCTTCATCAACTGGATTTGTTGCGGAGAGAGCTTTTGTGAAAGTTTAAAACTTAGTTGCTGCTTTAACATCTATACTCAATTTCGATTTGTTTGACAAAAATAAGCAAAAAAATGAAGGATTTATAAACTTTGGCATTAAAAATGATGTGCTAAAATTTTGTTAAGATTTTAGGTTTACTTTGGATAAGCTACAGCTGTAAATCGGCGAGGAATTTGCAATTTAAATAACATTGGTTCATCAGTAATTGGATGTGCCAATCTTAGGCCTATAGCTGCAAGGTACAAGCCTTTTTTAGCAAAAGGTTCAGAACTTGTCCCGTGTTCTTTATCTCCCACAATTGGAAAACCGTGTTGTGAAAGATGGATTCTTATTTGGTGTGTTCGCCCTGTATCCGGATTAACTTCTAGTAACGAAAAATTTTCATTTTTAAAACTGAAGGTGTTCAGAGTTTGTATTTTTGTGAAGGCCGATTTTTTATCGATTTTATCCTGAAATATTGCAGATTCAGGAGTTGTTCCGTGAACCAGAGCTGTATAGGTTTTTTCTATTTCTTTAGTTTCAAAAGCCTGATATAATTTTGCTTGTGCAAATCTGGTTTTGGCGATCAACAACAAACCGCCGGTTGGATTGTCCAATCTATGCACCGGAAGTGGATAGGGAAGTGCATCTGATTCTTCTGAAGTTTTTAAATTAAAGGGCAATGCATTTTCAATTGTTTTAAAATAATTTCCACTTGTAGGATAGCCAGGCAGTTTATTAACCACCGCAAAGAAATCGTCTTCAAAAATAATCTCCAGTTTGAGTTGAAATATTTTTTTTTGTTTAATCTCCTGCGGAAGAAGTTCAATTTTATGACCTTCCTTTATCCAATCTGAAGTTTTAGCAATCTTGCCATCAATCAATATTTCCTCTCTTTTAATGGCTTTTTTAATGCCACTTCGGGAAGGAATAGATTTAAAAATATCAACCGCATATTCCTGCAACCGGATTTTCTCCAGAATTGTAGGGACAATATGGGTTTCCAGGATTTTCAATGCTATATTTATTGATGTAAATCTTAGACAGGTTTCATTTTACAAACAATTCAGTCCTGATAAATTTGCAGGACTGAATTGTTTAAATCTTGATATTTTTTAAAATTCCGCATTCTGTGGAGATCTTGGAAAGGGAATCACATCCCTGATATTGGTCATTCCTGTGACAAATTGTACCAGTCGTTCAAAACCTAAACCAAAGCCGCTGTGAACACAAGTTCCAAATCTCCGCGTGTCCAGATACCACCAGAGTTCATTTTCGTCTATATCCAGCGCTTTCATTTTTTCTTTTAAGACTTCCAGACGTTCTTCCCGCTGAGATCCTCCTACTATTTCCCCAATTCCCGGAAATAAAATATCCATTGCCCGAACGGTTTTTCCGTCTTCATTAAGGCGCATATAAAAAGCCTTGATATTAGCTGGATAATCATATAAAATCACCGGGCATTTAAAGTGTTTTTCAACTAAAAATCGTTCATGTTCACTTTGCAGATCGATTCCCCAGGCATCAATTGGATATTGAAATTTCTTCTTTTTATTGGGTTTTGAATTCTTTAATATTTCAATAGCTTCAGTATAACTTACACGTTTAAAATTATTATCGGTGACAAACTTGAGTTTATTAAGCAAACTAAGTTCTCCACGTTCACTTTGTGGTTTCAATTTTTCTTCTTCTTCCAAACGGTTTTCAAGAAATGCCAGATCGTCTTTACAATGCTTTAAAACGTATTTCACTACATATTTTATAAAATCTTCGGCAAGGTCCATATTACCGTCCAGATCACAAAAAGCAACTTCTGGTTCAATCATCCAGAATTCTGCTAAATGCCTAGAGGTATTTGAATTTTCAGCTCTAAATGTTGGACCAAAGGTATAAACCTGTCCCAGGGCAAGTGCATAAGTTTCTGCTTCCAACTGGCCTGAAACAGTTAAATTGGTTTCTTTTCCGAAGAAATCCTTTTTATAATCTATTCCACCAGCTTCATTTGTTGGAGTATTTTTTAGATCTAAAGCGGTAACCTTAAACATTTCTCCGGCACCTTCGGCATCGCTTCCGGTAATTATTGGAGTGTTCACGTAGTGAAAATTGTTTTGCTGAAAATAACTGTGCACTGCGAAAGAAAGTTTGCTACGTACCCGCATTACTGCTCCAAAAGTGTTTGTTCTGATTCTTAAATGCGCCTGCTCCCGCAATTTTTCCAAGCTGTGGCGCTTTGGTGATAAAATTGTCAATTTCACTTCCTCGGGATTTGCATCCCCCAAAATTTTAATTGAACTCACTTCAACTTCCACACTTTGTTGGCTACCTAAACTTTCTTTCAGAATTCCTTTAACGTGAATGGCCGCTCCAACTGTAATTCGTTTTAAAATTTCCTCTTTTGTGTTCTCAAAATCTATAACGCACTGAATGTTATTAATGGTAGAACCGTCATTTAATGCGATAAAACGGTTGCTTCTAAACGAGCGAACCCAACCTTTAACTTCAACTTCCTGCAAATACTGATCGCTGTTTAATAATTCAGCAATTTTTAATTTTATCATTTTAATTGGAATTTTTTCAGAAATCAAAGATAAATTTTCCTCGCTAGCTTAGCAAGTACCTATTTTTGATTTTAATTAATTTTATTTTTCGTCTAAAAGTTCTTCATCATCATTCTCGTCGGTAATTATCTGTATTGCCGGTTCTTTCAGTGTTTCCTTATTGGCTATATTTCTTTCCAATGAAAGTAACAAGGAAGGTAAAAGCAGAAGATTAGCAAGCATCGCGAAAAGCAAAGTTGCTGAAACCAATCCTCCCAGAGCCACAGTGCCGCCAAAACTACTTATCATAAATACTGAAAATCCAAAGAAAAGTACGATGGAAGTGTAAAACATACTCACTCCGGTTTCCCTTAAAGCAGCATATACCGAACGTTTTATTTTCCAGTTATTTGCCTTTAACTCCTGCCTGTATTTCGCCAGAAAGTGAATGGTATCATCTACTGAAATCCCAAAAGCAATGCTAAAAACTAGTATTGTTGATGGTTTTATAGGAATTCCTAGAAAACCCATCATTCCCGCAGTCACCAGTAATGGGAGTAAATTTGGTATAAGTGACACTAAAATCATTCGGAAGGACCTAAACATCCAAGCCATAAGCAGCGCAATTAAAAGTATAGCAAGGGAAAGTGAAATTATTAGGTTATTTACGAGATAGGTGGTTCCTTTTTGAAAAATGAGCGCTTTTCCTGTCATTGTAACCTCGAAACGATCTTTAGGAAATATTTTATCAATTTGCGGAGATAAATTGTCCTCGATGCGTTTCATTTCATCGGTGCCAATATCTTTCATAAAAGTGGTCATCCTCGCATATCTTCCGGTAGAATCGATATATGCATTCAATAAATTGCCTTCTGAAGAAATTCCTTTTAAATAAGGGGCGATAAAATTTCTCTCCTGTGAGGTTGGTAACTGATAATATTTAGGATTTCCGTTGTAATAAGCTTGTTTGGAATATTTGGCCAATCTAACCACTGAAAGCGGGGAGGAAAGTTCAGGAACTTCTGAAATAGCCGTTTCAAGCTCTTCCATCCTTTTTAGGTTAGACAGTTTTAAAGCTCCTTTAGGTTGCTTCGTATCTATTACGATTTCCAATGGTAAAACCCCGTTAAATTCCTTTTCAAAAAACCGAATGTCTTTAAAGAAATCGGCTTGTTGTGGCATATCCTCCAATAAGCTTCCAGAAATTTTAATGCTGTAAATCCCAATAATACTGGCAACCAATAAAATTATCGAAGCAATATAGATCGTTATCCTATGATTCTTGACCATTTTTACGATCCAATCTACAAAAGTCCCGATCCAGCGCTTGTTAAGGTGTTTTAAATGTTTATCCTTTGGTGGAGGCATATAACTGTAGATGATGGGAATTATCACCAGGCTTAGCATAAAAAGCGCTATAATATTTAGGGAAGCTACGATTCCAAATTCTTTTAAAAGGGTACTGTCTGTCAGGATAAAGGCTGCAAATCCTGAGGCTGTCGTTACATTGGTGAGTAAAGTTGCATTCCCTACTTTTGAAATTACCCGCTGCAAGGACTTTGCCTGGTTTCCATGAATTTTAATTTCCTGTTGATATTTATTGATCAGGAAGATGCAGTTGGGAATCCCTATAACGATGATTAAAGGCGGAATTAAGGCGGTAAGTACGGTAATTTCATAATGCAAGAGCCCGATAATTCCAAAAGCCCACATAACTCCTATTAGTACCGTGACCATTGAAATAAGTGTAGCCCTCACAGAGCGAAAGAAAAAGAAAAATAGTAGCGAGGTTACTAAAAGCGCGCCTATAATAAAAAGGCCTATTTCATCTATAATATTTTGGGCATTAAGTGTCCTTATATATGGCATTCCCGACACATACACCTCCAGTTTATTGTCCTTTTCAAATTGTTGGATTAGCGGGCGTAACTTCTCCATAACGAAGACCTTGCGCTCTTCAGAATTTACGATCCCTTCATTGAGGTAAAGCGCAGTTTGAACTGTATTGGAAGTGCTGCTAACTACCAGGTTTTCATAAAAAGGAAGTCGATTAAATAATTCGTCCCTATAATTCTCAACTCCAGTACTATCCCATTCTTCCTGTGTTTTCAAGGGTATCATTTCAAATCGACTGGGATTCTCAAATTTTTGTAATTTCTTGAGGTTTCCTACTCCAATAATCTGGTCTACTTCCTTATAAGCTTTTAAGGTTTCTGTTAACTTGTTCCAGGCGGTAAATTTTTGAGGTGTGAAAAGAGTTGGATCCTTTACAGCTAGGACAATGAGGTTCCCTTCTTCCCCAAATTTGTCCAAAAAGTCATTATATTTCAGATTAATTTCATCATCATCCGGCAATAAGTTGGCTTCGGTATAGGAGAACTGCATGTTTTGCCATTGAGTGGCAAAAAAGATGGTGATGCATACTATAATTAGGATAATAGTGATTCTGTTTCGAAGAATTACACGGGCGATGGAATTCCAAAATCCAAAGCTGAATATTTTTGACATGGCTGGTTTTTAAAAGACTGCAAAGGTATAAAAAGCCTAGGTGTTAATTGTTCTTAAGAGAATTAATCTGCTTAGGTTAGATTTTTAGGTTTAAGATGAATCAAAAAATGGTATGGACTGATTCTTGACCAAGTGAAAAATCAGTCAAAAAACATTAATATCTACCTTAAGAAAATTATATCCACTTTCATAGATGACCTTACAAATACTCACCAAATATGGTAATGAAAAGATTAAAGAAAAAGGAATACTTTTCAAAGATTTTAGCCTGATAAAAATGATAATTTATTATGAAGGACTAGAACTGGTATTAAATACAAATCCTAAATCAACTTCCAAGAATTTGGAAAAATAGAAGTAATAATGATTAATTAATTGATTCTGAACAATAAAACATTTTAAGGAAGCTTTTAAAACCTGAATTAAATGGTCATTATATCTCTTTCTTTAACCTCTAATATCGCGTCGACCTTTTTTATATGCTTGTTTGTCAATTCCTGAATGTTATCTTCAGCAATTTTAATTTCATCTTCTGAAATTTCTACTTTCTTGATATCGTTATTGGCAATTTTTCTATCGTTCCTGATTCCTATTTTCGCTTCTTCAGCCTCAGATTTTGCCATTTTCACCAATTCCTTACGACGTTCCTCAGTTAAAGGTGGAACGCTAATAATAACGCTTTCCCCGTTGTTCATTGGGTTAAAACCCAAATTGGCAAACATGATTCCCTTTTCAATATTTGGAATAATTTTTCGTTCAAAAGGCTGTATAGTTATTGTTCTGGCATCGGGTGTATTTACATTCGCAACCTGAATTAGTGGGGTCATATTGCCGTAATAATCTACCATCACACCTCCAAGCATTGCAGGACTTGCTTTTCCTGCACGAATATTGAGAAGTTGCTTTTCCAAATGTTTAATGGTGTTACGCATATTCTCTTCGGTACTCTCAAATATAAAATCTATTTCGTCATTCATTTTTTTAAACTTAAAATTGAAAAAAGGTCTTAATTAGTTCTGCTGTCTGATTATAGGTTTACTTTGGTTCCTATTTTTTCACCTGTAACAACTCTTAATAGGTTTCCAGGAGTGTTCATATCGAATATAATTATAGGCAATTCATTTTCCTGGCTAAGCGTAAAAGCTGTAGTATCCATTACTTTTAAACCTTTTTTAAGCACATCGTCAAAGGTAATATGGTCAAATTTTGTCGCCATTTTGTCCTTTTCAGGATCTGCCGTATAAATTCCATCTACTCTGGTTCCTTTTAAAATCACATCTGCTTTTATTTCTATGGCTCTAAGAACAGCTGCGGAATCGGTTGTAAAATATGGATTTCCTGTACCGCCTCCAAAAATTACCACGCGTCCTTTTTCTAAATGTCTCAAGGCTCTTCGCCGAATAAAAGGTTCAGCTACTTCATTTATTTGAATGGCTGTTTGCAGCCTGGTTTGCACATTGGCAACCTCCAAAGCACTTTGTAGTGCAAGGCCGTTAATAACTGTAGCCAACATTCCCATATTATCTGCCTGCACCCGGTCCATTCCTTTGCTGGCACCAGCAACACCTCTAAAAATATTTCCTCCGCCAATCACAATCGCGATTTGAATTCCTTGTTTTGTGACCGATTTTATTTCCTGAGCATATTCTGCAAGTCGCTCCGGATCAATTCCATATTGTCGCTTTCCCATTAAGGCTTCTCCGGATAATTTTAGAAGTATTCTTTTGTAAGGCATTTGCATTTTTTCTATGAGTTGTGCAAATATAGACAATATCTTAATTCGTAAAGAATCTCTGTCGATGGAATCTTTTAAATATTTGGCTTTTGTAAAACTTTCACCGTAAAAACTTTACCATGGCTGTGTTAGCTGCTTATATGACAAAAAATCATAAGAACAAATTGGCTGGATTTTTGTTCTAATTGAAAAATAAAAACTAAAAACAAGAACCAAATGTTGGGATATTATATTATAGCTGGCCTCATTTTTATAGTGAGTTTGTATGTTAGCAACAAGCTAAAGAGCAAGTTTAAAACATATTCGAAAGTTTATCTTCAAAACGGGATGAGCGGAAAGCAAATTGCTGAAAAAATGCTTCAGGATAATGGAATTTTTGATGTCAAGGTTATTTCAACCCCAGGAATGTTAACCGACCATTATAATCCTCAGAAGAAGACAGTTAATTTAAGTGAATCAGTTTATACTCAGCGAAATGCTGCTTCAGCCGCAGTTGCAGCTCACGAATGTGGACATGCAGTCCAACATGCACAGGCTTACAGCTGGTTAAAAATGCGAAGTCAATTGGTTCCTGTAGTAAGTGTTGCTTCCAGGTTTTCACAATGGGTTATTTTGGGAGGTCTTGTGCTGATGGCTACCACGGCTTTTGGAAGTACTATTTTGCTTGTGGGGATAATTTTATATGCCTTGGGAACTTTGTTCAGTTTTATTACTTTACCGGTAGAATATGATGCCAGTAAAAGGGCGTTGGTATGGTTAGAATCTAAAAATATGTTAAGTCAACAGGAGCATGATGCTGCCGAAGATTCTTTAAAATGGGCAGCCAGAACCTATGTTGTTGCCGCTGTAGGATCACTCGCTACCTTAATGTACTTTGTCAGTATTTATTTAGGAAGAAACTAATTCAGAAAATCGGAGAGAATAAAAAAGGATTCCCCATTGGGAATCCTTTTTTATTCTTTTTATTTGAAATAGAATTAAACTTTGATCTGTCTTTTTATTTGCTGATTTAAAGAAATGAATGTTTCAGTTCGGGAAACGCCATCTATCGACTGAATATTTTTGTTTAAGACATTCATTAAATGTTCGTTATCCCTACATAATATTTTTATGAAAATAGACCAGTTTCCGGTAGTAAAATGACATTCAATGACTTCGGGAATTTCCATAAGGCGTTTTACTGCCTGGGGATTGCTAACCGCTTTGTCAAGATAAACGCCTACAAATGCCAAGGTTGTGTAACCAAGGACTTTAGGATTGATCATGAGCTTGGAGCCTTCAATTAATCCCGATTTTTCAAGTTTTCTCAATCGTTGATGAATCGCAGCCCCGCTAATTCCGATGCTTCTTGCAATTTCCAAAATTGGCTTTCTGGCATCTTCCATCAAATAATTTAATATGATTTTATCAATGCCGTCTATAGTAACTTTTTCATCTACTACTTTCATATAGTCTAATTTTTGAAAACGGAAATCTAATTCTAATTTTTTTTGTTAATTTCCAACTCCACCGAAAGGATTATATCCTAAATATTCAGTTTGTTTTTCAGTAAAAACAATACCGTGTGCTTCCAATTCATTTAAGATAGGTTCGTAAACTTCTTTGGTAATAGGAATTTGCACGCCGGGAGTGGTTATTTTTCCGTTTAAAATGGCAAGACTTGCAATAGCAACTGGTAAACCAACAGTTTTTGCCATTGCAGTTTGGTTTTGATCCTTCCCAATATGAACCATAGTCGATTCAATTTGCTTTTTTTCTCCGTTGAGTTCATAACCAAATTTATGATGCATCACAATCATATCTTTATCATTTTCATCTAGAGTCCATTTGTCTGATAAAATCTTTTGAAGTGCCTGTGCCGGAGTAGCATTTTCAATGCCTATTTTCTTATTATCGTTGAACAGGTCGAGTTCAACTATTTTATCCCACATAATATCATCCTGATCAATTTTCAGATTAAGTCTGAGTTTTAATTCAACTGTAGCAGTTGGAGAATAGGGAAGGAAGGAATTGATAAAATCCCGATAACTCATGTTTTTTGAGTCCTGTAAAACATATGTATCATCTGTCACCCCAAGTTGTACAAACATATTCCAGGCTCTGCTAAAACCAACCCTTCTAATGGTTCCCCTGTAAAGAGTCAAAATATCTTCCAATCCGTAAATGCTTCGGTAGTCCAGTGAATTTCGGTTCGCATAGCCTTCAAATTTCCCATAACCATCTATTTGCATAAATTCAGTCCGTCTAAATAATCTATGATATGGAATATATTTATATTTTCCTTCCTGAATAAATTCGGCAACTCCACCTTGACCGGCAACAACCACATTTCTGGGGTTCCATGTAAATTTATAATTCCAGAGATTATTATCGCTCTCCGGGGCTACCAAGCCACCAGTAAAAGATTCAAACAACAGCATTTTTCCTCCTTTGTCTCGAATACTGTCGATAACACGCATCGCGCTCATATGGTCTATTCCCGGATCAACTCCTATTTCATTCATAAAAACAAGACCATTTTCCTTTACCTCTTTGTCTAAAGCTTTCATTTCTTTGCTGACATAGGAAGCTGTAACCATAGATTTCTTGAATTTAACACAGTCCTTGGCAGCTTCAATATGAAATCTGGCGGGAAGCATGGAGATTACAAGATCAGCATTCTCAATGGCAGGTTCCCGGATGGATTTGTCAGAAACATCTAGTTGAATTGCCTTACATCTGGTATGGTTATTACATAATTTGAGGGCTTGGTCAATATCAATGTCGCCAATTGTGAGAAATAAATTTTCTTTTTCAGATTTTTCTAATAAGTAGGCTATCAGTACGGAGGTAGATTTTCCTGCACCAATTACTAATATTTGTCTCATATTCCAATTTCTTAATTAGTTTTGTAGTCTTACAGCTACGAATGTACTTAATAGTTTACACCCTAAAAAATTAATTTATGCTTAGAAGATTTTATATTGCAGGGTTTTCCTTCGGACTTATAGGAGTTGTACTTGGAGCTTTTGCTACTCATGGATTAAAGCCTTTACTTACTCCTGAAGCAATTAATTCATTTGAAACAGGAGCAAAATATCAAATATATCATGCCTTGTTGCTTCTCATTCTTGCAAACATCAAAGATTTGGGAATCAAGCTATCAAAGTGGGTATTTTATTTGATACTGGCTGGAGTGTTCTTCTTTTCTGGTTCCATCTATTTACTCTCAACCAATTCGCTAACGGGTTATGATTTTAAGTCAATTGCCTTAATCACTCCGTTGGGTGGAAGTTTGTTGATTCTCGCTTGGTCAATTCTTCTGGTCCATTTTTTAAAGTTAAAAAAGAAATAAAAAAAAGCATTTAAACTGTTAACAGGCTAAGATTATTTACTTTTACAAGCCTAAACAAACGATCAACTTAAACTATTATGTTGGAAAACACCCAATGTACGAAATCGATTTCGCTGAAAAATTACGGAATTAGAAACGCTAACATTCATTATCAGCTTTCTCCCGAAGAACTTCATAGGATCACGATACAAAAAGGGCAAGGAGTAGAAGCCAGTTCTGGTGCTTTAGCAGTGAATACTGGAAAATTTACCGGACGTTCCCCTAAGGATCGATATATTGTAAAAGATGAAATCACTAAAGATGAAGTTTGGTGGGGAGAGATCAATATCCCGTTTGAACCTGAGAAATTTGATTCATTATATAGTAAGGTAGTAGAATATCTTTCTGAAAAGGAATTATATGTTCGGGATTCCTATGTTTGTGCTGATGCAGATTACCGTCTAAATCTTCGTTCAATTAATGAACATCCCTGGTGTAATTTATTTGCCTTCAATATGTTTTTGAAACCTGAAGCATCCGAACTTGAAAATTTCGTTGAAGACTGGATCATTATTAATGCTCCGGGTTTTGAGGCCGATCCCGAGGTAGATGGAACAAGACAAAGTAACTTTACCATCCTTAACTTCAGTAAAAAAGTCATATTAATTGGAGGCAGCGGATACACAGGAGAAATTAAAAAAGGTGTTTTTTCATCATTAAATTTTATACTTCCCGTATTAAAAGATGCGTTTCCAATGCATTCTTCCGCCAATATTGGGGATAATGATGATACTGCTATATTCTTTGGACTTTCAGGAACAGGTAAAACCACATTGTCTGCAGATCCTAAAAGGAAACTGATAGGGGATGATGAACATTGCTGGACAAAAGAAGATACTATTTTTAATATTGAAGGCGGCTGTTATGCCAAAGTAATCAATCTTTCCAGAGAGAGTGAACCCGATATTTATAACGCAATTAAGTCAGGAGCTTTATTGGAAAATGTAATTTTGGATATAGATGGGAATGTAGATTTTAAAAATACCAGCATAACTCAGAATACACGCGTTAGTTACCCTATTAATCATATAAATAATATAGCTGTACCCTCAATTGGTAAAAATCCAAGAAACATATTTTTTCTAACCGCAGATGCTTTCGGGGTATTGCCTCCTATTAGCAAACTTACACCAGGGCAGGCAGCTTATCACTTCATAAGTGGTTATACCGCTAAAGTTGCAGGAACTGAGGATGGAATAGATGAACCAACACCAAATTTTTCTGCTTGTTTTGGCGCTCCTTTTATGCCACTGCATCCAACCAGATATGCCGAGATGTTAAGTGAAAAAATGCAAGGTGCCCAAGTCAATGTTTGGTTGGTAAATACTGGATGGACTGGAGGACCTTACGGAACAGGAAGCAGGATGAAACTGAAGTACACACGGTCAATGATAGATGCTGCTTTGAACGGTAAATTAGATGAGGTGGCATTTTCTCAACACCCTATTTTTGGTCTGCAAATTCCTGCAGAATGTGAAAATGTACCCAGTGAAATTTTAAATCCGATAAATACCTGGTCAGATAAAGATAAATACCAAACTAAAGCTAAAGAGTTGGCAAACTCCTTCAAAGCAAACTTTAAGAAATTTGAGGAATACGCCAATAAGGAAATCCTTTCCGGGGGACCTTTGGTTTAAGTAAAAGATGTTATAAATAAAAAGGCCGATAATTAATTTAATAATTATCGGCATTTTTATTTATATGAGTAGATGTTTATTTCTTATTAGCTTCTTTAATGTATTTATGAAGTGCCATCGTCATTGATGGAGTTTCTGGAGTTGGAGCCATAATGTTTACCGTAAGCCCATGGTCCTTGGCGGCTTTTACAGTTGTATTTCCAAACACAGCAATTCTGGTTTCTTTTTGTTCAAATTCCGGGAAATTTTCAAATAAGGATTTGATTCCACTCGGGCTAAAAAACACGAGAATATCATAAAACACTTCTCTTAAATGAGTAAGATCACTTACTACAGTTTTATAAAAAACGGCCTGTTTCCATTCTATACCCAATTTATTCAATGTCTTAGGGATATCGGGTTTCAGCATATCTGAAGTCGGCAATAAAAACTTTTCGTTTTTATATTTTTTAATAAAAGGAGCCAGATCCGAAAAATTGCGTTTTCCAACATAAATTTTTCGTTTTCGGTAAACAACATATTTTTGAAGATAGTAAGCAACGGCCTCACTTAAGCAAAAATATTTTAGAGTTTCAGGAACCTTATAGCGCATTTCCTCTGCAATCCGAAAAAAGTGATCTACGGAGTTTCTACTTGTTAGAATAATCGCGGTATAATTATGTAGGTCTATTTTTTGTTGCCGTACATCCTTAGATGAAACTCCTACTACATGGATAAAGGGAATGAAATCAATTTTTACTCGCTGCTTTTCTTCAAGTTCAAAATAAGGTGAATTTTCTATCTTTGGTTCCGGCTGAGAAATCAAAATTGTTTTCACTTTCATAGGATGTCGTTTTTTATAGCCCTTTGCTACTTGTAATTAGCTTATATAAAATAATATACGGGGTTATTTCCAGTGCGCAAAGGTACAAAATAAAATAGAACCAATTGCGTGACACAAGACCTTCATTTTTAATAACAATGCGCACAAAAGTAAAAATCATTGCTAAAAAAAAGACTCCTAAAATTATATATAATAACATATTATTCAAATTATTCCTATAAACTAAAAATATCGAAATAGGAAACAGAATAATAGATATGAAATTACGATAAGTATGCTTTTGGAACAAATAATAATCTATAAATTCATCGATGTCAAAAATATTTGCAATGATCTTTTCTATCAATATTTTTAAAATTACAAAAAAACTAAATCCTGTAATAATACGCACTAGGACCATGCCAGAGTCTTCAATATTGGAAAGCATCATAGCGCGGTATAAAATAAAAAGAAACAATGAAACGCTTAGAATATGAATAATGAGCATCAGGATATTAAAGCCAAATAGTGCTTTGTGTTCTCTTGATTTGATAACCATGTACTTCCTGGAGGTGATCAGGGAAGCAAAATCATCAAACCTGGGTTGATACATTTTTTTTGCCAGAACCAATAACAATAGCACTAGCAAAATGATCAGAGTCAATAAATCGTTTGAAGTGGTATATCTTTCTATGGCTTCCAAATATAAAGTTTTCACAAAGGTATAATAATACAGGTAAATGTTGAAAGTAAATTGAAGTGGCTAAGCGCAAAAATAGTTACATTTGTGCAAAATTCAAGGCATGTCCAATGGGATTATTATTATACCCACCTACAATGAAATTGAAAATATTGAGCGATTAATTAGGAATATATTTTCTTTACAACGCAAATTTCATATTTTAGTGGTAGATGATAATTCCCCTGATGGTTCAGGATTAATGGTGAAGTCATTGCAAACTGAATTTTTTGGTTCTTTGTTTCTAGAGGAAAGAAAGGGAAAACTGGGTTTGGGCACAGCATATATTCACGGTTTTAAATGGGCCCTTAAAAGAAAGTATGAATATATTTTCGAAATGGATGCCGATTTCTCCCATAACCCAAACGACCTTATCAGGTTATATAATGCTTGTGAAAAGAATGGAGCCGATTTAGCAATAGGTTCCCGATATATTACTGGTGTAAATGTAATAAACTGGCCCATGAGCAGGGTGTTGTTGTCTTGGCTGGCTTCAAAATACGTGCGTGTGGTTACCGGAATGGATATTCATGATACTACTGCCGGATTTGTTTGTTACAAGCGACAAGTGCTGGAAAAAATAAATCTGGACAAGATCCGATTTGTTGGATATGCTTTTCAAATTGAAATGAAATTTAAGGCGCATTTGGTAAATTTTGATATTAAGGAAATTCCTGTGATTTTTACTGATAGAACAAAAGGAACTTCAAAGATGAGTGGCGGTATAATATCTGAAGCCGTATTTGGGGTAATTAATATGAAATTAAAAAGTCTTTTTAATAAGATATCAAAATAATGAAGAAGGTTCTAATTAAAAATGTGCGTATCGTTAACGAAGGAACAATCACTGAAGGTGATGTTTATATAGTAGATGGGATTATAGCTGAAATTGCCGATAGTATAAGCGCGAAATCTCCCGATGTGGTGATAATTGACGCAGAAGGGGATTATTTGTTGCCTGGGTTAATAGATGATCAGGTTCATTTTAGAGAACCAGGATTAACTCATAAAGAATCTATAGAAACCGGTTCCCGTGCTGCAGTTGCAGGTGGAATTACCTCTTTTATAGAAATGCCTAATACGATTCCGCAAACCACAACAATTGAGCGTTTGAATGAAAAGTATGATTTGGCAAAAGATTCTTCCTACGCCAATTATTCCTTTATGTTTGGAGGCACAAACGATAATTTGGACGAAATCTTAAAGGTTGATCCTAAAACAACTGCTGCCTTAAAATTATTTTTAGGTTCCTCTACAGGTGATATGCTGGTAGATGATCCCAAAATTTTGGAAGAGATTTTTACTAAATCTCCATTAATGATCGCCGTACATTGTGAAGATGAGACTACAATTCAGAAGAATTTAGCCGAATATAAAGAACGATATGGAGATGATATTCCAATTGAGATGCATCCCAAAATAAGAAGCGAGGAAGCTTGTTACCTTTCTTCCTCCAGAGCCGTTGCACTGGCTAAAAAAACTGGAGCTAGATTACACGTTTTTCATCTTTCCACTGCTAAAGAAATTTCTCTTTTTGAAAATAAAAAACCTTTAAAAGACAAAAAAATAACTGCTGAAGTTTGTGTACACCATTTATGGTTCAATGATTCCGATTATCAGAAAAAAGGAACTTTAATAAAATGGAATCCGGCGATTAAAACCAAACGTGATCAGGATGCGCTTTTACAGGGATTAATTGATAATCATATTGATGTTGTGGCAACAGATCACGCTCCGCATACTAAAGAGGAAAAGAAAAATGTTTATACCAAAGCGCCAAGTGGTGGTCCATTAGTGCAACATGCACTTCCCGTAATGCTTCAATTGCATCATCAGGAAAAAATTTCCTTAGAAAAAATAGTGGAAAAAATGTGTCATAATCCTGCAATTTTATATCAAATTGAAAAGCGGGGATTCATAAGAGTTGGTTATAAAGCCGACTTAGTTCTTGTAGATTTGAATGCTCCCTGGGCCGTTCAACCCAGTAATACAGTATATAAATGTGGATGGTCTCCTTTTGATGGTGTCACCTTTAAATCCAGAATCACTCACACTTTTGTCAATGGTAGATTGGTATACAAAAATTTCCAATTCCTTCCTTTTGCCAAAGGGGCAGAGCAGTTGACATTTGACCGTTAAAACATGAAATTTAAATGGATTCTGATATTTGCAGTTTTGTTGGTTTCCTGCCAAAATGTGGAGGAAATCAAAAAGCCGGATGGTCTTATACCCGAACAAAAGATGGTAGAAGTCTTAACTGACTTGTCCATTTTATATTCTGCTAAAAATTTTAACAAAAGGATTTTAGAGCAAACTGGAGTGCCTCTTAAAACTTATTTGTACAAGAAACATAAAATTGACAGCCTTGAATTAGCTCAGAGCACCGAATACTATGCTAAAAATTACACACAGTTCAAAAAAATATACACCCAGGTTAAGTTGAATTTGGATAAAATAAAGACTGATCTGGAAGTAGTTCAAGCTCAGGAGGATTGCTTGCGGGATTCCATAAATGATGTGAGAGTATTGAATGATTCATTAAGAAAAGACCTTCTTAAAGATCCGAAATTACCAGACACTATAAAATTGATACATTCACAAATAGATGAGAGAACTGAAGAAGAATATTATTTCAATGTTTTTTTCTAAATATTTTTCCAGTTTCACTAATCACTTCATTTATCGGGGTAAATTCTAAAGAGAATACCGATTTTAACTTCGAGTTATTATAAAATGATTTTCTAAACAAGGATTTATAATCTTCCCGGGAAATAAGTTTTTTAGTTCCAAAAAAGAAATGGGTTATATACTGAAATATCCATCCCATATAGACCATCCAAGGTTTTAAAGGAATTTTTGGAGAAGGTTTTTGAATGCTTTCCGCTATGAGCCTTAATACTTCTGTAAAATTCAAATTTTCAGAAACAACTATAAATTGTTCATTTTGGATGTTTGATTCCATGGTGATAATTGCAGCATTTACAACATCCATAACCCCCACAAATCCTGTTGTTTTTGGAAAATTATAATTTAATCCTTTATCTATTTTCTCAAATAATTGACCGCTACCCGACTTCCAAAAACCCGGCCCTAATATAACTCCTGGATTCAGAATAATTGCCGGCACACCTTCCTGAGTACCGCGCCAAACTTCAATCTCTGCTCCGTGTTTTGAAATCGCGTATTCATTGTGGTTTTTCTCCTGATTCCAGGTAAAGTTTTCAGTTACAGATTTTTCACCCAGACTTTTGTCCATGGTAGCTATGGAACTGATGTAGCAAAGTTTAGTAATCTTATAGGAAACGCACAAATTGACGATATTGGCTGTTCCTTCAATATTTGTTTTGCGTAAAAGTTTTAAATCTGAGGGATCAAAAGATATTAATGCGGCACAATGGTAAACGCATGTAATTCCACTAAATGCTTGGGTTAATGCATGAATATCATTTAAATTGGCTTCTTTCCATTCAATTTTATTGAATAGATGGTCAATTTCATCAGCTGGTAGGTAAAAGGAAAACACTGTTCTAACAGCCTGAAGATTGCTGTCCTTTCTGTGAATTGCCCGCACTTTTTTGCCTGATTTCAATAATTCCAACAACAAATGCGATCCTACTAAACCTGTTCCACCGGTTACTAAAATCATGTCGTAAATATAGCAATTTCATTTTAGGAAAAATCACAGTTAATGGTATCTTTACCGCTGTTTGAAGTGGGAAATCAAGTTCTACAAGTATTTTCAGGTTTCCTTTTGAGCATTTACTAATTTACTGAGATTCAATATTTCGGAACTATTTCATAAGAAAACTATTCCGGAAATTTTAAAATATAATTTAATATGAATACGAATTTTGTCGAAGAAATAACCTGGCGGGGAATGTTACACGATGTTATGCCAGGAACGGAAGAACATCTATTGGAAGAAATGCGATCTGCTTATGTTGGTTTTGATCCCACGGCGGATTCCTTGCATATTGGCAATCTGGTTCCTATAATGTTATTGGCGCATTACCAGCGATGCGGTCATAAGCCGGTTGCTTTGGTTGGAGGAGCTACAGGAATGATTGGAGATCCATCCGGGAAATCGAACGAAAGAAATTTACTTGATGAAGTTACTTTAAGACATAATCAGGAATGTGTTCGCGGCCAGCTTTCCCAATTTTTGGACTTCACATCAGGCGCCCAAAATGAGGCTTTGATGGTGAATAATTACGATTGGATGAAGGATTTTGGTTTCCTCGAATTCATCAGGGATATTGGAAAACATATTACGGTAAATTATATGATTTCTAAAGAATCAGTAAAAAATCGTATTTCAGGAGAAGGAACAGAGGGAATGTCATTTACCGAATTCACTTATCAACTAGTACAGGGATATGATTTTTTACATTTATACCGGGAATACAAATGTACACTTCAAATGGGAGGAAGTGATCAGTGGGGCAATATTACCACCGGCACCGAACTGATTCGTCGCGTTGATCAAGGAAAAGGTTTTGCGCTTACTTGCCCCTTGATTACCAAAAGTGATGGAAGTAAATTTGGGAAAAGTGAAAGTGGTAATATCTGGTTGGATTCTCACCGGACATCTCCTTATAAATTTTACCAATATTGGTTGAATTCGAGTGATGAGGATGCCGAAAAATACATTAAAATATTTACATTTTTAGATAAAGAAACTATTCAGGATCTTATTTCTCAGCATAAAGAAGCCCCGCATATGCGCTTACTTCAGAAAGCTTTGGCAAAAGAAGTAACTATTAGAGTGCATAGTGAAGCAGACTATGAGAATGCTGTGAAAGCCTCTGAAGTTTTATTCGGAAAAAGTACGGCGGGTGACTTAAAAGATCTGGATGAGGCCACATTTTTGGATATTTTTGAAGGAGTACCACAAGCTGAAATTTCACGAACAGAAATAGAATCCGGAATAAATATGATTGCGGCGCTATCTGCAAAAACAGAATTTCTTAAGTCAAACGGGGAGGCGAGAAGATCCTTAAAGGAAAACTCTATATCTGTTAATAAGGAAAAAGTTGGTGAGGATTATGAAATTACAAGCTCAGATTTGATCAATAATAAATATATCATTTTGAATAAAGGAAAGCGCAATACCTATATTATAAAGGCTGTTTAAGTTACAAAACCCCTTTAACCTTTAATGAGATGTATAAAGGGGTTTGCAACTAACTAATTAACCAATCTAATATGAAAAAATTTTCAACTAACTATTTATAATCAAAAATCTAACCAAAGATACTATTTACGCAATTTTTGTTTGCAGAACTTAAAATTATGCATTTTTATATAATTTTATAAGATCAACAAATTACATCCGCGAATGTCACTAGAATCAAACCGGCCCATAATTTCAATCGAACTATCAGTATGCTTTTTTCCAAGATCCTGAGTTGCAATAAAAGCACAGGAATTGTGGTTCGCCAGGTCAATTACATTTATTCCTCCTGTTTTATTGTTAGGAAGATAGGAAAGAGCATCCTCTGGATCCCGAACTAAAATCTTCATCCACGGTGGAGACTTAAAAATTCCATTTCCTTTTGAATATGCCTGTGAAAGCAGTTCCGTCATGCCATATTCACTGTGGATTTTATCTACTCCAAAACCTTCCTTTAATATTTGATGTAGTTCTTCTCGTATCATTTCTTTTCGGCGGCCCTTCATTCCACCGGTTTCCATTATAATTGTGTTATTGAGCTTAAATTGATGTGATTCTACCAAATCCAGCAGGGCAAATGAAACACCGATTAGCAAAACTTTTTTTCCAGCTTTATCCAAATCAACCAGCGTTATTTTTAATTCGTTTAAGTTATTTAAATAAAACCCGCTTTGTGGATGCTTACTTTTATCTATTAAATAATTAGCCATATAGATCAGGGAAGAGCCTTCACGCTCGAGATAGGAAGGCAAAAGCGCCAAGACTACATAATCTTCAATGTCACCGTAAAAGATGCGAAAGGCATTTGTAAAACTGGCTTCGTAAAGTGAAAGATCAGTCACGTGATGTTTGCTGGTTTCTATCCCCGTTGTTCCACTGCTGGTAAAGGTTTTTTGTATGACACTTTTTGAGGCAAGAATTTTCTGGCTTTTAAAAAATTGAATGGGTAAAAATGGGATTTTTGAGGTCTCATCTACCTGCTTCGGAATTATTTTTAACAAATCACAAAATTTTCGATAAACCAGATTATTGGTATACTGAAAATTAAAAACTTCCAACGAAACTTCTTTAAACTCATCTTCTGAAGAAATTGAAAAAATCTTTTTAAGATCCATCTGAAATGTATTGAAATCGAAAAGTATAAAAGTGAGAATAAAAAAAGCTTCTATAATAGAAGCTGGAGTAGGTCTTATTTAATAAAAGATTTACCTGACAATCAATTTTCTCGTGTCCTGGCTGCTTCCTTCTTTGATCTTTAATATATAAATTCCTGGAGTTAACTCAGAAACATCCAATTCTCTACCTGTCATAAATGAAGAAAGAACTTTTTTTCCTAACACATTAAATACTTCAACCTTCTTTGAAGCGTTAGTGTAGGAGGTAATATAAACTTTTGTTCCAGTGACCGGGTTAGGGTAAATGGAAAGCCCTTCTATAGGTTTTTCAGCAGAAAACGCAGCTGTTGCTGTGTTTTGAGCTCTTAAAGTATTGCCTATTAGCAAAAAACAAACCAATAAAAAACCAATAAAATAATGTTGTTTCATGTTTTTTGGGTATGGTTATTACAAATCTACAATAAATTATTCAAAAATAATACCAAAAAAAGGAGGAGAAATTAATAAATTAAATATTTCAAACTTTTATTTCTTATTTATAATAAGAGGCGGTCTTAATACCAGCCGCCTCTAGCGTTTTTTTTATCTTATACTTCAACTAGAATTTATAAGAATAACTAATAGAAATTGGCTGCCCCGGACTTCTTTTTGAGAAAATTTGATCTCCGGCTTTGAAGGATTGGAACCGACTTTCTATGACCTCATTCAAAATATTTGAGACTTTTAATGAAATAGCAGAATTTCGTTTTTCTCCAAAAGTTTTATTTAGATTAAAATTTAGGCTGTGAAAGGGCATGGTGTAAACATCTGGAACTGTGCCCAAACCAACCAATTCCAAAGTTTTCCCCTGAACGTTATAAAATATTCCCGCCTGCCAACCGCTCTCATTATTCGTATAATTTATTCCTGAATTGATAAGGAAAGGAGATTGGCCCTGAAGTTCCCTTTTACCATCAAATTTTTCACCGATTCGTAAATTACGCTGCTTGGATTCGTATTCTCCGTTTGGACTTTTATCCATTTGCACTTTAGAATCAATTAAAGACACATTTAAATTGAAATTGAATTTTTCTAAGGCGGGTAAAATAAAATCCAGATTCTTTCTCACTTCAAGCTCTATTCCATAAACAATCGCATCATTTACATTTCTTGGTTGAAAATTATCTGCAGAAAAATCACTGTAAATAGACAACTCGATAGGATCTATAAAGGATTTATAAAATCCACTTATTGCCAGCAACTCTGCTGATTTTCCGAAAATTTCATATCGGATATCCATATTGTCAATATAAGTTGGACGGATATCTAAATTTCCGATAAAAGTCCTGTTCGTTAGTGGGTCGTAAATTTGGGCGATTGATGCTTCTTTAAAAGAAGGTCTTGCAGTTGTTCTGGCATAAGACAAGCGAAGATTCGCATTATCTGTAGTGCTATAAATAACGTTAGCCGATGGAAAAATATCAGCCTTATCTATTAGATGTTGGTTATCCAGAATTAAATTGCCAAGATTATTCTGTCCTGTATAGAACAGATCAAATTTTTCAAATCGAACTCCCAAAATGGTTTTTATTTTATCTGAAATATTAAATTCCTCTGAGATATATGCAGCGGCATTGGTATTATAGGCATCAAAGGTATTTGCAGGCTCATAAAAACCGTTTACATAAGATCCAGTTTCAGATTCTGGTGTCCAGATATTTCCCGGAGTTAAAATTTGGTTCGCATTGCCCTTGTAGTTTTGGCTAACCGAGCCCTGGATGAGAATTTGGTATTGATCTATACTGAAATCCCTTTGTTTGTAAGTGTAACTTCCACCAAATTTAAGAGTTGCATTTCTCTTTAAAATATTATGTCTTTTTGTAAGATCGAGTTGGCTTACCAAATTGATTTCTTTTAAATCCCTCCAAATTCTTGTTGGACTTTCCGAAGAACTTGGACGAATACTATATGTTTCAGAATTACCATCATATTCAAAAGCTGTAATGCGCACATCTTTATCGTTTACCTGTGCAAGCGAGGGAGAAAGTTTCCATTCTGTGGTCCAACTTGCATCTTTATTAGAATGTTTCCCTGATAAAATAGCATTGGTAATAGAACGTTGAGTGTATTCAAGGTTGTCCCGAAAAACCTCAATAGCATCTGAAACGAAGATATTTTCATGGAAATATCCTGCGGTGGATTCTCCATTTTGAATGTGTAGAATATTTAGCTGGTATTTAGATTTTTGGGTTTTAAAGGCTAATCCGGCCATTCCACTCAACAAAATCTTATTTTTTCCGTAATTGCCTTTCTGGGTTCGCGCAGGTCTGAGTTCAAATTCATTTGTCTCGCGAGGTTTTAAAAAAGAATTGCTTTCATAATTCTCATAAAATTCAGTGGTATTTTTATATGATGCGGAAGCAAAAAATCCAAGTTTATTGCTTTTTCCAACATCATATTGATTCCCTGCTGTAAAACCGGCGCTAAAATCAATTGGACTCGTAGCGGTAGAAACACTTAGAACAGGATTGAATCTCTGGGTAAGTCTGGTCAATGCTACATCGTTATCAAATGGTCTTGGAAAAACCTGTCCTCTTCTTACCGGCAAATCACGGGAGCCATCATCAAAGCCTAGAAAATCGGTATTACTACCCATATATTCTAAATAATTTGATTTAAGGTGCATATTGGAATTGAAAGTTCCTCCTAATGAGAAGCTATATTCTGCCCTGGCAGGAAAATCTTTAGTGATTATATCTACCATTCCCCCAGTAAAATCGGCAGGAAGATCGGCGGTTGATGATTTAATGACCAAAACATTATCCAGAATATTGGTAGGAAATATATCCAACTGTATACTGTTTCTATCTGGATCCAATCCGGGAATATCAACTCCGTTCAAAATAGATTTCGTATATCTGTCTCCCAAACCTCTTACATATACATGACCTCCATCCTGGACAGAAACCCCGGGAATAGTTTTTACCGCAGCTGAAACATCACTGGCTCCTATTTTGCTGAAACTTTGAGAGGACAATCCATCCAATAAATTGACCGAATTTCTTTGAAGGCTAAGCACAGAAGCTTCTGTATCTCTTGCAGTAGAGGTGGTAATTATCACTTCGTCTAAAGCGCCGGCCGATGATTTCATATTTACATTGAGGCTGCTTGTTTCACCGGGTTTTACCATAACCTGTGTAACTTCGAGGGTTTCGTAACCTACAAAGGAAAATACAATAGTGTAGGTGCCTTTGTCTGCAGGGAGAGTATAATCTCCTTCAAAATCGGTAGTGGTGCCAGTTGAGGTACCTTTAATAAAAACATTTGCAAAAGGCAGCACATCATTTACTTCAGTATCATTGACAGTTCCGGATATTTTGCCTTTTTGTGCGTAAGTGGAATTAAACAGTAAACCTAAAATTAAAACTAGTGTGAATTTAGTTTTCATAGAAATTTAAAATAATTAATCTTTATAATAAATTGCCCGACCCTAAAAAGGGACGAGCAATTTGCTGTAATATTATATTCTATTCATTTATGTTAGAATGCACCTCGTGATTTGGCATAAGTCCAATCGAATACTGAAAGGTCTGCGCCTACAGATTGTGATCCATCTTGTACTGCAGTTGCAAAATTTGCTGAATCAGCTTTTAGCGTTGTAATGTCTGTAGTATCGTTAAATAAATCTCCTACACTTGTTACTCCATCAGGCAAAACAATTTCCCAGTCAGAAAAGCTTAGGCTTCCATCTGTATAATTATCGGCTGTACCTGCATCATCAAACTCAAGGTCTTGGGTTGCATTAATTCCTTTAATAAAAACATTTTTAACTGTTCCTTTTGCAGCATCTCTAAAATCCGCGATTTCACCTTTTGGAGAGCTTGGATCGCCAATTATGGTTAAACCATCTATAGTGAATGCGCCTAGAAGCGTTCCTTCTGGACCATCAATTTCCAAGGCGTGATCTGAAATATTTCCCTGTATAACAAGAGCATTGGTTATAGTTCCGGAATAGGCCATATCAACGTCAAGTCCATCATCTCCACCTGCAAAAGCAACAAGATTGCTTGGATTTACAGTTCCACCAAAAAATTCATAACCATCATCTACATTTCCCACAACTTCGATATGATCTATTGAGGTTCCGCTTCCAACACCGCCCATAGACAATCCATTAATTTCATTTCCTGCTCCAATAAGTGCACCTCCGTGGCGGATGGATACATATTGAAAAAATCCTGAATTATCCTCCGAATCAGTACCACCGAAGCGGCCAAACTCGTCATCTGCAGGTATACCTTCAATTTGAGATTCTTCAGAATCACCTTCAAAGGAGGCAGGTGCTTTTCCTAAAATTAAAACTCCACCCCAAAGTCCCCTGTCATTCTCGTCCAGGTTCGTTCCGGCCTTTTCACCTAGCTGAATATTGTCGTTAATAGAAGTGAAAATAATTGGCTCTTCTGCAGTACCACGGGCATCAATAAATCCACCTCTGGCAATAATAAGTGCAGAAGCCAAAGATCCTGTCCCTTCATGTCCTTTTAAAATAGTTCCTTTTTCAATTGTTAAAGTAATCCCATCACCAACAACTACCTTTCCGTTCAATTCCCATATAATATCATTGGTTAATGTTACATCATTAGAAATCAATCCTGAAAGATCTGAATCTAAATTTGCAGTTTCACAAGCAGCACATGCGCCACCACAATCTATCCCGGTTTCATTTCCATTCATAATTCCATCGTTACAAGTTGAGAGTTGTTCCAGTGGAGTTCCATTATCTTTGCTACAGCTTGAAAAAAGTAGAACTGTGATTGCCATTCCGGTTAAAAATAATTTTTTCATAATTCGTTAATTTTAAATTTTAATCTGTTTAGGTTTAAATTCAAGACAAATTAACCACCTAATTCCTTTTTGAAGCTTACCTAAACTTTAACTTTGAGTAAAATGTAGAGCGGCTTATGTTATTAAAATGTTTATAAAACAAGGCAGTTGAACTTTCAAAATTTTCTATGCTGGGGTCTTGGAGACGGTCCTGTTAACGATTATAGCTGCTGCCATCTTTTTTAAGAATGGTCGTTTGTTAACTAAGTGTTACCAGATTAAATGCCCACTTGAATCTTAGGTTTTAATTTTATCTTTACTTTTGTTTGATAAGTATTCACAATACATTCATATGAAGAAAAAAGATATTACTATTCTATTGGTTGATGATGAACCGGATATCCTGGAAATTGTGGGATACAATCTCTCTGCTGAAGGTTACAATGTTATCACTGCAGATAATGGGGAAAAAGCGGTTAAAATAGCTAAGAAGAAAAAGCCCCAACTCATTATATTAGATGTCATGATGCCCGAAATGGACGGGATAGAAGCCTGTGAACAAATCCGAAAGATTCCCGAATTAAGCGAAACAATAATCACTTTTCTGACTGCAAGGGGTGAAGATTACTCACAGATGGCCGGTTTTGATGCGGGAGCCGATGATTATATCACAAAGCCCATTAAACCAAAGGTACTGGTGAGCAAGGTGAAATCGTTACTGCGTAGGTTTAAAGAAAGCGAGGAAACTTCTTCTATTTTGACCATCGGGACATTGATCATCAATAGAGAGGAATATAAGATCATTAAAGATGAAGAGGAGCTTATACTTCCTCGCAAAGAGTTTGAATTACTATCATTATTAACTTCAAAACCAGGAAAAGTGTTTACGAGGGAGGAAATCCTGGACAAAGTTTGGGGAAATGAAGTTGTTGTTGGTGGAAGAACTATCGATGTACATATCAGGAAACTTCGCGAAAAAATTGGCGACAATAGTTTTACAACTGTAAAAGGTGTAGGATATAAGTTTGTAGTTTAATGGCGAATAAATTTAAACGTTCTTATAAATTCGCAATAAAAACCTCATTTTTTATTACGTCTTTTTCTACTCTCCTTGTAGGCGGGTTTCTTTATTTTATCGGAATTTTTCAATTGGTTCCATTAATTGATTTCTTCCTCGCTGCTTATTTATTTTCTTTTATCATTATTCAATATAGGGTAGAGCATTTTATCTATAAGCGTGTCAAAAATATTTATGACAATGTAACGCTTTTGGATGCGACCACTTTAAATTCAAGTCCAATTACTACGGATATGGCTACCTTGACCAAGGAGGTGGAAAAATTTGCGCGTGACAAGAAACTTGAAATCGAAACATTAAAGATCAGGGAAAATTACAGGAAGGAATTCATGGGAAATGTTTCTCATGAATTAAAAACTCCACTTTTTACGGTTCAGGGATATATACTTACTCTCCTGGACGGTGCCATGAAGGACAAAACCGTGCGAAAAAAATACCTTCAACGAGCTAGTAAAGGGGTGGAAAGGCTTATTTACATTGTTAAGGATTTGGATATGATAACTAAATTGGAAACCGGCGATCTCCAATTGCACAGGGAGAATTTCAATATTGTTGAATTGGTTCAAAATTCATTCGACTTGCTCGAAATGAAAGCAGCAAAAAAAAATATAAGCCTCAGTTTTGATGTTGATTATAAGGAAGCTGTTTCTGTGTATGCAGATAAAGAACGAATTCAACAGGTGATCACCAATTTAATGGTGAATTCCATTAAATATGGTAAAAAGGGCGGAACAACGGAAATAAGCATTGAAAATCTTATAAAAAACAAAGTCATTATTAGGGTTACGGATAATGGAGAAGGGATAGAGAAAGCTAATATCCCAAGATTATTTGAACGATTCTATCGGGTAGATAAGAGTGGTTCCAGGAAGGAAGGCGGTTCCGGTTTAGGTTTGTCTATTGTAAAGCATATTATTGAAGCCCATAAGGAAAAAATTTATGTGGAAAGTGTATTTGGGGTGGGAAGTGAATTTTCATTTACCATCGAAAAGAGCAAAAATTCCCCTAAGATCATTTCTGGGAGTTAAGCCAATTAGGCCTTGATATTCAGCAACTTCCTCAAGCTTTTGAGACCTGAAATTATCCTGGGAGCAGCTGGCAAGAATTTTTAAGCTTTTTAAGCGGCTGGCCAGAAACTCTTGTTCATACTGCCCCGGAGTTGGAATTAAAAAAGCTTGTTTTTCCAGTCTGGCTAAATCCATCAGGCTGGTATAACCTGAACGGCAGATCACCAAATCACTGCTATTTAAGGCAATTTCCAAATCCTCCGACTGTAAAAAATTATAAATTAGAAAATTATTTTTTTTCACATAAACCTGTTTTTCTTCAATAACTCCTCTCACCATAAGTATTTTAGCATCAATGTTTTTAAGTTTTTCTAACATCAAATTTTCTAAAATACCTCGTTGTGGTTCCGGTCCCGAAAGAAGTACCAATATATCAATTTGTTTAGGAATGATTCTTTTTTCAAATCGACTTATAATTCCCAGATATTTAATTGGAAAGTTAGGATTTTTCATGTGCCCCATCCTTCCGCTTAAATTTGGGTTATCAGAACTATCCGGGATCCAGCATTCGTCAAATTTTTTAATATAATTTTGCTGAATTATACTGCTTAGCCAGGTAGTAAAACCAGATAACACCTTTATTTGATGTGTAACAAAAACTGATGGAACAAGCTTTGATCGTACTCCCCATCGATTATCAGAAATGATTCCGGAAATATTTTTGGTCTTAACCAGATGCCGAATCAGCCTTTTTTCAGCAAGTATATTGCGCAAGATATGCGGAGTTTGGGTTAAAAGTTTCCACCTGAAAAATAATGAATTTCTGGAATATCGAATATTATATGAGGGTAGACTGTAATATTCAAGTTTGGGAAATTCCTTTTTCAGCAATTCCAATGCTGCCCCGTCTGAGACGATCACGGGTTCAAAATTGTGATCAGATAATTCCCTGATGATCGGAATACAACGCGTGGCGTGACCCAATCCCCAGTTTAGAGGTGCTACAAGAATTCTTTTTTTGATCATAAACAAATATAGTAAATGGAATGATTAGTCGACTGTGTGTGGATTTTGATGATTATTGGGCGAATGCAATGATTATTGAGGAAGCTATTAAGCCATAATTTAATTTACCTTAATCTTAGTTGTTAATTCTTTAATCTTTTTGACTTCCAACTTCGTACTTCCCACTTCTAAATTCTTTTTCGTTAATTTTACCAAAATATTTAAATAACGTGGGGAGCAAAAATAAACTCAAAAGATTTAGGGATAATGAAAGTTTCACTAATGTGGTTCAGCCTTTGAGGGAGGAATTAATTCAGAATAACTATCCTTTAAAGGGAAATTGGAATGCAGAATTTTTCAGGAATAACAATCCAATCATCTTGGAATTGGGTTGTGGAAAGGGAGAATACAGTGTAGCTTTGGCAAAAGCTTATCCCGACAAAAATTTTATAGGTATAGATATAAAAGGCGCCCGATTCTGGCGCGGTGCGAAAACAGCATTAGAGGACGACCTAAAAAATATTGGTTTTGTTCGTACACAGATTGAACTAATCGATCATCTTTTTGATGAAAATGAAATCGATGAAATATGGATCACCTTTCCTGATCCTCAAATTAAGTACAAGCGTACGAAGCACAGATTGACAAATACAGAATTTCTTCAGAAATATAAATATATTTTGAAGCCGGGAGGTATGGTTAATTTGAAAACGGACAGTGAATTTATGCACGGATATACCCTTGGATTGCTTCACGGTGAAGGGCATGAAATAATTCAGGCAAATCATGATGTGTATAAAAACGAGTATTCCCCAAAAGAGGTGATAGGAATACAAACTTTCTATGAAAATCAGTACCTTGAACAGGGAAAACCAATAACGTATATTCAGTTTAAGATAAATTAATCCATTGGAGGAAACAAAAATTTTCCTGATCACTTATTTTGCTGCCTTGCTTGGGGTAATTCCGCCGGGTTTAGTGAATATGACAGTGGCAAAAACTTGTGTAAAACAAGGGAAAAAGAACGGAATTTTGGTCTCTGTTGGTGCATCTGTGGTTGTTTTATTTCAGGCGCTGTTTGCAATTTTATTGGCAAAATATATTTTTAACAATCCTTATGTTCACAATATTTTAATGAGGGCTGGATTGGTGATCTTTATTCTTTTAACCATATTTTTCTTCGTAAAAGCTAAAAAAGATACACATATAAAAACCTATTCAAAGAAAGCTAAGGCCAATAGCATTTTTAAAGGGGTTTTAATGGCTGTTTTAAACGTATTTCCTGTTCCTTTTTTTGTTGCTCTTGCAGCGGCACTTAATATTGGGGGTGATATTTCCTACCATTGGGGCATTATTTTATTATTTATTTTGGCTGCCTCCCTGGGCACATTCACTACGCTATATCTATATGTGTTGTCTTTTCCAAAAATTGTAGGGAAAACAAAGGTTTTTACAAAATACTCCAATTATTTTATGGCAGCTCTTATGCTTGTTTTAGTTATTATTACGTTGTTTAGAATGTTTTATTATTAGAATGGAGGAAAATCCAAACTTTTTTGAACGGGTTTATCAGGTGGTAAAATTAATTCCGCCAGGAAGAGTCACCTCTTATGGGGCTATTGCCCGATATCTTGGATCAGCTAAGAGTGCCCGAATGGTAGGATGGGCCTTGAATAATTCTCATAATATGGAATCTATACCTGCTCAAAGGGTTGTTAACAAAGTTGGTTTGTTATCTGGGAAATTTCATTTTGGTGGTACCAATGCCATGCAACAGCTATTGGAAGCTGAAGGAGTTAAGATTGAGGAAAATCAAATTCAAAATTTCAAAGATATTTTCTGGGATCCTGCAACTGAATTATAAATTAGGGGAAGCGTATAATTTCTTATATTCCCAGCTTTTTTTTCATCAAATCTATTCTAGCTAAATACTTCGTTTTCTTATCATATACAACTATATTTGTATTTTAGAATGATTTTACATAAGAGGTTTAATAAAAGCAAGTTACAATGAAGTTAGATAAAAAAGATATAATAGCAGCTCTTGAAACCATTAGCATTTCCGGAGAAGGAAAAAATATGGTTGAGAGCGGCGCAGTTCAAAATGTAATGACTTTCGGAGATGAAGTTGTAGTGGATCTTACTATCACTACTCCTGCTTTGCATATCAAAAAGCGGGCTGAAGCTGATGTAATTAAGGCCATCCATGAAAAGGTTTATGAAAAAGCAAAAGTATTGGTTAATATTAAAGTAGAAGCTCCTGAAAAGCCTGAAATAAAAGGCAAAGAAATTCCCGGACTCAGAAATATTATTGCCGTAGCATCAGGGAAAGGTGGTGTTGGTAAATCTACAGTTACCGCAAATCTAGCAGTGACCCTTGCCAAAATGGGTTTTAGAGTTGGTATTTTGGATGCCGATATTTATGGACCTTCCCAACCGATTATGTTTGATATGGAAACAGCAAAACCCCTGTCTATCGAGATTGATGGGAAATCCATGATGAAACCGATTGAAAATTATGGTGTAAAAGTATTGTCCATTGGATTTTTCACCAAACCCGATCAGGCTGTGGTTTGGAGAGGACCTATGGCATCAAAAGCTCTCAATCAAATGATCTTTGACGCTCACTGGGGAGAACTGGATTTTATGTTGATAGATCTACCTCCGGGAACGGGAGACATTCATTTGTCGATCATGCAGTCTATGCCTATTACAGGCGCAGTGATTGTTAGCACGCCACAAAAAGTTGCCTTAGCTGATGCCCGAAAGGGAGTTGCAATGTTCCAACAGGAAAGCATTAATGTGCCGGTATTGGGAATCATAGAAAACATGGCATATTTTACACCTGAAGAATTGCCAGAAAACAAATATTATATTTTTGGAAAAAATGGAGCAAGAAGTCTGGCTGAAGATTTAAAGGTGCCCTTTTTAGGAGGAATTCCACTAGTGCAAAGCATTCGTGAATCAGGAGATATCGGAAGGCCAGCAGCCTTGCAGGTAGGAACTCCTCTCGAGGCTGCTTTTGAAGAAATTACTCAAAATGTAGTACAGGAAACGGTAAACAGAAACAAGAGCCTGCCTCCAACAGAGGCCATCAAGATTACAACGATGGCTGGATGTAGTTCCGTTAAAGCGAAATAGATGACAACTGAAGAAATTAGGATAAATGTAGAAAAAGCACTTGCAGAAATTCGTCCTTATCTGCAAAATGACGGCGGGGATATTTCCTTGGTTTCTATTGAAGAGGATCGACTGGTAAAAGTAAAATTGCAAGGAAATTGTGTAGGTTGCCACGTTAACCAAATGACCTTAAAATCAGGTGTGGAGATGACTATTAAAAAATATGTGCCACAAATTGAAGAAGTGGTAAATATTGAGAAGTAATGCTATTTTACCCATTTGCTTTTTCGTGAAAACTGAATAAAATGATTAAAACAGATATTTTAATTATTGGTGCCGGCCCTACGGGCTTGTTTGCCGTATTTGAAGCTGGATTGTTAAAATTAAAATGTCACTTAATAGATGCTTTGCCAATACCTGGCGGTCAATGTTCTGAAATTTATCCTAAAAAACCTATTTATGATATCCCTGGATTTCCGGAGATATTGGCAGGTGATTTAGTCAGGAATTTGAGGGAACAAATTGAACCTTTTAGCCCGGGTTTTACCTTAGGCGAACGAGCGGAGACTCTTGAAAAACTCGAAGGTGGAAATTTTTTGGTAACTACTTCGAAAGGCACCCAACATCAGGCTCCGGTAGTGGTCATTGCAGGTGGATTAGGCAGCTTTGAACCCCGAAAACCTCCGATTCCCAACATCGGGAAGTATGAAGACAAAGGCGTTGCCTATATTATTAAGGAACCCGAAATTTATCGTAATAAAAGGATTGTAATATCCGGAGGTGGGGATTCAGCACTAGACTGGGCTATTTATTTGGCAGGAATTGCCAAAGAAGTTTCTCTCGTTCATAGAAGGAATGATTTTCGTGGAGCAATGGATTCCGTAGAAAAAATTGAGGAATTATCTAAATCCGGAAAAATAAATCTTATTACTCAAGCTGAGGTAGTGGATCTAAAAGGCGAAAATGAACTGGAAGCCGTTGTAATTCGTCATAATGAGGAGGCATCGGGAAATGGTATAAAACCTACAGATTTTTTTATTCCTCTTTTCGGACTTTCCCCAAAATTGGGACCTATTGGAAGTTGGGGGCTGGAGATTGAAAAAAATGCTATTAAAGTAAATAATGCATACGATTATCAGACAAACATTCCGGGAATTTATGCCATTGGAGATGTCAATACCTACCCGGGAAAACTGAAGTTGATCCTATGTGGATTCCACGAAGCGGCAGTTATGTGTCAAAGCGCTTACCAACGTATTTTTCCCGAAAAAAAATATGTTATGAAATATACAACCGTTAGTGGGATAAGTGGTTTTGATGGATCTAGAAAAGAAGCCAAAAAAGAAATAATAAAAAGTATAAAATAATTTTAAGATTACGCAGTTTTGAAATATCAGGATTGTGAATTTTTTTTACAAAAGTATGTTAGACATAAAAATAACAATTATCGACAGGGAAGGTAAAGCGCATCTGATAGATGCACCAACCGATATGAATATGAATTTAATGGAAGTATGCAAGATGCATGAATTGCCCGTTCAGGGAACATGTGGTGGCATGGCGATGTGTGCTTCCTGCCATTTTTATGGTCTAAGTCATTCGGATCATTTTCCCGAAAAAAGCTATGAAGAGGAAGATATGTTGGACCAGGCATTTTTTGTTCAGGAAAATAGTCGGTTGGGCTGTCAAATTCCAATTACTAAAGAGCTCAATGGGCTTGAGATTAGGCTCGCGCCAGAGTCTATGTAGGTTTTTAGGGAATTAAGAATGAAACTTATTTCCCTGATAAAATATACTTATTTGTTTTTACTTATTTTAAGCATTTAATGCAATATAACTTATCAGTCTTGATAGGCTAAGGTCTTAATAAATCATAGAGCTAAAATTGATTTGGACTTAAGCAGTTTGTTTAGAAAGACTTAACAATTCTGCCATCTGCTTTCTCCTATATTGTTGAATCTACTTTAATTCAGGCATTTTTTTAGCCATTCAAATCTTTAAGATAGTATTAGTTACCTTGCAAATAATCGAATTATAGAGGTAATGAAAAATATACTACTGCTCCTTTCACTTTTCGTCTTGAATTTATCTGCACAGGAAATTTCCCCCTATTTTAAAAATTATACAAAACTTGAATACAACGGGGAGAATACTAATTGGGATCTATCTCAACATAGCGATGGTACAATATATATTGCCAACGGAAAAAACCTCTTATCTTTTAATGGTGATTCCTGGCAAAAGCATCAATTGCCAAAGCCATTGATCCTGCGTTCGGTAAATGTTATTAATGACACTATTTATACCGGCGCATACCACCAATTTGGTTATTGGCTAAAAGATCAAAAGAATCAATTAAGTTATACTTCATTAAGCGATAGTATTCCTCAGCAGCAGTTTAAAAATGATGAAATATGGAAGATTCTTAAGTTAAAGGATAAGATCCTTTTTCAATCTTTCACAAAATTATTTGTTTATAAACCTAACCAAAATAAAATTGAAATAATTCCATTTGGGAATATAGCTGGAGTTTACAGTTTTATTATAAATGATGAAGTGTATATTACTACGAGGAATCACGGGATCTTTCAACTGGTGCATGATCATTTTGAATTTGTCGACTGGAGCAATCCTCTGAAAGATTTTACCGTTCAAAGTATGGCCACAATTAATGAGGGAATTCTTATAGCAACCCAATTAAACGGGCTTTATTATTTTGATGGTCAAAATTTAAAACCTTGGCAACGGGAACTAACATCGCAATTTAAATTTCTTGAAATTAATAATTTAAAAATTTTAAACGATCTTATTTGCGTTGGCACAATAAATAACGGGTTACTTGTTTTTGATTTAAGTGGTAGACTTAAATATATTTTCAATAAGAAAAATGGTCTCGCAAATAATACAGTACTGAGACAATTTGTAGACAAAGATCATAATCTATGGCTTGCCTTGGATAACGGATTAACCAAAATACATCTTTCAAATCAGGTGTATGGTTACAATGATAAATCCGGAACTTTAGGAACGGTGTATACAATTATAGAAGATGGAGAAGATTTGGTATTAGGATCAAATCATGGTGTGTTTTATTTAAAAGGAGAAGATTTGAAATTTCTAAAATCTTCAAATGGACAGGTTTGGAATTTGACCAGGTTTGGTGATGAGATTATATGTGGGCATAACAATGGGACATTCAGTATAAAAAACAATCAGTTTGTTTTAATAAATGATATTAGTGGAGGAATGGATTTCAAAGGAATCCCGAATACTGAAATATTCATTCAGCCCAATTATACAGGCTTGGCACATTATCAAAAAATACATGGGGAATGGGTGTTTGACCGTTATTCAGAAGTAGACTTTCCAATAAATAGTGTTTATTTCGATGAAAAAGGTCATTTATGGGTAGAGTCCGCACACCGGGGAATTTTTCAATATCAATTCTTAAATGATCACAAAAACCTAAAGCTTCTAAAAAAATACACTTCAAACTCCTCTCATAACAAGTTATTTGCTTTGGGAAATAGGATTTTTATTTCAGGCAAAAATAAGATATTTCGATATGATGTTATAAATGACACCCTTTTAAGAGATCCAATTTTAGAAAAAAAACTATCACCCTTTGAAGAGATTTCATCCCTTAATCCTGAAATATTGCTTACGGTTAATAAAAATTCACAAAATATTTTCAATATTCAAACCTCCGGGATATTTAAACTTAACGAAGATTTAGTAAATAACAGGATTGTTAGAAATTTTCCAAGTGCAACAGATTTATCAAATGATGTGTTTTTGTTAATGGATGATGGGTTCTTGAAAGTTCGACCCTCAGCAATCACTAATAAAATAACTAAAGAAAAGGTTTTTCTGGAAGATGTTAAAGTTAATGGAGAGGAGATATCCAGTGCAGATGGAGTTGAAATTCCTAATAAAAAGAATCTAATTTATTTTAGGTTTTCAAACAGAACCCCCGGGAATATTTCCGTGCCATCCTACTCTTTTAAACTTGATGGTTTTGATAACTCATGGTCAGAACCTTCTGGTACTTCAGAAGTGAGTTATAATAATTTGCCTGCGGGGGATTATGAATTTAAAGTGAAGTCTGAAGGCAGTTTAAATGATGATATTATCCCATTGTATATGTTTAGCATATTACAGCCTTGGTATTTTAGCACTTGGGCGTGGTTTGCTTATGTTTCAATACTTATATTAATTCTCCTACTCATTAACTATTACAACAAGCTTAAATATATTCGGCAAAAAAAGGTGTTAGAGCGGGAAATGGAATATGAACATAAATTAGTGATCCAAAAGCAGAATTTTGAAAGCAACAAAATAATTACTGAATTGGAGCAAGAAAAACTGAGAAGCAAGCTCAAATCAAAAAGTAAAGAACTTGCTTCATATGCAGCCTTAATGGCAAGGAAAGAGGATATTCTTGTTGAAATGGAAAAAGAGATCAAAAATTCAAATATCAAAAAGGAAAACAAAAAACTGTATCTAAAATTGATGGATATTAAGGATCGTCAATCCAATTCTCAAAATGAATGGAGATTGTTTGAGCGGAATTTTCATGAAGTACACGATGATTTTTTTAAAATTTTGCAGAAAAAATTTCCCGGACTAACTCCAAAAGATTTAAAATTATGTGCCTTTCTCAGAATGAACCTTAGTTCTAAAGAAATTGCTCCATTAATAGGAATAACATTTAGGAGTATAGAATTGCATCGATATAGATTGCGCAAAAAATTCAATCTTTCCAAGAAGGATAACCTTGTTAAAATATTAATGAATTTAAACTAGCCTCACTTCGAAAACGTTTGAATTTGTTACTTATTACTACATCATTTCCTCATCATTCAAATTTTTATTTCCTGTAATTACTATATTTATTATTTTTATTATGTTAAAAAACAGGGTGTTATACTTTTTTTAACATAATGATGAGTTAGGTTATATTGTGATTATATTAACTTAGTTCTTATATTCTATAAATTTGGTATGCACTTGTAATTCCGGAAAAAAAATTTCTTTGCAGGAAAAATCCATTGAGTAAACTTAAAATTAATAAAATCGACAGGGCTTATGAAAACAAAAATTACTTTACTTTTCTTGGTGATGTTTATGGTATTTATACCAACTCATGCGCAGGAGAGTACAATAACAGGGGTGGTTACTTCTCTTGAAGATGGTATGCCGCTACCAGGAGTTAACGTGCTCGTAAAGGGAACTTCCAGAGGTACAATCACGGATTTTGATGGAAATTATTCTATAGCAGTGGGTTCCGGGGAGATTCTGGAATTTAGTTTTGTTGGGATGCTTACATCGGAAGTTGAAGTAGGCGCACAAACTAATATCAATGTAGCACTTGAGGTTAACTCGGCTACTTTGGATGAAATAGTGGTTGTGGGATATGGAACGCAAAGAAAGGTTGATTTAACCGGGTCGATAACCACCATTCAATCTGAAGATATTTCCAGAACACCTTCTGGCGCTGCAATGCAATCTCTTCAAGGAAAAGTAGCAGGTTTACAAGTGGTAAGTAGTGGTGCTCCAGGTGAAGCTCCTACGGTTAGGGTGCGTGGACTTGGATCTTATTCAGGAGATGCTACAAATCCTCTCTATGTTGTGGATGGGACCTTTTTTGACGATATAAACTTTTTGAACAACGAAGATATCGAATCGATTTCTGTACTTAAAGATGCTTCGGCTTCGGCTATTTATGGAGTAAGGGCGGCAAATGGTGTCATACTTATTCAAACGAAATCTGGAAAAACAAATCAGAAACCACGAATAACCTACAATGGCTACCAGGGAGTTCAAATAGCACAAAATGTTGTAAAATTATCAAATTCAGAACAATTTGCAACTTTAGCGAGGGAATCTGGGTCAGCAGCGGAAGCGCAGAATATAGATCAAGCCATGCAGCGTTATGGAAGAAGCAGGTTAAACCCTAATATTCCCAATGTAAATACAGATTGGTATGATGAAATTTTGCGTCAGGCATTTATCCAAAATCACAGTTTAGGTATAACAGGTGGAGGCGATGCTGTAACTTATTCATTAGGTTTAAGCAATTTTGAGCAAGAAGGTATCCTAAAAATGAAGAATGAATTTGAGCGATTTAATATCAGATCTAAAATAAATGTTGATATAAGTGATCGCTTAGAGGTAGGAGTTACTGCACTCTTAAGTAATGCAACCAGATATCGTCCTGAAGAGACCGCTTTTGCATTGGCATATTATGCGATTCCAATTATGCCAATTCTTGACCTTTCAAAAACAGATGCCTACCCTAGACCCTATGCCAATGCACAAGATTTAGGATATAGAGGAACCCAAAATCCGTTTCCTATCATGGAGAATACTGATAATAGAAATAAGACGAGGAATACGGTCATGACTTTTGATATACAATATCAACTTATTCCTGATAAATTAACTTATAGAACAGCCTATCATCATAATTTTGAAACTCTTGAAACGAGGGAAGTACGACTACCTTATTTCTTTGGAAATGGAAATGCTTTTAGGGAAAATGCGGAATTAATTAAAAAAAATGAAACGTTTTCTGAGCAAACCTGGGATAACACTATAACATTTAACGACGATTTTGGGAAGCATAATTTAACTGTTTTGGCAGGAACATCTTTTAGGGATAGATCCTTGGAGCAACTAGAAGCGAAAGGTCTAAACTTTCCCAATGGACCTGGAATTGGTGACGAATCTTATTATCTGGATTTAGCCAAAACAATCGTATCAGATGATGTTGGAGATAATGGGGTTAGACAATATTTTAATTCCTATTTTGGACGTGTTGCTTATAACTTTGATGACAAATATTTGTTATATGGAACCTTTCGGGCAGATGGTACCAGCAAGTATCAGGAAAAATGGGGATACTTTCCAACAGTTGGAGTAGGTTGGGTACTTTCAGAAGAAACCTTTATGGAAAATACCTTGTTCGATTTTTTAAAGTTACGGGCAAGTTGGGGTGAATTAGGGAATGCTAATGTTGGTTCAAGTAGCGGAGGCATAACTTCAACCGAAGTCAACGCTGCTTTTGGTGACACAAAATATTCTGGAGTCGTGACAAGCAGTGATTATGAAGCTTTAAAATGGGAAACGACCTCTGAAACCAACATTGGTTTAACCGCTAAATTATTCAATAATCAATTATCCATCGAGTCCGATTACTTTATTAGAGAAACAAATGATGCAGTAATTCCTGTTTCAAGACTATTAGTTCCTGGTGAAACCCGTCGAAATCTGGGGAGTATAAAAAACTCTGGTTTTGAGATCGCTTTAGATTGGAACAAACGGGTCTCTGAGGATTTTAATTATTTTCTTGGAGCGAATTTCTCTACTTTAAAAAATGAAGTTTTGGATTTGGCAGACCAGGAAAATTTAACTTCCGGGGGAGACACTGCGCAACGGACTGTAGTGGGAGGCTCTATTAACTCTTTTTACGGACTTGAGGTGGCTGGAATATATCAAACCCCGGCAGAAATCCAGGCAGACCCTGCGGCACAAGCTTCAATAGCCGATGGATTGGTAATACAACCTGGAGATTTTAAATTCGTAGATCATAATGGTGACATGATTATAGATGCACAGGATCGAGTGGATCTGGGCTCCTATTTACCATCCTATACCTTCGGTTTTAACCTTGGAGCAAATTATAAGGCTTTCGATTTTTCCTTAAATGTCATTGGGCAAGGAGGCAACGTCATAGCGAACATAAAACGTTTTTCAATAAGACAAACACCCGATCCTAATATTGATAGGGATTTTGCTATTAATCGATGGCACGGCGAAGGAACTTCAAATTCATATCCTTCGGCAAGAGGTATAAGAAACCCTTGGAGCAACCAATTTCTTAATAGTTTCTTCATTGAAAAAGGGGATTTTGTACGCTTACAAAACGTGACTTTAGGTTATACCTTACCAAATTTAAAAGGAAATTTCAATCCTGAAATCAGATTTTATTTAACCGCAGAGCGACCATTAACCATATTTAATTATAATGGCTTTTCACCTGAGGTCGCAAGTGGTAGGGACGATCAAACCTATCCTATTCCAGGGGTCTATACTTTCGGTGTTAATATTAAAATTTAAACAAAGTAGCTATGAAACATATAAAATTAAATAAAGTTCCTATGCTGATATTCTTATTGGGAATTATGCTCGTGGGATGTTCAAAGGAGTTAGACCAGCCCGAACTTAATAATAGTTTTACCGGGGGTACCGATTTCTCGAAAACTGATGATATGATTTTTTCCCTTATTGGGATTTATCAAACCGTTACTGATAGAGGATGGGAGCAACCATTGGTGGTTTCTACCCGAGGCGATGATGTTAATGCGGCTGGAGATCAACAAGGCCTTAAAAATCAGGATCGCTATGTATATGATAACTCCTTTTTTGGTTCAAGAACACTTTGGGAAACTTATTATGGCGATATCATAGCAGCACATACTGGTATGGAACAAATTGAGAGGTACATGGAACTTGCAGATGATGAAGGAATTGCTTTAGGAAATCAGTATATCGCTGAAGCAAAAGTGTTAAGGGCAATTTTGCTTTTTCAACTCTCACAAGTATATGGAGCCGTATTTATTCCTGAATCTTCAAACCTTAATGATTTTGCTAATGTAACCAGTGTGCCTACAAAAGATGAGGTAATGCAACATATTTCTGATCAAATGGATGAGGCGATTCCCTTTTTATTGGATATGAGACCTAACCAGCGTACAGATTTACCCGGAGGTGTTACTAAATATACTGCTTTGACAATTAAGGCACTGGCAAATCAAGAATTAGAAAATTATCAGGCAGTTGCTGATGCTACCGGGCAAATTATTAGCTCAGGGAAATTTAGTTTATTTCCAGATTATTATGAGTTGTTCAAAACACCCGGAAAATTGAGTGATGAAAATATATTTGAATTTCAATATTCTGATTTTGGCGTAGGAGTGGGAGATAGGGTAAGTCACCTATATGCGCCTTATGGCCCAAATAGTTGGGATCCTGCAGTTGCTGGTGCTAGTGCAGGCTGGGGATTTTTTGAACCAAGCATGAAATATGTAAAGTTCATGTTAGATAGAGGAGAAACCGTACGTTTGGAAACTTCGGTGTTTTTTAGTCAAAGAGGTATTGATAGTCTCGTTGCGACTACAAATTATACCGCCGAAATGCTACCTGCCTTTTTATCTCCAACAACTCGGGATGGAGATACAAATACATCTAATGTAAGATCCATTTTTTCTAGTGGAAAGCATTATTTACCAAGTAACCAGTTAATTCCAGGTCGTAACGAGTATGGAAGTAATAAAAATTATATTGTTTATAGGTACAGTGAAACGCTGCTGATGTATGCAGAAGCCTTAGTGCATGGTGCATCAAATTCTTCCTTAACTGCAGATCAGGCGGTCAATTTAGTGAGGGAAAGAGCGGGGCTAGCTCCACTTAGTGGTGTTACCCTAGATCAGGTGATAGATGAAAAATATGCGGAACTTTCCATGGAATGGGGAAAACGGTTTTTAGATCTGGTAAGATTAGGCAGATACGACGAACTGAGTTATGAAGGCAGGGTATTTACAGCAAATAAAGCTTTTGTAACCTATCATCAAGATCAAATTGATGAATTCCCTATTTTGGCGAATGTTCCCAGGTAATAACATCTAATAATAAAGAAAATGAAAAAATTAAATATACCTTTTATTGGACTTCTTTTATCTTTTCTTGCATTCACTTCTTGTGATAATGGAATTGATGCGATATCAGCGGTCGATCCAGGTCCTGATGGATCAGATCCACAAGTCACCATTTTATTTCCTACGGAAGGATCACGGATTCAGGATTTGGACCTGGTTTCTACAATATTGATTAAAATGGAAGTAGTTGATGATATTGAGATATCAACTATAAAAGTAGCAATTGATGGATCCGAAATTGGAAGTTTTACTGATTTCCTTGATTATCGGGTGGCTAAGGAGCAAGTAACCTATGATAACATAACAAGTGGAGATCATGTGTTAACTGTTACGGCTACAGATATGGAGGGGAATTCAACAACTAGTGCAGTTAATTTTAGTAAAGCACCACCATACTCTCCAATGTTTGCCGGAGAAATTTTCTACATGCCTTTTGATGATAATTTTACCGAACTGGTAAGTGTTACACCTGCTACAGAAGTTGGAAGCCCTGGTTTTGCTAGAGGTGCTTATGTTGGAACTAATGCATATAAAGGAACAACTGGTTCATTTCTCACTTTTCCGGCTGACCAAAATCTAGGAAATGAATTTAGTGCCGCTTTTTGGTATAAGGTAAATTCATCTCCTAATCGAGCTGGAATACTGGTTATGGGCGCTAATGCTGATGATCGTCATCAAGGTTTTCGATTGTTCCGTGAAGGAAATGCTACAGAACAAACTGTCAAGCTTAATGTTGGAATAGGTGCAGATGAAAGTTGGAACGATGGCGGAGTTATAGATGTAACTGCCGGCGAATGGGTTCATATCGCCTTTACAGTCTCAGCTACCGAATCTGTTATGTATTTCAATGGAATTCCAGTGAGAACATCTCCAATGGCTGCTCCTATAGATTGGACTGGAGTGGAAAACGTGACTATTGGCGCCGGTGGCGAAACCTTTAGTTACTGGGATCATTTATCGGATAGTAGCCCAATGGATGAATTACGCCTGTTTAATACGGCATTGTCACAAAGTGATATTCAAAATATGATTAATGCTTTTAACCCTTATGAGCCAAAATACGAGGGTGAAACACTTTATATTCCTTTTGATGGCACTTATGCCGAATTTCTTTCCAATAGAATATCAACAGTTGTAGGAAGTCCCGGTTTCAAAGGAGATGGCAAGATTGGAAGTGATGCATATGAAGGTGCACCAGATTCTTATTTAACTTTACCAACAGATGGATTGCTGCAAGATCAATTTAGCGCATCCTTTTGGTATAAAGTTAATGCTGACCCAGATAGAGCAGGGATTTTAACTATTTCCCCACCCGATGAGGACAATGTAGGCTTTCCCGACATTCAAAATAAACGAACCAGTGGGTTTAGATTATTTAGGGAAGGAAGTGCCAGTGAGCAAAGGATAAAATTAAATGTTGGAACCGGAGCGGGGGATAGCTGGAACGATGGCGGCGTTATTGATGTGACTGCCGGTGAATGGGTATTTCTTGCTTTTACCATCTCACCAACAGAAACCATAATTTATATAAACGGCATGGCTTTTCCTTCCCCACTTCCCGGAGCTATAGACTGGACAGGTAGTAATTTGCTCTCTGTAATGTCTGGTGCACCAAGATTTTCTGAATGGGGTCATAAGTCAGATTCAAGTAATATGGACGAACTGCGCTTCTTTAATAAAGTACTTACACAGGCTGAAGTAGATATTATGATGGCCGAATAAAAAAAGAACTCCGGAATCTTTAGAAATTCCGGAGTTCTTTTTTTAAAGTAAATTTCTAATGCTTAATATATTGATAGATCAAAATGCTGTTACAGAAATCTATTCAGAAATAGGAAATTTAACCCCGGTTGGATCGTAATTCAAATCAAATACCATCTATTAGAAGTAAGATTTGTTTGATGGATAGAATGGGGAATCTTCTGCGTTTAGATGAACTATTAAAATTGAAAAAAATGTTCAGATTCTCATATATTTTAGGATTAATGATCTTGTTTATTTCCTGTTCCGATAAAGGACCTGGATATCAGGAACCTTATGTTCCAGAACCCCCCGATAATGGCACTCCGGAAGTTAAACTGACAGATAATGAGATCCTGGATCTTGTTCAAAAACAAACCTTTAAGTATTTCTGGGATTTTGCAGAGCCCAATAGCGGTTTGGCGAGGGAACGTTCCCAGGCTAATGCTTATGGGGGCGATTCGAGGGATATGGTCACAACTGGAGGTTCGGGGTTCGGGATTGCTTCCTTTCCTGCCGCAGTAGAACGTGGCTGGGTCAGTCACCTGGAGGCTGTTGCCCGTTTGGAGAAAATTCTCGATTTTTTAGAAATACTTCCCCGGTATCACGGTGCCTTTTCTCATTGGTATAATGCTAGTTCTGCTACAACACGACCTTTTGGAGATAAGGATGATGGAGGCGACCTTGTGGAAACAGCTTTCCTAATTCAGGGATTACTTATTAACAGAGAATATTTTTCCGCAGATAATGAAGCCGAGATTGCTTTAAGGGAAAGAATAACCACACTTTGGGAAAAAGTGGAATGGGATTGGTTCACTCAGGCTGAAAATGTTCTTTACTGGCACTGGTCACCAACTTATGCTTTTCAGAAAAACCTTCAGATAAAGGGTTGGAATGAATCCTTGATTATTTACGTTCTCGCGGCATCCTCTCCCACACATCCAATTTCCGCAAATGTTTATCATCAAGGTTGGGCTTCAAGCGGGAATATAAAAACTAATCGTACCCATTATGGGTTGCAAATGCCATTAGGTCCATCTTATGGTGGTCCATTATTTTTTGCACATTACTCTTTTATAGGATTGGATCCGCGTAATTTAACCGATCGATATGCAAATTACTGGGAGCAAAATAAAGCTCATAGTCTTATCAATTACCAATACTGTGTTTCCAATCCTAAACATTATCTGGGATATGGTCCAAATAGCTGGGGACTAACTGCCTCCGACAGTTATAATAGTTATTCTGCGCACAGTCCAACAAATGATCTTGGAGTAATTACGCCCTCTGCGGCTCTTTCTTCTTTTCCTTATACTCCTGAAAAATCAATGGCTGCTCTGCGATATTTTTATGAAGAAAAGGGTGCTGATCTTTGGGGAGAATATGGTTTTTATGACGCCTTTTCTGAAACTGAGGATTGGTATGCCAATGGTTACCTGGCGATTGACCAAGGTCCAATCATAGCTATGATAGAAAATTATCGTACCGGGTTGCTGTGGGAGTTATTTATGAAAAATCCGGAAATATTACAGGGATTGGATAAACTGGAATTCACCTATTAAAAATGTTCAATTGAAAAATATAAAATATACACTGGTTTTATTTGTCTTAACACTGAGTTTCAGTTGTAAGAAAAACACTGATAAGAAGGAAGTAAAGGTTCAGGAAATTTCCGAAAACAGACTTTCCGAGGATGCCTTATTGGATACTGTTCAAAAGAAAACACTGAAATACTTTTGGGATTTTGCCGAAACAACTTCAGGAATGGCCAGGGAGCGTTACCATCCGGATGGAGATTATCCACAAAATGATGCCAATATTGTAACTACAGGCGGTTCCGGTTTTGGCCTTATGGCATTAGTGGTAGGAGTTGAAAGGAAATTTATAGCCAGAGATTCTGCCGTTGCCCGTTTGGATAAAATAGCCGGTTTTCTTGCAAATGCTAATAGATATCACGGCGCTTGGTCGCACTGGATAAATGGTGAAACTGATAAAACCCAATCTTTTGGAGAAAAGGATGATGGAGGAGATATCGTAGAAACCTCATTTTTGGCGCAGGGTTTTATCGTGGTGAGGGAATATCTGAAAAATGGAAATGAGCAAGAACAAGCAGTGGCTCAAAAATATGATGATCTTTGGAAAGGCATTGAATGGGATTGGTATACCAATAATAAGGATGGAATTTTTTGGCACTGGTCCCCGGATTATGAGTGGGAAATGAATTTTATGATAGAAGGTTATAACGAGTGTTTAATCACCTATGTCCTAGCAGCATCTTCACCAGATCATTCCATAAAAGCAGACGTTTACCATAAAGGTTGGGCAAGAAGCGGTGATATTGTAACCGATAAGGAGGCTTATGGCCTGCCATTAATTTTAAAGCACAATACCAAAGGAGATAAAGGTGGCCCACTTTTTTGGGCACATTATTCCTATCTGGGATTAAATCCGAAAGGGCTAAGCGACAAGTATGCCAATTACTGGGATTTAAATGTAAATCACACCAAGATCAATTATCAGTATTGTTTGGAAAATCCGAAAAATTTTAAAACTTATAGCGAAAATTCCTGGGGACTTTCTGCCAGTTATACCCGCAATGATGACAATAGTATTGGTTATGCGGCACATTCCCCTGATGATGACAAGGGAGTTGTGTCTCCAACAGCAGCCGTAAGTTCCATTCCCTATACTCCTAATGAATCCCTTGAAGTGATTAGATTTTTATATGAAGATTTAAACGACTTGGTTTGGGGACCGGCTGGATTTTATGATGCATATAGTTTAGAAGGAGATTACTGGGCAGCACCAAGATATCTGGCAATAGATCAGGGACCTCAAATTGTTATGATCGAAAATTATCGTTCAGGACTTATTTGGAACTTATTTATGGGAGCTCCGGAGGTGAAAAATGGTTTAGGTAAATTAGGCTTTACTTTTCAATAATTATTACTGTCACATTAAACCTAACAGGTTTTAAAAACCTGTTAGGTTTAAATAAAACTTAAATATGAAAAATAAACTTTTATACAAAACATCACTTTTAATATTCCTTATGCTGCCATTTTCAATTTTTGCACAATCCAAAGAGGATTTTAAAAGGGAGAATTTTTTTAAGGATGGGGATACTTTGAAGTACAGGATCTTATTTCCAAAAGATTTTTCTGAAGATAAAAAATATCCGGTTGTGTTGTTTTTACATGGTTCTGGGGAACGCGGTAATGATAATGAATCTCAACTTACCCACGGTAGTGAACTTTTCCTGAACAATCAACAGGAATTTCCGGCGATCGTGATTTTTCCGCAGGCCCCAAAAGAAGATTATTGGGCAAAAGTGGAAGTCAACCGGGATTCTGTTCCGCACCAGTTCATCTTTCGAAATCAGGAGGAGTCACCTAAGTCCTTAAAACTGGTAATGGGTCTAATGGATAATTTGCTCACTAAAAAATTTGTCGATCAGGACAGGATCTATGTTGGAGGGCTTTCTATGGGTGGAATGGGCACTTATGAATTACTATATAAAAAGCCTAAAATGTTTACCGCGGCCTTTGTGATTTGCGGAGGCGCAGATCCTATTATAACTAAAGCATATCCAAAAGGTTTTAATATCTGGATTTTCCAGGGTGAAATGGATGATGTTGTTCCGCCTGAATATGCAAAGACCATGGCAAGGGTAATCAATTCCAATGGAGGAAATGCAAAACTTTCTTTGTATCCAAACGATAATCACAATAGTTGGGACTCCGCATTTGCCGAACCGGAATTATTGCCTTGGTTGTTTCATCAAACTAAAAATGAGAATTAATAAAAGTATACTATCTAATGAAGAAATTCACATCAATTCAATAAACCTATGAATCATTTAAAAAGAAACATTTCAATTTTGAAAAACAACGTGATTATACTTTTGGTTTGCGTAATTTCTTTCAGTTTAAATGCTCAGGATAAAGCATATTTAAATAAATCCGAAACTATAGATTATTCGGCCTGGAAAGCAGATGAAGCGAAGATGAATAAAAAGATTGATTCTTTGCTTTCATTAATGACACTAGAAGAAAAGTTGGGTCAGTTAAATCTGCCATCTTCAGGAGACATTACTACCGGCCAGTCTAAAAGTTCTGATGTTGCTAAAAAAATAGAAGAAGGAAAAATCGGTGGATTGTTCAACATAAAATCTGTAGAAAAAATAAAGGAAGTTCAAAGGATCGCCGTGGAAAAAAGCCGATTGAAGATCCCATTACTTTTTGGAATGGATGTTATTCACGGTTATGAAACCACTTTTCCAATTCCTCTTGGCTTATCCAGTTCATGGAATATGCCAATGATAGAAAAAACCGCCAGAATCGCCGCAATAGAAGCAAGTGCCGATGGTATAAACTGGACATTTTCACCGATGGTGGATATTTCCAGAGATCCACGTTGGGGTCGTGTTTCTGAAGGTTCGGGAGAAGATCCCTATTTAGGAGGAGAGATAGCAAAAGCTATGGTTCGCGGCTACCAGGGTGATAATTTAAGCAACAACAATACTATTTTGTCTTGTGTAAAACATTTCGCATTGTATGGTGCAGCTGAAGCAGGAAGGGATTATAATACGGTTGATATGAGTAGAATACGTATGTATAATGAGTATTTACCACCTTATAAAGCAGCAATCGATGCCGGAGTAGGTTCGGTAATGGCTTCTTTCAATGAAATTGATGGCATTCCTGCTACAGGTAATAAATGGTTGCTGACAGATTTGCTGCGGTCTCAATGGAATTTTGGTGGTTTCGTAGTGACTGATTATACAGGAATCAATGAGATGATAGATCATGGAATGGGTGATCTTCAAACTGTTTCCGCTTTGGCATTAAATGCCGGTGTAGATATGGATATGGTGGGTGAAGGATTTATATCGACTTTGAATAAATCGTTGGAAGAAGGAAAAGTTAACATTGTGCAAATTGATGAATCTGTAAGAAGAATTTTAGAAGCTAAATATCAATTGGGATTATTTAAAGATCCTTATAAATATTGTGATGTAAACAGGGCCAAAACCGATATTTTTACTGATGAAAATCGGGCTTTTTCAAGAGAAGTGGCTGCGGAATCTATGGTGTTATTAAAGAATAAAGACAATCTCCTTCCTTTAAAAAAATCGGGTACGATTGCGCTAATTGGCCCTTTGGCTTCTACCAGTGAAAATATGGCCGGAACCTGGAGTGTGGCAACAAAACAAGAAAAGTCGAATTCCTTTATAGATGGACTAAAAAGTGTTGTTGGCGAAAAAGCTATTATAATTTATGCCAAAGGTAGCAATCTGGATTATGATGCAGAGTTTGAAAAAAATGCTACCATGTTCGGTAAAGAAATTCCACGTGATGGCAGAATGGATAAACAATTATTAGATGAGGCACTGAAAATTGCTTCAAAAGCAGATGTTATTGTGGCCGCTTTAGGTGAATCTGCAGAAATGAGTGGGGAAAGTAGTAGTCGTACAAATATCTCCATTCCCCAAGCCCAAAAAGATTTACTTCAGGCTTTGGTCAAAACCGGAAAACCAGTAGTATTGGTTTTATTCAGTGGACGACCTTTGGTTCTTGTCGAAGAAAATGAAACTGTTGGAGCAATCCTGGATGTATGGTTTCCCGGAAGTGAGGCGGGATTGGCGATTTCTGATGTCTTATTTGGGGATGTAAACCCATCGGCTAAAATAACTTCGACCTTTCCACGAAGTGTGGGCCAGATTCCTCTTTATTATAATCATAAAAATACTGGAAGGCCACTATTAAATACAGAAGGGAAATTTGAAAAATTTCGTTCCAACTATATCGACGAAAGAAATGAGCCATTATTCCCCTTTGGCTTTGGATTGAGTTATACCACTTTTAAGTATGGAAAACTTGAAATTTCTTCAGATAAAATGACAGTAAACGATATAATAAAAGTTTCTGTGGATGTCACCAATTCAGGAAATTATGATGGTAAAGAAGTGGTGCAATTATACATTAGAGATTTGGTTGGTTCTGTAACCAGACCCGTAAAAGAATTAAAGGGCTTTCAAAAAATTGCCTTAAAAAAGGGAGAAACAAAAACAGTGACATTTAAATTAACCGTTGAAGATCTAAAGTTCTACAATTCTGAGTTAGATTTTGTAGCAGAACCAGGTGATTTTGAAGTTTTTGTGGGCACAAGTTCAGTTTCAAATTTAAAGTCCAAATTCGAGTTGGTTGAATAAATATGTTAAATTCAAATAAAATATAAAATTGAACCTGGCTCCTGGAGGAGGAATTGCTATAAGTATTGTCACAATAAAATAAATTCTTATGCTTATTGAAATCAACATTAAAAAGGCAGCTTTTTCAATACTTATATTGTGTTCAATTCTTTCAATTGAAATGTATTCCCAACAAAAAACCTATTGCAATCCTGTCAATATTGATTATGGGTATACTCCAATTCCAAATTTTTCAGAGCAAGGAAAACATCGTGCGACTGCCGATCCTGTTATCGTGAATTTTAAAGGAAAATATTTTCTATTTTCGACAAATCAATGGGGATATTGGTGGAGTGAAGACATGTTGAATTGGAATTTTGTTTCAAGAAAATTCTTATTGCCAGATGCCAATGTTTATGATGAATTGTGTGCCCCTGCGGCTTTTGTGATGAAAGATGAATTATACGTTATTGGTTCAACCCATGGGCCAGCATTTCCAATCTGGAAAAGTAAAAATCCTACTAAAGATGATTGGGAGATTGCGGTGGATTCATTAAAAGTTGGAGCATGGGATCCTGGGTTTTTATACGATGAAGAAAAAGACAAATTGTTTTTATACTGGAATTCGAGCAATGAGTTTGCGATTTTAGGAACTGAAATCAATACTAAAACTTTGCAATCTGAAGGTTTTGTAAAACCATTAATTTCATTACATCCGGAGGATCATGGCTGGGAACGGTTTGGAGAGTATAATGACAATACGTTCCTGCAACCTTTTATAGAAGGAGCATGGATGACCAAGCATAACGGTAAATATTATTTGCAATATGGCGCCCCGGGAACAGAATTTAGCGGTTATGCTGATGGCGTTTTTGTAAGTGACAAACCATTAGAAAGTTTTGAATATCAAAAACACAATCCGTTTTCATATAAACCTGGGGGTTTTGCCCGGGGAGCCGGTCATGGAGCAACTTATCAGGATAATAATGGAAATTGGTGGCATGTATCAACCATTGCTATTGGTGTAAAAAATAGTTTTGAGCGCAGAATTGGGATTTGGCCTGCAGGATTTGATAAGGACGATGTGATGTATTGCAATACTTCATATGGTGATTATCCTACGTATTTACCAACAAAAGATTCCGTTGATCATACTAAAGGATTGTTTAGAGGATGGATGTTATTAAATTATAATAAACCCGTTCAAGTTTCTTCCACTTTAGGTGGGTTTCAGCCGAATCAAGCTGTAAATGAAGATATAAAAACCTATTGGTCTGCCAAAACCGGAAATGCAGGTGAGTGGTTACAATCTGATTTAGGAGAAGTATCGACTGTAAATGCAATCCAAATAAATTATGCCGATCAGGATGCGGAGTTTATGGGGAAAACAATCGGCAAGTTTCATCAATATAAAATTTTGGCTTCGAATGATGGAAAAAAATGGACTGTCGTAGTTGATAAAAGTGACAATAAAAAAGATGTCCCTCATGACTATATTGAATTGGAAACGCCAATTAAAGCCCGTTTTTTGAAATTGGAGAATATTAAAATGCCAACCGGAAAATTTGCGCTAAGTGGCTTTAGGGTTTTTGGAAAAGGAGCAGGCGAGAAGCCAAAAGCTGTAGAAAACTTTATGGTGTTACGCGCTAGTCCAAAAAAATTCGGAGAAAGAAGAAGTTCATGGATGAAATGGCAACAAAATCAAGATGCCGATGGCTACGTAATTTATTTTGGAAAATCTCCCGATAAATTATACGGAAGCATCATGGTTTATGGAAAAAACGATTATTTCTTTACCGGAATGGATAGGGTGGATACCTATTATTTTCAGATAGAAGCATTTAATAATAACGGGATTTCAAGCAGAACACCAACTGTTATTTCGGAATAAATATTTATAGGGTCTTTTCTAAAAACAAAAGAGGGCAACTCCTATATAGTTCCCCTCTTTTTTCTATTCACTTGTTTCTTTTTTTCACCTTTAATTAAAAGCCGATATTCCTGTAATATCCATTCCCGTAATCAAAAGGTGGATATCGTGGGTTCCTTCATAAGTAATCACACTTTCCAGGTTCATCATATGTCTCATAATGCTATATTCACCGGTAATTCCCATCGCGCCCAATACTTGCCGTGCTTCCCTGGCTATTTTAATGGCCATATCCACGTTATTTCGTTTTGCCATTGATATTTGTGCTGAGGTAGCTTTGCCTTCATTTCTCATTACTCCCAGTCGCCAAGCTAATAATTGTGCTTTGGTGATCTCTGTGATCATTTCGGCAAGTTTCTTTTGCTGAAGTTGGAAACTAGCGATTGGTTTATCAAATTGCATGCGTTCCTTTGCATATCTTAAGGCGGTGTCGTAACAATCCATGGCAGCTCCAATTGCGCCCCAGGCTATACCGAAACGTGCAGAATCTAAACAACCTAAAGGTGCTCCTAATCCGCTTTTATTTGGAAGTAAATTTTCTTTAGGAATTTTAACGTTATCAAAAATAAGTTCACCGGTTGCACTTGCACGTAATGACCATTTATTGTGAGTTTCAGGAGTAGAAAATCCTTCCATTCCGCGCTCCACGATCAGTCCGTGAATTCGTCCTTCTTCGTTTTTGGCCCAAACCACAGCGATATCTGCAAATGGTGCATTGGAAATCCAGAGTTTGGCTCCATTCAGTAAATAATGATCGCCCTTATCTTTAAAATTTGTGGTCATTCCACCGGGATTCGATCCGTGATCGGGTTCGGTAAGTCCAAAACATCCCATCCATTCTCCTGAGGCCAATTTTGGTAAATATTTTTTTCGCTGATCTTCATTTCCGTATTTATAAATCGGATACATCACCAAAGATGATTGTACCGAAGCAGTAGATCTTACGCCGCTGTCGCCGCGTTCAAGTTCCTGCATTATCAATCCATAAGAGATTTGATCTAATCCGGCCCCACCGTATTCTTCAGGGATATAAGGGCCAAAAGCACCAACTTCAGCCAATCCGCTAATTAAGGATTTCGGAAATTTTGCATCCTGTGCTGCTTCTTCAATAATTGGCGAAACATCACGTTTTACCCATTCACGTGCAGCGTCACGCACCATTTTTTGTTCATCGGTAAGTAAATCGTCAAGATTGTAATAATCAGGGGCTTGAAAAAGATCTGGTTTCATTTAGAATAATTTTATAAACAAAAATAACCAACGCAAGATTAGCAAACAATTTAAAAGCGCTATAATTTCAGGTAGAAAGGCGCTACCATTTCATGATAGTCTTTGGTGTAATTATGTCTGCTTATTTCCAGGATCAATTCATTAGAAGAAAAAGGTTTTTCAGAAAAAGAAAGTTGCAATAGACTACGTTTGAGAGGCGTGTTTTCTGTTCCACGAACTCTTGTAATTCTATTTGGAAATAAATTTACTTTTTCTGATAATTTCAAAAAACATTCCTCTTCGGAAAAAGGAATGATCACTGCAAAACTTCCTTCATCAGATAATAATTCTGAAACGCAATTAATTAATTCTTCAAAAGGCAGGGATTCTGCAAATCTTGCCAGGTTACGGGCAATTTCATCTGATTTATAATCTTCAGTATAAAATGGCGGATTGGAAATGATGAGGTCATATTTTTCATCATCGATTTCTTCAGTAAATTCATCTAAAGCCGCGTGGTAACAAAATAAACGATCTGCCCAGGAAGAATTTTCAAAATTATCCACACATTGCTCATAGGCATCTTCATCAATTTCCAAAGCATCAATTTGCTCCGCATTACACCTTTGCGCCAGCATTAAAGCTAATATTCCCGTTCCTGCTCCAATGTCGAGAATAGAATACTCATCTTGAACAGAAGTCCAGGCGCCCAGTAAAACTCCGTCGGTGCCAATTTTCATCGCGCAACGATCCTGATCAATACTGAATTCTTTAAACTGAAAGGGTTTAGTCATAAATAGTATTGAGATTTGAGTATTGAGAATTGAGATTTTGTGCGTTTGTGGAAGAAAGATTGAAAACTATTGAATTCATCTAATGTGATCCTACTTCCTGAGACCACCTCGATTATATGCATCGAAGTAGTTTATTCTGAAAATTTTGAATTTTGAAGCCTATTTACAGATAAAGATCAATAAGTCCTTCAGGAGTTTTTAGGTAAATAATTTTATTTTTCTTATCCAGTTTTTCTATAAACTCGTCGTTCATGGGAATAAGAATCTGTTTGTCACCTTTTTCGATTTCAAACAAAGCCTGAGCGGTACTATCGTTTATAGAAACAACTTTTCCTATGTTGCCGTAATTGATATCTTCAACCGTAAAACCAATAATTTCGTGAAAATAAAATTTATTGCCCTCAAGTTCGGGAAGCATCGTGAGTGGAAGGTAAACGTCACATTTCATTATTTCGTCGGCTTCCTCAGCAGAGTCCACATCCTCAAATCTCACCCTGAGAAGGGTACTTCGGTGGAGGGAACTTTTGACAATAAAAAATGGAACCAGATTGTCGTTGATGTCAACGAAAACTGATTCCATTTCTGTGTATTCTTCGGGCTCATCGGTATCGAGTTTGATCAATAACTCGCCCTTAAAACTAAATTGACTAACGATTTTCCCTAAATAGAAACAATCCTGTTTAAGCATCGCTGGTAGTTAATTAAGCTTCTTTTTTGTCTTCTGTTTCAGTTCCTTCAGCAGTTTTTGCTTCAGTTTCTTCAGCAGGAGCTTCTTCTTTTGGTGCTTTTGCAGCTTCAGCTTCAGCTTTTTTGTCAGCAATAGCTTTAGCAGCTTCAGCTTCCTTATCAGCAACTTCTTTAGCGGCAGCAGCTACAGCTTCAGCAGCAGCGCCTTCACGTTTAGCATTTGCTTCTTGTTCAGCTTCAAAAGCTTTTTGCTTTGTAGCATCTCCAGCTTTGGCCAATGTATCTTTTTTAGCAGATACTTTTCCTTCTTTTTCGTCTACCCAGGCCTGGAATTTTTCCGCAGCTTGTTCTTCAGTAATAGCTCCTTTTCTAACACCACCTGCAAGATGGTTTTTGATAAGAACACCTTTGTAAGAAAGGATTGCACGGGCAGTATCTGTTGGTTGTGCTCCGTTTTGTAACCAAGTCACAGCTCCATCAACATCTAATTCGATAGTAGCGGGATTGGTGTTTGGATTGTAAATTCCTAATTTTTCAAGGTATTTACCATCTCTTGCTGCACGTACATCTGCGGCGATAATCCAGTAAAAAGGTTTCCCTTTTTTACCGTGTCTTTGTAATCTAATTTTTACAGGCATATAAATTAATTTGGGAGGTACTCGACCTCAATTATTAATAAGTCTGCGAAGATACCACATTTATTTGTTCAGGAGTTAATTTTCTGAATTAAAGATATGTATAAAATTAGGATGTCATATTTCCTTAAATCTTTGAATCTGTGCAATAAAGAATTTATGTAATCTCCAGAAATAGCAAAAAATTCAATGGATTTAAGTCTATGTTATTCAATGAAGTGAGCTATGACTTTAAAGTTTTTCAATTATATTTTTAAAGGGTTTATTGTTATTTTTGCTTTTTAAAAAAAATCAATAAGGTTATGAAGTGTTCTGAGGAAGTTTCAATTAACCATTTCTCTTCCTCCGGGAATATTCTTATGAAACAGCGCAATACCATATCGGATAACCATCACAAGTTACTTTTCTTTCAGGAAAGTAAACCTAAGTTTTTATTTTTCGTTGGTTGATGCTTTTATTTCAGAATTATAAAGGTATTTTTCTCAATTTTTTTTACAATAAAATAAGTTGATAAAACCTTCTTGGAGTCCAAAAACAACCTATAAATTTTCTTATTTTTAGCAGCGAGTTTGGTCTCAAAAAAATATTCTGTAAAAATATTGTATTTTAGATAAATGAAAAAAATCGGACAAGATTTTATAATTGACCGACTCACGGATTCAATACTAAATACAATTTCGGGCGAAAGTTTTCAAACGGAAGTTTCAACCTTAAAGAAGTCTGATTTAAAAAATATCCTGAAGAAGAACGGATGGAATTTTGATTGGAAGGCAGAATATAACGATCTGACCAAAGAAGTCTATAAATTGACAATTATTAACAATTCCGATATTATTCAAGGTTTGTTAAGCATTACTGAGGAAACTGATTATATCTTTGTAAATCTGCTTGAAAGTGCGCCTTTTAACATCGGAAATCAGAAGTTATATGAAGGGGTGGCTGGAAATTTGATAGCTTATTCTTGTAAAGTTTCTTTCCAAAAAGGATATGACGGATTCGTGGCATTTACAGCAGAATCACAACTCATTGAACATTATGAGAAGACTTTGGGAGCCTTTCTTTTTAAAAATCAATGAATGATAATCGATACGGACGCAGCAACATTGTTGGTGTCAAAATATTTTAAATCATTATAATATGGGACGAATAGCAGAACCAAAAGGAGTGGATTTTTTGATTAAAAGTCCGCCTCTGTCTGATAAAGAAAGAAAGGAATTAAGTGAGTTTATAAAATTAAAGAAAGCTGAAACGGGAAGGAACCTATTGCAGAAAGGAAAGATTCGAAAGAAAAAAAAACCTAATGCAAATAATGCATAAAGGCGATAAAAAATATTCAAATTTGTTACTAACCTAAAGTTGCAATTATTGCATTAAATCCCTGTGTGTTTGCTTTAATCCAAAATGTTACACCCCATAATTCTGTTATTATTCATTGATAATCAACAGAATAAAAAAATTATGTAAAGAATGTATTTGATTTTTGATACCGAAACTACCGGCTTACCCAAAAACTGGAAGGCTCCTCTCACCGATTTTGATAACTGGCCACGATGTATTCAAATTGCCTGGCAGTTGCATGATGAGCTGGGGAATCTTGTTGAAAATCAGGACTATTTAGTGAAGCCCACTGGATTTAATATTCCTTATGATGCGGAAAAGATTCACGGAATTTCAACAGACCTAGCCGAGGAAGATGGGATTTCTTTGCAGGAAATGCTGGAAAAATTTCACATCGCCCTGGGAAAGGCCAAGTTTATAGTTGGTCAGAATGTGAATTTTGATTTGAATATTATGGGTGCGGAATTTCTAAGGGGAGGTTTTCAAAATCCTTTAGAAAAATTTCCTTTTTTGGATACCTGTACAGAAAACACTGCAAAATTATGTCAATTGCAGGGAGGGCGTTACGGAAAATTCAAATTGCCCACCCTTGCGGAACTTCATCAGGAATTATTTTCTGAAGCTTTTGCCGAAGCGCACAATGCGACTGCCGATGTAGAAGCAACCACGCGTTGTTTTTTGGAATTGATCAGAAAAGAATTTTTTACCAAGGAGCAACTGGATGTTCCCGACTCTTATTTTGAAAATTTTTCTGAGGCAAATCCAAAACCTCTGAAGCTGATTGGTTTAAAACACATCAATCTGAAAAAGGCTTCAGAAGAGATCAGGAAAAAATTTCAGAAGCAGCAGGAGCCTGAGAAAATTTCCACTGAAGAAATTCAGGAAAATTTAGAAAAGCTCGATGAGGTAAGGTTTTCCCACCTTCATAATCATTCTCAGTTCTCCATTTTGCAGTCTACTATGAGTATTGCCGCTTTGGTGGAAGCCGCAGGTAAAGAAAATATGCCTGCTGTTGCCCTTACCGATCACGGAAATATGATGGGCGCCTTTCATTTTGTAAAAGAAGTTGGGAATTTCAATCGCGCCGTTAAAGCCAAAAATGAAACTTCGCTTGCCAATAATGAGCCGGCAACGGCAAAGGATCTAAAGGCTATTGTGGGTTGTGAATTTTTTGTTTGCGTGGATCACAACGACAAAACCAGGAAAGACAACGGGTATCAAATTGTGGTTCTGGCCAAGAATAAAAATGGATATCACAATTTGGCTAAAATGTCTTCCCTGGCCTATACCGAAGGATTTTATTATCTGCCGAGAATTGATAGGGAAGTCATCAAAAAATATAAGGAAGATCTAATCATACTGACCGGTAATTTAAATGGAGAGGTACCGGGAAAAATTTTAAATGTCGGTGAAAATCAGGCAGAAGAAGCTCTGCTTTGGTGGAAGGAATCTTTTGGAGACGATCTATATATAGAGTTGATGCGGCACGACCAGGAGGAAGAAAGTCGTGTGAACACTGTTTTAGTGGAATTCGCTAAAAAACACGAAGTGAAATTGGTTGCCACCAATAACACCTATTATTGTGAGCAACAAGATTCCAACGCGCATGATATTTTACTCTGCGTGAAAGAAGGTGAAAAGCAGGCGACTCCAATAGGACGAGGACGCGGTTACAGATATGGATTGCCCAATAACGAATATTATTTCAAATCTGATGAGGAAATGAAATCCTTGTTTAAGGATTTGCCCGAGGCTATTTCAAATATTCAGGAAGTTGTAGATAAAATTGAACCTTATGAACTTGCAAGGGATGTACTGTTGCCTGCATTTGATATTCCTGAGGAATTTTTTGTTGAAGAAGATAAAGCTGACGGAGGAAAGCGAGGGGAAAACGCCTATTTAAAACACCTGACTTTCCAGGGAGCCAAAAAACGATATGGGGATTTTTCTGAAGACATTAAGGCTAGGTTGGATTTTGAGCTTTCGGTAATTGAAAATACCGGGTATCCCGGATATTTTCTTATTGTGGAAGATTTTATTAGGGCGGCCCGAGGAATGGATGTTTCAGTAGGTCCGGGTCGTGGTTCGGCGGCGGGAAGTGCAGTGGCATATTGTCTTTGGATCACCAATATCGATCCAATTAAATACGACCTGCTTTTTGAGAGGTTTTTAAATCCGGACAGGGTAAGTATGCCCGATATCGATATTGATTTTGACGACGAAGGCCGTAGTCGGGTAATGGACTATGTGATCAATAAATACGGTTCAAACCAGGTTGCTCAAATCATCACTTATGGAACGATGGCTGCAAAATCGGCTATTCGTGATACCGCACGGGTGTTGGATCTTCCTTTAAATGAAGCGGATAGGATTTCGAAATTGATCCCAACAATGGGGAAATTGAGCAAAATCTTTGGACTGACTGATAAGGAACTGAAGAGAAGCTTTCGAAGTGAAGATTTAGAGAAAGTAAATCAGCTTTTGAATATAGCCGATGGGGAAGATCTGGAAGCCCAAACTATAAACCAGGCAAGGATCCTTGAGGGAACTGTCCGGAATATTGGGATTCACGCCTGTGGGGTTATAATCACCCCAAGCGATATCACCAATTTTGTGCCGGTAGCTTTGGCGAAAGATTCCGATTTGTATGTCACCCAGTTTGATAACTCGGTGGTGGAAAGTGCAGGTTTGTTAAAAATGGACTTTTTGGGTCTAAAAACATTGACCCTTATAAAGGACACGGTAAAAATTGTTAAGGGCAGACATGATATAGATCTGGATCCGGACAGTTTCCCTTTGGATGATGAGAAAACTTACGAATTGTTCCAACTTGGAGAAACCGTGGGGATATTTCAATACGAATCGCCCGGAATGCAAAAGCATTTAAAGGATCTAAAACCTTCCGTTTTTGACGATTTAATTGCAATGAACGCCCTTTACAGGCCGGGACCAATGGAATATATCCCGAGTTTTATTGCCCGAAAGCACGGAAGGGAAGAAATAGCCTATGACCTGGCAGATATGGAAGAATATCTGAAAGAAACCTACGGAATTACGGTTTATCAGGAGCAGGTGATGCTACTTTCACAGAAGCTCGCGGGATTTTCCAAAGGTGAAGCCGATGTTTTGCGAAAAGCAATGGGGAAAAAGAGTTTTGCCTTACTCGAGCAATTAAAACCGAAATTTTTAAACGGAGGAGCAGATAAAGGACATTCCAGGGAAACTTTGGAAAAGGTGTGGAAAGACTGGGAGGCTTTTGCGGCTTATGCCTTCAATAAATCGCATTCAACCTGTTATGCCTGGATCGCATATCAGACGGCCTATTTAAAAGCCCATTATCCTGCGGAATATATGGCGGCGGTGCTTTCCAACAATATGAGCGATATCAAGCAGGTCACCTTTTTTATGGAGGAATGCAAGCGGATGAAATTAACCGTTTTGGGACCCGATGTAAATGAATCCTATTATAAATTTTCGGTAAACAAAGAAAATGCTGTTCGTTTTGGAATGGGCGCAGTAAAAGGAGTCGGATCTGGAGCAGTTGCAACTATCGCCGAAAACAGGAAAACCGAAAAAGGACCTTACAAATCTATTTTTGATATGGCTAAGCGCATAGATTTGCGGGGAGCCAATAAAAAAGCATTGGAAAACCTTGCCCTGGCAGGAGGTTTCGATGGTTTTGGGAATCATCGTGCCCAGTATTTTAAAGATGATGGCGATGGGATCACTTTTTTGGAAAAGGTGATAAAATATGCAGCAAAATTCCAGGATAGTGAAAACTCTTCCCAGGTAAGCCTGTTTGGGGAAGCCAGTGATGTGCAAATTCCCGAGCCCATTGTGCCGCCTTGTGAAGAATGGGGAACTATGGAAAAACTGAAACGCGAAAAAGAAGTAGTGGGAATCTATATTTCAGGTCATCCACTGGATGATTTTAAAGCTGAAATGAATTATTTTTCGAATTCAAAAGTTTCAGATTTTAAAAATTTAGATGGTTTTGTAAACCGGGAACTTTCCTTTGGAGGAGTAGTTTCAGAAGTGCAACACCGCACTTCAAAAATGGGGAAAGGCTGGGCTTCTTTTACGGTTGAAGATTATTGGGATTCTTTTGAATTCAGGATTTTTGGGGAAGAATATTTAAGATTTCAGCATTTTATGGTTCCCAATGCTTTTGTGTTTATAAAAGCCTTTGTAAAAGAAGGTTGGACCAATAAGGAAACCGGGAGTAAAAGTGAACCCAGACTGCAGTTCAACAACTTTCAATTATTGCATGATGTGATGGATATGTATGCCAGAAAACTAACGCTGCAGCTCGATATCAATGAATTGAATGAAGAAAAAATAGATTCCTTAAAAGATATAATCAGAGCGCACCGAGGTGACCACATGTTGCATTTTATAGTTTATGAGATGAAGGATATGGTGAAGTTAAATATGACCAGCAGAAAACAAAAGGTCAAAATTTCCCAGGAATTACTGGATGCTCTGGAAGTCGAAAAGGTGCTTTATAAACTGAATTAAAATCGGTTCATTCTTTAGGATTATCCTATATTTGAGTTGGATTTCGGGTAGGGATTGCAGCAAGCTATCCTGCATGCCTTTTGGCAGGCAGATAGCGCGGAAAGCCCGGCCGGAGCGCAGCGAAGGACCCGCCAAAAAACAGTTAGGAGAAACCTTCAAATAGTTCAATCTGATAAGCTAATAACGAAATCTAATACTATTGCTGTAAGGTTTAGCGATATAATTGACTATTTTTACATATTAATTGATTAGAAAAAACAAATATTATGGCTTTAGAGATAACAGATGCGAATTTTGAAGAGACCGTGCTTAAAAGCGATAAGCCTGTAATGGTGGATTTCTGGGCGGCCTGGTGTGGACCTTGTAGAATGGTTGGACCAATTATAGAAGATATCGGAAAAGATTATGAAGGAAAAGCGGTTGTTGGAAAATTGGATGTTGATGCCAACCAGGAATTTGCTGCAAAATACGGAGTTAGGAATATACCTACAGTTTTGATTTTTCAAAATGGTGAAGTAGTAGGGCGTCAGGTAGGAGTTGCTCCAAAAAACACCTATGCCGAAGCTTTGGATGCTCTTTTGTAAAAAGATAAAATAAATATAAGTTTAAAAGGTTCGGCAAAATTGTCGGACCTTTTTTGTTTTAGAATATTTATCTTAGTTAAAATAAAAACACTCCTTAATTTTAGGAGTGGGAGGTTAAGAAAATCGATTTTTAAATGGATTTACAGCAGGAAGTACATAAACAAGGTGGGTTCACCAATCTGGAGCTTCTGGCCAAACAAGTGGTGGAAGGCTTTATTTCCGGAATGCACAAAAGTCCGTTCCACGGATTTTCGGCGGAATTTGCCGAACATAAGATCTACAATAACGGGGAAAGCATCAAGCACATCGATTGGAAATTATACGCTAAAACCGATAAATTATACACCAAGCGGTACGAGGAAGAAACCAATTTGCGTTGCCATTTGATCATAGATAATTCGGC